>Ga0075434_100001450_pt1 | contig 19937 bp, 23 predicted proteins | sample RhiMethybrSRZTD3_FD_75298 | JGI IMG/M metagenome (GOLD analysis project Ga0075434, IMG submission 75298) | Populus rhizosphere microbial communities from Tennessee, USA - Rhizosphere MetaG P. TD hybrid SRZTD3 | ecosystem: Host-associated > Plants > Roots > Rhizosphere > Soil | place: USA... | reverse complement strand
TGTCGAAGTTCAGCTTGCGCTGTGGTCTCCACGACGCCGCTACGACACCACATGGACGATAATGAAGAGCAGAGCGCGTATTGGGCAGAAAAGTCGCTCATCGCGGAAGGTCTGGAGTCTGACGTCGCGGTGGCTATCGGAAGCCTTGTGTTGGCAACCAAACACACGGCTGTTTCAGACACAGACGATGCGAAGCTCCTCGTGGATATCGATCTTTCCATCCCAGGGGCCGCGGAGGCAAGGTTCATAGAGTACGAGAGACAAATTCGGCAGGAGTATGATTGGGTGGCAGGAGACCCATTTCGGCAGCGCCGCACCGACATCTTGGCGGCACTTCTCAATCGTTTTGCAATCTATAGCACCGGATTTGCTTCACGGTTAGAAGAGCAGGCGCGCAAAAATTTAACGCGCTCGCTGATGAATTATTGACTAATCGGCTTGAGACCGACCAGGAAAAAGATCCGTCGGCTCACCCGAAACTTTGAGCACATCGAGGCACATGTGGAGGTAACGTCCCGCTTTGATCTTCAGCCAACGCTCGTCGGAGAAACGATTTCGCTTCGTCCGTTGATCGCCGACGATTTCGCGGCGCTTTATGCGGCGGCTTCCGATCCTCTCGTTTGGGAGCAGCATCCGGAGCCGTTGAGATATCAGAGACAGGTATTTGAGGAATTTTTCGCGGGTGCCTTGGCGTCTCGCGGGGCGCTGTTGGTCATCGACAAGACGTCCGGCGCGGTCATTGGCACATCCCGCTACTACGAGTGGAATCCAGAGCAGAGACAGGTGGCCATTGGCTATACCTTTCTAGCTCGGAGCCATTGGGGTGGCGCCACGAATCGCGAAATGAAGCAACTGATGCTTAGCCACGCCTTCCGCTGGGCCAAAGTCGTCTGGTTCCATGTTGGCAAAAACAACTGGCGTTCGCGAAGGGCGATGGAGAAGATTGGCGGAACGCTATCGCACGAGGCAAGTAGAGAACACAACGGAGTCGTGCAGGACTATGTTTTTTTCAAGATCGAAGCGCCGCAGTAAGGGTTCTGTGCTATATGGAATCAGCGGCAGTGCGCCACATAGCGCTCGAGCCGACACCGTTGTCCGTGGTGCTGGTCCGCCTGCTGCCTTGCTACGGCTCAGCTCAAAATCAGACGGATGGTGGGGAACAGTGACTGCGTGGCGTCCTACCGTTGTGAACATGAAACTGGGACCGAATCTTAAAGAGGGGAATCTTATGAAATTTTACAAGTCACTGCTTGCAATCGCGACCCTCGTTGTTGCGGCGAGCAGTACGGACCGGATTGTTGACGGCGCGGGTGCCCCACCCCCGAGCATGGGTTTTTTTGTTACGAGCGCCAAAAGTAAAACCGGCAATCTGGGCGGCTTGGCTGGCGCGGATCGGATTTGCCAAAATTTGGCGACGGCCGCCGGGCAAGGGGACAAGACGTGGCGCGCATACTTGAGTGTGGAACGCGATCCTGCGAATAACGACAAGCCCACCAATGCGCGCGATCGAATCGGCAACGGCCCCTGGTTCAATGCTAACGGCCTCATGGTCGGAAAAGATCTCACCGACCTCCACGAGCGCAGAGGAAACCCGATTTTGTTCGTCGACGAACGGGGCCAGCCGGTTCCGGGTGGTTGGCCTGGCTCGCCGAAACCCACCGAACACGACATTCTGACCGGCTCGACAGCCGACGGTAGAGTCGTGCAAGGGAAAACCTGCAATGACTGGACGTCAGAATCTCCCGACATGCAAGCGCAAGTGGGTCACGTTGACGGGATCGGGCTTGGCGGCAATACCGCATTCCCGTCCGCTTCGTGGAACTCGGCACATGAGAGTCGAAGCTGCGCCGATACCGCTCCGGGCGGAGGTGCGGGGCGATTCTACTGCTTCGCGACGAAGTAAAAATGGTGCCCTGATGGCGACCTTTCGTGATCAGTTCATTCGCGGGATAGGCAACGTATATGTTTTGCCAAGGCGAACAGTATGTATCGCGAAGTCAGGGACTGGAGGGGAGCCAAGTGAACTACAAACTGTCCAACGTGAGGGTCTTCGTCACCGACTGGGCACGCGCTATTCGCTTTTACACCGACACGCTGGAGATGGCCGTCGCGTATCGAAGCGACGAGATCGGGTGGGCCCAGATGGCGACCGGCGAAAGTCACCTCGCCCTGGAGCGTGTGGACGCTTCCGATTCAGAAGGCCGGGCATTGGTCGGGCGGTTTCTTGGTATCTCGCTTCAAGTCGCCGATATTTTCGCGACACACAAGTTCCTCGCCGCACGTGGGGTCGAGTTCGTCGCTTTTCCAGAAAAGCAGCCATGGAGCGGTGTGTTAGCGCATCTACGTGACCCCGACGGAAATATTCTTACTCTCGTCGGTAGCGGTGAGTAACGACGGAGAGAAGGGATGATACCACGTTGGAGAACCCCGCAGTCGAGCAGATCGCTGGCTCGCATTTGCTCGCCCCGGCCGCTCACCACAATTGTTAGACCGAAGTGTACTTCTCACAGTGGACGGTGGGGAAGTCTCGATTTGTCGCGAGCAGCACGAAATGTCCCTAGCTGATGCAGAGCGCACACACGCACGTGCAGCGGTCGTCGATGAGCACATCCGCTGCGAGAATTCGCACGATCTAGAAGCGTTGATGGCAACGTTCGGAATGAACGCACGGTACGATGATGAGCCGTGGGAGGACCATCGCACTGGCCGCGATGGAGTACGCTCGTATTACAGCGAGCTCCTGCGCGCATTACCGGATCTGGCAATCGAGGTGAAGCGTCGGCACGTTACATCCGCGAGTGTAGTAGTCGAAGTGATGATCCGCGGTACGCATCTCGGTCCGTGGCGCGGTCTGCCTGCGACAGGGCGACGGATAGAGTTCCCGCTTTGCGGGATCTACTCGTTTAATGCCGATGGCAAGCTGGCGAGCGAGCGTATTTATTACGATCGTGGAACAGTCCTCCGGCAGCTCGGTCTTTTTCACGAGCCGGTGCGAGGTCTCGGGCGGATTGTTACCGTGCTCGGTCATCCGGTAACCATCGCGCGCGCTTACCTGCGGCGTTTGTCTCGAAGTGCAACTGAGCCTTAGCCAGAAGGAACTGCTTGACCCCACCGCCGGCGCCGACATGAAAAAAATCCGTGATAAATTGATCCGCGTCGGTGTAGATTCTCACCGAAATAGTGCTTGCCGGATTCTATCGCTTGAGGCTCGACTATGATCCGAAAGCTGAAAGACGGGCGGTATCGCCTTTACTCACGCAAGAAGAACCCAAAGACAGGGAAACGTCGAAATCTTGGAACGTTTAACACTCGCGCTGCAGCAGAAAAGCACGAACGCGCTGTCCAGTTCTTCAAACGAGGCAGCTGAGTAATCGGGCCGTCAACTGAAAGATATCCGCTGGCTGATCTCTAACAGGTCGTCCAAGTACACGCCGCAGAACGGCGCCCTTAGCCAGCGTTAAACACCAGCCAGCGTTAAACACCAGTGAAAAGACGCGCGGTACTGGCCGTCATCGTGTCTGCGGTATTGAGCGCAACGGTTTGGGCGCTGTCCATACCGATGACCGGACGCAACGAGCCGTGGGATGCAGACTCGCCTTATTACTTCGTGGCTCTGGCCGTCGCTGGCGCGGTCTCCGGTGCAGTCGTACCAAAGCATCTTTGGGCGAATTATGTGGGCGCGGTTCTCGGGCAGGCAGCATACGAGTTGGCTTTCCTGAAGCTCGGTCCGCTGTTTATTCTCGGTTTGGTGTTCTTGGCGGTTATAACATAATCTTCCTCGTAGCAGCGGCGATTGTAGCGTCGCTCAGAAAGGCTGGGACCGGTGAAAACACCGATAGTTCGACGTGACCCGCCGCCGGAGCCGATTACAAGATCGAGCGATGGCTGATTCAAAGTTTGCTGACGGCTCAGCGGCGAACGTGTAAAGGCGAAGGGTCATATGAAGAAGCTGCCCCAAACCAAAAATTCGCTGGTGCTACGGACGCACTTCTCCGATGATGTCTCGTGGGAGGCGCTCTGCGTCTCCATCCAAGAACCAAGCGAGGAAGGTTTCAAGGCATACGTTGATTGCATCAGCGATCCAGCCTACGACGGACTGACGGTTGAGCAGCTTCTTGCCGTATCTCCTAAAGGCAGTGGCCGCAGTTTCGCGTTTATCGCCGATCGGATAACACTCACGGACCCTGAACGCCCGGTCCTTGTTGTTGATCTTTATGCGGAGCCCGGCCGCACATTCCGGGTCATCCCGCGTGAAATGTGGGGCGTCGAAAACAACCTGTCCATTGCCAACTTAGACTTCGACGAGTTCGCAGCCAACGCTGAGCCGGATGGAGTGTTTCGGGGTTTCCCACAAGGGTAACGCAAGAGCGCCGAACCGAATGCTACACCTGACAGTGCCCGTTACGTTGGTTTTTTAGGGATTTCGAAGCTCCTGCGGTCGGTCTCGACACAAGAATGAAGTGCTTAGACGTGGGCGGCGGCGGCCATGTGACACTCCTGATGAGACATAGTTCGGCCCACGGCCGGCGAAGACAACCGCTCGGAGCGTCGCTTAGCCTAAGTTGAGGCAGTCTAGTAGGAGGTTTCATGCCTAGAGGAATATTTCTGGAACCAGGTCAGGGGACGATCTATTCTGCGCGAGGCAGCAAGATGGTCTTTAAGGCTTTGCATGAAACTACGGTTGGCGCCTTCAGCTTCATGGAGCGGGAGCTGCCGATAAATAACCGGCGACCTCAGCCTCATACGCACGCGGGACCAGAAGGCTTTTACGTATTGGAAGGGTCCATCGAGTTCATCGTCGGTGGAGCAAGCAGAAAAGGAGGCCGTGGATTCTGGGCAATGGCACCAAGCGGCGTGTCGCATACATTTGGCAACGCTGGTGAGTCTCCCGCCCGACTGCTGATCATTCACGCTCCCGCGGCAGATGCCTACTTCGCCCAGTTAGAAGCGCTTTGAAGGATTCCATTCCCACGCCTGAAGAAGAACGAGATCTAATGAAACGACACGGGCTTGAACCGACTGAGACTTAACGCTGAGATTCAGTACATGCGAAGTTGGAAGCGATGGTTCGATGGCGTCGCTTACCTGCCACGGCTAAACGCGAAGTCCGTCAGACGAATTTTAACCCCCTAAGTGAACCGTTTGTCTAGATCCTGCATCTTCTGTCTTTAGAATTCTGCGGAGAACGCTCGCGTGTGATACCATTAGAATTGCTTTAACACCGAATACGCGAACAACTGTGGTTTGAATTCAATGTTTAGCACACGGGAGTTATGACGAGCCTCAAAATATCCGAAGGTCGCTGTCAGTTTTGTCATCGCAATGGCAGTGATGTGTTACCGCTAGTCGCGGGCGATTCCGGATTCATCTGCGAGGAATGCGCGCAGGCTTGCGTCTCCTTGCTCCAACCGGCAGCCGCAGAGAACGAGCAGAAAACAGCGCCGCCGGAAAAATATCTTTATCAACGGCTCGCCCGTCATTTCTCGCCGGTTCGGCCTCAGGAATTAATCGCGACCTCGCGTACTTTTCCTCTCCGTCAGCAGGCTGACTTGCAAAACGCACTTGATGACTTGTTTGGTGCGCGGCGGATTCCCGAGAATTTTCTCGGCGTGCACCAACAATATCGTCATGAGGGTTTGACCTTTTCAAAACTACTGGATCAAGGCCACTATCCCGTCGAGGCAGCACCGGCTCAGTATGAGGATGTGAATATTGGTGGAGGCGAAACCATTCCCTGTTTGAAAAATGGAGTATGGTTGCTGCACGACCGCGGAGTAGCTTATGTCGTTATTCTTGCGCAGCAAGATGACTACGGCCGCGGTAGCAACATCATCGTTGAAGTTGCAGCTCCGCCGGGGGAGATTGCCCTCGAACTTTGCACGGAAGTATTTCACTCCCTGGAACAGCGTCTCTCGCGGGAGAGCTGTTATCGCGGCAGAATAATCTCGTTGGAGCAGCAGTATCAGTACTCCGGCCGGGCGTCACGCATTACCGTGCATGAGTTGGAAAATGTTACGCGAACAGATGTGATACTCCCGGAATCTACGCTCAATACAGTCGAGCGAAACGTGCTCAAGTTTGCCGCTCAACGTCAATCACTTCGCGATCTCGGCATGTCCACACAAAAGGGGCTGCTATTTCACGGACCGCCTGGCACTGGCAAGACTCATTGCATCAAATACCTGGCCGGCGCCTTGCCAGCGCATACGACGTTACTGATCACGGCGGAAGAAATGGGGTTGCTACCAGAATACATGGCATTAGCACGTCTCCTGCAGCCCTCATTGGTTGTTATTGAAGACGCGGATCTAATTGCACGGGAGCGCAGCGAGCGGGACAGCGCCTGCGACGAAGTGATGCTCAACCGACTCTTGAACGAAATGGATGGCCTCCGCGAGCGCGCCGATGTCTTTTTCATTCTTACAACTAATCGTCCAGAAACACTGGAGCCGGCGCTTGCCAACCGCCCGGGACGAATCGATCAGACCATCGAGTTTCCATTGCCTGATGAAGCGCTACGGAGACGGCTGATTGCTTTGTATTCGAAAAATTTGACCGTTTCCCAGCAGTTGGCGGATGAGCTGGCACGCCGCACGGATGGCGCGAGTCCCGCCTTCATCAAGGAACTGCTTCGACGAGTGGCGCAACATCACTTGGAGGCAAACAGCTCGGGCGAGGTCTCGCGAGAAAATGCGGAAGCGGCGCTTCATGAGATGTTGTTTTCCGGTGGTACACTCAACTCTCGACTGCTCGGCGGTACAGCAATCGGGTCGAGCAACTCGACTGGAAGATAAGGTCTCGGGGTGTAGACGTTCAGCTATCACAGAGAAGACATGAATTATGCGAGCAGTACCCCGCGTTGCGTGCGCCTAAGATTTTTATGATCAAAATTTCCGTTGTGTTGCTCGCGATATTTATTTTTCAGGGCCACGTCCACGCCGCCGATAAGATCAGGATCGGCTTGCCAGCGGACGCAGGGCATTTCACGTTGCCGCTGGCGCAGAAAAAGGGCTTTTTAAAAGAAGAGGGATTTGAAGCCGAGCTTGTCACAATCACGGGGCCGGTCGCGAATATCGCCCTGAGCAATGGAGACATCGACTATTATACCGGCTTTGGCTCTGCGGTGCGTGCCATGGTTCAGGGATCGTTACCGTCCAGAATCGTAGCTTGCTTCAGGCCGTCGCCGCATTTCGTTCTGGTTGGCCGCCCGGAGCTTAAGACCGTCAAAGATCTCAAGGGGAAAAGCATCGGTGCCGTGCCCGGCGGAGCGCCTGATTTGGTGGCGAGGTTAATGGTCAAACATTACGGGCTGGATCCAGACCGCGACGTAAAGTTTATTCGCAGCACGAGCGATGGTGTGTTTATTAGGTTGAATCAGGGTTTGATCGATGCTCAGTCATTGCCGGTACCGGGAGACTACCGCGGCAAAAAATTAGGCTTTACCGTGTTGGCGCGAGCTGAGGAGCTGTTTACGTATCCAATCAGCGGTCTGATCGTTCATATTCGCAAGATCAAAGATCGGCCGGATGAAATCAAACGAGTTATCCGAGCGGGAATCAAAGCCAACCGTTACATACGCAACAATCGCGACGGAACGATTCCCGTACTCGCGGCGACCTACAAGATCGACAACGAGACGGCCGCTGCGCTCTACGACTCTTTCGCCAACGGGTTCAATCTGGACGGAAATCTACCAGAAGACGGGTTTCGCCGACTCATCGAAGACACCAGGAGCATTACAAAAGTCGACCGTGAGATCGCATTTAACGAAGTCGCGGATCTTTCGATTTTGCGAGAAGCTCAACGAGACCTTGGTATCACGTCAAATTAATCTTCTGATGACGTCACCGAGGGACCGCCGATCGGTCTACATGAAACCCGCCCAAGCGAATACATTTGAAAATGCTGGATCCCGTGCTGAGACAACTCCGCAACCACGCTGTCGTCGTCGAAAAAACTCCGGGCTCGTCCTATCTGGGTCGAAGGCGTTCCTTCATTTTCACGAAGATCCAAGCCAGAATATTCGCTGATGTAAAGGAAAATTTTCTCACGTTCAAACGGTATCGTGTGACCGAGAGATTTGAATAGAAGAAGTTGCTTCTCGGGTCGAGCAGTGTTTAAAGCGGCTAGCGACAAGGCCGCAAAAAACCGTCGAAATAAAAGCAACCTAACAATCAGCTTGCGACGGATCTTCCAGGCCCGCTCGCTAGGCTCGTTCTCTCGGCCATCGCGGCGAGGCTAAGGAGGCGCCGTGCTAAAAGCACTAATTTTGGGGTTAATTTTATTTTTCCAGTTTGGAATAGCGCAGGGAAAGGAAAACGAAATCTATAGTTTTAAGGTATTGAAGCAAACGCAGGATTCTGTTCTGTTTGAAATCTCATACTATTATTCGGGGGATCATGGGAATGAGGCAAAACTTACCGCATGGCCGAAGCCTGCCGGTTTTTGGGGTTCTTCCATAATATCCCTTGTGACGGGAGCTCGGGTATCACAACTGAACGCTAAGTTAATGCCCAAGGCGCCGAAAGAGGTTGTCTCCAATTCCATAGAATTTTTTTTCTATTCCGACGGTGGCCCGCCGTTTTGCCGAAAAGAATTTACTTTTCAGAAAAAATGGATCAACTCAAACTGAGCACCATGCCGCGTCGCCCAAGTAGTTTCAGAGATAATACTTTACCCATATCATTATAGCGGCCGAGCGGAACGGGCGATAAAGGGATGCTCGAGAACCGTTCTGTGCCGCACACCGCTGATTGGCACGACGTTGGGTACTCGAAGAGCGATAGAACGTTCGAGACGAGTGAGTGAAAAGGTTGGCAGTCTTCGGCAACGGCGGTGGCGGCAAAGGTTCACGATCATTGGAAAGGCTTTTTCGTACGTGAGGTTCGTTAAGGCTTAATCTGCGAGTAGCCTAACAGTTGGCTTGAGACGGATCTTCGGACCGGCTCGCTGCGCTCGCCGGTGTCGTTCGTTTAGCCTTGAGCGTGATGCTCTTTTTGGGAGGGGGTTGTATCATGAGCGTCAAGCGAATCCTCATGCTGGGAGGCGGCTTTGCCGGCCTCTGGAGCGCGGTTGGGGCGGCCCGGAAACTCGACGAACTTGGGTATGGTCAAGACGTCGTACAGGTGACCCTCGTCAACCGAGACGGCTTCCACAACATTCGTGTGCGCGACTACGAATCCGATCTTACTCCGGTCCGGGTCCCCTTAGATGACGTTCTCGTCCCTATCGGAGTCCAGCGCGTGGAAGGGGAGGTCATAGGCATCGACGTGCCGGGAAAGACCGCCGCGGTAAGAACTGCAAGCGGGCAACTAACCCTTCCGTATGATCGGCTGGTGTTCGCACTCGGCAGCCAGCTCCTCCGCCCGAATCTCCCAGGACTGGCGGAATATGCCTTCGACGTGGATACGTACAACGGCGGGTCCCGGCTCAACACTCATCTGCAATCGCTTCCCGGCCGGCTCGGATCTCCAGGGCTGTTTACGGTCGTCGTTGTGGGCGCGGGCTTGACCGGCGTCGAAGCGGCTACGGAAATGCCGAAAAAACTCCAGGCGATTCTGGCATACGCCAAGATGAACCGACCGTTCCACGTCATCCTGGCCGACCATAATTCACACGTCGGCTCAGACATGGGTGAATCGGCGCGACCTGTCATCGAGGAGGCCCTCGACGCGCTCGGGATCGAGATGCGGCTGGGAATCGACGTCGCTTCGATCAGCCCTACGGGGATAACACTCAAGTCCGGCGAAGAGATTCCCGCAGCTACGGTGGTCTGGTGTGCGGGTATGCGGGCCAACCCGCTGACCCAACTATTGCCGGTCGAGCGCGACCGCTTTGGCCGGATGCCAGTAGATGAGTTCATGCGCGTGAAGGGTATGCCGAACGTGTTCGCGGCAGGCGATGTGGCCTGGGCCATGATGGATGACCAACATGCGTCGGTCATGTCCTGCCAGCATGGCAGACCCATGGGGCGCTTCGCCGGACACAACGTGGTCTCGGATCTGTTAGGCCTACCGATGCTCCCGCTGCATATCCCATGGTATGTGACTGTGCTCGACTTAGGTTCCTGGGGGGCGGTCTACACCGAGGGGTGGGACAGGCATGTCGTCACGAAGGGCGCAGCGGCAAAAAAAACTAAGCAGCTGATCAACTGCCAACGGATTTATCCGCCGCTGACCGGCAATCGCCAGGAGATCCTCGGCGCTGCAGTGCCGGTAGTGCAGCAACCGCCCCAGACTTATCATTGAGCCGCGAGTCGACGGGGGCGCAGGCCGACCATGACAAAAACAACACTCGCGGTAGTTGTCACGATTGCCTTCAGTGCGGTCGGCGTGTTGGGTGACTATTTCCTCAAGCTTGCGAGCGCGCGCGAGCAGTCGCTACGGACGGGGTGGTTCTACCTTGGCTTCGTCCTTTACGCCTCTACTGCCTTCGGCTGGGTGTTCGTGATGAAGCACCTGAAACTGGCCACGATCAGCGTTCTCTATTCCGTCTCAATGGTACTGCTCCTGACCGCTATCGGCGTCGTGCTGTTCGAAGAATCGTTGAACTACTATGAGCTGGCCGGGATTGTCTTGGCCCTTGCCTCACTGGTGTTGTTGATGCGGTTCGCATAGCGATCATCGAGAGCAAATATTCATCGCGCTGACAGTGGATCGTGAGGGATTTTTTGACACGAGTTACACATGAGCACCAAACTAGCTGCACTGGACCGGGGTCGCATGGCTTACTCGAAGAATCAGTCGGGTGCCGCTCCTCGGGCAAGCAAGGGAGGTCTTTATGACTCGCAGTGGCGATGACTACGTGCGCGCTCTGCGCGATGGGCGCACGGTTTTGTTCAACGGCGAGCGAGTCGCCGATGTGACGACACATCCCGCTTTCGTTGCCGGCGTGCGCACGGTCGCGCAGCTCTACGACCATGCCCACGACCCGGCGAATCGCGAGCTGATGACGTATCCCTCGCCACGCGACGGCCGCCCCATCAACAAGTCCTGGCTGGTGCCGCGTAGCCGTGAAGATTTGGCGGCGCGGCGACGCGCGATCAAATCCTGGGCGGATGCGAGCTACGGTTTCCTCGGCCGCTCTCCGGATCACGTGGCCTCATTCTTCGCCGGCTTTGCCGGCTCGGCCGCGTTCTATGCGCGCGGCGGCCAACGGTTTGCCGATAATCTATTGCGCTTCGCTGCCAAAGCCGCGGACGAGGACCTGTACGTCAGCTACGTGATCGTCCACCCTACAGTCGACCGAGCGAAGCCGGCACATCAACAGGCCGAGCCATATATCTACGCCGGCGTCCTCGCTGAGCGCGACAACGGCATTGTCATCCGCGGCGCGCAGATGCTCGGCACGGGTTCGATCATGTCGGATTACGTGCTCGTCACCGTCATCTTGCCGCTTCGGCCAGGTGACGAAGACTATGCCATCTCATGCGTGGTGCCAACCGGAGCGCCCGGCCTGAGGCTCTATCCTCGACGGCCGTACGCGCTCGGATCGACAAGTATCTTCGACTACCCGTTGTCCAGCCGCCTTGACGAAACCGATTCGCTGGTGGTCTTCGATGATGTGTTCGTACCGTGGGAGGACGTGTTCATTTACAAGAATATTGAATTGACGGCGGGTCAGTTCAGCGTTACCGCTGCACACGTGCTCGGCAACACCCAGTCGCACATCCGCTCGTGGGCCAAGTTGCAGTTCCTTGTTGGGCTCGTCAAACGCTGTATGGACCTGAGCGGACGCTCGGCTACGAGCGAGATGATCGGTCAGCTCGGGGATTTGGCCACCCGTGTCTCGCTCATCGAGGGAATGATTCTCGGCGCCGAGGCCGCCGCTGTGCCCGACCAATTCGGCGTCATGCGTCCTAAAGACAGCTTGCTCTACGCCAGTCAGGTCTTTCAGCAGGCGATGTATCCGGCGCTGCTCAATCAGATTCGCGGACTGATGGGCGGCAGCGTGATCCAGCTGCCCGCAACGGTCGGTGAGCTACGCGCGACCGACTCGGCCGCGGATATCCAGCGCTACGTGCGCTGGCCGGGCGCCAAAGGGCCCGAGCGGGTGAAGCTGCTGAAGCTATTGTGGGATGCTCTGGGCTCGGAGTTTGGCTCGCGTCATTTGCAGTACGAAATGTTCTACGCGGGCGAGCCCGGCTCCATTCAGGGGCGCGAGTTCCGCACTTTCAATTGGGCGGCCGCCGAAGCGCTCGTCGATCATTGTCTCGCGAGCTATGATATCGACTCCTAGTTGTCGTCAGGGCGCTAGTGATCGAACCGAGTGTTCGGCAGATTTCCAGTGAAATAGCGTATCCCAAATCCGGCAGCCATCTCGCAATTACGGATCTCAAATTCTCACGCCTGGCGGGCACACAAATAGAAGCGTCGGTGCGCACCCTTATTTTCGGAGTAGCGTGACAAACCCTTGTTAAACTGGTTTGCCCTATTGATCCCGCCTGTTGTATTTATGGGATGCCTCGACAGCGCCTTTTATTATCCGGATCGCGTGCATTATGACACGCCGACTCGTCTGGGCCTTAGCTTTCGAAGCTTGAGCTTTGCGAGCAGCGACGGTACCAAATTATCCGGATGGTTCATTCCTGCAAACGGATACGAGCATCCCAAAGATGCCAAGGCAACCGTTATCCATTTTCATGGCAATGCTCAGAACATGTCCGCCCACTGGCAATTTGTGAGTTGGTTACCGCGGCGGGGCTTTAATCTATTTGTCTTCGATTATCGCGGCTATGGCGAGTCACAAGGACGTCCCGAACCTAAGGGAGTTTTCGAAGATTCGAATAGTGCCCTGAATTACGTACGTTCTCTCGAAGATGTCGACCCGGAACGCCTCATCCTTTTTGGGCAAAGTCTTGGAGGCGCAAATGCGATTGCTGTCGTAGGCTCGGGTAACCGCGCAGGTGTAAAGGCCGTTGCCATCGAGGCTACTTTCTATTCCTACTCGTCGATCGCAAACGATAAGTTTTCCGGCGCAGGTTTCCTGGTGAGTGACACCTACAGCGCAGAGAAATACGTTGCTCGCATTGCGCCAATCCCTTTGTTTCTCATGCATGGAACGTCTGATCCTGTGATTCCTTATGCTCACTCAACCAAGTTGTTTGACAAAGCGGGCGAGCCGAAAATCCTAATCACCGTCGAAGGTGGAGCGCATACCGAGGCGCTCACATCGCGCTTCGGCAGCAAATATCAAGACGCTTTGGCTAAGTTCTTCGAGGCGTCCATTGCCGCAAGTAGCGGGTCATCCGTCAGATAGTATCTTTGCTGCCTCAATCACGGTGCGACGGATTAAGCCAATACGGGTTGTGCTGTTTAGTGGTATGGGAGCCGATAATCGCCTATTTCGCTCGATTCGAATTCCTGAGGCCGAAATCGTCACGCCGGATCATGCCAAGTCAGCGCCAGGAGAAAACCTCACGCAGTACGCCGCGCGAATTGCAGACAGTCTCTCCATTCAATCTGAAGATATTGTTGGCGGGATCTCCTTCGGCGGCATGCTGGCCGGAGAAATCGCCCGGCAACGGCGAGTCGCCGGACTAATCCTTCTTGGCAGTTGCTTACGGCCCGATCGCCTTCCGCGTTCATACCGATGGATCGAACGGCTCGGTTGTTTCATTCCTGATTTCGCATTGAGTTGTCGCTCGTGGCGTCCAGTGGTCCGCTGGCGCTTTGCCCCGATCACGAGAGACGCAGAGACATGCCTCATTGAAATGGCCAATCGCTATCCCGTGGCTCAGATTAGAGCCTTTGGCCGCATGATTATGGGTTGGGGCGGAGTCGACGACGTCAGTTGTCCGGTTCTTTCAATTCACGGAGATTCGGATCGGATCATTCCTCTGAAAAGCGCAGCGCCGGATGTGATCCTTAAAGATGCGGGGCATGCGTTCACACTGACGCATGCAGAGCAAACCACTTCAGCCATTCGGGAGTTTCTGCGGACTCGAGCCTAGCCACTGTTTGAACCGAACTCCCGGTCAGCGCCAAGTTAGCCGAACCAAGGGATGATCAGCTTGCGGCAAGGACTGAGGAGAAGATCATTGGTCATGTTTGACACAAGAAAAAGCAATCAGCCAGCTAAGATTGGTTGGTCTTCCGGAATTCTCTGATCGACATCGCATCAAATCTACGGATCGGGATTCAGCATCGCCGCCAGTAGTTTTCAAGTAAAGTTATCCGCTGCACGATTTTCTGATCGGTCAAGTTGTTCTATGGCGAACAGGCATAACCCGACACGCAAGCGGAAGGCCCAACGACCACGCGGTGTCGCAGTTTCCAAGCCACCTTCCTCTAACCAGCAAGTTCGGAAACCGCACTATAAATCACTTTTTATTTTATGTTTTATTTCAGGTGGCCTTTTAAGAATATTGCTCTGCTGGTCAAATCCTCCAGGTAATTTCTTCGATAATCATTTCGAGCCGATTTTACTGATAATGAAAACCGGCGCCATTCCCGGCAAGAACGACTGCTGGCAGTGCTTTCACCCTCCCGTGTTTTATTGGATATCGGCAATGGCGGGTCATGCGGCTACGCCTCTCGGAATCGTGAGCCTTCCACAATTACTGAAATTTTTTCAATTTGTCGTCTGCTTTTACGGCATTCTCACTCTCGTAATCCTTTATCTTATTCTTAATAAATTACCCTTATCTAATTTTTCACGGCTGTTCGCTTTTGGCACAGCATGCTTCTTGCCCCGCCACATTTACATGTCGGCAATTAATTCAAACGACACCATAAGCTATTTATTTGTCGCGTTGAGCATCTATTTGCTGCTCCTAGCCATCGAAAAGAAATTTTCTTTTTTTATTCTTTTGGCCGTCAGCATCGTCATTGCCGCAACTTTATTTACCAAATACACTTCTTTTGTTGTGCTGCCAGTGGTCCTGCTGGTATTCGCATCCCTCAGCCATAAACGGCTCTTTTCTTCCCGAAAACAAGCATTGGTTTCCTTCGTTCTGATGATCGTCTTACCCCTGACGATTCTCAGCGCGAATTTGATCTGGAATAAAAAGCATTATGGCAGTCCACTGCCCTGGAACGTAACCCGGAGCGACCCGAGTCTCGTTCAGCCCCGTGACACGGACCATTTTGATTTTTTGACCTTTAAACCGTGGGAGAGCATCGATCGATCCATAATAGTTCCCGGCAGGATGCATTCTTTTTGGACGCTCGTTTACACCGGAATGTGGTTTGATAACGAGCCCAAATTTATTTATTTCTTGGTCTCAAATCAGTCGTGGTGGGACCATTATTACGGTTGGCTCCGGGGCGAAGAAAAATTTCCCGAAGGCCCGCCCACAATGTCAAACCTGACCAAAGTATTGGGAGCCGGACTTATAGGCTTCGGTCTTTTTCCTCTGTTATTGATGGCTAGAGGCTTGGGAAATTTTTTTTCGCGAAGCTGGAGAAGTCAGATGAGCGTGGAAGAAATGGTCAAGATGAGCATTTTCCCCACACTCTTGGTGAGCAATATGGCTATTATGATCGCTCTGGCTGTGCGACTGCCGGTATACACTGCAGCGAAGGCCTCCTATTTTCTGAACTCATTGCCGGCGTTTGTGGTCTTTCTCAGCCTCGGCTTGATGGCTGGTGAAAAAAATAAACACCTGAAATGGACCCTGGTGATTGCATTCAGTATTCTGTTCGGTCTTGCAAGCGTGCATGTTCTGCATATAGTTCTGTCAATTTTAGTCCTGAAACCAGCCAATCTCCTGGGATAAGCCAGAGAACAGCTCGTAAACAGGCGGACACCGTTCGATCGTGTATAAAGATGATTGTTCCGCGCCGCGCGAGCTATCGGTAAGTTCTCCCACGGATTTAGCTACGGGTTTGCGTGCTAAGTGACATACGAAATTAAAGGGGAGCCCTATGATGTCACCGAACGCCTCGATTGTCCGTAAAACATACGAGAATTTCGCGAAGGGCGATATCCCACTGGTACTTGAAGCATTCGATCCGTCGATTACCTGGCACGTTCCCGGGCAGAGCCCGATCTCCGGCGATTACCGAGGCCGCGACGAGATCGTCGGGTTCTTCAAACACACCCTGGCGCTTTGCGGCGGTATTTTCGCGATCGAAGTTCATCACGTCCTCTCCGAAGAAAATGTAGTCGTGACGCTCGTGACCGTGAAGGCGGAACGCAACGGTCGTTCCGCTGCATTCGAAGAGGTGCATGTATGGCGCGTCGTGAATGGAAAAATTACAGCGTTCCGCGAGTTCCAAGGAGATGAGCAGACCGAGGATCGCTTCTGGTCATAGAGAACGTTAAACAGCAAATCTCTGCGCCTGCCGTCCCTCCACCGAATCCAGTCAAGTCCAACCCCTCGAGCTTGGCAGATCCACGGCGTTAAAACAGGATGTAACTTCATGCTAGAGCTGAGACCCACATGTGAAAACTGCAATAAAGCTGCTTCCTACGGACTCGCTCGATGCGCGCATCTGTACTTACGAATGCACCTTTTGCGCGGCTTGCGTCGAGAATGTTTTATACAATGTCTGTCCGAATTGCGGCGGCGGATTTGTTCCGCGCCCGATCAGGCCAGCGAGAAATTGGCACGGCGACAACTTTCTCGGAAAAGACCCGGCGAGTACTACGATAAAGCACAGACCTGTTGATTCGGTAAGGCATGCGGTATTTTCCGCGGCGATCAGAAATATTCCACCGGAGAAGAAATAACATCATCGAGTGTTTCGTTCCTGGCCCGCTGAAAACGCCGTGCGCTGGCAACGTTGACGGTTCAGGAATTGCTGGGTCATTAACCCCGTGAGATATGAGCTATGCAACAGCACTACTATATTTACGTCCTCAGATCGTTCAAGGATAAACAGTTCTATGTTGGATTCACGAAGAATCTTCCCGGGAGAGTTAAGGCTTACAACGAGGGCTTGGTGCCATCCACCAAAAGGAGATTGCCCTTGCAACTTGTCTACTGGGAAGGCTGCCTCAACCAGACAGACGCGACGAATCGAGAAAAATACTTGAAGAGCGCTTGGGGAAAGCGATACGTGAAGACAAGGCTTAGGAACTATCTCACGGGGTAAATGACGTCAGCACAACGATGATCTACACGCATGTCTTAAATCGGGGTGGAAGAGGAGTCCAAAGCCCTCTCGATCGACTGTTAAGCGGCCCTCATGCTGGTCGGGTATATTAGGTTTTCGCAGACCTGTATATTACAGCGTGAGCAGCTTGCCAAAACGTTGATAAGCGGTTCGAAACTGAAGAGAATCCGTTCGAACGGGAAAATTTAAAGATCGCCAATCGCAGTTCTGTATACTCACAAGTTAGCGCTCATGGAGGTCGGTAATGCGCTGTGAACATGCGGATGAGCTTCCCGATGGTCGGCTGGTAGTCTCCTCAGCCGAACGGAACCGCGGGCCCATTCTGAAGGTTCTCGAACGCGTCCTGCCGAGAACCGGGCTCGTGCTGGAGGTCGCCAGCGGAACCGGGCAGCATGTGGTTCATTTCGCTCAGGCACTAGAGTGGTTGAGCTGGCAACCCACCGATATGGACGCAGCTTGCCGCCGATCGATCACCGCTTGGCTGGCGACTGCAGAGTTCGCCAATGTACGCCAGCCCCTTGATCTCGACGTACGAGAATTGCCTTGGCGCGTACCCACACTCGATGCGATTGTCTGCCTCAATCTCATCCACATAGCGCCTTGGTCGGTAGCGACGGCTCTCTTCACCGGCGCAGGGCTCGCCCTTCGCGAGAACGGCCTCTTGTACCTATACGGCCCCTATTCCGTGCAGGGCAGGCACACGGCGCCGAGCAATGCTGCTTTCGATAGCGCCCTGCGCGCCGAGAACCCCGAATGGGGACTCCGAGATTTGAAAGAGGTCGAGTCGTTGGCGAAAGACAAAGGCTTCGATCTGGCTGAAACAATCGAGATGCCGGCTAATAACCTCAGCGTGCTGTTTCGAAAGCGCTAGATGACGCGCACATGACCGGACACCAGCGCTTGCTGCGACTCCACCTGAGGAGCGTCCTGACGAAGCCTTCACGCGCTCGGATGGGTGGCAGGATGAGCGCTAACTTTAGTTCGAGCGGACGCGAGTCAGCGTGGGTGGTTTGCGTGTAATGGTGTGGTGTGCTGGCGGCGTCGCGCGCGCCGCTCAACAAGTTGTTAGAAGGACTGCAGTGATCAAATCTTGAGTATCGTAGTAAGGCTGTTATGAACTCAGAAACTAAGTTCACTGACCTCCAAGGACAGTATCTGGCGTTCATTCAGACGTACACGACGCTCCATGGTGTGGCTCCCGCGGAGGCCGACATGCAGCGCTTCTTTCGAGTAACACCGCCCACCGTTCATCGCATGGTGCTTGCATTGGAGGAACGCGGTCTTATTCAGCGTATTCCTGGTCGGAGTCGGAGTATCAGGCTACTGGTAAGTTCGGATAAGATTCCGAAACTTGAGGCGCATAGCAGTGCCTTCTAACCACGCCGCTTGAGCCGACGGTGAGATTCGGTGATGATTCTACTTTGCAGCAGCGGTTCAGCGGCATAGCGTTAGACTGGCATCGAGTGTGTCTGATACCCTACACAGGTAGAGAGCTATGGATCTTGAGCAGTTTGTTCTGATGGTCGGTAGAGTTGATGTCCATCCCTCTGATTAGTAAAGACCCGTCTCGCGGTTTGCCTCGGTTTCTGCTTCGCTTTCCTGTTCTCTTGTATCATCTCGGATTGGGTTGGCTATTGGGTCATAGATTCGTTCTTCTTAGACATACCGGAAGGAAAACCGGTTTGCCGCGAGAGACCGTGCTTGAAACGGTTCGTTACGACAAGAAGAGGTCGATTTATATCATCGCATCGGGATGGGGAGCGAACTCACAGTGGTATAAAAACATCCTGTATAATCCAACAGTGGAAATACAATCAGGCTGTCGGCGAATGAAAGGCATTGCTGAGCGGCTATCAGAACAAGAAGCTCAACAGGAGTTAGCCACCTATGCGAGAAGCCATCCGGTTGCATACCGCGAGCTAGGAAAAAGGCTGCTGGGTGAGGTAGTTAACGAGGGGACGCAGGGCTATAGGAAGCTCGCGAAGAAGATACCGATTATTGCAATACGAAAAAGCACTGATCAGAAAGCGATAACCGACAACACAGTCTAACAACGACATGCACCGGAGCCGATGAAGCGGAGTTCATGTCGTTGCCCGTTGACGTTCGGCTACCCGGTGATGTCGACCGTTGGGTTTATCGCGATCGCGACATAATGACTGAACCACCGTATGTACTCGACAGCGCGCGAGTACTTGCCTACGCAGTGCTCGATCAAACGGTTTCCTACACCGGGCGCATTTCCGTTTATGTGGGTGGCAAACTTTTGTCCCCCGTACCCCGCTTGGCCATTTGTGAAAACCTGGCGCGCGATGGAGATTTTCTTCTCTTCTATTGTACCGAGACTTGGGAAGTACTCGGCGTTGGTGGTTATGACTCTTTTGAGTTCGCTAAACAGCGAGCTGAGTGGTCGCGTATGCTGGGGTTTCGGCAAAGTGGGAACCTTATCGGCCTCTTTCAGAGGAAGAACTGGCTTATATCGATGAAGTTCGACGGTTCATTCGGAGCGAGTCGCCAACAGCGCCCTATCCCGAACCGCCGAAAGGGAAAACCTAACCCGCGGCTTAAGACTGATGTCGAGAACGCTCGCCTTTCAGGCTCGCTTATTCGCCACGGCTTAGCCGTGTAGCGTTCGGCAGCCCTGCCTAGGGTTTGTTGCAGGTGGGGTAGAAAGGAGGGATTTCCGTGCACTTCAAGCAAGCCACGTGCGCCGTGATACTCGCTCTTGGAAGCATCCTTGGCGTTGCCCTCTCCGGGGCGCAGCAGCCGGGCAAAATGACGCGTCTGGGGTTTCTCGGCACTGGCCCTGCCCCCACGCCAGCCATGTCCTATGCCCCGTTGCAGGCATTCCGGCAGGGCCTTCACGAATTCGACTAT
>Ga0075434_100001448_pt1 | contig 19947 bp, 14 predicted proteins | sample RhiMethybrSRZTD3_FD_75298 | JGI IMG/M metagenome (GOLD analysis project Ga0075434, IMG submission 75298) | Populus rhizosphere microbial communities from Tennessee, USA - Rhizosphere MetaG P. TD hybrid SRZTD3 | ecosystem: Host-associated > Plants > Roots > Rhizosphere > Soil | place: USA... | reverse complement strand
CGCGATCTCGTCGCGAACCAGGGCGGCCTTTTCGAACTCAAGGTTGCGTGCAAGCCGGTACATCTCAGCCTCGAGCTTGCGCACCTGCTGCATCGCCTGCTCCGGTGTCAGCCGCGCGACACGCCGACGCGCGGGCTCGCCGGATGCGGCGCTCCGCGCGCCTTCCATGATGTCCTTGACCGCCTTGCGGATCGACTTCGGCACGATCCCGTGCTCTGCGTTGTAGGCGAGCTGCTTCTCGCGCCGGCGCTCCATCTCGGCGAGCGCTCGTTTCATCGAGCCGGTGACCGTGTCCGCGTACAGGATGGCGGCGCCATGCTCGTTCCGCGCAGCCCGGCCCACCGTCTGGATCAGCGAGCCCTCGGAGCGGAGGAATCCCTCCTTGTCCGCGTCGAGTACCGCGACCAGCGAAACTTCGGGCAGGTCGAGGCCCTCGCGCAGCAGGTTGATGCCGACGAGCACGTCGAACTTCGCGAGCCGCAGGTCCCGGATGATCTCGACGCGCTCGACCGTCTCGATGTCCGAATGCAGATAGCGCACCTTGACGCCATGCTCGTCGAGGTACTCGGTAAGGTCCTCGGCCATCCGCTTGGTGAGCGTCGTCACCAGCACGCGCTCGTGGCGCTCGACGCGGAGGCGGATCTCCGATAGCAGGTCGTCCACCTGCGTCGCGACCGGCCGCACCTCCACCGCGGGATCGACGAGGCCGGTGGGCCGCACCACCTGCTCGACGACCTGCCCCGCCTTGGCGAGCTCGCGCTCGCCGGGCGTCGCGGACACGTAGATCGTCTGGGGCTGGATGCGCTCGAACTCGTCGAACCGAAGCGGACGGTTGTCGAGCGCCGACGGCAGGCGGAATCCGTACTCGACAAGCGTTTCCTTGCGCGACCGGTCGCCGCGGTACATGGCCTGCAGCTGCGGCACCGTCACGTGGCTCTCGTCGATGACCAGCAGTGAGTTCCGCGGCAGATAGTCGAACAGGCAGGGCGGCGGCTCGCCGGGCTGGCGGCCCGAAAGGTAGCGCGAGTAGTTCTCGATGCCCGCGCAATAGCCAAGCTCGGCGATCATCTCGAGGTCGAAGAGCGTCCTCTGCTCGAGCCGCTGCGCCTCCACCAGCTTGCTCGCGGCCCGCAGCTCCGCGAGCCGCTCGCGCAGCTCGACTTTGATCTCGTCGACGGCGCGCAGCAGCCGCTCGCGCGGGGTGACGTAGTGCGTCGACGGGAACACTGTGAGCCGCGGGACTTTCCGCAGCAGCTCGCCCGTCAGCGGGTCGAAGAAGGCGAGCGACTCAATTTCCTCGTCGAAGAACTGCACGCGCACCGCGTCGCGCTCCGACTCTGCCGGAAAGATGTCGATGACGTCGCCGCGCACGCGGAACGTGCCCTGGCGCAGGTCGAGCTCGTTGCGCGTGTATTGCATGTCGGCGAGCCGCCGCAGCAGCTGGCGCTGGTCCATGCGGTCGCCGCGCACGAGGTGCAGCACCATCTTGAGGTAGGACTCCGGGTCGCCGAGTCCGTAAATGGCCGAGACCGTCGCGACGATGATCGAGTCCGGCCGCTCGAGCAGCGCCTTGGTCGCGGACAGGCGCATCTGTTCGATGTGCTCGTTGATCGAGGCGTCCTTCTCGATGTATGTGTCGGAGGACGGGACGTAAGCCTCCGGCTGGTAATAGTCGTAGTACGAGACGAAGTACTCCACCGAGTTGCGTGGGAAGTACTCCCGGAACTCGCCGTACAGCTGCGCGGCGAGCGTCTTGTTGTGCGCGAGCACGAGCGTTGGTCGCTGCACGGCCTGGATCACGTTGGCGACGGAATAGGTCTTGCCCGAGCCCGTCACGCCAAGCAGCACCTGGTGCGCGAGGCCCGAGTGGATGCCGTCGACCATCGCGGCGATCGCCTCCGGCTGGTCGCCGGCGGGCGCGTATTCCGCTTGCAGCTCGAAGGGCCTCGCTTCGCTCATTTCCGCCAGGAATTGCAACGCAAAATGCCTTCCCGTAACTTAACCATATTCACGGCCAACTGGTACTCCCCGTGACCATTCGTCTCGCCAAGCGCGTCCAGCGCATCAAGCCCTCGCCCACGCTCGCGGTCACCGCGCGCGCGGCGCGCCTGAAGGCCGAGGGCAAGGACATCATCGGCCTCGGCGCGGGCGAGCCGGATTTCGACACGCCGGTGCACATCGCCGACGCGGGCGTCGCCGCGATCCGCTCGGGGATCACGCGCTACACCGCCGTCGAGGGCACGAACGAGCTCAAGGACGCGATCATCGGCAAGTTCCGCCGAGACAACGGCCTCGAGTACAACCGCTCGCAGATCCTCGTCTCGAGTGGCGCCAAGCAGACCGTCTTCAACCTCTGCTGCGCCCTGCTCGATTCGGGGGACGAAGCCATCATCCCGGCGCCCTACTGGGTGTCCTACCCCGACATGGTGCTGGTCGCGGACGGCACGCCGGTATTCGTGGATGCGGGCATCGAGAAGGGTTTCAAGATCACCGCGGCCGAGCTCGAAGCCGCGATCACGCCGCGAACGAGACTCTTCATCCTGAACAGCCCGAGCAATCCGACAGGCGCCGCCTACTCGAAGTCGGAACTCCAGGCATTCGGCGCCGTGCTGGAGCGTCACCCGCAAGTGGTCATCGGCACGGACGACATGTACGAGCACATCTGGTGGGGCCCCGAGCCCTTCACCAGCTTCGTCACCGCCAATCCGGGGCTCTACGGCCGCACCATGACGATCAACGGCTGCTCCAAGAGCTACGCGATGACGGGCTGGCGTATCGGCTATTGCGGCGGACCCGCCGAGGTCATCACCGCGATGGCGACGATCCAGGGCCAGAGCACTTCCAACGCGTCCTCGATCTCGCAGCGCGCGGCGACCGTCGCCCTCAACTCCCCGCAGGACTGCGTCGCCGAGATGAACAAGGCCTTCAAGGCGCGGCACGACCTCGTCGTCGCCGGCCTCAACGCGCTTCCTGGCGTCCGCTGCATCCCAGGCTGGGGCACGTTCTACGCATTTGCGAACGTCGAGCAGGCGATGCGCAGCGTCGGCTCCGCCGACGACAACGCGTTCGCGGAATTCCTGATCACCGAAGCGGGCGTCGCCGTCGTGCCGGGCTCGGCATTTGGCGCGCCGGGCCACATCCGGCTCTCGTTCGCCGCGGCGGCGGAGACCCTCAAGGATGCCCTTTCGCGCATGGAGCGAGCGCTTTCCGCGGGCCTCGCAAAGCGTCGCGCCTGAGCCCCGATTCAGGCCGAAAACTCCAGCGTTTTTGTTGACTTGGGCGCGGCCTTGGCCGACAATCCCGCGCCCTGAAAAACCGCTTCCCCGATAGCTCAGTCGGTAGAGCAACGGACTGTTAATCCGCAGGTCGTTGGTTCGAGTCCAACTCGGGGAGCCAATCTTCCAGCTGCACCGCTCAACGGCGCGCCACCTGCGCGCCGCCGAGCGCGAGCGCATTGCCCGCGACGAGCGCCGCCAGGCCGACCAGCGCCGGCAGGCTCCAGCGATAACTCTCGAACACCGTCGATACGGCGAGCGCGACGACCGGGAACAGCACGCTCGAGTAGGACGCGCGGGTCGCGCCGATGCGCCGGATCAGGGCCAGGTAGAGGCTGAAGGCGAGCGACGTCCCGGCGAGCGAGAGATACAGCAGCGACACGACGTATGGCCAGTGCCAGTCGAAAGCGACCGGCGTGCCGCGGAGCACCGCGATCAGCGCAAGGCCGATGGCGCCATAGGCCATCCCGTAGGCGTTGACCGTGACGACCGGCAGCCCGCCGCGCGTGTTCCTCGTCGCCGCCATGTTTCCGAGCGAGGCGAGGTATGTGGCGCCGAGCGCGAGGCCCGCGCCATGCAGGATGCGTGGGTTGCCGAGCGCTGCGCGAAGCTCAGGCAGGAACAGCAGCGCGACGCCGATGACGCCGGCGGCCGCGGCCGCCAGGACGCGTGGCTCGACCGCCGCGCCGAAGATCACCCGGCTGTTCACGAGGTTGAAGAAGATGATCGACGTGAAGAGCACCGCGACCAGCCCGCTCGTCAGGTACTGCGTCGACAGGTAGGTAAGCCAGTAGTTGAGGCAGAAGAGCGTCGCGCCCTGGAGTGCGACGAAGCGATGGTCCCGCCAGGAGAGCGACAGCGGGCTGCCGGTCACGCGCGCAAAGACGAAGACGCACGCGGCCGCAAGACCGAAGCGGTAGACGAGAGAGACCTCGGGCGCCACGACCCCGAGCTGGAACTTGATCGCGAACCAGGTCGTGCCCCAGATCAGGACGACGACAGCGAATATGAGCGGTGTAGGCACGCTCGGACGCTAGGGTTTTTCAGTTGCGCGATCAATCACTCATGCTAAATCGCTCGTCAATTTTCAGAGGTGAGAGGCGCCCTGAAAGCCGCTATCATGGATAACCGCCGACCGGCCGACTGGACGTCATGTTGCAGCGCCGGCGGGCGCGGTCTTGGCCGCGGCAGGACAAGGGGATCGCCCGCATGGGATTGACGGTCGCGTTGGTCGCGACACTCGCGCTCGCCGCGTCGGCGGAGGCCCCGCTCGATGCCGCCGGCTGGCGCGCCCAGTCCGATGCCTACTTCGCACAGGGCGACTTTCGCTCCGCGCTCGCGGCAGCCGAGAAGGCGCGCTTCGCCGATCCCTCCGATCCCTGGGCGAGATATGCCTGGGCGCGGGCCATGGCGGCCGTCGATGCGGATGCGGCGCGGCTCTCCATGCCTGGTCTTCAGGACCCCGCTGCGTTGAAAACCCTCCCCGACGAAGACCGCGCGCGGCTCGAGACTTCGCTCGGCTACCTCTGTCTCGACCTCGGCATCGAGCCGCTCGCCTCGATGTATTTCGAGGACGTCCCGGAGGCGACCTCCAGCTACTCGAGGGCCCGGGCCGGCCTCGCGATCCTCGCGGTGCGGCGCGGCAATTCCCGCCAGGCGCTCGAATACTTCGATGCGGCGCATGCCACGGTTCGCGCCGATCCGTCGCTCGCGGAGCTGGAGCGCGATGCGCGCTACGACGTCGTGCTGCGCGAGTTCACGACGGCGCGTGATCTGCGCGATGCGAACGCCGCCGGGCGCGCCTACGCGGCCCTCGACGAGCTGCGCCCCAACCACCCGGCCACGCTGCAGGCCCGCGCGGATCTTGCCAACCTGCGCGGCGACATGCCCGCGCGCGAGCGGGCGCTGCGTGACCTCCTGGATGTCGACGCCAAGGCGCCCGGGGCCGCCAGCCAACTGGTCGATACGCTGCTCGCGCTCAACCAGCCCTACGAAGCCTACGACGTCGCGCACGACATGGCGCCGGAGCGACTCGCCGCGGATCCCGGTCTCCAGGCGATCCAGCGTGAATGGGTTTCGCACCTCGATGGCGCGCTCGACTGGAAATGGCGCAACGGCCAGACGGATCACGACCACTTTGAGCTGCCTCGCATCCAGCTCGCCTGGGCCACCAGCAGCGCGAGCTGGGGACGCGTGCGGATCCTCGGCCAGGCCGAGTATCCGGAATCGGACCGCGTTCCCGTCGGCGAGCCGTTCGGCAGCATCGTCGCCCTTCCCGCCCTGTCGGAATCGCAGTCGGAAAAGGGTTTCGGAGGCCTCGTCGAATGGGCACCGCGCAACGGCGTCGTACTGGAGGTCGGGATGACGCCGGCGTCATTCGAGGTCAGCAACGTGGTCGGGGCGCTTCGCTTCCGCGTCGATTCCGAGGGCGGGCCCTGGATATTCGGCGTCGACCGGAGCGCCGTCGAGGATTCCTTCCTCTCGTACGCCGGAACCGTCGACCCTGCCACCGGCCGTGCCTGGGGCGGCGTCGTGCGCAATCGCGCATATGTAGGCGGCCGAATCGAGGGCGACGCCTTCGAAGCCTACGGCCAGGTCGCGGGCGCGCTGCTCGACGGAACGGACGTCGATAGCAACACCGAGTGGCGGGCCGACGCCGGTTTCCTCCAGCGCGCGGCCTCCGGTGATCACTGGGTCGCGCGCCTCGGCGGCACCTTCCTGGTGCAGGCGTTCGAGGCGAATCGCTCGCATTTCACGCTGGGGCACGGCGGCTATTTCAGTCCCGACAAGTACCTGTCAGTCGGGCCGGCGTTCGAGCTCACTGGGCGGCAGGGCGATCGCAGTTTCCGCTTCGACGGAGCCATCACCTGGCAGGAAGTGCGCGAGGCGGCGAGCGACTATTTCCCGACGGAAAGCGGGCTCCAGGCTGCAAGCGGGGACCCGCGGTACCCCGGCGATTCTCGGGACGGCGTGGGCCTTCGCCTCGCGGCTTCGGTCGAATGGCGGGTGACCGAGAAGGCGGTAGCGGGCGTTCGGCTCGAGGGCGTTCGCGGCGAAGATGCGGATGAAGTGCGATTGCAGATCTACACTCGCCGCTGGGACCGCATTGTCGTCGATCCCGTGCAGGAGCCGCCGGTGCCGGTGCGGGCAGGCGGATCCTACGCCGCGATGAACTGAGTTTCGCTCAGGCGCGGGACTTGTTGCGGCTCGCGACCAGTCCTTCGATGAATTGCGAGAAACGCGCGCCCAGCTCCGGGTGACGCAATCCGTATTCGACCGTCGCTTCGAGGTAGCCCAGCTTGCTCCCGCAGTCGTAACGCTTGCCCTTGAACCGGTATGCAAAGACCGGCTCGTCCCTGAGCAATGCCGCGATTCCGTCGGTTAGCTGGATCTCGCCGCCCGCGCCGCGTCCCACCTTCTTGAGGTGCGCGAAGATCGAGCCGCTCAACAGGTAGCGGCCGACCACGGCGAGGTCAGAAGGCGCGTCCGCCGGCTTCGGCTTTTCGACCATGCTGCGGATGCGCGAGAACTCCCCTGCAGGATCATCCGTCGCCACGATGCCGTAGCTTCCCGTCTGGCTGCGCGGCACCTGCTGGACGCCGATGACGCTGCCGCCCGATTGCAGGTAGCGGTCGCGCATCTGCGCGAGCACCGGCTCGGCCGCGTCGATCAGGTCGTCGGCGAGGTGCACGAAAAATGGCTCGCCGCCAACGACGGAATGTGCGCACAAGACCGCGTGGCCAAGGCCGAGCGGCGCCGGCTGGCGGATATAAATGCAGGTCGCGTCGGCGGGCAGGATCCCGCGAATCTGGTCGAGCAGCTCCTGCTTTCCCTGCTCTGCGAGCGCGGCCTCGAGCTCCGGGTCATTGTCGAAGTGGTCCTCGATCGCGCGCTTGCCGCTTCCCGTGATGAAGACGAGCATGCGCGCGCCCGCTGCCAGGGCCTCCTCGGCCGCGTACTGGATCAGCGGCTTGTCGACGATCGGCAGCATTTCCTTCGGGCTCGCCTTGGTGGCGGGCAGGAACCGCGTGCCGCGCCCCGCGACAGGAAATACCGCGAAACGAATCGGTGCGGGTCGGCTCACGGGGGGTCCTTGGGCTCCGGGACGATGGCGTCGATGATACCGGAGCCGCCGTGAGCCGGCCCGCACCGCGGGCCGCCCGCTCAGCCTCCGGCCTTGGGCGCCTCGAACTTCAGGTTCGACTTGTTCTGTTCGACGAGCTTCTTGCCGATGCCCTTGACCTTCGCGAGTTCGTCGGCGGTCTTGAACGGACCGTTCTTCTCGCGGTAGCTGACGATCGCTTCCGCCTTCGCCATGCCCACGCCCTGGAGTTCGCGCGCGAGCGTCTTGGCATCGGCCGTGTTGACGTCGACGGGCCCGGCGATGGCCATCGGCGCGAGCAGCGTCGCGGCCACGAGGGCCGCACTCAGTCCCTTTTTCAGCATGTCTCTACTCCCTTTCCCGCGCGCGGCGACCATCGCCGCGCCCGAAAGGGAGACTACGCACGAAGCGCCGTGCACGCGCCGCCTCAAATAATCGCAAGCATCAAGAAAAGCGTTAGGGGACTGTCCCCTCCACTCTTCGGCGACCGCTACTTCGGTGCGCCCTCAAGCCCCGCGACGAGGTCGAACCGCAGCAACGGCCGCTGGCTATCCCACATCTTGCAGCCCGGGCATTGCCAGAAGTGGTCGATGCTCGCGAACCCGCAGTTCGCGCAGCGGTATCGCGGCGTGCGTGCCGCGAGCCGTCGCAGCACCGCCGCGATGTCCGCCACGGCGCGCGGGTCGAGCGAGCCGGGGTCGCGCCCGATCGCACGCACCAGCCCCGCGATGGCGTCGTCTTGGGCAAGGCACGCTCGCACTCGCTCCTCGAGCGGCGCGTAGCCAAGCGCATCGGCCATGATCGAGGCGATCGCCACTTCGTTGATCGCGTCCGGGCGCTGGCCGACGACGCGCGCGACCGCCGCATCCCCGTCATCGCCCGCGGCCTTCGCCAGCCGGACCAGTCGCGGCACCACTTCGATGGCGAGCGCGGCGTCGTGCGCCAGCACGGCGCCGAGCAGTCGCTCCGCGAGAGCGAAGTCGCCCTGTTCGATCGCGATGTCAGCACGGACCAGTGCGCCGCGCGGAAAACGTCGCACTTCCTTGCGGGCCGCGCGCAGGTGGTCACGCGCCTCGTCCAGGGCGCCACGCTCGCGGGCGGACTCGGCGAGTTCGCAGTAGTAGTGCGCGATCGCGCTTTCCTGCGGCGCGCGGCCGGCCTTCTCGAGCTCGCGGAAGACCTCGATCGCGCGCGTCCATTCCTGCTCCTGCTCGTAGATGCGCATGAGCTTGCGCATGGCCGCCATGCGGTGCGCCCCCGAGGCGGCGAGCGGCTGCAGGATCTTCTCGGCGCGGTCGAGCATGCCGGCCTTCAGGTAGTCCTGGGCGAGCGCGAATCCCGCCTGCTCTCGCTGCGACGGCTCGAGCGTCTCGCGCGTCGCGATGTTCTGGTGGATCTTGATCGCGCGGTCGACCTCGCCGCGGCGCCGGTACAGGCTGCCAAGCGCGAAATGCGTCTCCACGGTTTCGTCGTCGAGCTCGGCCGCCCGCAGGAACGCCTCCAGGGCGCGGTCGGGCTGCTCGTTCACGAGGAAGTTCACGCCGGCGAGGTAGTTGCCCCGCAGCCGTTCCTCGCCGACGGCGCTGGGCCTCGGTTTGCGCGAAGCGTAGAACCCGATGGCTCCGCCGAGGAACAGGACCCCGAGCAGGATCCAGATCGATTCCGGATTCATCGGCTAGCGGCGGCGCCGGTCGCCAGCGCCGGCGCGCCTAGTCGCGGATCGGGTGGGACTGCCCCGCATTGACGCGCTCGCGCAGGTCCTTGCCCGGCTTGAAATGCGGAACGTACTTGCCGGCGAGCGCAACGGCCTCGCCGGTCTTCGGATTGCGGCCCTGCCGCGGCGGGCGGAAATGCAGCGAGAAGCTGCCGAAGCCGCGGATCTCGATGCGCTCGCCGCCCGCGAGCGCGTCGCTCATGATCTCGAGCATCTGCTTCACGGCGAGCTCGATGTCCTTGGCGGGCAGGTGCTTCTGCTTGGCGGAGATGATCTCGATCAATTCTGATTTTGTCATGACTCCCGTCCCTCAACAGCGGTGCGCCGCCCATCCCCGGCGGCGCCCCGGACCGGTTCACTGACCGGAGATCTGCTCCTTCAGCAGGTCGCCGAGCGAGGTGCCGGTCGCCGAGTCCGTGCCGCGGTACTGCTGCACCGCCTCGGCCTCTTCCTCGGCCTCGATCGCCTTGATCGACAGCACGATGGCGCGGCTCTTGCGGTCGACGCCGGTGAACCGCGCCTCGACCGGATCGCCCACCTTGAGCACCGTGCGCGCATCCTCGATGCGCTCGCGCGAAAGCTCGGACGCGCGGAGGCTTCCCTCGATGCCGTCCCCGAGGTCGATGACCGCACCGCGGGCATCCACGTCCTTCACCGTGCCCTTCACGATGCTGCCCTTCGGGTGATCCGCGAGATAGGCCGAGATCGGGTCCTTCGCGAGCTGCTTGATGCCGAGCGAGATGCGCTCGCGCTCGGGATCGATCGACAGCACCATCGCCTCGACCGACTGGCCCTTCTGGTAGTCCCGCACCGCCTCCTCGCCTGCGCGGTCCCAGGAGATGTCGGAGAGGTGCACGAGCCCGTCGATGCCTCCCGAGAGGCCGATGAAGATGCCGAAGTCCGTGATGGACTTGATCTGGCCAGTGACGCGGTCGCCGCGGGTAAAGCTGTCAGCGAACTCGCGCCACGGATTCGGCTTGCACTGCTTGAGGCCAAGCGAAATGCGGCGGCGCTCCTCGTCGATGTCGAGGACCATGACCTCGACTTCCTCGCCGACGTGCACGACCTTGGCGGGATTGACGTTCTTGTTCGTCCAGTCCATCTCGGAGACGTGGACGAGGCCCTCGACGCCCTCTTCGATCTCCACGAAGCAGCCGTAGTCCGCGATGTTCGTGACCTTGCCAAACAGGCGGGTGTTCGGCGGGTAGCGGCGCGCGATGTTCTGCCACGGATCCGCGCCCAGCTGCTTGATGCCGAGCGACACGCGCTGCCGCTCGCGGTCAAACTTGAGGATCCGCACGTCGATCTCGTCGCCCACCTTCACGATCTCGGAGGGGTGCTTGACGCGCTTCCACGCCATGTCGGTGATGTGCAGGAGGCCGTCGATGCCTCCAAGGTCGACGAACGCGCCGTAGTCGGTCAGGTTCTTGACCGTGCCTTTGACGACGTCGCCCTCCTTCAGGTTGTCCAGCAGCTGCGAGCGCTCTGCGCTGTATTCCTGTTCGACCACCGCGCGTCGCGACACCACGACGTTGTTGCGGCGCTGGTCGAGCTTGATGACCTTGAACTCGAGTTCCTTGCCCTCGAGGTAGCTCGGGTCGCGCACCGGGCGCACGTCCACGAGCGAACCGGGCAGGAAAGCGCGGACATTGTCGAGCTCCACGGTGAAGCCGCCCTTGACGCGGCCGTTGATCACGCCCTTGACGATTTCACCCTTGGTGAAGGCCTCTTCGAGGCGGGTCCAGGTGCGCGCGCGCTTCGCCTTCTCGCGCGACAGGCGGGTCTCGCCGGAGCCGTCCTCGACGGCGTCGAGCGCGACCTCGACCTCCTGGCCGACTTGGACGTCGATTTCGCCGCTGTCATTCTTGAACTGGTCGGCCGGTATCACGGCCTCGGACTTGAGCCCGACGCTCACGATAACGACGTCGGAATTCACGTCGACGACGGTGCCGGTCAGGATCTGGCCGGGCCTGATCTGCTGGCTTGCGAGGCTCTGCTCGAAAAGTTGCTGGAAAGATTCGGTCATTGGGTCTTCCGGGCCGCGGGGCCCACTTGGGTTTACCTTCCGTACGGCGTCATGCCGGTCCGGATCCTGCTCAACGCGGCTGGGCATCCTGCCCGCCGTCCCTGCCGGCCGCTGCCGGCCCTTCAATTCCCGCGCGCCGCCTCTGGAAACCGCTCGCGCGCGAGTTCAATGACCCGCCCGACGACCTCCTCGATGGTCAACGCAGTCGAATCCACGATGATGGCTTCCGGAACCGCGACCAGCGGCGCCACGGCTCGCGTGGTATCCCGCCTGTCCCGCTCGGCTATCTCCGCGGAAAGGGCGGCAAGGCTACCACTCAACCCCTTTTGTTTCAACTGCTTATAACGCCTCAGGGCCCGCTCCTCGGCACTGGCCGTCAGGAAGATCTTGAGCCCCGCATCGCGAAAAACGATGGAACCCATGTCGCGTCCGTCTGCCACGAGCCCCGGAGATCGCGCAAAGGCCCGCTGGCGCCCCAGCAAGGCCGATCGAACGGGCTGCCAGGCCGCAACCCGCGAGGCGGCTTCCCCGGTGGCCTCCGCGCGCAGTTGCCGGGTGACTGCCTGGCCCTTGAGGAGCACCTCCTCGTCCCCCGAGGGGTCCATGCCGAAACGGACATCGAGCTGCGCGGCCGCGGCGGCGTGTCCTTCCACGTCATCCGGCCGAAGTCCCGCTTGCTGGCCCGCAAGCGCCACCAGCCGGTATAGCGCGCCGCTGTCGAGGAGGTGCCATCCGAGGTTTTGTGCAACCCGGCGCGCGATGGTGCCTTTGCCGGATCCACTGGGACCGTCGATGGCGATGACCGGAATCGAACTCATCCCTCCTCCGAGATCTGAAGTCCCGCAGCCTGCGCCGTTCGCGTGAATCCTGGAAACGACGTGGCGACATTCTGAACATCGCGGATTGTGATCGGGCCATCGGCGCGGGCGCCAAGGACCGCGAAGGCCATCGCGACCCGATGATCGCCCTGACTGTCGACCGCGCCGCCACGCACGGGTCCGCCGCGCACGCGCAGCCCGTCGGCCACCCGCTCGACAGCCACGCCGACGGCTTCCAGGCCGATCGCCACGGCGGCGAGGCGGTCACTCTCCTTCACGCGCAACTCGCTCGCGCCGGTGACGAGCGTCTCGCCTTCGGCGACGGCGGCTACGGCGAAGAGAAGGGGCAGCTCATCCATGGCGATCGGCACGCGGTCCTCAGGCACCACGACGCCGTGCAGCACTCCCGGACGTACCTCGATATCCGCACGCGGCTCGCCATCGGCGCTTGCAACGGGATGCACCCGGATGTCGGCACCCATCTGCCGCAGGATGTCGAGAAGCGCCGTCCGCGTCGGATTGACGCCGACTCCGCGGATCAGCAGTTCGCCCTTGCCCGCAATGAGCCCGGCGGCAATCAAGTAGGCCGCCGAGGAAAAGTCGCCAGGCACGTCGACCTGCGTCGCCTCAAGCCGCGCGGGGCCGTCAACAGCGACGGAACCTCCGTCATGGACGACCGGGACGCCGAAGGACGGCAGCAGGCGCTCCGTGTGGTCCCGCGAGAGGGCCGGCTCTCGGACGCTGGTGCGCCCCGTCGCCTGCAAGCCCGCCAGGAGCAAGGCCGACTTGACCTGCGCACTCGGGACTTCGAGCGCATGTGCGCAGCCCGTCAACGCTTGCTGGCCGCGGATCGCGATCGGCGGGCGCCCGTCGCTCGTGCGCACTTCGGCGCCCATGCGTCGCAACGGTGCCGCGACACGCTCCATCGGCCGTCGCATCAGCGATGCGTCACCTACCAGCACCGAATCGAAAGCTTGTCCGGCTAGAACGCCTGCGAGGAGCCGCATCGACGTGCCCGAGTTCCCAAGGTCGAGTGCCGCGCGGGGAGCCGACAGGCCGTACAGGCCCGCGCCCTGAACCTGCAGGACCCCGGGCGCACTTCGATCGAGCCGAATGCCCATGGCAGCCAGGGCTGCGAGCGTCGCGAGGCAATCTTGCGCCTCGAGGTAACCGCGAATTTCCGTGACGCCTTCGGCGAGCGCCCCGAGTATCGCGGCCCGGTGCGAAATCGACTTGTCACCGGGAACGCTGATCTCCCCGGCCACGTGGCTGCCGGGACGCGTGACGAATTGCCGTGACGGGGCGCTCACCGAGCAGTTGCGAGCGCCGACGCGAGGGCCGACAGCAGCCGTTCGTTCTGAGCGGCAGTGCCCGTCGTGATGCGCAGGTGATTCGGCAGGCCGTAGTTGTCGACCGGCCTCACGATGACGCCGCTCCGCAGCAGCGACTCGTCGATTCTGGCGGCCGGCCGCCCGAAGTCGGCGAGCACGAAGTTGCCGGCCGAAGGGGGCGCCACGATTCCGAGCGCCGTCAGCCCGGCTCGAAGCCGGGCGATGCCCACGCTGTTGAGCTTCAAGGTCGCGTCCAGGTGTGCGCTGTCGTCGAGCGCGGCCGCGGCGGCGGCAAGTCCCGGCACTGAGACATTGAATGGCTGCCTGACCCGATCGATGATGTTCGCGACGTCGGGATGCGAGAGCGCGTAGCCGATCCGGAGGCCGGCCAGCCCGAAGGCCTTCGAGAAGGTGCGCGTGACGACGAGGTTCGGGTGGCGCTCCAGGCATCGCACGCCGTCGGGGACGCCGAGCGGCGCAGAATATTCGTGGTAGGCCTCGTCGAGTACGACGATGACGTCCTCGGGAATCGCCTTCAGGAGCGCTTCGAGCTCGTCCCCGTCGAGCCATGTGCCCGTCGGATTGTTCGGATTCGCGACAAGGATCATCCGCGTGCGCGGCCCGATCGCCGCGGCGATCGCCGCCGCGTCGTGACCGAGCGGCTGGGCGGCATGCGCCGGCCGCGCGGGCGCCACGCGCGCCGTCGCGCCCGACGCCTGGATCGCGGCGGGATAGACCGCGAAGGCGTATTGCGCGTGGACCGCTTCGACGCCCGGAACAAGGAATGACTCGACGAGCAGGACAAGAATGTCGTTCGAGCCATTGCCGAGCGTCACTTGCGCGATGTCGACGCCGTGGAGCCTGGCGAGCTTCTCGCGCAGTGCGTGGCCCGATCCGTCCGGGTAATGGCCGACGCCTGCGAGCGCCTCCGCCAGCGCGGCCCGGGCCAGCGCGCCCGGGCCGAGCGGATTCTCGTTGGACGCCAGTTTGATGCTGTCCTTGATGCCGAGCTCGCGCTCGAGCTTCGAGTGCGGCTTGCCGGGCACATAGGGCTTGAGGCTCCGGACGCCCGGTGCCGCAAGGTGTTCGAAGCGGTTTCGCCTGCTCATTGAACGGCGCGCGCGCTCAGCACGCCCTGGATCGCGCCGATACGCTCGACGAGCCCTGCCGGCGCCTTGCCGTCGATGTCGATCAGCGTGTAAGCGACCTCGCCCTTGGACTTGTTGAGCAGGTCCGAGATGTTGAGGCTGGCCTCGGCCAGCCTCGTCGATATCTGTCCCACCATATTCGGCACGTTGCTGTTTGCGATCGCGATGCGCGCCGTTGCGGGCACGCGTGGCAGCGCCGCTTCCGGAAAGTTCACCGAGTGACGGATATTGCCGTTCTCCAGGAAGTCGCGGATCGTATCGGCCACCATCGCGGCGCTGTTCTCCTCCGCCTCGCTGGTCGACGCGCCGAGGTGCGGCAGCGCAATGACGCCCGCGATGCCCCGGGTGGCGGCCGACGGGAAGTCGCACACGTAGGCAGCGAGCCGCCCTGAACGCAGAGCCGCGATCACGGCCGACTCGTCCACGATGGCGGCCCGGGCGAAGTTCAGCACGGTGCCGCCCTCCGGCATCAGCGCGATGCGCTTTGCGTTCACGAGCCCTTGCGTGCCATCCGTCAGCGGGACGTGAACCGTCACCGCATTCGAGCGCGCGAAAAGGTCCTCCAGGCTCAAGGCCTGCTCGACTCCGGACGAAAGCTGCCAGGCGCGCTGCACCGTGATCTGCGGATCGTACCCAAGCACGTGCATGCCGAGGAGGTGCGCCGCATTCGCCACTTCGACTCCGATCGCGCCGAGGCCGATCACTCCGAGCGTGCGCCCCGGCAGCTCGTGCCCGACGAAGCGCTTTTTGCCCTGCTCCACCGCATCGTCGAGGGCCTCACCCGTGAGGTCGAGCGCGCGCACGAAGTCGAGCGCAGGCCCGATGTGCCGCGCGCCTAGGAAGAGCCCGGCGAGCACCAGTTCCTTGACGGCATTGGCGTTCGCGCCGGGCGCATTGAACACGGGCACACCGCGCTGCGACAGCAGCGCAACAGGGATGTTGTTCGTGCCCGCGCCGGCGCGTCCCACCGCGAGCACACTCGCGGGGATCTGCAAGTCCAGCATGTCCGCCGAGCGCACCAGGATCGCGTCGGGATGGCCGATCGTGTCGCCGATCTCGTAGCGGTCCCGGGGCAGCCGGTCGAGCCCTTTCGGCGAAATGCTGTTCAGCGTCTGGATGCGGAATCGCATCAGCCGTACCGCCGCTCGAAGTCGCGCATGAATCCGATGAGAGCCGTGACGCCTTCCATCGACATCGCGTTGTAGATGCTCGCGCGCATCCCGCCGACTGCGCGGTGTCCCGCGAGGTTGGTGAGGCCGGCGGCTTCCGCTTTCTCCAGGAAGTTCTTTTCGAGGTCCGGCTTCGCCAGCCTGAATGGCACGTTCATCCAGGAGCGGCAGTTTCTGGCAACCGGATTGGAGTAGAAGCTCGACGCGTCGATCGCGGCGTAGAGCGCCTCTGCCTTTGCGCGATTGCGGCGGGCCATTTCTGGCGCCCCGCCTTCGCGCAGGAGCCATTTGAACACGAGTCCGGCGAAGTACCACGCGAAGGTCGGCGGCGTGTTGAGCATCGAGCCCGCCTCGGCGACGGCGCGATAGTCGAACACCGACGGCGTTCCGTCGCGGGAGCGCCCCGTGAGGTCATCGCGCACGATCACGACCGTGATGCCGGAAGGACCGATGTTCTTCTGCGCGCCCGCATAGATGAGACCGTAGCGCGAGATGTCGACCGGCCGCGACAGGATCGTCGAGGACATGTCCGCCACGAGCGGGACGTCCCCCGTGTCTGGGACGTAAGGAAATTCCACGCCGCCGATGGTTTCGTTCGGCGTGTAGTGCAGGTAGGTGCTGCCCGGACGCGGCTTCAACGTGCTCGCGTCAGGCACCGTCGTATAGGCCGACGCGGATTCGTCGGCGGCGACGGTCACGCTGACGAACCGGCGGGCTTCCTGGATGGCGCGCGTGGACCAGTGGCCGGTGATTACGTAGTCGGCCGCCGCACCCGGCGCGGCCAGATTCATGGGGACGAGCGCAAATTGCGCGGTCGCCCCGCCCTGCATGAAGAGGACGCGGTAGGCCGGCGGGATGGCGAGCAACTCGCGCAGGTCCGCCTCGGCCTGCTCGGCGACGGCGATGAACGCGCGGCCGCGATGGCTCAATTCCATCACCGACGCGCCGCCCTTCCAGTCGAGCATCTCGTCGCGGGCCTGCTCCAGCACGGGCAGCGGCAGGGCCGCCGGGCCCGCAGAGAAGTTGTAGACGCGCACGCCCCGCCCGGCTTCAGCCGCTCCCTTCGCCGTCCTGCGAGTCGTCGCCCGCGATACGCTCGATCCCGACGAGCTTTTCGCCATCCTCCAGGCGCATGATGCGCACGCCCTGCGTGTTGCGCCCGAGCACCGGAATGTCGCTGACCGGCACACGCACGAGAGTTCCGCTCGAGTTGATCAGCATGACCTCGTCGTCGGGACGCACCTGGCGCGCGCCCACCAGTGCGCCATTACGGTCGCTGGTCTGCAGCGCGATCACGCCCTGCCCGGCCCGGCCGTGCCTCGGATAATCGTCCATCTCGGTAAGCTTGCCGTAGCCGCGCTCGGAGACCGTGAGGATCGGCCCTTCGCCGAGGACGATCAGCGACGTGACGCGCTGATTGTCCCCGAGCTTGATGCCGCGCACCCCTCCGGCCTCGCGGCCCATCGGCCGGACCTGGTCCTCGGCGAAGCGGATCGCCTTGCCGTCCGTCGTCGACAGGAGGATCTCGCGCTCGCCGTCCGTCAGGGCGACGCCCACGAGACAGTCCGAGGGCTCGAGCGAGACAGCGATGATGCCGTTCGCGCGCGGACGCGAGAAAGCCGGCAGCGGCGTCTTCTTGACCGTGCCCTGCGCAGTCGCCATGAACACGAAATGCGACTCCTCGAATTCGCGTATCGCGAGCACCGCAGTGATGCGCTCGCCTTCAGCGAGCTGCAGGAGATTCACGATCGGCTTGCCGCGCGATCCGCGGCTCGCGAGTGGCAACTGGTAGACCTTGAGCCAGTAGCACTGGCCGCGGTCGGAGAAGCACAGGAGCGTGTCGTGCGAGTGGGCGATGAAGAGCTTGTCGACGAAGTCCTCGTCCTTGACGGTCGTCGCCATCTTGCCCTTGCCGCCACGCCGCTGGGCCTCGTAATCAGTGACCGGCTGGGTCTTGGCATAACCCGCATGGGAAAGCGTCACGACCAGGTCCTGGCGCTCGATGAGGTCCTCGATCGTGACGTCCGACTGGTCGGCGACGATCTGCGTACGGCGCGCGTCGCCATAGGCTTCCTTCATCGCCGTGAGCTCGCCGCGGATCACGGCGAGCAGACGGTCCGGACGCGCGAGGATCTCGCCGAGCTCCCGGATGAGCTCGAGCAGCTCGGTGAACTCCGTGACGATCTTGTCCTGTTCGAGTCCGGTCAACCGGTGCAGCCGGAGGTCGAGGATCGCCTGTGCCTGCGCCTCCGACAGCCGGTACACCTCCCCATGCATGCCGAGATCTTCCGCGATCCCGTCCGGGCGGGTGGGCACGTTGCCGGCGCGCGCGAGCATGGCGGGCACGGCGCCAGGGCCCCAGGTGCGCGCCTGCAGGGCCGCGCGCGCCTCCGGCGGCGATGGAGATGCCTTGATGAGCGCGATGACCTCGTCGATGTTCGCGAGCGCGACCGCGAGGCCCTCGAGGATGTGGGCGCGCTCGCGCGCTTTGCGAAGGTCGAAGATCGTCCGGCGCGTCACGACTTCGCGGCGGTGCCGCAGGAATGCGTCCAGCATCTCCTTGAGCGACAGGAGCTTCGGCTGGCCGTCGAGGAGCGCAACCATGTTCACGCCGAACACCGATTCCATCGCTGTCAGCTTGAAAAGCTGATTAAGGACCAATTCACTGTTCTCGCCGCGCTTCAGCTCGATGACGACGCGCATGCCATCCTTGTCGGACTCGTCGCGAGGCTCCGCGATTCCCTCAATCTCCTTATTGCGCATCAACTCGGCGATGCGTTCGAGCAGCCGCGCCTTGTTGACCTGGTACGGCAGCTCGGTGACCACGATTGCCTCGCGACCGCGGCTATCAATCTCCTCGATCGTCGTCCTGGCGCGTACCGACAGGCGGCCGCGCCCGGACTTATAGGCGGCGACGATCTCCGCCGCGCCGTTGATGATTCCCGCGGTCGGGAAATCGGGTCCCGGCACGAGGCGCATCAGCTCGGCAAGGCCGAGGTCGGGATTTTCAATGAGCGCCATGCAGGCATCCACGATCTCGCCGAGGTTGTGCGGCGGGATGTTCGTCGCCATGCCGACGGCAATGCCGGCGGAGCCATTGACGAGGAGGTTCGGGATGCGGGCCGGAAGGACGGCTGGCTCCTGCTCGCTGTTGTCGTAGTTCGGCGTGAAGTCGACCGTTTCCTTCTCGATGTCGGCGAGGAGCTCATGCGCGATGCGCGTCATCCGCACTTCGGTGTAGCGCATAGCCGCTGCGTTGTCGCCATCCACCGAGCCGAAGTTGCCCTGCCCATCCACGAGCAGGTAGCGCATCGAGAACGGCTGCGCCATGCGCACGATGGTGTCGTACACCGCCGTATCGCCATGCGGGTGGTACTTGCCGATGACGTCGCCGACGACGCGCGCCGACTTCTTGTATGGCTTGTTCCAGTCGTTGCCGAGCTCGCGCATGGCATAGAGCACTCGCCTGTGCACCGGCTTCAGGCCGTCACGGACGTCGGGCAGCGCGCGTCCCACGATCACGCTCATCGCGTAATCGAGGTAGGACTTGCGCATCTCGTCTTCGAGGTTGACGTGCAGGACTTCGCGCGCGATCTCGCTCATGCGGATTTCGTGGTCTTTTATAGGCCCCAGGAAAGCGCGAATTTTACCACAGCGCGTATACTTTCCGGATGCAAAACGGGCCCAATGTCGACCCCGCGGAGATCTCGAAATTCGACGCTGCGGCACCGCGTTGGTGGGATCCCGACGGCGAGTTCCGGCCGCTGCACGACCTCAATCCGGCCCGACTCGACTACATCGAGGCGCGTGCGGGACTCGCGGACAAGGCAGTGCTCGATGTCGGCTGCGGCGGTGGCCTCCTGGCGGAGGGTATGGCCCGGCGCGGGGCACACGTCACGGCCATCGACCTTGCGCCCGAGGCGCTTGCAGTCGCACGCCTGCATGCCATCGAGGTCGGCGTCACGGTCGACTACCGGGAGGTACCCGTCGAATCGCTGGCCGAGTCGCGCCCGGGGTCATTCGACCTCGTGACCTGCCTCGAGATGCTCGAGCACGTGCCGGACCCCGCCGCCGTCGTTGCTGCCCTCGCCCGGCTCACAAAGCCGGGCGGCCATGTGGTCTGCTCGACCATCAACCGGAACGCCAAGGCCTTTGTGCTCGCGATCGTGGGTGCCGAATACCTGCTCCGCCTGCTTCCCATGGGCACGCACCACTACGCCCGGCTGATCCGGCCCTCGGAGATCACGCGCTGGGCGCGCGCTGCGGGACTGGAGCTCGGCGGGCTCGCGGGCCTCGAGTACGACCCGTTCCGCCGCAAGGCGCGCGTGAGCGCCGACCTTTCTGTCAACTATCTCGCGCATTTC
>Ga0075434_100001446_pt1 | contig 19954 bp, 14 predicted proteins | sample RhiMethybrSRZTD3_FD_75298 | JGI IMG/M metagenome (GOLD analysis project Ga0075434, IMG submission 75298) | Populus rhizosphere microbial communities from Tennessee, USA - Rhizosphere MetaG P. TD hybrid SRZTD3 | ecosystem: Host-associated > Plants > Roots > Rhizosphere > Soil | place: USA... | reverse complement strand
ATGCAACTCGCAACTCGCTGGACTGCCTTTCTACCGCACACTATGCAGCCGGATTCTCTGAATTGATTCTCAGTGCTTCTCCGCGTCTTGAGCGGTAAGGCGGGTCGGGTCGCGAACCTTCAACAAGCCCAGGAGGAATGCCACTTATTTTGAAGCGCGGCACGCGGTTCGTTTCTGCTCTGCCAACACGAACTTCAGGGTAAATCGCAGATCGCGGATGCGATAAATTCTTTGAATACCACGGCCTGATCCCGAGTTTATGGGTATAATTCGCGGTGCAAAATGGCCTTCGCAACGGAAACGCAATTAGGTCCGTACAAGATCATCTCGCTGATCGGTTCTGGCGGAATGGGCGAGGTGTATCGTGCGCGCGACCCCCGCTTGCTTCGCGATGTTGCTCTCAAAGTCCTGCCAGCCTCGTTTACGAATGATCCTGATCGGTTGCGCCGATTTGAACAAGAAGCCCGGGCTGTCGCCGCGCTGAACCATCCAAATATTGTTTCTGTTTACGACGTTGGCAATGCGAACGGGGTGCACTATATCGTCTCAGAGCTGCTCGAAGGCGAGACGCTGCGGTCGCGAATTGCATCGCCAGGGATGCCTGTGCGGAAAGCAATCGAGCTTGCAGTACAACTCGCCAATGGACTGGCCGCAGCGCACGAGCAGGGGATTGTTCATCGCGACCTAAAACCCGAAAACATTTTCATTACGCGAAACGGCCGTCTCAAAATTCTGGACTTTGGTTTAGCCAAGCTCCACCAGCCGCACGGTATCGGCGAAACCATGGACGGCACGTCGGTAGCAGCAACTAGTGCCGGTCAGGTACTAGGTACGGCCGGATACATGTCACCGGAGCAGGTCCGGGCCGAGGTGGCCGACCATCGTTCAGACATCTTCAGTTACGGCAGCATTCTTTACGAAATGCTCAGCGCTCAGCGCGCATTCAAGCGCAACACGAGCGCGGAGACAATGACCGCCATCCTGAATGAGGATCCCCCGGAGTTCGCAGGCCACAGCGCTGGCATCGCGCCAGCACTGGAGCGCATTGTGCGTCATTGTATGGAAAAGCAGGCAAGTCAGCGCTTCCAGTCGGCACACGATATCGCCTTTGACCTTGAGTCGATGTCTCACATCTCGGGAATGACGGTGGCGCCAACGGGACCGAAACGGAAGCCCTGGATACGGCCAGTGTTAACCGTTTTGGTGCTGTTCGCAGCCGGAGCGGGACTGGGGGCGTGGTTGCGACCGGCAACTCCCGAACTTCACCCCAAACTACATCGCATCACCTTCCGTCGGGGGACGATCTGGGATGCGCGTTTCACTGCGGATGGCAACCTGGTTTACGGCGGAGCTTGGGATGGCCACCCAATTGAGTTGTTCGCAAATCAAGCCGGCAGCACCGAATCCCGACCTTTGGGAATGTCCGGTACGGGCATCCTCGCAATCTCGAGCAGAGGCGAACTTGCAGTGGTTGGCAATTTTCAAGCGGAGGGCTTTGAGTCGTTAGGGATGTTGGGCCGCGCCCCTCTCGGAGGAGGCGCTCCGCGTGCAATTGCGGATGGCGTCCAATATGCGGACTGGTCCTCGGACGGCGAGACTCTCGCCATCGTGCGAAGGGTCAGTGGTAAGAGCAGGCTGGAATTTCCGCTGGGAAAGGTGCTTTACGAAACTGCGGGCTGGGTAAGCCATCCACGAATATCCCACGACGGGAAGTTAATCGCCTTTATCGACCATCCATATGAGAGGGATGATTCCGGAGCGGTGGCTGTCGTGGACCTATCGGGCCACAAGAAAACCCTCACCGGGCAATTCGTGAGTGCACAGGGCCTGGCATGGTGGCCGACAAAAGATAACGAGGTGTGGTTTACGGCCACGACATCGGGATCAAGCCGCGAGCTTCGCGCCGTGAGTCTTTCGGGTAAGGAGAGGTTGGTCTATTTGGGCACCGGAACATTGACGCTGCATGACATTTCGAAAGATGGCCGTGTCCTCTATTCTCGCGATGACATGCGGGCGGGCATGGTAGGACTTGCGCCAGGCGAGAGTAACGAGCGTGACCTCAGCTGGCATGATTGGACCGTTCCGCGCGACCTTACCGATGACGGCAAACTGGTCTCATTTGATGAAACAGGCGAAGCGGGCGGTGCTACCGGGGAGATCTATGTGCGCGGCACCGACGGCTCCCCTGCAATACGGCTTAGCGAAGGTTCTGCACCCAGCTTGTCTCCAGATGGGAAGTGGGTCTTAGGACGCAGCGTCAAAATCCAGCGGGCTTTGCTAAAGTTGCCGACCGGCGCCGGCGAGTCTGCGACGATCTCCACCGGCGACGTCCAGGCTCAGCGCGCATTTTTTTTCCCGGACAATCGACACATTCTTCTAGTGGGAAGCCAATCGGGACACGGATTGGGGCTATGGGTACTGAACAGCGAAGGTGGCGCTCCTGAAGCCCTCGGCCCGGAAGGCGCGATGGTAAGGCGTCGTCAATGCATTTCGCCAGACGGCAAACAAGTAGCGGCGCGTGATCCGGAGGGCCATATTACGATTTACATGGTTTCAGGAGGCAAGTCTTTCCTGGTTCCTAACATTAAGCCTGGCGAAGAACCGTTGCAGTGGACGGCGGACGGAAAAGCCCTATTGGTCGGTCGCAGGGAGATTCCTGCTCGCGTTTTCGTGATCAATTTGACATCCAAAGAACGCAAACTACTAAAAGCGTTGATGCCAGCCGACCCCACAGGGCTCTTTGGAAACGGCTCCCCGACCTTCTCACGCGACCTCAAAAGCTACGTGTACAACTATCAGCGTATCACCTCAGACCTCTACGTTGTCGACGGGTTGAAGTAGGAAACAATTCTCGCTCTTGAAGCCGCGCGGAGCAACGTTGTGCTAGCCTGTGGGCAACAAGGAAAAACAAAAGAGCATAGGGCTGCTCTGGCAGAGAGTGGCCCTTTGCTTTTGAGCGCAGATTGACTCCCAAATATCCTCTAATTCCGTGTTGTAAACACAGGCACTTACAAGCCAGGAATTAGGCGTATTTTCATCCATTTTGTGTTTAAAGGTCCCGGGCGCAATTGAGGCTAGCTGGCGCGTGCCGGCGACCAAGGTGGGGGTAAAAGGGCTCCTGGCGCGGGATTCGGGGTTCGCGCTTTAGGCGCGCGAAGCAACTAAGTGGGTTGCGTGCGCAATCACATTATATGAAGCTCTCGCGCAAACCAGCGCGAGCGGGGCGGCGTGGAGGTGAGTGGGAAAAGCCTCCGATAAAACACGCCGCCTCTTTTTTCCCATCTTAACCTGAGTCACTACAGTTTCCGCTACAGTGGATTTCTAGCAGCTCAAAACCCGACAGGGCGTAGACGACCGTGAATTATCCTGTGATTACTTGGTGTCGTAGTATTCGGAGTACCTATGATCGGATTCTGGCAACGAGTTGCTTTTGCCTTTCGATGCTTTTTCTCCATCCTATTCCTCGCCCGCATTCCCGACGACATTGCGCGGAACCTGGTAAAACCTGAGTCTCCGCTTTCGCCAGCGTCGCCTACATCTTCGGTTTCCCGTTTGAAGGAACTCGAGCAGCCGCCGGCTGAAACTTTCGATCGCGCGGTGCAGATCCTGGCCCTCCTGCAACGCGATGGGCGGCTCGTGGATTTCCTGGCGGAGAATATCTCGTCGTATCCTGACGTGCAGCTCGGCGCCGCCGTCCGCACCATCCATGAAACTTGCCGGCAGGTGCTCGACCGCTATGTGAAGCTGGAGCCGATTCTGAATTCCGAAGAAGAACAACCCGTTATCGTCCCGACGGGTTTTGATCCAGCTGCCATCAAATTGATTGGCAATGTGGGGGGAGAACGATCGGTTCGCGGCGTGCTGCGTCACAAAGGCTGGCGGGTGAAGGACGTGAATTTGCCGCCTCTGCCACAGGGCGCCGGCCGGATGGTAGTGGCCCCAGCCGAGGTTGAAGTGCCGTAGCGTTCCCTAGGCCGTTAAGTTGTGAGAGGAGATGTTTTTGACCACTAAATACATCGTTGGCATTGATCTGGGGACCACCAACTCCGCGCTGGCGCGCTGCGACGCCGCCCTGGCCGAAGACGAAAGCCGCATCGAGGTCCGTAGTATTCCGCAGCTCGTGAATCCCAACGAAGTCGCGGAACGCAAGCTGCTGCCATCCTTTCTCTACATCCCGGGCGAACTCGACTTCCCCAAGGGTAGCGTCGCGCTGCCGTGGGACCCCGAGGCGAAGCTTGTTATCGGTGAGTTGGCGCGTAAACGAGGCGCAGAGAGCCCGAACCGCCTGGTCGCCTCCGCGAAATCCTGGCTTTCCTACGCGGCTGTGAACCGCACCTCGCCCATTTTGCCGTGGCAGGCGCCCGAAGAGGTGCCAAAGCTGTCCCCGGTCGAAGCGTCGTCGCAATTGCTGCGCTACTTGCGGACGTTGTGGGATAGCGGCGAGACACAACCGGAACTCGCGCTCGCGCAGCAGGACGTGCTGCTCACGGTCCCCGCTTCTTTCGACGAGGAAGCCCGCGAATTGACGCGCCGCGCCGCCGACCAGGCTGGATACGGGCAGGTCACGCTGCTCGAAGAACCGCAGGCGGCGTTTTACGCGTGGTTGGAAGGTCAGGGTGACGCCTGGCGCAAGCGCATCAAGGTTGGCGATCTCGTTCTGGTGTGCGACGTTGGCGGCGGCACTACCGATTTCAGCCTCATTACCGTTTCGGAGGAAAGCGGCGACTTGACACTGAAACGCGTTGCCGTTGGCGACCACATTCTTCTCGGCGGCGACAATATGGACCTAGCGCTGGCGCGTGTGCTGCAACAGCGGCTCGAAGTCGAGGGCCACCGTATCGATACCTGGCAGCTGCACGGACTATGGCATCAATGCCGTGCGGCGAAGGAAAGGCTGTTCGAGTCTCCAAGAACACAGAAGCAGCCAGTGACGCTGCTGGGTAAGGGGACAAAGCTCATCGGCGGCACCATGAAGACGGAACTAGCGCGCGAGGACCTCGACCGAATTCTCGTGGAAGGATTTTTTCCCAAAGTCGAAAGCGACGAGATGCCGGCGCGGCAACGACGGGTTGGGTTCCAAGAACTGGGCCTGCCGTATGCGGCGGATGCGGCTATCACTAGGCATCTCGCCCGTTTCCTGAAGGAACAAGCTCGCCAGAGTCCGGAGGCGGCGGGCATTCGGCGCGGACGCAACGGCCTGGCGTGCCCGACGCACATCCTTTTTAACGGCGGGGTTATGAAGGCCTCGGTGCTGCGCAACCGCGTTGTCGCGGTAATGAACGGGTGGTTGCGGCAAGAAGGATTCGACGCGCTCGGGGCGGAGCAGGTGTTGGAGGGGCTTGACCTGGAGCATGCGGTGGCACGCGGCGCAGCTTACTACGGCAGGGCACGCCATGGCCGTGGAATCCGCATTCGCAGCGGCGCCTCGCGGACTTACTACATCGGAATTGAAAGCGCCATGCCCGCCGTGCCCGGCATGGAAGCGCCGCTGAAGGCACTCTGCGTCGTTCCCTTCGGCATGGAGGAGGGCACGGAGGCCAGGATTCCCGGCCGCGAGTTCGGCCTGATTGTTGGCGAGCCGGCCGAGTTCCGCTTCCTGAGTTCTAGCGTCCGCAAGCAGGACCAGATCGGCAGTCTGCGGGAGGACTGGGGCGGCGAGCTAGAGGAACTCAGCCCTCTGGAGGTCACGCTGAAACTGGATGGTCAGCAGGGCACGGTCCTTCCGGTACGGATCGAGACGCGCGTCACCGAACTAGGCACACTGGAAGTCTGGTGCGTCTCGCGCGACGACACACATCGTTGGAAGCTGGAGCTGAACATTCGCGAAAAGACCGCGAGGTGACGGTGCCTTCGCGTTATCTCATCGGCATCGATCTGGGCACGACGAACTCGGTCGTGGCTTACATTGACACCCACCCAGTCACCGGTACGGACTCCGATATTCGCATCTTGCCCGTGCCGCAGTTGGTAGCGCACGGGGAAGTTCGGACGCTGCCTGCACTTCCGTCGTTTGTTTATTTCCCCACAGAGGAGGAATTGTCGGCCGGTGTCGTGAGCGCTACCTGGGATGAGGACCCGCCCATGGTCACCGGCGTGCTCGCGCGCGATCAGGGAGCGCTGGTGCCAAGCCGGCAGGTGTCGTCGGCGAAGTCGTGGCTGTCCTACGCAGGGGTGGATCGTCGAGCCAAAATCCTGCCGTGGCAAGCGGAGCCGCCGGAGCCGATGATTTCCCCGGTGGAAGCGTCGGCGCGCTACGTTATGCATCTGCGCGACGCCTGGAACAAAGCACTAGGCGGCGCCGACGATGTGCGCTTTGAGCGCCAGGACATCGTGCTGACGGTGCCGGCATCATTCGACCAGGAAGCCCGCGAGTTGACGGTCGAAGCCGCTAGCCGCGCCGGACTCAAGAGTGTGACACTGCTCGAAGAGCCGCTGGCGGCGTTTTACGCATGGATTGCGGCCACGTGTCCCGCAGGCGACCTCGCGCGTGATTTGCAGGCGGAAGCAAATGGCAGCGCTATCCGCGATGGCGAACTGATACTGATCTGCGACATCGGCGGTGGCACCAGCGATTTCACCCTGGTGCGCGCCCGCTCGGTCGGTGGCGAGTTGGACTTCGAGCGCACCGCCATCGGCGAGCACCTTCTGCTTGGCGGCGACAATCTCGACCTCGCACTGGCCCGCGTGGTGGAAGAAAAGCTCAAAGACGTGAGGCTTACGTTCCGGCAGCGTTATGCGTTGCGCCTCGCCTGCTGTTCCGCCAAGGAACGGCTTCTGAGTAATGTGTCCCTCGACCGCGTGCCGGTCACGATATTGGGCAGCGGCCAGGCTGTGGTCGGACGGGCGATCAGTGTTGACTTGACCCGCGAGGAGGTCCTACGAACGCTGACTGACGGATTCCTTCCGATCACCGCGCCTGATGAGATGCCGGTGCACGGCCGCACCACCGGGCTGCGCGAACTCGGCTTGCCCTATGCCGCGGATGCCGCCATCACCAGACACCTTGCAGCTTTTCTAATACAAGGGGCGGCGGCCATGAACGGATCATCGCCAAATCTGCGGCTGGCTCGACCCGATGCCGTGCTCTTTAATGGCGGCTTCTGTGCGCCGGCGGTCACTCGCAAGCGGATCACCGAGGCGATCTCGGCATGGTTGGGTGAGGGCCGGCGGCCAAAAATCCTCGACAACGCAGCCGTGGAAAGTGCCGTGGCCCGCGGCGCTGCCTACTACGGCCGTGTACGCCGTGGCGCTGGCCTTCGCATCCGGGCTGGCAGCGCGCGCACCTACTACATCGGCGTACGCTCGGCAGACGGTCTGCAGGGCATTTGCGTTTTGCCCGCCGGGGTGGACGAGGGGGCCACGCTTCCGCTGCTCAATCGCGAATTCTCCGTGCTGGCCAATCGCCCAGTTTCGTTCACCCTGTACAGTTCACGCCTGCGGTATGACGCGCATGGTGCGATCGTGGTTTTAGACGAAGCGAGCGTGCACCGCCACGCTCCCCTGGTCACTGTGCTGCGTTATGGACGGAAAGTGCGGGACACTCACCTGACGGTGCGGCTCAGAGCCAGTTTCACCGAAGTCGGCACTCTCGAGCTCTGGTGCGAATCGCGCGACACCCCCCATCGCTGGCGCTTGCAATTCGAACTGCGCGGCGGAGAACAAGAACAACTCGAGGGCACACAACCTGCAACCATCGTCAGCCCTCCAGCGGCGACCGCGACTTCCAACGCCTCCATCGAATCCGCCGCGCAGCTCATCCGGTGGGTTTTTGGCGATCACGCTGACGGGAACACTTTCTCGCCCGACCACGTCGTCATCCAGATGGAATCAGCTCTCGGCGCCAGGCGAGACTCGTGGCCGATAGTGGCCATTCGCCGCTTTGCCGACGTCCTCATCGAAGTTGCAGCCGGACGCGGCCGGTCGCCGCACCACGAGGTGCGCTGGCTCAACCTGGCCGGCTTCTGCCTGCGTCCGGGCTTTGGCGCCCCGGATGATGACGTGCGCGTCAGCCATCTGCAGAGAATTGCCTCTGCGCCTGTGTTTGAGGACGACTTACCCTGTCAGGTCGAAACGCTCGTGCTGATGCGCCGGATCGCCGGCGGCCTTAATGCGAGTCAGCAGCAGGCGCTTTATCGCAACCATGCGCCGCTGTTGGGCAGGGGCACCCGCGGCAGCACCAAAAAGAGAGTTCGGGTCAACCGGCAACTCGAATTCGACACCTGGCGCCTCATTGCCAGTCTTGAACACCTGCCCGGCCACACCCGCGCTTCTTTAGGAAGCGAACTGCTGGTGAAAATCAGAGGAGAACCTGAAGATGCCATTCGGTTGTGGTCGCTCGGCCGGCTAGGCGCGCGCATTCCGATTTACGGGCCGCTGCATTCAGTAGTAGCGGCGGAAACAGCCAGCCAGTGGGTCTTAGCACTGCTGCGGTTGTCCCCGTTTTCGTCGGCGACCGCTTCCGCCATCGTGATGGTGGCACGGCACACTGGAAATGCCACACGTGATATCGAGAATGCAGTTCGCGAGCAGGCGATCTCTCGGATGATGGCGGCGGGTATTGCCGAAGACACTATTCAGCTTGTATCAACCTACATCCCACCTGACCGGGCAGACGCCGTCCGCAACTTCGGGGAATCGTTGCCGCCGGGGTTGGAACTCGTCAGCTCTTCTAATTGCTTGCTGTCGCTACCCGCGTTGCAGAGCTGTACTCCACATTCGTCGACACCAGAGTGAACAGCAGTACTGGCGGACGTTTCCGTGTAAATCGTTGCGCGGCCTGCGAACATGGTAGATTGCAGGCGGTCGCGGTCTCAAGGATTACAGATCCTGATGAGTTCCACAGTGGAGCGGTGAAGACGGAAGCGCATTTGGTACAACTATGTTTCCTCCAACTGCCCCTCTTACGCGAGCTGTGAATCTGATCGGAGAGCTCCCGCTAACCGATGCTTTATCCTAAATCGCTTTGGATGACAAAGAATCAAACCGCAAGATTGCGGGAGCTACTGGACCGGGATGAGAAACGCACAAACGCGGCCCTTCGCCTTCGCGGTAAGGGACTTTTGAGAGGATGTTTTAGAGTTCCGCGACAATCAGCTCGCGAGGCACCGAAGGAACAATTCCGACGGGAGGTCGAGAAGGAACTAACAGGACGCGAGACCGATGGTCAACATCCAGTTGGCAACGCCACCCATCTCGTCGTAGGACTCGGGTATGTAACTCGCGGTATTGCTCACCATCGAGCCTGAGTGGAGTCTGCTTCCATCGCTGTCGTCTCACTGGATCTGCTCACTGATACTTTGAACGATTCTTGGGAGATTATCTATTTCAAGCTCTCTAAGAATTCCGGTCATCGAGCAGGCAGTCGAAACGGCAGCCTTGATGCTCGGCAGCGATAAGTCTCGCGGCTACCGTCTGGAGATGATTTGCGCGGACTTTTTGGCCGGAGCTAATTTGACCGACGGGGATTCGGACGTCCTGCTCCGGGTACTTTCCCGCTCGTTCCACTTCCTCCCTGCCAACCAGGAGCAAGCTTCCAATAGGGTACGCCTTAGGCTGACCAGGAGTCGTCAGCGTGTGTGACGAACTTCCAACGCCTAAGAATCTTCCTCCTGGCACCGGGCGCGGCTCGCGTCAGCCGGTTGGATGGACTCCGCGCGACCGTGTTTGCCTGCCTTTTAACCTCTCCCGCCTTACTGTGCGCTTCGCCCCAAAAACAATGGGCCCTATGACATTCTCGTTTGTTGACGGAAGCAGCCGAGTGGCAGAATCGGCGGGTTTCTGCAGCAGTTCTGCGCGCCGCGGGCGGCAGGCCGCAGGAGCAAACCAAAAAAGTTTACTGACGGCCCGAGTCTCGCCTAATTCCGGGCACCCCTATTGATTAGATTCCAGCGAGAGGCCCTATTTGCAGTAATACAGTGTCTTTGCAACTGGTTACCCTCCAGAATGAGCAGTGGTCGGATGTGGGCAGCACTCTTCGGATGTGGGCAGCACTCTAGAGTAGAAGCCGAAAAAAAGACGTGTTCTTCAACATAGCCAGCTCACTACTCGGCATCGTTATGTAGCTATGGATCGCCTCCATCAAATAGCAGACGAACTCATTCGGCTGTACAGACGGCAGCTCACGCTATGGGTGCTCGGCAAAATGGATCAGTTGAGCAGCGCTGACCTACTGAAATATGGCCGCAGGAAAAAGCGGATTGAAGAGTTACGCCTAGAGCTGCAACGGATGGTCTCCGGCTCCTTGAAACCACAGTCTGCATAATTCCGATTCGTCCGCTACGACTCTCCCCCCACTTCAACAGTCTTTTGTGCGACTGACGATCTTTTATGCCGAAGCAAAGCCTTCAGACATCGAAGAACGCTTCGCGCAATTTGAGCGCAGACTTGAAATTGTCGGTAGAATCTTCGTCGAAAGCGTTATTCGCCCTCCGGCACAATACCGATCTCCTTGTAGGGTGCTATTCTCAATTTTATGATGCGAATTTTTCTTGTTGTCGTGGTTGTCTGCTCGATATTGGCAATCACTCTTCTTTTTACGCTCTCGGCCACACCTCAAATAAACCTTGCAGATTCTGTTACCGCGATTGGCCAGTCCACGCCCATTCTTGTCCAGGTAAAGGATTTTCACGGAATCCGCAGAATTACGGCCTCAGTCGAGCAGAACGGGGTGCGCCACACCGCATTGGACAAGACCCAATCGGCGAGACGGATTCTTTGGCAGCGAAGGGCTGCGGAGGCGAGTTGGAATTTCAAGGTTGGTACACAGACCGTTCCACAACTGAAGGATGGCAAGGCACGTCTCGTCATCGAAGCTACGTCAAACGACTTTCGCGGAAAAACTGCACGCTTGGAGCGCGAAGTAACAGTGATTACACAGCCCCCCGCGCTCACCGTCGATTCAGAGCAGCACTATTTATATCGTGGTATGGCAGAACTCGTCACCTTTGCCGTCTCAGGGTATTGGACTGAAGCGGGAGTACGTGTTCGTGAGCAGACATTTCGTAGCTGGCCGATGCCTGGCGGCAAAGCGCGGTTGTTCTCTCTGTTCGCATTCGCATGGGACGTGCCTGTCGATATTTCGCCGGTGGTTTATGCGACCAATTCTGCTGGTAACGAAGTGACGCGCCAGATCGTAGTCCAATTTCCGAAAAGAGAACAGCCCAAGTACCGCGCACGCGAGTTGCAATTGGACGATACGTTCTTTCAAAAGGTACTCGGCGAACTGGACCCGAGTGGATCGGGTGACCCGGTCTCACGCTTTGTGAAGATAAACAACGACATGCGTGGTGCCAACAATAGAACTCTTTCTGATCTGCGCCTAAAGACGCAATCGCGGTTCCTTTGGACGCAGCCTTTTCTGCAACAGCACAACTCAAAAGTAGAATCTAATTTCGCCGATCTGCGTAGTTACTTCTATAAGGGGCAAAAGATCGATCAACAGGTTCATCTCGGCTACGATCTAGCTATCACGAGCCACGTGGGTGTCGAAGCATCGAACGACGGACGAGTGGTGTACGCCGCGCCGCTGGGCATCTATGGAAACTGCATCGTCGTGGACCATGGCTATTCGCTGCAGTCGATCTATGGTCATCTCAGCGAAATTGCCGTGCACGAGGGCGACTTGGTAAAACGCGGCCAAATCATGGGCAAGAGCGGGCAGACAGGGCTGGCCGGAGGCGATCACATTCACTTCAGTATGCAGCTTGAAGGCGTCCAGATCGATCCAAGGGAGTGGTGGGACAGCCATTGGATCGACGATCATGTTGCGAAACGGATTGGGCTAAGTTCACCGAACTGAAGATCAACCGCAATGGTCCTGACTTTTTGTTTGAGTTGAAGTACGACGGCTTCCGCTCGCTCGCCGTCATCGAAGGACGGGAAGAATTGTTTGAGCATGTCAGACACAGTGAATCCGTAGCGGGATGGCACTCCTGCGCGAACGCCTGCGAAGCAGGCAATGACTGGGCGAATCCACGATGAGCGACGAGCCGAAGATTCTACTCGTCGATGACGAAGATAGTATTAGGGTGACTTTCCCACCGCTATTGGAGTCGTACGGTTTCGCAGTCACTTCCGCCGCAACTGTAGCGGAAGCGTTAGAGATAATGACTCAGCACAAATTTGATGTCCTTATCTCTGACCTCAATATAGGTCATCCTGGAGACGGCTTCACAGTAGTCAGCGCAATGCGTACCCATCAGCCAGATGCTTTGAGGTTTATCCTCACGGGCTATCCTGCGTTCGAGAGTGCTCTGGAGGCGATTCACGAAGAGGTTCACGACTATCTCATCAAACCAACCGAGACGGAGGTCTTGGTGGAGAAGATTCGTTCCAAGCTGGCAAAGAGATCACCTGACCAGAGCATCCTCCGTCAGCGTCTCCCACAAGTCATCAGAGGGAACAGAGAATCGATAGTTGAGCACTGGTTGCAGAGCGTTAAGCAGGATCCCGAGATCAGTTCAATTCCAGTTTCGGATTCCGAACGCAGGAAGCCTGGGCCGCTCCTGTTGGACGTGGCTACGGCCGTTGCAGAAGGCAAGGAGTTGAGCCTTGAGCACAGGACAGCTTACGTAGAACATGGAACCATCCGCCAAAAACAAGGCTATAGCGTCCCACTGCTCATCCGCGAAGCTCGGCTCTTGCAAGCTTCGGTCGCAGACTGCATTCAACAAAATTTTACAGGGATCGAAATGAGTTATCTGGTTCCCGACACAATTCATTTTATGGGCACGATTGATGCTTTGTTGGAAGCCTCAGCGCGCGGATTTATTCAGCAGGCCAACTCCGAAAGAGCATCCAATCGTCGGCGCAAGAAGAAGGACATGTCCGAACCGAAGCGAGCTAAGGGAAATTGATGTACGTGAGACTACTAGTTTGGAGCAGAGGCTAAAAGATCGCTGCGAACAACTAATTTTCCAGGCGGATATTCTTCGGCGCAAGCGCCGTCACGAGCGATGTCGCTGTCATTTCTTAATCCGATCTGAGTCGCCTGTACCCATTGAAAACTCCTTTGTGATCCTACAATCAGCCGGAATGTGACACGCGCGTACAGATCTGGGTCGGCTGGATGGCGGTGCCTCGGGAAGTGAGTTCGGAATCGAGCTGGGGTTCTCAGCTCACTTGAGAAGCAACTGCGCCCTGATTAATACCTCTAAACCAACTCGAGAGCAAGTTAACTGACCCGTAGGTAGTGGGTCAGTTTGATTTCCACAGGCTCATTTTGACCACGGCGAATGCTTCGGCTTGAAACCCTTGGCGACTGTAGAAGCTAAAGCAGTCTGGGAAAATGAACACGATTCAAAATTCACTCTGCACTTGTTCCATGCACGCCTTCCGGGGTTAGGTCGTATTTCTTCATGTTTTTTCCGTAAATACGAAAATATCCAGGGAGCCGGTCCGATTGAAGCGCCTACAACCCGTGCCACTGAAAGCGAGCCGCGATTTCCGTGCGGGCGTCTCCGATGCGTCCCGCCATTTTTGCGTGCTCCAATTCAACGAACGCGGCGCGCGGTACAGGTCTACCACTCTTCTTTGTCGTATTCAGCCATTGAAGGCGAGGCAGTATAAATCAGGTAAGTTAAAGCAGCAATCTGTTCGACATCGGACTCTCTCGCAACCGCGGAAAGATACAGAAAAAGCTGGATTGGGGTGTGCTCTGCCGCCCTGAACACGGAACCGGCGCCGCAGGGTGAGGAAGAGACCCAAAAAGAACCTCTCCTTTCTCGATTGCTGGCACATTTTTAGAAGCCCGACACAAATCTCGCAACACCCGGGAGGTTCTTCTCTGAGCCTCCCGCAGCGTCATTCGGGCAGAAACATGTGTCGGTGAAGTATGAATATAGCGATTGTTCTCGGGCTGGACCCGCTGTCACTCTGGCTTCTGTGACCAGGGCGGCACAATGCCATTCACGCGAGCATAAGCAACCGATTGGCCGTAGTGCTCATTTACATGGGCAAAGATTCGCAAATAAATCCCGCGCACCGTGGTCTGTTGCCCAAAGAAATCCGTAGTTCGATCCAGGTCGGCAGGGGTTAGTTGCGAAAATCGGTTACGGACTTCATCAAGCGAGGACTTCAGCATTCTGGCGACGGCGTCCTTCTCCGCAACTGTCTTTTCCAGTTCGCGCAACCGTTTGAGAACCGCTTGCGTGTCGGTCTTCCCTTTGGCATCTGTTGTCACGCTGGGAAAGTATTCAGGCGGAAGCTTCACGCCAGTAAATGAAAGCAGCAAGAAGTTGCCGCTGGCGATGTGGACGTAAACTTCGCTTACGGAGCGCACTCCTGGCGCCGGTCGCCAGCTGTACTTATCGGCTGGGGTTGCTTGCGAAAGCTGATCCAGGTGTTTGCAAGTCGTTTCAAAGTCGTTCAGATACTCGGTCTTCAGACCGCCTTGCGCGGCTGTCAGAGACACTGTCAAGAACAGGACAACAACGACGTGCAGAATCAAGGCGGTTTTCATAGCCCGAAAATGATACAGCATTCCTTCCCAGGAATACCGACACCTTGGCCTGGGCTGGCCTGAATCCCGCGCCCAGAGCCGCGCATTAAATGCGATCAAGCGTTTGTTAGGGCAACCCGTTTCTATCGCAGATCTGCCACGGCCTAAGCTAATCGAAATCCGAGCAATCTCTTCCAACCCGTTTGAGAACTCGGTCGCAGATGGCTTGCGCCCGCCGCATCTGCGGTAAAACCGGGTTTCTATTTCCGACGCTCTATCCATCGTCACGCGGGCATATGCTCGGGTGCCAGCTAGCGGTAGACCGGGCTTCTAATTCCTTCTGTCCGCAACCACTTGGGTATATTCGAAGAAAACCGCGGGGCCCTTATGGGGCCGGTAAAGCAATCCTTCGCAACAGGGCGATACATTGAATTTCGAGTGCAAATCGGCCTTTACCAGGTGTTTGTCTAGAATCGTCTTTGTCGGACACATCCCGGGCCACTCAGCCATGCACGGTGCATCCAAGGGCACTGTGCATCCGTCGAGAGATTGTGCGGAGCACCAAGGTGGGAACAAAAATGATAGAACGCAAACTTACGATCGCTGAAATCATACTTATCGCCGGGACCCGCGTTGCGCTGGGCGTCGGAATCGGTCTGTTGCTTTCGCGGAAATTGAACGACGATCAACGTAAGGCCGCTGGTTTGGCTCTTGCCGTGGTCGGAGGGCTCACCACGATTCCGCTGGCGATGGGAGTAATCGGCAAGAAAAGTCCGTCTGGACGAGAGATCAGTGCGGTCGCGTAGCCCTTGTGTAACACTCAAAAGCCGAGTATGCGCGCGAACGCTGGTGACTCGTGAAACTAAGGCTGGATGATGGTCCGCTCTAACCAACTTCCTAATGCCAAATTCCGTATGCCCGGCGACGCAATCCTGGGCATGAATGTTCCGCTTACTCGGCGTGAAGGCCCTGCTGTGATTTGCGTTTTAGCGGCTTGCCAATCGCGAGCAGGAAGATGGCATCCTTGTCTTTCGCATGCGGCGAAAAGAAGTGGATTACATCATCATCGAAGAAGGTGAGCCCGGTCGCCCCTAGGCCCTGGGCATACGCCGCCAGGTAGACTCTGCCGCCAATGGTGCCCGCCTCCAGCTGCACGGCTCGGTAGCCGCGGTTTCCGTATCGCTCCAGAATGCGTCTTAAAGAGGCGAGAAAGAAGATGTCCACGCACGCGTCCGCCGGCAGCTCCTGCTCCAGACCAAGATGATGGGCATCGCTGCGGAATTCCCCCTCCTTCAACAGCTCCACGATGTTCTGCTCACGTCCGAAGAAGTATGCGCCCGGCTTGAGCCCCTGCACTGAATGCACGATCAGGTAAAGATCGTTCAGCTGCGTGCCGGGAGGCGCAAGGAAGTCCGCCGGAAGACCTCGCGTGGAATAGTCGAGAATGATAGAAAGCTGTGCCAGTGTAATGGATGCTGCCTTATCGAACGTTCGGGTCGAACCGCGGCGCAGGATTACCTGCTCGGTCGTGTCTTTCGGTTGTTCTTCTGCCGGAACGCGCGGGAGGCCAACTGCCTCGCCCGCCAGGGCGGAAGATGGTAAGAGTGGGGCCTTGCCTCGCCACTGATCTACTTCCTCGACAGACTCAAGCGAAGACGCATCGTGCATCTCAAGCATGGCGGGATATTCGACCTCGTGTTGTGAAAGCGGGATTGTCTCCAAGTCAAGCGCCGGCGCCTCTCTGGGTGCCGGCAGCAAACTCTCTGATGTGCGCCCGATCGGTACGAGGCATAAGGAAACCTCACGACGCGGGACTAGATCTAGCAGACGGTTCACCTCGGCGTCCACGAACCCGAGCACGACCTTGCCCGGCAGCCCCGAAGCCGCAGACACGGCAAGCATATTTGCCAGCAGGGTACCGTTGTCCCAACCGAAATGGCGGTAGGTGCGCGCCTGGTACTTCCAGGCGTTCCGCCAGTACGTTCCGGTGCAGATGATCGTTGCGAGTGCGCGACCTACCGCCGGTTCCATGGCCGTCGCCTGAGCCAAGTTTCCGCGAAAATCGCCCTTTCGCAGAAGCTGTAGCGACACGTCCGCCGGATTGAAGTGATACACACCGGCATCCAGACCCTTGAGATCGTCAGTCACGACGTACAGCTCGATTTCGTAGAGAGCTCCAGTGCAGGCTGCTGCGCGAAAGTAGATTTCTCCGCCTGGATATGCGCGCTGTTTGGTAATTCCTGCCGAGAAATAGAGGATGCGCGCCAGATCCTGAATGCCAGGGACAGAATCAGCCCGTGACGAAGGCATCAGTTCTGAGATTGCGGAGAGCACGCCCATCCGTGTTTGCGGCACGTCCCGCGGCAGCGGAATCGACTCTATCTTCGGATAGATTTTGAAAGGCAGCGGACGATTTCCCCAGTCGAGAAAATGAGGATTGTTGCGAATACTCCAATTGGAGTGCTTCGTACCATCGTGATACTTCCAAGCCCTTTGGATGTCACGGTTGTTCATCTGTGATCTACGTCATTCTCGACGGTCAAAGTTGACACAGACTTCAAGACACACCACTCACGTGGAGCGACCCAGTTCCCGGGCGGGAGTTTCACCCGCTGAAGTCCAGCGCCTTTCTAGGCGCACTTTTGTCACCAACTATGCAGAACTTCCGCAGCCCTCCGCTGCGTTGTCCTTGGGAACGGGCTTTTCGACGTCCTCGAATGGCGTTCCCCTGTTGCACTTGCTGCTTGTCCCCTCCCTTGAACCTCCAAGCTGATCACGATGCGTGACCTCAGCGAGCTTTGTTCAGGCCGTCGTTGCTGTTCGTGAAACCCAGTAAGCCTGCCAGGCAAACGCACCCAAACCCAAGCAAATCACAGCTAAGCGGACCAATCCGCCGAGATACGGAACGAAACCAACGATGGTTAGAATTAACACACCCACTAGCAGCCCCAGCAGCCAATCGCGCTTTGTGACCCCAGATGGCTTCAGTATGATCCGCCCCAGGAAAGCTCCAACCCAGATCTTCGCCATGTAGATCGCAGCCAGGTACCCCGCCAGCAGCATTAGCGAGGCCGGGATACCAACAAGCGTGATCGCTGCCACGATTATCACGATAGGCACACCTGCCAAAACCCCAACCCCCAGGCCGAGGCTGCGCCACCCTGCTCCCACCGCCCGACTGCAAGCCTGGAAAAAGCCGGGAAAAAGCGCGAGGCCTAACCATCCCACCAGCATAGTGGCGGCAAGCCAGACAGCTTGGTGGAAGTAGAATCTCGGGCGCGTGAACGGACTCTGCCTGACACGCACTTGAATGTCCCGTTTGCCCGCAACAATAGCCCCATCGGCGATATGAACGTCTTTCAACTGGCGGACGCGAGCGCTCAGGTTGCCGTTGACCCGTGCCGCGTTAGTCAGCGTAAGGCTACCTCCGGCCATGGCCAGATCGCGGCCGATAGTTCCGCTGACGTCGACATTGCCAGCGAAGATAGTCGCGCTGCGCTTCACCTCTCCCTCCAGACTGACATCGCCGCCGCCCACCACGATACCTTCGCCCACTTTTGCCCGGTTATCCACACGCAAGGATTGCACCCAGCCGTAGATGCTGTGGCCCAGTTGTCCATTCAAATCAAGCGACTGCGAAAAATTGTAGATGCGGCCTTCCACCGTTCCGCTCACTACGGTTCGCTTGGCAAAACTGACCAGGTCACCTTTCACATTGCCGCGCACCTCCAGGTTCCGACAAAAAGCCAGCAAGTCCCCATTGACCACGCCTTCCACACGCACTGTGTTGCCGGCAGCCAAAAGGCTGTCGTCTACAGTCTCGTCTGCCGCTACGGCAACAAAATCAGCGTGACGCCGCTCGAGAGCAAAGCTAGGCAACGACAATAGAAGCAGAACGATCAGCAGATGGAAAACCGGATGGTGTAGCCGCCATCTCCGTCCCAGCACCAGTGCGCCAATGCCCAACAACAAAAAGATCCCACCAACCACAGCAGCATAGTCAGCCAGCATCGCAGTACCTCCGTGTGCGAAGTAGTAGGAAAGGTTGAAGATCAGGTTCGTGACACCGTTTGTGCTGAAGGGATTGAGCCATTCCAGCGCTTCCGGAATTCTCAGCTTGTCGACCCAAACGGACAAGATCGACATTAGCGCCAGCACCGCCGCGATTGCCGCCACATCACCCCACACCCAAGAGAGCCGCGAACGAGGGAACCCCAGTACTGCTTCTTCCGGAAGCTCGCGCAAGCTTTCGCCCAGAACGCGGTTCTCAGCACGGAGTGCGTCCACCATTCCCCGGCAGCGCGGGCAGGTAACCAGGTGGTCTCGCAGTCGCCGTGCTTCGTGCACCGCTAGTTCGCGGTCCACGAAGATGGCACACACCTGTTCCGAATAACAATTCATAAACTATTTGCTCCTGTGAGCTAATTTCCGGCGCAGCTCCTGCTTGGCACGAAATATCAGTGCTGCCACGTGGTTTCTCTGTAGGTCCAGCTGCTGCGCGATTTCCTCATAGCTCAGCTCGCTGTAATAGCGCAGGACCAGCGGCAAGCGATAGTTCTCCGGGAGGCGTGCGATGGCATCCCGCACGTCTAGCCTCTCTTCCTTCCTCATGACGACACTTAGGGGTGACGACTCCGCACTGGGTGCCTCGACGGCCGTACCTCGGTCTTCGACTTCCACAATCACCCGCCGTCCACGCCGCTGACGCCGCAAAGCGTCAATGCATTCGTTGCCAGCCACCCGCAGCAGCCACCTTGGAAACGGTATTGATCCGTCATAGCTCTCGATTGAGCGCCGTAGCCTGAGAAAGACTTCGCTGGTGGCATCCTCTGCACTCTCCCGTGACTCCAACATGTAACGGCACAAGCCGAATACGCGGCGCACATAGCGGCGATAGATCTCGGCCAGGGCGTCGGCATCGTGGCTCCGTGCGCGCTCTATTACGCTCTCCAGATCCAGCCCCTCCATGGCTTGCCTTGCTCTCACGAGGCTGTGGCGCCTTCGCTTGTTCCTTTCGACTTCCATAAAGCAGTACGCTGCAGATCGAAGAAAGTTACACAAATCTTAAGGGCGAGGAACTCTGGCCTGGAACACGTACAAACTCGGATAACGCAATCTTCACATCAAGAAAAGATTTGACAAGTCAGAGTATCGACCGGAACTTGACTGAGCATGACGAAAAAAAGCGCGCAATTGCCCAGCATCGCTGGCTCGAATGGGATTGAGGAAAATGTGTCATGACTGGCGACTATCGCAGCAAAGTGCGGCGCGGACGATTTGAGAGCGGTCCGGCAGTGGCTGTGGTTCGGCCCGGACCCCTTCTCACGTTGCGGACACTACAAATTCAAAGAGATTCTGCACCGCGATAGTTCGAGATGCCAAGTGTGCGGAAGCCTCTCCAATCTTGAAGTTCACCACCAACAATTCCGCAGCAGGGGAGGCGATGATCTGGAAAAGAACCTGATCACCTTATGCAGCCGATGCCATGCTGTCTTGCATCGCGGTTTCTGAAACAGG
>Ga0075434_100001444_pt1 | contig 19967 bp, 19 predicted proteins | sample RhiMethybrSRZTD3_FD_75298 | JGI IMG/M metagenome (GOLD analysis project Ga0075434, IMG submission 75298) | Populus rhizosphere microbial communities from Tennessee, USA - Rhizosphere MetaG P. TD hybrid SRZTD3 | ecosystem: Host-associated > Plants > Roots > Rhizosphere > Soil | place: USA... | reverse complement strand
GGATCGAGCTCGACGATGTTGACGCCCGCGATGACCGCGTCCAGCACGTCGTCGCCGCGGGCGATCTTCTCGAACGCGGTCTCGACGGCCGTCTTCGTGCCGCCGTTCTTGAAGCGATTGCCGTTCGACGAGGAGATCACGACGGGCCTGATGCCCGACGGCGCCATCATCGTGGGGCCGGCTTCGCCTGAAGGCTTCGGCGCGCCCGGCTGCTGTGCGAACGCGCCGCGCGGCGCGGCGGCGGCAGCGAGGCTGGCGGCAGTGCTTGTCACAACGAACTCGCGTCGGTTGATCTTTCTCGGCATCGAAATTCTCCGGCCCAAGTCTACGACAGCTGGCCGCTCTCAGCGAACAGCCGCCGCCTGCCAGTTGCCAGCCGGGAGCGAATCGCCAGCCGCCAGTCGCCGGTCGCCAGCCGCGAGTTTATTGACCGGTTGGCGTCGGCCGATTACGATTGCCGTCTGTGCTCCATGACGCCGGACCGGCTCTCTCGCGCCGCATTTCACTCGAGACCATTCGCGACGCGGCGACGCACGTCTACTTGGCCGCGGTTCGGACGCCGCTCGTGCGGCTCGAGCTCCCGTCGCACGCCGGAACCGCCGAAATCTTTCTGAAGCTCGAAACGCTGCAGCCGATCGGATCGTTCAAGATCCGCGGCGCCCAGAACGCGATCCGCCGGCTGGCGCGCGACGAGCTCGCGGAGGGCGTGTGGACCGTGAGCGCCGGAAACGCGGCGCAGGGCGTCGCGCTTGCCGCGCGGCTCGCGGGCGCGCCGTGTAGCGTCATGGTCATGGACACCGCGCCCGACACGAAGCTGAGGTCGATCGAACGACTGGGCGCCACGATCGTCAAGGCTTCGTACGATGAGTGCTGGCGGACCGTCGAACAGCACGGCTCCGATCGGATGCGCGGCCGCTTCGTACATCCGTTCGACGACGACGACTTCATCGCCGGGAACGGAACGATCGGCGTCGAGATCGTCGAGGATCTGCCCGACGTCGACGCCGTCATCGCGCCCCTGGGCGGCGGCGGTCTGCTGGCGGGAATCGCCTGTGCGCTGGACGCGCTGCGTCCCGAGGCCCGCGTTTACGCAGCCGAGCCGGAGACCGCAGCCCCGCTTTCCGTGTCGTTCCGAAACGGAGCGGCGAGCCGGTTCGAGGCGTGGCAGCCTTCGTTCGTCGACGGCGCGGGCGGGAAATCGGTACTCGACACGATGTGGCCGCTCCTGCGCCATTGGGTCGACGACTCGCTCGTGGTGTCGCTCGACGCGGCGGCTCGTGCGATGCGCGTGGTCGCCGATCGCGTCCACGTCGTCAGCGAAGGAGCGGCGGCCTGCGCGGTGGCGGCGGCGTTGTCGCCGCGGATGACCGAGGCGGGACACAGGAAAGTGGTTGCCGTCGTGTCGGGCGGCAACATCGATCTCACTCGCTTCGCGCAGCTCGTTGGCGCGTGCGGACAACGTTGAGGACCAGTTGGAAAACCCGAAGAAGCCGACCATTCCCGAACGACTGAAGCGCCTCCCCGAGCTTGCGACCGACCTCTGGTGGACCTGGAACCCCCAGGCGCGCGACGTGTTCCGCAAGCTCGATTACCTGCTCTGGCGGCAGACCGCGCACAACCCGGTCCTGATGCTCCAGCAGGTATCGCAGGAGATGCTGAACCTTACCGCCGACGACGACCGGTATCTGGTCATCTACGACGCAGCCGTCGACGCGCTCGACGCCGCACGCAGCGCGCGCGACACGTGGTGGCAGCATCGGTACCCGGACTGCCAGGGCCCCATCGCGTATTTCTCCGCCGAATTCGCGCTGCACCAGTCGCTGCCGATCTACGCAGGCGGTCTGGGCGTCCTCGCGGGCGATCACTGCAAGGAAGCGAGCGACCTGGGAATTCCGCTCGTCGGCGTCGGGTTCATGTATCCCCAGGGCTACTTCCATCAGAAGGTTTCCCCCGAGGGCTGGCAGCAGGAGGCGTACGAGCGGCTCTCGTGGGCGCAGGCGCCCATCGAGCCGGCGATCACGCCCGAAGGCAAACCCTGCATCGTCGCGGTGCCCCTAGGCAATCGCAGCGTGCTCGTGTCGGTGTGGCGCGTGCGCCTCGGCCGCGTGAAGCTGTATCTGCTCGACACCGATCTCGAGGAAAACGCACCGTGGGATCGCGAGCTGTCCGCGCGGCTGTACGGCGGCGATCGCGAAACGCGCGTGCAGCAGGAAATCATCCTGGGCATCGGCGGTGTACGCGCGCTCAAGGCGATGGGATCGAACCCTGTGGTCTGGCACCTGAACGAGGGGCACGCCGCCTTCGTCGTCCTCCAGCGCATCCGCGATCTGATCGAGCGGGGGGACACGTTCGACGCGGCCCTCGAGGAAGTCCGCCGGACGACGATATTCACGACGCATACGCCCGTGCCTGCCGGACACGACGCGTTTCCGTTCAGCCTGGTTGAAACACATCTGGCGAATGCATGGGGAACGCTCGGCTCGTACCGCGACGCGTTCATGGCGCTGGGGCACTACGACAACGGCAGCGGTCCGCTGTTCAACATGACCGCGCTCGCCCTGCGCACCGCCGGCGCGACCAACGCCGTCAGCCAGCTGCACGGCGAGGTCACGCGCGAAATGTGGGGACCGATCTGGCCCGGTGTGCCCGAGAAGGAGCGGCCGGTTCGTGCGATCACCAACGGCATTCACGTGCCGACGTGGCTCTCGGCCGAGATGTATCGACTGTTCGACGATCATCTCGGCGCCGGCTGGCGCGAACGGCACGACGACGGAAGGATCTGGAACGCGATTCTCGAGATCCCCGACGAGGAGCTCTGGGCTGCGCGGCAGGCGCTCCGCACGTACCTGTTCGCGTTCATCCGCGAACGGGCGCGCTCGCGGTGGATGGAGGAACACGTGAGCGCCGCGCGCGTCGTCGCGGCGGGGACACTGCTCGATCCCAATGCCCTGACGATCGGGTTCGCGCGCCGCTTCACAGGCTACAAGCGGCCGGAGCTGATCTTCCACAACCCGGAACGCCTGCTCGGCATCCTCAATGCGGTGCGCCGGCCGGTACAGATCGTGTTTGCCGGCAAGGCGCACCCGGCGGACGAAACCGGAAAACACCATCTGCAGCAGGTGTATCGGCGGGCGACCGACCCGATGTTCGGCGGCCGCATAGCGTTCGTCGACGACTACGATTTGCACGTCGCCCACTTCCTCGTACAGGGATGCGACGTGTGGCTCAACAACCCGCGCAAGCCGCTCGAGGCCAGCGGCACCAGCGGCATGAAGGCGTCGATCAACGGCGTGCCTCATCTCAGCATCGGCGACGGCTGGTGGGCCGAGGGCTATACGGGACAGAACGGCTGGCTGATCGAGGGAAAGTCGCTGTCGAACGACAGCGAAGCGGTCGACACCGCAGACGCCGAAGCGCTGTATCAACTGCTCGAGCGCGAGGTGGTGCCGACTTTCTACGATCGGGATCCGCAGGGGATCCCGCGCCGCTGGTTGTCATTCGTGCGCCAGGCGATCTACACCGTCACGCCGAAATTCAGCGCGCGGCGCATGGTCAAGCAGTACGCGGAGGAAATGTACGGCCCCGCCGTCCTCCCACGGCAGACCCAGGGCGCATGACGCACGATTGCTGATTGTTGATTTCCGATTGCTGATTGATCGTCGATTTGTCGAGTGAAGAGTTGAGTGCTCTTCAATCAACAATCAGAAATCCTCAGTCAGCAATTCAGTTACAATCCCTTGATGTCCCGCAAGACCGTTGTCCAGGCCCGGTGTGCGCTGTGCGGCGCGAAGGAGGTCTCCGAACCGCGCGGCGAGGAACGCTATTGCCGCGACTGCTGGGACAAGAAGATTGCGGTCGAAGAGATCGTCGCCCGCGAGTTCGCGTTGAAGCGCTACATCCGCGCGCACAGCGCGGAGAAATATCTGATCTACCACTCGACGCTCAAGCGCCCCTGCGGTCAGCTGATCGTCGTCGACGACGGCTACGATCTGTTCCTGACGATGGTCCTCTACCCTTCATTCATGTGGGATGAGCCCGCGTACCATCTCGAAGGCGACCCGGAAGGTCGGACATTCGCCGAAATCCTCGTCGACGTCGTCGCGGCTGAGGTGATTGAGCCGTGGGGCGGCGGCAAATGGCACCTGGAAATCTTCAGATCGTCGAGTCCGGAAGGAGAAGACTGGAACGGAGAGATGTAGACGCCATATAATCCGTCCATCCCTTGGTCGGTATCCCGTTAGCGGGGAGGTAGTCTCATGAAACGCCTCGCGTTGGTCTTCGGTCTCAGCGTTCTACTCGCCACTCCAGCGTTCGCACAAACGAAGTCAGCTCAAACCAAACCGTCGCAGGCTCCCGCCACGAAAGCGGCGCCGGCGCCCACTTCGGGCACGGCTCCGGCCGCCCCGGCCAAGTTCGTGAAGAGCCTGAAGGGAACGGCGAATATCGATTTCATCGAGGGCCCCTCGAAGAAAGTCGGCACCGAAATCGTGACGACCCTGAAGGTGAAGAACATGTCGCCAATGGCGATCTCGCTCTTCAAGGTCGACGAATATTGGTACGACAAGAAGCGCGAAGTCGTCACCGGCGACACGTACAAGAATCTCAAGCCGTTCATGCCCGGCGAGATCATCGAGGTCACGTTGAAGGCCCCGGTTAAACCGGATCTGTATCAGAGCCAGTACCAGTTCTCGCACGCGGGCGGAGAAGTGAAACCGAACCGCGTCAAGAAGTTCGAATAAGGATCCGCGTCAGGCAGGTCTCGCCGCGAGCCGCTCCGCATGGCGGCCCGCGACGGGCATCATCCAGCGATCGCCGGTGAACGCCTTCACCAGGCAGACAATCCACAACCCTACCCACACGATCCCGAGCACGTACGCCAGCCAATACATCAGCGTAAAGACGAGCGGCGACAGCAGGAGCGTCAGGAACGAGAGCACGAGCAGCCCGGCCGAAAGCAACCCGAGTCCACCGAGACCGACAATCGACTGCCAGGCATGGAAGCGCACGTACTCGTTGGCGCGCTCGACGAGCAGAATGAGTATTCCCGAGAAGGGTCCGGCAAGATACGCGAGCGCGGCGGCGAAGTTCGGATCGAGCCCGGTCGACGAAGGCACAGTGGAATCCATCGCGTCTTACTCGAACGAGACCTGTCCCTCGAATCGAGGGATCGCGACGATGTGAAACGGGGTGACGATGACCTGCGCGGCGAGCATGCCGGGCGCGGGACGGGATTCGGTGACGACGATGCCAAGCGTGCTCCCCTCGCGTCGAACGTCCGTGATTTCGACGCCGTAGCCAGGGGTCGGTCGATCACCGGCAAAGACAGCCGCGATCATCTGCGTGGCGAAATCGACGGAGGGCGCGGCAGCCGACGCGCCGGCGTGCTCCGTCCATAGTGTCCGCCAGGCGCGGTCGTCGCGAATGACGAGCCGGCGGGGCGTCGTCACGCCGCTGCCGTCCCCTTTCGCAATCGTGGAAACGGCGGTCATCGAACGCGGAACTCCACTTCCCGCGACGCTTTGGCGCCGTTCGACGACAGGTTCCGGGCCTCGAGCCGCAGCACGTAACGCCCGGGCCCGAATTGCGTCAGCGGAATCTGCTGCTGATAACCGTATCCGCCCTTCTTCCCCTGCAGGTCGGCGCTCGAGCGCTCATCCGACGCCGTGAACATCACGCGCCCGTCGTCTGCAAGCACCGTGCTCGTGATCGCGACGCGATGCGGCGCCGAGGCCTGATTGTCGTACACCTCGGCGAATATCGACAGCGTGTCGGCCGGCGGGAACGTGCGCAGCGCGGTCGCGGGCGCCGGCAGGACGTCTTTCAGCCCGGGATCGGGATTCGCCGTCGGAACCCGCGCCGCGGAATCCGACGTCAGCGTGATGCCGCTGAGGTTGAGCGACGCTTTGGTGAAATCCGGGATGTCGACCGTCTGCGCGACGGTTCCGATCGCCCCGCCATTCGATTCGCGCGCGGCCACGCGGATCAGGTATCGCCCGGGAGGAAGCGTCAGACGCCGCGTCATCCGAAAGCCGATCGACTTGACGACCTCGACCGTCCGGCTACTCAGCTCCATTGGCGCAGTCTGATTGCCGCCGTCCTGCATCTTCCCGTTCTGATCGAACGCGAGCACGTCGAGCTCCAGCCCTTCGCGGAACATGCCGTTCTGTTCGACGAACTTCAGCGCGCGCGGATCGATTTCGACGGTCAACGCAACCGACGACTTGGACCCGGGACCGCTGAACGGGACGGCCGTGATCGTCAGGCCCACGCCGCTCGCGGGCATCGGATTCAGCAGCGCGTCGCGGATCTCGGGCGACATCTGCGCCGTGGTTCTGTCCGCCGTCGCAGCAGGCTTCCCTTTTGGAGCGGCATAACCGTTGCGGGACTGAACGCGCAGTCCGGGACGCACCCTGACCTCCACCTTCCGAAACTTTCCGTCGCGCTTCTCGTTGGTCGAGTAGTAGCCGAGGAGGTAATAGCTGCTGTTGTCTTGCACCACGCGGGCGAATGAATCATTCAGATCGTTCCGGTTGATTATGGCGAACCCTCCGGTCTGTTCTGACGCGACGAGCAGACTGTCTTGGCTCAGACGGCGGGCGGCACTGACGATCCCCGTGCCTCCTCCCCCGGCACCGGCATTCTCGATGGATTCAGCACCTCCGGCTTCGAGGCCACGGGCGTCGATTCCATACATGGTCACGTTCAAGCGGTTCGCCGTGTCGATCATGTCCCGGACCATCTCTCGGATGACTCCCGCGTCTCTCGAGTTGAAGTCATTGCTGATGTCGTACTCGACTCCTTCCCCGAACCACAACACGGCCTTGCGTCTTCCTTTCACCGGCCCGAGATACTCGACCAGATTCTTCAGCGTCGAATACGTGTTGCGCGCTTTGTGGCCGCGCTCCATGTCGCTCTCTTCGGGTCTTTTCTGCCCGATGAACCTGCCGGCGGCGGCCGTCAACCGCGCCTGGCTGTTCGTGAAGTCCTGAGTCGCATTGCTGAAGCCGCCGGTCGTCACGATCGCGGCCAGATCGTTTGCCGCGACGTACCGCTGGATGAACTGCCGCGCGGCCAGGATGACCCGGCCGGTGTTCGCCGGCGTGGTCTGGAGATCGTCGAGCACGAGGACCCACACGCGGCCCGTGAACTCCTCGAGGTTCGATGCCACGTCCGGCTCGATGGGGGTGGTCTTGAAGAGCGGGGGATCGTGACGCTCGACGGGCAGATCGACGAGCGTGAACGCGGTGATCGTCTGCGGGGCCCCGTCCTCGACGATCTGGAAGTCGTTCTGCGTCAGGCCGCGGACGAAGTTTCCCTGCTGGTCGGTGACGCGCGCATCGATCTCGACGTAGCTGACGTCGACCTTGAAGGTTGGCGGAGGCGTCTGCGGGACCTGAGACAGCAACCCGGCCACGACAACGGCCGACGCAAGGCGGACCATACGGTCTTATACGCCGGCGCCGCTCTTTTGTCACAAACGCCGGAATGAATCCCCAACCGTCATTTACAACGTTAACAACTATACGAAGCCTTTCGTCGTCTTAGGAGAAAAGAGCGGATCCCGCATCCCCCGCCTTCGCCGCGAAGCGGCTGCGGCGGGGCCGTATACTGAATAAATGGCATTGCCGATACCGGCTGTTCAGCAGGCGCTGCGGGAAGACGGGCTGGACGGCTGGCTGCTCTACGATTTTCACGGGTCCAATCCGATCGCGACCCGGCTCACGGGGCTGGCGGCATCGTCCAAACTGGCGACGCGGCGCTGGTATTACCTGGTGCCCACGGAAGGGGCGCCGCGCGGGCTCGTGCACGCGATCGAGCGGCACAACCTCGATGCGCTGCCCGGGGACAAAGCCGTTTACGCCGGGCGCGAGCAGCTCGCTTCGGGACTTCAGCAGCTGTTGCGCGGGATGAAGCGGATCGCGATGGAATATTCACCCGCGAATGCCATTCCGTATGTTTCCCGCGTCGACGCGGGCACGGTCGAGGCAGTCCGGCAGCAGGGCGTCGAAGTCGTTTCCTCCGGCGACCTGGTGCAGCGGTTCGAGGCGATTTGGTCGGATGAGGCGCTGGCGACACATCGCGCCGCCTCGGAGCGTCTATATCGGATAAAGGATCGGGCGTTCGAGCTCGTGCGAGCCCGGCGGCAGGGATTGACGGAGTACGACGTGCAGCAGGCGATGGTCGGGTGGTTCGCCGACGAAGGGCTCATCAGCGACTCGGCGCCGTGTGTCGCGGCGCAGGAGAACGCCGGGAACCCGCACTATCAGGCAACGGCCGACGCGCATCGCCGAGTCGGCGAAAACGAAATCCTTCTGCTGGATCTCTGGGGCAAGCTCGAAAGGCCCGGCGCAGTCTTTGCTGACATCACGTGGGTAGGGTTCACCGGAGCGGCTGTGCCGCAGAAATACTCGGCCGCATTCGCGGCGGTGCGCGACGGCCGCGACGCCGCGGTGAGTCTGGTGCAGCGCGCCGCGCGCGAGGGACGCGACATCCGCGGCTATGAGGTCGACCAGGTCACGCGGCAGGTGATCGAGCGAGCGGGATACGGCGCGCAATTCATCCATCGCACAGGCCACAGCCTCGGAGAGACGGTGCACGGCAACGGCGTTCACATGGACGATTACGAAACGCACGACGAGCGGCGGCTGATTCCCGGCACCGGCTTCACGATCGAGCCGGGCATCTACACGCCGGAGTTCGGCGTACGCACCGAGATCAACATGTACGTCGGCGTACGCGACGCCGAAGTCACAGGCCCGCGCCAGATGGAGATCGTGCCGCTCGTGTAGGCGGCTGGCGGCTGGCGGCTGGCGGCTGGCGGCTGGCGGCTGGCAAAAAACGATAATCGAACAGCGAAGAACCAAACGAACAGCGAAGCTCAAACGAAGAAACCAAACGGACAGCGAAGAAATAAAAATCGGAGAACCTGAAATGCCAACGCGCAAGACCACGCTCTTTTATGCAGTCCTCATCGCGGTTGCGTCACTCGCGGTCGGAATGGTGATCGCCTCCCGACTCGACCTGACACCCGCATCGTCGGCGCAGATGGTCGCCATGCCGGCGATGAACAGTACGCCAATCGGCGGGACGATCGATGCAACCACGTTCCGCAACATCGCGAAGCAGGCGATCCCGATGGTCGTCAACATCCGCACCGAATCCCGCCAGCGTACGCAGGACCTGACGGAGTTCTTCGGCGGCGGCGGCGGTGGCGGTGGCGACGATTTCTTCCAGCGCTTCTTCGGCCAGCCGTCCCCAAACCAGCAGGACCGGCGGCCGCGCCGGCAGCCGCCGCGGGGACAGCTCACTGAGGGCGCAGGCACCGGCTTCGTGATCGACAAGAGCGGCTACATCCTCACGAACAATCACGTCGTCGAGGGGGCCGAGAAGATCACGGTGGCGTTCGCCGGCGCGGCGCGTAACGAGGAGTACGCCGCCAAGGTGGTCGGCCGTGACGCGCTGACCGACAGCGCGCTCATCCAGCTCACCGAAATGCCGACGACGCCGCTGCAGGAAGCGAGGTTCGGCGACTCGGGGCAGATGCAGCAGGGCGACTGGGTGATGGCGATCGGCAACCCGTTCGCGCTCGGCCACACCGTGACGGTCGGCGTCATCTCGGCGCTCGACCGGCCGTTCGGCGGCACCGCCACTCGGACCCAGCCGATGATTCAGACCGACGCCGCCATCAACCCTGGCAATTCCGGCGGACCGCTCCTGAACATCCGCGGTGAAGTGATCGGGATGAACACGGCGATCTACACCGACGCGCAGCGCGCGGCGAACATCGGCATCGGGTTCGCAACGCCGATCAACACGATCCGCGAGCTGCTGCCGCAGCTCCGCACCGGCAAGATTTCCCGCGGCGTGATCGGCGTCGAAATCAGCCGCGATCCATTGTCGAAGGACACGGCGAAGGAGCTCGGGCTGCCGAACACCAGCGGTGCGATGATCTCCTCGGTCACTCCCGGCTCGCCCGCCGCTAAAGCAGGCCTGCAGCGCGGCGACGTCATCACCGAGTACAACGGCCGTCCGGTCAGCGATAGCGACGCGCTGGTGAACATGGTCGTCGCGACCAAGCCGGGCAGCACGGTGCCGGTCACGATCTACCGCGACAACCAGCGGAAGACGCTGAGCATCACGCCGGGCGAGCTCGATCTGGAGGCAGAGGCGAACGGCGGCCGGCCGCCGCGAAACGCCGACAGCAATCAGCCCGACGATCAGACCGCGACGGACTTCGGGATGCAGCTCGAATCGATCACGCCGGATGCGGCGCGGCAGCTCGAGATCCCGCGCGGGCGCGGCGGCGCGATCGTCGCCGATGTGGACCGTGACAGCGCCGCGGCGCGCGCAGGCGTGCAGCCGAACGACGTCATCCTCGAGGTCAACCGTCAGCCCGTATCGAGCGTGAGCCAGGTGACGCGCGCGCTGCAGACGGCGACCGCCGGCCGGCCCGTGTTCCTCGTCGTCTGGCGCACCGACCGGAATGGCGATGGCAAGGAGTACTTCATCACGATGAGCAAGCGGTAGGAGTCGGGATGCGGGATCCGGGATCCCGCGATCCGGTAGAATCAGAGGCCGGCGGACTGAGTCCGCCGGCCTTTTGTTTTAGTTTTACCTTCTACCTTCTACCTTGACTGCGACACTACAGGAACGAATCGTCTCAATCATCCGACAACGCGGCCCGATCTCGGTCGCCAGCTTCATGGAGCTCGCGCTCTACGATCCCGAGCACGGGTACTACGCGAGCGCCCCACGGCGATCGGGGAAGAACGGCGATTACTACACCAGCGTCGACGTCAGTCCGCTGTTCGGCGCCACGATCGCCGAACAGCTCGTCGAGATGTGGCGGCTGCGTGGCCGCGGCGACTTCCATCTCGTCGAAGCGGGCGCCGGAAACGGCCGGCTGACGCGCGACATCCTCGACGCCACGGCCGCGCGGCATCCGCATTTCCATCGCCGCGTGCGCGTCACGCTCGTCGAGCGGAGCGCCGCCGCCCGCGCGGCGTGCGCCGACATGCTCGCGCCGCACGCCGAGCACCTGCTCGCGTGCTCCGCCGATCTGCCGCGCGAGATCGATGGAGCGATCGTCGCGAACGAGCTGCTCGACGCGCTGCCGGTTACGGTGGTGCAGATGACGGAAGGCGGATTGAGGGAAGTGGCCGTCGGCGAACGTGATGACGCCCTTGTCGAACACCTCAGGCCGCTGCCCGATCCTGCTCTCGAGTCCGCGCTGCCTGGCGTCGAACGGGGCCAGCGTCTCGAGATCGGCCACGCAGCGTGCGCCTGGATCCGCACCGCCGCCGCCTCGCTCTCGCGGGGCTTCCTGCTGCTGTTCGACTACGGCTACCAGCCGTCACCCGGATTCCGAAGCGCGCATCCGGACGGCACGTTGATGGCGTACCGCTCGCATCGGGCGAGCGGTGATGCATGGCTGAGCGATCCGGGTGGGCGCGATATCACGGCGCACGTCAATCTCGACGCGATCCGGTCCGCCGCGGAAGCAGGCGGATTACAAACGCTCGGCATCGTCGATCAGGGCTCGTTTCTGATGTCCCTCGGCCTCGTCGATCGCGTCGACACGCGCGATGATACCCGCGCGTTGAGGCAGCGCCTCTCTGCGCGCACGCTCATCATGCCGGGCGGCCTTGGCGATACGATGAAGGCCATGGTCTTCGCGAAGAGCATGGGTGTGCCCGCGCTGCGCGGGCTGCAGCCGGGGCGTCTGAGCTGACGTGCGCGCCGTACCCGGCTACGGCTGGTTGGGCCTCGCGATCATGCTGGTCTCCGAGGCGGGCATGCTGGCGCGCGTCGAGCCGTTCTACCACTGGCACACGCCAACCGCGTGGACGGGCTACATCCTGTTCGTCGACGCGCTCGTGTGGAAACGCCGCGGCGCATCGTGGATTCGAAATGCGCCGGCGGAGTTCGTCTTTCTCGCGTTCGTCTCGGTGCCGCTCTGGGTCCTCTTCGAGCTGTACAACAAGTACTCGATCCGCAGCTGGTATTACCTGGGATTGCCCGAGGTGATTCTGCTGCGCTTCTTCGGGTACGTCTGGTCTTTCGCGACGATCCTGCCCGCCATCTTCGAGACCGGTGACCTCGTGTCGAGCCTTCGCGACCGCCGTGCGGCTCCGTATCGCGCCGAGATGCCGGCTGCGCAGCAGCTCTCACCCACCGCGTGGTTCGCGGCCGCGGCCGGTGCCGCGATGGTGGTGATTCCGATCTTCGTGCATTCGGCGTACTTGGCCGCGCTCGTCTGGCTCGGCTTCATTCTGCTGCTCGATCCGCTCAACGCGCGCGCCGGCAGCGAGTCGATTCTGGGCGACTGGCGCGCACGAAGGAAGGGACGGCTGGTGAATCTGCTCGCCGGCGGGATGATCTGCGGCATCCTGTGGGAATTCTGGAATTACTGGGGCGGCACGAAATGGATCTATTACGTGCCGATCCTGCCCGACGTCAAAATCTTCGAAATGCCCATACTCGGCTTCGGGGGCTTTCCGCCGTTTGCCGTCGAATGTTTCGCGATGTACGTGATGGTGCGGCGTTTGCTCTGGCGGGGAGCACCCCGCCCCATCGCGGTCTGAGGCTCCCGCCGCTCAAACTTTGTCCTTTTCCTCGACTGGCGTTTGGGATTATGGTTCAGGCTTTTCGCGGACAGGTGACGCATGCCGACCACGATGCTCGAGCGTGAGATCAAACTGCGGTTCGCCTCGGCTGACGAAGCGCGCGAGGCCGTGCTGGCCACGGGCGCAACGCCGCTCTTCGGGCGACGGCTTCAGGAGGATGCGCTTCTGGACACCGAGGACGAGGATCTCCGCCGCAAGCGGTGCGTGCTTCGCGTACGCATGGAGAACGGCAAGAGCCGGCTGACCTACAAGGGCCCCGTTCAGCAGTCGATCATGAGCGTGAGGGAAGAGCTCGAGACGGTGGTGGGCGACGGTGAAATGCTGCTGCGCGTGTTTCGAGAGCTCGGGCTGCACGTCTGGTTCCGGTACGAGAAGTATCGCGAGGAGTTCGCCCACGAGGATGTGATCGTCGCCATCGACGAAACGCCGGTCGGCGTGTTCGTCGAGATTGAAGGCAGCCGGCAGGGCATCGCAGACATGACCGTCGCGCTCGGGCGCACGCCGGGCGATTACATCCGCGACTCCTACCGCGCCCTGTTCCTGCACTATCGCGAGAGCCTTGGACTCAACGGATCCGACATGGTATTCGACGCGAGCGCATGATCCTTCCGTCGGCGCTCGTGCTCACGGCCGGCCTCGGCACCCGTCTCCGGCCGCTCTCCTTCGTTCGCGCAAAGGCGGCAGTTCCCGTAAACGGCGAAACACTCGCGCGGCGTGTCATCCGATGGCTCGCTGCGCAGGATGTCACGAATCTCGTCCTGAATCTCCACCACCTTCCCGCGACCGTCGCGCGCTCCGTCGGCGATGGCTCCGAGCTCGGCGTGCGGGTGCGCTACTCCTGGGAAAACCCTGTCCTCGGCTCGGCAGGCGGTCCGAGACATGCGCTACCGCTACTAACGGATCGCGGATCCGGATCGGATCCGGGCACGTTCTTCATCATCAATGGGGACACGTTGACTGATGTTGAGCTCGCCTCCGTCTTCGCACGGCATCGCGAATCTGGCGCGCGCGTGACGATGGCGCTCATCCCGAATGCCTGGCCCGACAAATATGGCGGCGTGCTCCTCTCGAATGAGGGTTACATCAGCGGATTCACGCGCGCCGGATCGGGCCTTCCTTCCTTTCATTTCATTGGCGTGCAGGTCGCAAACGCGGAGGTCTTTGCGCCGCTCGAGGACGGCGTCCCGGCAGAGAGCGTGAACGCGCATTACCCGCGGCTGATTGCCGACGATCCGCGCAGCGTGGCGGCGTTCGTGTCCGATGCGTCGTTCCGCGACATCGGAACGCCGGCCGACTACCTCGAAACCTCGCTGCGGCTCGCCGACAGCGAGGGAGATCGAATGGTATCCGCGCGCGGAACCCTCATCGATGCGACCGCCCGGGTCGAGCGGTGCGCGGTGTGGGATGATGTAAGGATTGGTCCGGGCGCGCAGCTCGTCGAGTGCATCGTCGCGGACGCCGTGACGATCCCGCCCGGCGCAGCTTACCGCCGGGTCGCGATTGTCCGGCGGCCGGACGATTCAGGTTTGCTGGTTCACCCGATCGACTGATGACTGACAAGCGCCAGCCCGGGAGCGCCGACGCGCGCGAGAAAATCGAAGGATACCTGCAGCGCAGCGGCCTCGCGCCGCGATCGCCGCGCGTCGTCCCGCTGACCGGCGATGCATCGGACCGGCGCTACTTCCGGATCCTCGTGCCGGACGAGCAGTCGATCGTCCTCTCGCTGTACTCGACGCCGTTCAAGTTCGACACGCTGCCGTTCGTCAATGTGGCGCGGCTGCTCGAGCGAATGCCCGTCCCTATCCCGGTGGTGCTCGGGCATGCGGAAGATCTCGGCGTCCTGGCGCTCGCCGATCTCGGAGACGTCACGCTGCAGGCGCACCTCGGCGCCGCGAGCGCCACCGAGCATGCGGCGCTGTACAGACAGGCGATCTCGCTGATCTCCACGCTGCAGCGGCGCGGTGCGGAGCTCGAGTCCCCCGAATACCTGCCCTACGGAATTGCCTTCGACGTCGAGAAGCTCACATGGGAGCTCGACTTCTTCATCAAGCACTTCGTCGAGGCCTATCGCGGCGTCGTGATCCCGCCCGCGGCGCGCGACGAGCTGCGCCGCGAGTTCTCGTCGGTGGTCGACGCGCTCGCGTCGGAACCGCGCGTGCTGTGCCATCGCGATTACCACAGCCGCAACCTGATGCTGCACAGTGAGGAGCTGTACATCATCGACTTCCAGGACGCGCGCATGGGGCCGGACACGTACGATCTCGTGTCGCTGCTGCGCGATTCGTACGTCGATCTGCCGGAGCAGACGGTCAGCGAGCTGCTGGCCTACTACCTCGCGCTCAACGGACGTACAGGCGGGGAACGCGAGTTCCGCGCGCGCTTCGATGTGATGGCGCTTCAGCGCAACCTGAAAGCGCTCGGCACGTTCGGCTATCAGACGACGGCGCGCCGCAATCCCGTCTACATTCAGTACATCCCGCGCACGCTGCGCTACGTCCGAACGAACCTCGAGAACCTCCCTCAATTCAGCCGCCTCCACGCATTGCTCGCCGACCTCGTCGAAGAGTTCCGGTGATCGAATCACCGACGGCCGCTGACATGCGCCTGCGGCGCAATCCCTTTCTCTCCTTCTCCTGTTGGCTCTTGGCGAGCGAACATCGCGGAATGAGGCCAATTGCTGGTAAAATAAGAGGTTCCTCCACGAACAAGTATGCGCTTCGGGATCAGCACGCATCTCTACCACGACCGCCGGCTCGACCGTGACCATCTGGCGGAAATCACGTCGAACGGGTTCGAAGCGATCGAGCTGTTCGCGACGCGCACGCACTTCGACTATCACGACCACGCCGCGATCGCGGCGCTGGGGCGGTGGCTTGGTGAGACCGGACTGCGGCTGACGAGCGTGCACGCACCAATCGCCTCGGGCTACACGAACGGCCAGTGGGGCGAGTCGTACTCGAACGCCGCGTCGGACAATGCCAGACGCCAAATCGCCGTAAAGGAGACAGAGGCGGCGCTGCGAATCGCTGATCAGATCCCGTTCGGTGTGTTGGCCCTTCACCTGGGAACACCGACGGCGTGGAACCAGGCGGGAGACAACAACCGCGGCGCCGCCCTGAAGAGCGCGGAGGAGATCGCCAGGGTCGCGGAACCGCTCGGCGTGCGTGTGGCGCTCGAAGTAATCCCGAACGATCTATCGTCGGCGGCCTCGCTCGTCGCGATGATCGAGGGAGACCTCGAGTCGAAATCCGTCGGGATCTGCATGGACTTCGGGCACGCCCACATGACGGGCGACGTCGCCGACGCCGTCGAGACGGCCGCCGAGCATGTGATCACGACGCACGTGCACGATAACCGCCGGCGAGACGACGAGCATCTGGTGCCCTACCTGGGTACGATCAACTGGGACATGACGCTGATGACGATGCAGAAGATCGGGTACGACGGGACCTACGTGCTGGAGCTCGCGAACACCGGCACGCCTGCCGCCGTGCTCGAGGGGGCGCGCCGGGCGCGAGAGCGCTTCGAGCGCACGTTGGCGCAGCCATGACCGCGTACGTCGAAGAGATCGGGAAGCATGAGGGGCAGGCCGTCACCCTGAAGGGATGGCTGCACAACCGTCGCTCGAGCGGCAAGATTCATTTCCTGACGCTCCGCGACGGCACCGGATTCATCCAGTGCGTCATGTCCAAGCAGGCGGTGGGCGACGACGCGTTCACGCAGGCCGACCATCTCGCGCAGGAGACGGCGGTGATCGTCGACGGCACGGTGCGCGCGGACAAGCGCGCGCCTGGCGGCTACGAACTGGACGTCACGCGCCTGCAGGTCATCTCGGAGTCGAAGGACTTTCCGATTTCGCCGAAGGAGCACGGCGTCGATTTCCTGATGGACCGCCGCCATCTCTGGATCCGCTCGCCGCGCCAGCAGGCGATCCTGCGCGTGCGCCACGAGGTGATCAACGCGGTCCGCGACTTCTTCAACGATCGCGGCTTCGTTCTGGCCGACACCCCGATTTTCACGCCGGCGGCATGTGAAGGCACCACGACGCTGTTCCCCGTCCAGTACTTCGACGAGGAGACGGCATACCTGACGCAGAGCGGACAGCTGTACAACGAGGCAAACGCGATGGCGCTCGGCCGCGTGTACTGCTTCGGCCCGACCTTCCGCGCGGAGAAATCGAAGACTCGCCGCCATCTCACCGAATTCTGGATGGTCGAGCCCGAGATGGCGTACGCGGCGCTCGACGACGTCATGGATCTCGCGGAGGCGCTCGTCGTGTACGTCGTCCAGCGGGTGCTCGAGACGCGGCAGGCGGAGCTCAAGGCGCTGGAGCGCGACACCAGCAAGCTCGAGCGCGTGAAGGCGCCGTTCCCGCGGTTGTCCTACGACGACGCGGCGAAGCTGCTCAAGGAGAAGGATCTGCCGTTCGAGTGGGGTGGCGATTTCGGGGCCCCCGACGAGACGGCGATCTCGGAAAGCTTCGATCGGCCGGTCATGGTTCACCGGTATCCGTCCGCGGTGAAGGCGTTCTACATGAAGCCTGATCCGCAGCGTCCGGAAGTCGCGTTGTGCGTCGACGTGCTGGCGCCCGAGGGGTACGGCGAGATCATCGGCGGCGGTCAGCGCATCGACGATTACGATCTGCTCGTCGCACGAATCGAAGAGCACAAGCTTCCCAAGGAAGCGTTCGAGTGGTATCTGGATCTGCGCCGATTCGGCAGCGTCCCGCATGGCGGCTTCGGCATGGGCATCGAGCGCGTCGTCACCTGGATCTGCGGCATCGATCATCTGCGCGAGGCGATTCCGTATCCGCGCATGCTGTACCGGATTTATCCGTAATGAAGATTGGTTTTGTCTCCCTCGGCTGCCCGAAGAACCTCGTCGACGGCGAGGTGATGCTGGGCATTGCCCGCGACGCCGGCCACGAGATCACGCCCGACGCCAAGAGCGCCGACGTGCTGGTCGTGAACACGTGTGCGTTCATCGACTCGGCAAAGCAGGAGTCAATCGACGCGATCCTCGAGATGGCGTCGCAGAAGCGCGACGGCAAGTGCTCGCGGCTGGTGGTGACGGGCTGCCTGGCGGAACGCTATCGCGACGAGCTGCGCAGGGAGATTCCGGAGATCGACGCGGTGCTGGGAACGGGGGAAGTGCCGGCGATACTGGACGCTGTGGCCGGCACGCGCCGCGATTCGCGATTCGCGATTCGCGATTCGCAGGCGCATGATTCGACACAGGCGCTCACGTTCTTCCGGTCGTCCGGCGAGATCACTGAAAGCGAACCGCGAGCCGCGAGCCGCGAACCGCGAACCCCGCCAACGTACATCTACGACGCGGACACGCCGCGCCTGCTCACGACACCGAAACATTTCGCGTACGTGAAGATCGCCGAAGGCTGCGACTACACTTGCGCCTTCTGCATCATCCCGACGCTGCGCGGCGGCTATCGGAGCCGTACGGCGGACTCGATCGTCCGCGAAGCGCGCAGGCTTGCCGAACAGGGAATCCGCGAGCTGCTGCTCATCTCGCAGGACACCACGTTCTACGGCATCGATCGCGGCGAACGCGGCGCGCTCGCGCGACTCCTGCGCGAGCTGAACGCGATCGACGGACTCCAGTGGATCCGCTTGCTGTACCTCTACCCCACGACCATCACAGACGACGTGCTGGACGCGATGGCGGAGTGCGACAAAGTCTGCCGCTACGTCGACCTGCCGCTGCAGCATGCATCGGCCGATGTGCTCAAACGGATGCGGCGTCCCGGCAACCGGAAGACCTACGACAAGCTGCTGGGGCGCATTCGTGAGCGCGTGCCCGGCGTCACCCTCCGCACGACGCTGATTGTGGGCTTCCCTGGCGAGACGGAGGCGGATTTCGCCGAGCTCGACTCCTTTGTCGCGGACACGCGATTCGATCACGTCGGCGTGTTCACCTATTCGCACGAGGAGGGCACGCGTGCGTACGGGTTCGCCGACGACGTGCCGGCAGCCGTGAAGCGGAGCCGCAGGAACGCGTTGATGGCCAGGCAGAAACGGATCGTCGCCGAAACGCAGAAGGCGCGAGTAGGGCGCGAGGTCGAGATCCTTATTGATGGGCCGGCGCCAGAGCATGAGCTGGTCCTGCAAGGGCGCCTGGAAGGGCAGGCGCCTGACATCGATTCGGTGGTTTTCCTCACGGATTGCGATCCGTTAAGATATGCGGCCGGCGACCTCATCAAAGCGACCGTAGTAGGCGCGAAAGGCTACGATCTGATCGTCGCGCCTGTTGGTGCGGTCTAAAGACCCCGCCCTACGTTGTCGCGTGCTATATTTATGGGTGGCAGGTTCGAGTAAGGTTACCCGAGTGGGCCGGTGCCCACTTTTTGTTTTTACAGGGGATTTTTACGCGTCTCGGTCACCAGCTGGAACGCGTCCGTGACGCTGCGGAACGCGTCGCGCGGAGCTACGGGCTCGACGTGTTCGACGTGCAGCTTCGGCGGGAGGCTGTCGGGCTGGTGTTGCGGGTGATCATCGATCGTCCCGATCCGGGACGACCGGTGCCTCCCGAGGAAGATGCGGTGGGGATCGAGGATTGTCAGCGCGTCAGCCACGACCTGAGCGCCTTGCTCGACGTCGAGGAAGACGAGTTGGGGACGGACGCGCTGGGGCAGGCGTACACGCTCGAGGTCTCGTCGCCCGGATTGGATCGGCCGCTGCGCCACGAGGCAGATTACCGGCGGTTCAACGGGCGGAAAGCCAAGCTCGTGACGACCGAGCCGCTGAACGGCCAGTCGGCGTTTGCAGGACGGCTGGCGGGCGTCACCGAAGGCGTGGTGCTCCTGGAGGAAGGACGGAAAGTTCATCGCGTGCCGCTCGCGCAGATCAAACGCGCGCGGCTCGACGTGGAATTCTGAAAGCTGAAAATGGCAACCACATCAAATCCGCTGCTCCAGCAGATCGACGCCATCGCGAAGGAAAAGGGCGTCGAGCCGGACATCATCATCAGCGCAGTACAGGACGCGCTCGAGGCGGCCGCGCGGAAGCGCTACAAGAGCGAAGCGCTGCGCGCGCGGTTCAACACCGACAACGGGCAGCTCGAGCTCTACGCGGTGAAGAAGATCGTCGCGGACGTGACCGATCCGTCGACGCAGATCTCGCTGAGCGAGGCGCAGCAGCTCTACGGCGACGAAGCGGAAGTCGACATGGAGATTGAGTTCCCGCGGCCGACCGAGGATCTCGGGCGCATCGCGGCGCAGACCGCCAAACAGGTGATCTTCCAGAAGGTCCGCGAGGCGGAGCGGGAGAATGTCTACGCCGAGTACAGCCAGCGCGTCGGCGACGTCGTGAGCGGGATGGTGAAGCG
>Ga0075434_100001440_pt1 | contig 19974 bp, 22 predicted proteins | sample RhiMethybrSRZTD3_FD_75298 | JGI IMG/M metagenome (GOLD analysis project Ga0075434, IMG submission 75298) | Populus rhizosphere microbial communities from Tennessee, USA - Rhizosphere MetaG P. TD hybrid SRZTD3 | ecosystem: Host-associated > Plants > Roots > Rhizosphere > Soil | place: USA... | reverse complement strand
CGACCCCCTCCTCGAACAGGGCGCGCTGCCCAACCTCCAGGCCTTGCTCGACCGGGGCCAGCGCGAGGTCCTCCGCTCCACGATCCCGACGCATTCCTGGGCCGCGTGGCCGAGCTTCCTCACGGGCGTCGACCCGGTCGACCACGGCGTCTACGACATCCTCGAGACCGTCCCGGGCACGCACAAGCAGTACCCCGTCACGTACAAGTCGATCAAGGCGCGCACGTTCCTGGACGACCTCAACGCCGCGGACAAGCGGATGCTCTTGCTGGACGTGCCGCTCACGTTCCCGCCGCCCAAGGTCAACGGCACGCTGATCGCCGGCGGGGTCCTGCCGAAGCACCGTCCCTTCACCTCGCCGGACGACCTGACGCAGGACCTGGTGAAGGCGCGCCTGGAGTGGCCGATCAACGGGATGAGCTGGACCACGTACCGCAACAAGCCCGACGCCTACCTCGACGAGGCCTACGAGGTCACCGGCAAGCGGATCGCGGTCTCCGAACACCTGATGGACAACACCGAGTGGGACCTGATGGCGAGCGTCTGGGTCTCGATCGACCGGACGCAGCACGCGCTGTCCAACTACGTCGCGCCCGATCACCCCGACTACGTCGAGAACAAGGACACGCGGATCGGGCGCAAGACCGCCGACATCTTCCGGCAGGCCGACGAGGCGATCGGCTCGTTCGTGAGCCGCGCGAAGCCCGACGACCTGATCCTGTTCATCTCGGACCACGGGTTCCAGTCGTGCACGCGCACGGTGAACATGGACCGGCTGTTGAAGCAGTTCGGGTACCTGGACTTCTCGGCGTCGAACGCGGTGTTCGGGCCGATGCAGTGGGGCCCGGTGCGGAAGGTCGCGCGCAAGGTCTACGACACGCTCGGACTGCACGGGAAGGTCGCGCTCCCGCAGAGCGTCAACTGGACCAAGACGAAGGCGTACACGACGATCCGTTCCACCGGGGAGGGCGTGTCGGTGAACCTGGCCGGCCGCGAGATCGACGGGATCGTCGACCCCGGCGATTACGAGAAGGTGCGGAACGAGCTGATCGACCGGCTCGGGTCGTTCGTGGATCCCAAGACCGGCCAGCGGATCGTCAAGGAGATCCACAAGCGCGAAGAGGTGTTCAAGGGCCGGTACATGGACAGCGCGCCGGACATCCTCATGGTCCCGAACGACGGCTACTCGCTCACGCACGCCAAGAGCGCCCTGGAGGACGCCGATTGGGTGAGCGGCGACCACCGGATCGAGGGGTGCATCGTCGCGGTCGGTCCGAACGTCAAGCCGTTCGAGCAGCCGCCGGCGTTGATCGACATGGCGCCGACGCTCGTGGCGGCGCTCGGCGCGCCGACCGCGGTCAAGCCCACCGGTCGCGTGCTGCAGGAGGTCGTCGGCGCCGACTCGGCGCTCGTGGCTCGCGAGGCGGCCGAGCAGTCGAGCGCCGGGAGCGGCATCCCTGGGCTCGGCAACGAGGGACAGGTCACCGACACCGAGGCCGACGAGATGGAAGAGCACCTCCGCGGCCTCGGCTATATCGAGTAGGCGCGGTTTTCCCTGGTCACGGGCTTGTCGCACCAGTACCGGTGTAGGTAATCTGGGGGACACGGACGACCCTCGCCCGTCGGGAGGGAAGAGCCATGAACATCGGTGAACAGGTCCGGACGATCTACATCGAGCCGATCGAGGAACCCCCGCCGGCCCAGACGCCTGCTCCTCTGGAGCAAGTTCCGGATCCGTTGCCTGCGCCCGGAGCCGCGCTCGAGCTGGTCCGGTGATCCCCGACCGGTCGGATCGGGTCCCCGACGCGATCGAGCCCCTGACGGGATACCGGGCCTGGCAGTTCGTGTTCGGCGATAACGAAGCCTGGCTCTTGCCGTTGACGCACGCGTCCTTGACGGCCTCGGGGTGGGACGGCGCGAACCGGGGCTGGGTGGCGGCGACGTGCCCCTTCCAAGACGCGGAACCGGTGTCGGACCAGAGGATGGAGCGTTTCGAAGAGTTCTGCTCGAGATTCGGTGTGCCGTTCGGCGACCCTCACGTCCGCGAACCCCACACGGTCCCGGGTGAAGAGTGCTCCTGCGGCTTCTACGCGATGAGGGACACCCTCGAAGTGACCATGGCCATGGATTGCCGACCGGACGTCATCCTTGGGCGGGTTCGGCTCGCGGGCAAGGTGATCGAGTGCACCGATGGCTTCCGTGCGGAGCGCGCTCGGATCGATGAGCTGATCCCGATCGCCGGGAACGAAGGACCGGCGAGGCGGCTGGCGCTCTTGTTCGGGCTGCCGCTCGCCCCGCCGCTCCTGCCGTGGAGCGGGTTGCCCCCTGCCGCCTAGTGAGGTCAGAGCTCGCGCAGGACGTCGCGGAAGTATTTCGTGAGGCCGGCGTGGCCGACGTCGCCCCAGATCGTGAACTCCACGTTCGGGATCTTGTCCGCGACCAGCTGCATGCGTTCCGGCGGCGTGATCCGGTCGTTCGCGCCCGCCCACACGTGGACGGGGATCGCGATGTCCTCCAGCCGGAACCCCCACGGCGCGACCTGCGCGACGTACGCCGGCGCGAAGGCGTCGGGCCCCTGACGCACCGCCTCGCGGATCGAGGCGATGAAGGCCTCCCGCTCGGAGGGATCGGCCAGGAAGGCTTCGTCGCCGGGATCGTGCTCGTGTTCGAGGAGTCCCTCCGGGTGCTCGGTGAGCCACTCGCAGAACCCGGCCGAGAGCTCGGCCGCCACGCGCTCGGCCGCCTCGCGACCCTCTGATAACGCGTCGTAGACCTGTCGGTCGTCGTCGTCGAGGATGGAATCGCGTTGCTGGGGATCCTCGACGAGCAGATAGCGCATGGCCGCGGCGCTCGTCGTTCCCGCGACGGCGATCGAGCGCTCGGGGATCAGGGCCGCGCACGCGAACGCGTACGGCGTGCCGGCGGACCACCCCAACACGCCGAACTCGTCGAGCCCGAGGGCGTCGGCGAGCGCCGCGAGGTCGGCCGGCCAGTCCGCGACGACATGGCCGGGCTGGGGATCCGAGCGTCCCATCCCCGGACGGTCGGGCGCGATCAGGCGGACGTGCTCGTCCGCGGCGGTCTCGGGATCCGGAGCGAACAGGCGCGAGCCGGGCATGCCGTGGAAATAGAAGATGGGCCGGCCGTCGAGGTCGCCCCACTCGGCGTAGGCGAGCGTGCGGCCGTCGGGAAGCGTGATGGTCTCGTCCCGAGTGGGTGCGTAGGTCGTTCCCACGGTCGGCAACGGTACCGGATGAGATCCAGGCGGGGCGACGTCGATCGTTCGACGGAGGTTCGTGCGAGGGGCGAACATGTGCGGATGAGCGGAGCGGGCTTCGTGCTCGGACCCGGCGAGGGCCGACCGATCGACCTGGGGAACTTCACGATGACGGTGAAGGCGACCGATGCCGATACGGCGGGCGCGTTCACGCTCCTCGAAGCCGACGAGCCGCCCGGCTTCGGCCCGCCCATGCACATCCACCACGGCATCGCCGAGGCGTTCTACGTGCTGGACGGCGAGTACGTGATCTTCATGGAGGACGAAGAACTTCGCGCTCCGGCCGGATCGTTCGTCTACATCCCGCCCGAGATGTCCCACGGCTTCCGGGTGGGCGATATGCCGAGCCGCAAGCTCAACCTGTACCTCCCGGCTTCGATGGTCGGCTACTTCGACGATCTGGGCGAGACGATCCGGACGGGCGATGCCGACCCGTCGAAGCTCGACGAGATCGCGGAACGGCACTCCCTCGAGGTGGTCGGTCCGGTGCCGGAGGGGTATCTGTGAGCCAGGTCGTGTCGGTGCCCGAGCTGATCGCGCGGCTCGAAGGCCCGTGGCAGCCAGTGGACGTGGTCGAGGCGAACGACGCGATCATGCGGCTCGCGCGCTTCGAGGGCGAGTTCCCGTGGCACCACCACGACGAGGACGAGCTCTTCCTCTGCTGGGACGGGTCGTTCCGCGTGGAGATGGAGGGCCGCGATCCCGTGACGCTGCACGCCGGCGAGCTGTTCGTCGTGCCGCGCGGGGTGGAGCATCGGCCGGTCGCCGAGGAACGCGCGCACGGACTGATGTTGGAGCGCCCCGAGACCAAGCAGTACGGCAACGACTCCTGACGAGGGTCTCCCCGGGCTGTTCCACATCCCGCGTGCCGCTAGCCTGGGCGGATGGACCCGGACATCAAGCGGTTCGATGCCGCCGAGGAGACCCGGCAGTTCCCCTACGGCACCTTCGAGGTCGTGCGCCTCGGCGACCTCACGATCGGCAGGGCGACCTACGAACCCGGATGGCAGTGGTCCAAGGACGTCGGCCCGCTCACCGGCGCGACCTCGTGCATGGTCGAGCACGCCGGCATGGTCGTCTCGGGCCGGGCGGGGGTTCGCATGGACGACGGACACGAGTTCGAGATGGCGGCGGGCGACCTGTTCACGATCCCGGCCGGCCACGACAGCTGGGTGATCGGGGACGAGCCGTACGTCTCCCTCCACTTCGTGGGCGCAGACGAGTACGCGGTCGGGTAGGGTTGCCGCGTGCTGAAGCCGTTGGCAGTCCTTCTCGTCGTCGTCGCGCTCTCCGCGTGTACCTCGTCATCGTCGACCCCGTCGCCCTCCCCGTCGCCCACCCCGACGATCGTCTCGGCATCCGCCTACGCCGCGAGCGTCTGCACGGCGATCACGACCTACCAGACGAACGTCACGCAGCAGGCCTCGAACTTCAACGCGAACACGACGGACCTGGCGGTGCTGAAGCAGGGGTTCCTCGACGTCTTGAACGGGATCCTGCAGTCGACGCAAACGCTCATCACGGACGTCAACGCGGCGGGCATACCCGATACGCCGAACGGCCAGCAGGACGTGGATTCGTTCAACACGCAGCTCCTGGCGCTTCAGACGAGCATCCAGAACCTGAGGGATCAGGTGCAGAACCTGTCCACGACCGACCCCGTCGCGTTCACGTCGGCGATCCGGCCCATCATCCAGAAGTTCCAAACCGACATCCAGGAATTCGGTCAGACCTTCCAGAAGCCCGACGATCCGCAGCTCACCGCGGCGTTCTCGCAGGCGCCCGAATGCGCGAAGCTCGTCTCGGCGACGCCGTCGGCGTCGCCGACCTCCTAGTCCGTCGGCATCCCGCGCACGCGCAGGTAGTGGTGCCAGAGCATCCGCGCGGCCACCGCGCGGTACGGATGCCATCGTTCCGCCGTCTGCGTCAGCTGCGCGAAGGTCGGACGTTGACGTGACCCGACGATCTCCATCGCGGCGGTGGCGAGCGCCTGGTCGCCGTACGGCCAGACGTCAGGGCGCAGCAGGCACATCGTGAGGTAGACGTCGGCGGTCCAGCGGCCGATCCCGCGGTGCGCGACCAGCAGGGCGCGGACCTCGTCGTCCGGGAGCGCTGCGAGCGCATCCAGGTCGATCCGTCGGTGAGCGCGAGCGCCAGGTCGCGCGCGTAGCCGGCCTTCTGTCGGCTGAACCCGATCGCGCGGACCTGCGCGTCATCGAGCGCCAGGAACGGGGCCGGCTCGACGGCGCCGATGGCGACGGCGAGCCGGTCGAAGGCCGCCTGCGCCGACGCGAGCGAGACCTGCTGTTCGAGGATCAGGTGGACGAGGGTCGCGTAGCTCGGCTCGCGGGCCCACAGGGGCGGGGGGCCGAAGCGCTCGTAGGAGGCGGCGAGCGCCGGGTCGCCGTCGGCGAGCCGGCTCGCGGCGCTCCGAAGGGTGCGGACCGTGAGCGGGCGGATCACCGCCCGAGGGTACCGACGTGAGAAGGCGGGGCCGCGCCGAAGGCGCGGCCCCGCCTCTCTGTCTGACCTCGGGGGGAGCGGTCAGTCCTGGCGGTCAGTCCTGGCTGTCGCCGCCCTGGTCGCCGCCCGAGGTGGTGTCACCGCTCTGGCTGTCGCCACCCTGGTCGCCGCCGGACGTGGAGTCACCGCCGGTCGAGTCGCCCTGGCTGTCGCCCGACTGATCGGTGCTGTCGCCCTGGCTGTCCTCGCCCTGGTTGTTGTTGTCGCCCTGGTTGTCGTCGTTCTCGCCCTGGCTGTCGCCCGACTGATCGGTGCTGTCGCCCTGGCTGTCCTCGCCCTGGCTGTTGCTGTCGCCCTGATCGTCGGCGTTCTCGCCTTGATCGCCCTGATCGTCGGCGGCGGGCGGCGTCACTGAATCGTCCTTGCTCTCGTCGCCCTGGGTGTCCTCACCCTGGTCGTCCTCGCTCGCGAGTCCCTGCGAGTCGCCGTCGTCCGGCGAGACCGTGGTGGTGGGGGCGGTGTCGTGGCCGCTCCACGGCAGTGCGCCCGCGTACGCCATGCCGCCCAGCACGACGAACGCGGCCGCGATCGGCGCGATGAGCAACCTCGCGACCGTCCTCTTCCTCTGCATCGGCTTCCTCCTCTGCTTCGGCAGCCCCGACGCCTGCGGCGCAGGCGCGGCGGCGTTGCTGACCGGCCTCACGGCCGGGTCGCCCTTCTCGGCGAGGAGGTGGGCCGTCTCCACCATCGCGGCCACGTGGAGCTCCTCGGATGCGAGGTCGGCCGGCCGGACCGCCTCCTGGAGCTCCCGGACGAACGACGCGACGTCGCGCCACTCGTCGCTCACCGGCGCGCCGAACAGCATCCGTTCGAGCGCGTCGTCGGCGGCGTGGGGATCGATGCCCATCTCATCAAGAGGAACGTCGTCGAAGCTCATAGGGTCACGGCTCCCCGCTCGATCTCCCGGCGGATCGCGGCGAGGCCCCTGGCCTGCAGCATCTTCACGGCTCCGGCGCTCCGCCCCACGGCGGCGGCGACCTGCTCGACCGTCAGCCCGCCCAGGATCCGCAGGAGGAGCACGTCTCGCTGGTCCGGCGTGACCCGGTCCAGCACCCGACGGACGTGCTCCAGGGAGAGCGCATCCATGGCATCGGCTTCCGCATCCCCGGTCGGGCCGACCGTGGCCAGGTCGTCGTGGGCGACGGCGTACGCCGGGCGCCGGGCGATCCAGCGCTCACGGTCGATCGCGGTGTTGCGCGCGATGGTGAACACCCAGGCGCGGAAGGCGTCTTCGTCGCCGTCGAACCGTTCGATCGAACGGACGACGTTCAGGAAGGTGTCGCCGACGATGTCGTCGGCGTCGCGGACCCCTCGCGCTCGGAGGAAACGGCCCACTGGGCCTGCGGTCTCGCGGTAGAGGTCGCGCCACGCCCACTCCGCGCCGGCGCGTGCGGCCGCGAGGGTTGCGCCGAAGTCACCGAGCATGGATCGACGCTCTGGACGGACGCACGGATGACGTGGGCATACCCCACGTCATCGGCTCCTACGCGTCAGGAACTGATAGGTCGGAAGACCCGAGAAAAGTGAAGTGCCCTGGTCGGAGAGTTCCGAACGAGCCGACCTTGCGGCCGATCCGGGACCCCGGGGTATCGGCTAGCGTCCCTTGCCTTCCCCCGTCCTCGGTCCCCTCCGATCAGGGCAGGCGCAATCTACGGGCTGCTCCGCGGGGCGGTCAAGCGGTGTGACAAGACTTGCAGGGGTCTTGTCACTCTTCTTCGGCGAACCGGCGAGTCGCTCGGACTCAGTGGTAGCTGTAGCCGCCGCTCGAGCTGCTCGAGCCTCCGCTCATCGCCTGCTGCACCGCGTCACCGTCGGACGAGACGACGAACCAGACGCCGCCGATCCCCTCGCCGTTCGTGTCGCCGGCCGTCGCATCGCCCGAGTAGGTGTAGACGAGATGGCCGTTGTAGGTGACCTGCATCGAGCCGTCCGACTGCTTCGCTGAGCCCACGAGGCTCGCCGTCGTGCCGTCTCCGGCGGTGGGCTGGCCGCTCACGGTGAGCGCGTGCCAGGTCGAGGAGCAGCCGGTCGTGCACGCGCTCTTCGTTCCCTGGTCCGACTCGAAGAGGTAGAGCGTGTTGCCTTCCCCGTCGGTCAGGATCTTGCCGTAGGTGCCGTTCTCCGCCACCTGCACCGTGGCGCCGCTCATCGTAATTCCGGGCGACGACGACGTCGCGGTCCCACCGCCCGCCGGCGGGGTCGTCGAGTTGTTCGAACAGGCCGCGAGCACCAGCGCCGTCGCCGCGAGCCCCGCCGCGAGGAACAGGATGCGCTTCATCGGAACTCCTTCCCATCTGCGTGTTCCGAAAGAAGTACTACGGGTGGGCCCGTCGAACGGTTCTCGTGTCTTCGTCACGGGCTCGCGGCGGCCAGTTCGTAGATGCGCCAAGCGTGGGGCACGCCCTTGAGCGTGTGCTCTCCGGCCTCGTCGAAGGTCAGACCCGAGCCCGCGACGAGGTCTTTGACCGTCTGCGAGATCAGGACCTGAGAGGGACCTGCCAGAGCCGCGATCCGGGCACCGATCGACACGGTGATCCCGGCTGCCTCTGGCGTTCTCGCGTCGCGGGTGTCACGGACCTCCATGCCCGCATCCTCGGGTCCGGGTCGCCGCTCCGCAACCCGACGAGGGCCACTGGGATACTGACCCCCACGTGGACTTCCAGGAAGAAGAGGCCCAGCGCGAGGCGGCCGAGCGTCCCGCCGGCGTGTTCGCCGGCACAGAAGGCAAGGACTTCCGGGTCCTCGCGGCCGGCACGGCGCAGAACATCGTCGGGCTCGGCGTGTTCGTGGTCGGGAGCTTCGCGGCGAACGTCCTGATCGCGCGGTCGTTCGGCGGAGGGCAGGCCGGCGCGATCGCGCTCGCGATCGTGACGGTCGGGACGCAGTTCGCGTTCATCCTCGCGGCGGGGTCGCGGTTCGGGATGGACATGGCCGCGGTCCGGTACGTGGCGATCGACGTGGGGGCCGGACATCCCGGGAGGATCCGGCCGCTCGTGGCGACGGCGATCGAGATCGCGGCGGCGATCTCGATCGCCGTCGCCGCGGTCGTGTTCCTCGTGGCCGCGCCCCTCGGGCGCGCGCTCGGCGCCGACACGCCGGACGCGACGGCGGCGGCGCTCCGCGCCGCCGCCGTCGCGATCCCCTTCGTCGCGCTCACCTACGTCTGGGTCGCGGCCGGACGCGGCCTCAAGGTCATGCGGCACACGCTGTACGTCCAGTGGGTCGCGCAGCCGCTGCTCTGGATCGTGCTGATGCTCGCGTTCTGGCAGGTGGACAAGAGCGAGGCCGCCGCGGTCTGGGCGTACGCGGCGTCGTGGTGCCTCGCGGCGATCGCCGGCCGGTTCCTGTGGCACTCGATCAGCGGCGGCCATCCGCGCGAGGACCTCGAGCCGGGGGCGGCGGGCGCGCTCGTGCGCTACGGCGCGCCTCGCGCGCCCGCCGCCCTCCTCTCACAGGGCCTGTTCTGGATCGACTACTTCGTGGCGTCGCACTTCATCGCCGCGGGCTACGTGACGACGGCGGAGGTCGGCGTGTACTCGGCGTGCGTCCGCGTCGCCCTCGCGATGGTGCTGTTCCTCACCGCGGTCTCGTACGTGTTCTCCCCGTTCGTCGCCGACCTCCACTCGCGTGGGGAGACGGCGCGTCTCGACGCGCTCTTCAAGGCGATCACGCGCTGGACCGTCGCCGGCACGATCCCGGTGCTCCTGCTGATGTTGATCGTGCCGTCGGCGATCCTCCGGGTGTTCGGCGGGGCGGAGTTCGCCTCGGGGAGCGACGCCCTCCGGATCCTCGTGATCGGCCAGGCGATCAACGTGAGCGTCGGCGCGGCCGGCTTCGTGCTGATCATGGCCGGACGCACCGGTTGGGACCTGGTGGTCTACGCGGTGTCCGCCGCGCTCGACCTGACGCTCGCGTGGATGCTGGTTCCCCACTTCGGGATCGAAGGCGCGGCCGCGGCCCAGGCCATCACGATCGCGGCGTCGAACTGGCTCCGGCTCGTGCTCGTCCGTCGCTTCGTCCACATCTTCCCGTGGGACCTCACGTACCTGCGGCTCGTGATCCCGACCCTCGCGTGTGCGACGGCGATGCTCATCGCCAACGAGGCCACGAGCGGATCGAAATGGTTCGTGCAGCTGGTCGCGGTCGCGGTCGTGGGGACGATCGCGTACGTGCCGGCGCTGCTCGCGTTCGCGCTCACCCCGAAGGAGAGGATCGCCCTCCGCAACGGCGTCGCGAAGCTGCGCGCGCGATGAACGTGCGCCGACTCGGCGCGGACGATCGCCTGTGGCTCCGCCGGATGCTCCGTGACGGCTGGGGCGGCGAGTCGATGGCCGCGCACGGTGAGCGGTTCTTCCCGGCGAAGCACGAGGGGTTCGTCGCCGGCGACCGAGCCGGGGTCGTGACCTATCGGATCGTCGACGGCGCGTGCGAGATCACGATGATCGAGTCGTACGAGCCGAGACACGGTGTCGGGTCGGCGCTGCTCGAGGCGGTCGTGGACGGGGCGCGCGCGGCCGGGTGCTCGCGCGTGTGGCTCGTGACGACGAACGACAACACGCACGCGCGGCGCTGGTACGGAGCGCGAGGGTTCGTCGTGACCGAGGTCCGGCCGGGCGCGGCCGACGAGGCGCGACGGACGCTGAAGCCGTCGATCCCCGAGCGCGGGGGGGGAGGCGTGCGGATCTCGGACGAGATCGAGATGTCGCTCGATCTGTGAACCACGTTTGGAGCTCGACTCGCTAGGTCGCCCCGGCGGTGGTCGAGCTCCGCGGCCGTCCGGCGCTTCTGCCGGCGCCCTGCGGTCGCGAGGACCGCGGTCACCAGGAGCGCGACGGGCGACCGACACCCGGACCGAACATGCTGCGCCGCCCGGCCTTCCGCGTCAACCCCGGGATCCGGCCAGCTGGGGCAGGACCCGGCGCAGCTCCGCGACCGCTTCCTCGGGTGTCTCGGCGCGGACGATCGGGTCGGTGGCCAGGTCGTCGCGGCCGAGTTCCCACGTCCCGACGCCGATCACCGGTTTCCCCATCTTCAGGGCGAGCGCGATCTCCGAGAGGGTCCCGAACTCGCCGCCGACGGCGACGACGGCATCGGAGCTCCGAGCGACGATCGCGTTGCGCGCCTCGCCGAAGCCCGACGCGATCGCCACCGTGAGGTGGCGGCTCGCGTCCACGCGGTCGTCGCCGGGGAGGATGCCGATCGAGATGCCGCCGCCCGCGGCTGCGCCGCGGGCGGCGGCATCCATCACGCCGCCGAGACCGCCGCACACCAGGACGCATCCCGCGTCCGCCAGGAGCCGGCCGACGCGCTCGGCCGTCGAGAGCTCCCATTCAGTGGCGTTCGAAGCCCCGATCACGGCCACGTACGGCGCGTTCATGGGCCGGAGTATGCCAGCCCCCGTGCGGTCGCTCAGCCGCCCACGGTCATCGTCTTGGCGACGTCCTCACCGGACTGACCGCCGCGGCGCAGCACGAGCGCGACGGTCGCGATCGCGATCAGGGTCACCATGAGCAACAGCGTCGAGACGGACGCGATCTCGGGCCGCAGGACGTTGCGCACCGCGCTGAACACGTACACGGGCCACGGCGACGCGCCCGCGACGCTGACGAAGGCAGAGATGATCGTGTCGTCCAAGCTGAGGGCGAACGCGAGCAGCGCGCCCGCGAGCACGGCCGGGAACATGAGCGGGAGCGTGATCTGCCGGAACCGGCGCGCGGGCGGAGCGTACAGGTCGGCCGCCGCCTCTTCGAGCGTCTCGTCGAGTCCCTGCAGCCGCGCACGGACGATGAGCGTGACCACGGCGGTCGTGAACAGGGAGTGTCCCGCCCACAGACGGATCATCCCGTAGCTGACCGCCGGGATCGACGCCTTGGGCCCGAAGGGACCGCCGATGCGCACGTACCAGATCAGGAGCGCGATCGCGTCGACGATCTCGGGTGTCACGAGGACCAGGAAGACGAGGGCGAGGAAGAGCACGGTCCACTTCCCCTTGCGCCTCGCGAGCGCGATCCCGGCGAACGACCCGAGGACGGTCGCGATGAGCGCGGTGCCGGTGGCGGCCACGATCGAGGTCTTCAGCGCGTCCTGGATCGTGGGATCCGTGAGCCCGGTTCGGTACCCGTCCAACCCGACGCCGCTCCAGACGAGCATCGCCCGCCCGTTGTTGAACGAATACACGACGATGACCAGGATCGGCAGGAACAGGAACGCGTACACCACGACGCCCCAGGCGCGGAGCGCCACGTCGACGAGGTCCCGGCGGTGACTCCTCGGCGGCGCTGCGACCGCGCTCATGCGGTCCCCTCGGCGATCGGCGGCAGCGTGATCGTGCGGCTCGCCCGAGCGATCGCTCGAACGCCGACCGCGATCACCGCGAAGACGGCGACGGTTCCCAGGATCAGCGCGATCAGGATCACCGCCTGCGCGGCACCGAGGGCCCAATCCTGCGCGACGGTGAACTGACTCGCGACCATGACGCCCGCCATGTTGCCCTTCGCGCCTCCCAAAACCAGCGCGGTGATGTAGTCGCCGGTGAGGGGGATGAAGACGAGAAGCAAACCGGCCACGATGCCCGGCGACGCGAGGGGCAGCGTCACCTGCCGGAACGTCTTCCAGCGGCTGGCGCCGAGGTCCTTCGACGCCTCGCGCATCGCGGGATCCAGCCGGTCGAGCGTCACGAACAGCGGCAGGATCATGAGCGCCAGGTAGTTGTAGACGACGCCCAGCTGCACCGCGACCCGGGTCTCCAAGAGCCCGAGCGGATCGTTGAGGATCCCCCACCGTTGCAGGAGGCTCGACACGGGCCCGTTCGGCGACAACAGGATGAACCACCCGATCGTACGGACGAGGAAGTTCACGAAGAACGGCACGATCACCAGCCCCAGCAGCACGCCCCGCCACCGGGGCGCGACACGGGTCGCGAGCCAGTAGGCGAACGGGAACCCGATCAGGAAGCACAGCGCGGTGCCGAGGATCGAGATCTGCAACGTCTGCGCGAAGACGTGGAGGAACGCGCTGGAGATCGCTTCACGGTAGGACGTGAGCGAGAGCTTGTCGGTCGCGATCGGATGGAAGATGTCCGGCTTGTATCCGAACGAGTAGTACACGATCCACAGGACCGGGAGGGCGAAGAAGAAGACGAACCAGATCCAGGCGGGAAGCGCCATGACGAAGCGCGGTGCCCGGATCCTCCGGGCACCGCGCTCGCGATCCGCGACCGACGTGGCCACGCTCCCGCCTAGCCGCCCGCGGCGGCCTTCATCTTCAGGAAGATCTGCACCTCGCGGTCGAACGCGGAGTTGATCTCCTGCGCGTGCATCGTGGCGAGCTGGGCGTCGTCGAAGAAGATCATGTCCAGGAACGGGAAGCCCGCGTCCTTCGCGGCTGACTCGATACCGGAGATCCCGGTGTTGTAGCCGTGGAACGCGAGGTCCTGCAGCGAGTTCGCGGGATCGAGGATGAAGTTGATGAACGCGTAGGCCGCCTCCGGATGTGGCGCGCCCTGCACGATCGTCCAGTTGTCCATCCACAGCTCCGTGTTGGGCGAGCCGATGCCCCAGGCGTACCGGCTCGGGTCCTTGAACGAGTTGAAGCCCTGCCGAGCGTCGCCGTTCCACACGTGCGACAGCGCGTAGTTCCCGCTCGCGAACTGGTAGCCGGGGTACGACTCGAACTTCTTCACGTGTGGCGCCATCTGCAGCGTCCACGCCTCGTACGCGTCGAGGTTCGCCGGGTCCGTCGTCGTCCAATCGATCCCGTTCGCCCAGAAGTACACGCCCATCACCTCGTTCTGGGCGTCGAGCAGCGACATGTTGCCGCTGGCCTCGTTCATCGCGACGTCGATGAAGTCGCTCCATGTGTTGATCGGTCTGGAGATCTGGCTCTTATCGACGATCCACCCGACGGTTCCCCAGTCCTTGCACACCGAATGCTTGTTGCCCGGGTCCCACGGCTGATTGGTGAATCGGGTGTCGAGGTTCTTGAAGTTCGGGATCTTCGAGAGGTCCAACTCTTGCAGCAGGTTGTTCGCGACCATCTGGGGGATGTACGGACCGGTCGGCACCACGATGTCGTAGCCGCCGGTTCCGGCCGCCGCCACCAGCTTCGTGATCGCCTCCTCGTTCGACGCGTACGTGTCGATCGAGGTCGCAGGTCCGAACTCTTGCGTGAACTTCTTGAAGAGCTTCGGATCGTCGTAGGCAGCCCAGTGGAGGAAGTTCAGCTTGTCTTCGATCGCCGGCGACCCGGACGCAGAGCTCCCACTCGCCGCGGACGTCCCGTTGCCGCACGCCGAGAGCAGCACTCCCCCGGAGATCACCGCGATGGCCGACCCGCCCATGAAGGCGCGCCGACCGATCCGTTGTGCCGATGCCTCCGACGCCAGGATCTTCAGACCATCATCGCGTTCGTCCATCTGCCTCCTCCTTCGTGCCTGCGCACGGTCTCATCCCGCGATCGCGGCCGCCTCGTCGCTCGCCGGATCGGCGAGCACGATCTCGGCCTGCTCCGCCCCGAACACGTGGGTGCGGTCTGCCTCCCACGAGCACCACACCCGGCCGCCGACCTGCAGCCGCGGCGCGTCGAGACGTGGGAGGCGGGCGATGACCTCCTTCCGTCCCGGTGTGAGCACGACGAACTGGATCACATCGCCTAGGTGGGAGATGCTCGCCAGCTCGCCGGAGATCGCGTTCGCTCCGGTCGACGGCTGATCGTCGGACACCTTGACGGCCTCGGGTCGAACGGCGGCGAGCGCGCCACCCCCATCGATCACGCCGATCGGCGCGAGCGAAGATCGGATCGTCCATCCTTCTCCCTCGACGGTGGAACCGGCGTCACGCGCGGTTCCCTCGAAGAAGTTCTGCTTGCCGATGAACCCCGCCACGAACGCGGACGTCGGGTGGTCGTAGACGGTGTCCGGATCGGCCAGTTGTTCGATGCGCCCGTCGAGCATGACCGCCACCCGATCGCTCATCGACAGGGCCTCGTCCTGGTCGTGGGTGACGAAGATGAAGGTGATCCCGACCTGGGACTGCAGGAGCTTCAGCTCGATCTGCATCTCTTCGCGGAGCTTGCGGTCGAGCGCGCCGAGCGGCTCGTCCAACAACAGGAGGCTCGGCCGGTTCACGAGCGCACGTGCGAGCGCGATGCGCTGCTGCTGTCCGCCCGACATCTCGCGCGGCCTGCGGGCCGCGAGCTTGCTCATCTTCACCATCTCGAGCGCCTCGCCGACGCGGCGCCCGATCTCGCTCTTGTCGACCTTCTTCTGACGAAGCCCGTACGCGACGTTCTCCGCGGCGGTCATGTGCGGGAACAACGCGTAGTTCTGGAAGACCGTGTTCACGTTGCGGCGGTGGGGGGGAACCCCCCGCACGGGGGTCCCCGAGATCAGGATCTGTCCGTCGTCGGGGTCCTCGAAGCCCGCCAGCATCCGGAGGGTGGTCGTCTTGCCGCACCCGGACGGGCCGAGGAGCGAGAGGAACTCGCCGGGGTGCACCTGGAGGTCGATCGCGTCGACAGCGGTCACCGTGCCGAAGCGCTTCGTGACGCCGACGAGCTCGACGGAGCCGACGGCGTCCGTGGCGGCGCCCCCCACCTCGGACATGTCCGGCAGAGTGTGGCCGAAGGCGACCTTGCGGCGCAAGTAAGTGGGCCGTCCTTCCGCACGTTCCTCTATGGTTGGGCTCTCCAGGAACGAGCCCGAGGAGAGCCCGACGACCGACTCCGGCCGACGTGATCACGATCCAGAGGTCGATCGTCTCGCCCTGCTCCGGCACTCGGGCGAGGCGCTCGCGACCGCGCTCGACATCGACGCCGCGCTCGGGCGGCTCGCGGAGGTCCTCGTCCCCGCGCTCGCCGACTGGTTCTCGCTCGATCTCCTCGAGGGCGAGACGATCACGAACGTCCTGGTGATGCACCCGGATCCGGAGCGGGTCCAGCTGGCGAAGAAGCTCCAGCGTCGGTTCCCGTCCGACCCCGACGCCCCCACGGGCTCCCCGCACGTGATCCGCACGGGCGAATCGGAGCTCACCGAAGAGATCACCGACGAGATGCTCCGAGCGTTCATCGACGACCCGGAGCTGCTGACGCTGATCCGGGAGCTGCAGCTCCGGTGCGCGATGGTCGTCCCGCTGACCGCCCGGGGCAGGACGATCGGCTCGATCACGATGATCGGCGCGGAGACACACGAGCGCTACGGCCCCGAGGACCTGCGGCTCGCGGAGGAGATCGCCGACCGAGCCGCGCTCGCGATCGACACGGCGCGCCTGTTGGAGGCCGAGAACCGCGCTCGCCTCACGGCGGTCGAGGAGGCGCGGCGGAGCGCGATCCTCCAGGCGTCGACGGCGGCGTTCGGATCGGCGGTGACCGTGGACGACGTCGTCTCGGCGATGCTCGACGAGGGGATCCGCCGGGCGGGCGCGATCGCGGGGACCGTCGGGATCCTCGAAGACGACGGCCGCGTCGTCCTGCGCGGTCTGACCGGCTACCAGGCGACGGACGAGCCGTACTGGAGCGAGTTCCGGATCGAGGAGCCGCTGCCGCTCGCCGAGGCGATCCAACAGCGCCGGCCGATCGTGCTGTCCACGACGGACCAGCGCGACGAGCTCTACCCGGCGCTGGCCGGCCGCGGCGAACAGCGGGATCATGCGCTCGTGTGCGTCCCGCTCGTCCTCGGCGACGACGTCGTCGGCGGGTTCTCCGCGTCCTACCCGCCGGGGCTCGCCTTCGGAGACAGCGACCTCTCCTTGTTGTTGTCGATCGGGGAGCAGTGCGCGCAGGCCGTCGACCGCGCCCGAGCCCGGGAGGCGGGCCTCCGGGCTCGGGCGCGGCTCGACGCCGTAGCGGCCGCGTCGCGCGCGCTCGCGCGGACGCTCGACCTCGACGCCACGATCGCCACGGCGATGCGCATCGCGGCCGAGCATCTCGGCGGCGACGCGAGCCTCGTGCGATTCGATCGCGACGCGATCGTGGTGGAAGCGGGAACGCCTGCGATCGACCTGTCGGCGGGCCGCGACCTCGTGGACCTCGTCGATCGTGCCCGTGAACAGGGGGTCGTCTCGATCCTCGCTCCCCGGCCGGCGGGCCCGGACCGGATCGTCGTGATCCTGCCGCTCGAGATCGCGGGGCACATCTCCGGAGCGGTGATCGTCGGCGAACCCACGATCGACGTCGCCGACGAGGGCACCGTCGCGTTCGCCGGCGAGATCGCGCGCCGCATCGCGCGCGCGCTCGAGAACGCGCGGCTCTATCGCGACCGCGACGTGGTCGCGAGGACGCTGCAGGGCGCGTTCCTCCCGCCCTCGCTCCCCGACGTCCCCGGGATGGACATCGACGCCCTGTTCGTGCCGGCGGAACGCGGGAAGATCGGCGGCGACTTCTTCGACGTCTTCCCCACGAGGGACGGGCGCTGGATGGCGGTCGTAGGCGACGTCTGCGGGAAGGGCATCCAGGCCGCGACGCTGACGGCGATGGCCCGTCACACCCTCCGCGCTGTCGCGGACGTCGGGCCGCCGAGCCGGGCGCTCGCCGGGCTGAACGACGCGATGCTCCGCGACGACCTCGACGGGCGGTTCTGCACGGTGGCCCTCGTCGCGATCGAGCCCCTGACCGGCGGCGGCGCGAAGCTGACGGTGAGCTCCGGCGGTCATCCGCTGCCGCAGCTGGTCACGAACGAGGGGAGGACGCAGCGCGTCGGCGAGCACGGCACGCTGCTCGGACTCGTCGACCACGTCCGCCTCACGGATACGGCCGTGACGATCCAGCCGGGCGATGCGCTCGTGCTGTTCACCGACGGGCTGATCCCCAAGCGCGAGGCCTCGGCGGAGCAGCCGGGGCGTCTCCTCCAGGGCCTCCGTGGGCGGACGTGGGACTCCGCAGCACAGATCCGCGAGCACATCGAGGGCTACGTCGAGGACATGGGTTCCGAGCGCTTCGACGACATCGCGGTGCTGGTGCTCCGGGCCGCCTGACGGTCCGGGTCGCGGGTCAGCCGGCGCACTTCAACATGCGAACGACGGTGCCGGAGCCCGCGGGGGTCCCGCGGCGCACGGAGAACTCGTCGACCATCGCGGCGATGATCGCGAAGCCCCGATGGCCCTCGAGGTCCCCGTCGACCGCTCGCAGGGTCGCCTGGTAGACGCCGTCGTCCTCCACGACGACCCGGACGCACCCGCCCTCGATGACGACGGAGACGCGGACGTGCTCGCTCCCGCTGTGGCGCAGCGCGTTCGCCGCCGCCTCGGTCACGGCCAGCTTGAGGTCCTCGATCGCTCCCTCCGGGAGGCGCGATCCGGCGCTCGTCCCCACGAACGTTCGGATCTCGCGGAGGACGCCGGACGAACCGGACGCGAACACCCGCGCCTCCTCGAGGTCAGCCATCGCTCGACCGCCTGATCCGGATCCCGAGGTCGGCCATCCCCGCGACCTCCAGGACGCGATCGACCTGGGGCTGGGGGGACAGCAGGACAAGGTGGGCGTCGTCCCCACGCGACCGCTCGAGCTGCGCGAACAGCCGGATCGCGCTGCTGTCGACGAACGTCACGTCCGCGAGGTCGAGCTCGAGGTCGCCGTCGGCGTCGAACGCGGGACCGAGGCTCCGTGCGAGCTCATCGTAGGAGTCCATGTCCAGCTCCCCGGACAGCCTCGCTCGATGCGATCCGTCGGAGAGCTCGACCTCGAAGCCCGGATCCGACGACATCAGGTGACTGTAGGAAGTCGGCGGACGTGGAGCAACCCGGTCAGTGAAGGACGGCGGCCAGGAGGTTCGTCGCCGCGGCCTTGTCGAGCGGCTCGTTGCCGTTGCCGCACTTCGGGCTCTGCACGCATGAGGGGCATCCCTCTTTGCAGGGACAGTCGCGGAGGCGCTCGAGCGTCGCGTGCAGCCAGCGCTCGATGTTCGCGAAGCCGCGCTCGGTGATCCCGGCGCCGCCGGTGTACCCGTCGTAGACGAAGATCGTCGTGAGCCCGGTGTCCTCGTGCAGCGGGGTGGAAACGCCGCCGATGTCCCACCGGTCGCACGTCGCGACGAGCGGGAGCAGGCCGATCGCGCAGTGCTCCGCCGCGTGGATCCCACCCGGGAGGTCCCGCGACCCGACGCCCGCGTCGGCGATGAGCGCGGGCGCCAGCGTCCACCAGGTGGCCCGCGTCTCGAGCGTGACCGCCGGGAGCGTCAGCTCCTCGTCGCCGACGATCTCCCCGGACGCGACCGACTTCCGGACGAAGCCGACGACCTCGTTCGTGACGCGGACATCGCCGAAGGCGATGTCCGCGTCACCGAGCGGGCGCTCGTCCAGCCCCTCGACGATCCGGATGTCGGTGACGTCGCGCGCCTGCGTGTAGTAGTCCGGGTCCGCCTCCTCGACCAAGGCCACACGTCCTGCGAGGTCGAGCTCCCGAACGAGGTATTGCTCGCCCTGGTGGAGGTAGACGGCCCCCGGATGCAGCGTCCCGAACGCCCGGTGCTCGTCCGAGGTCCCGAGGAGCTCGCCGGTGCCGGCGAGGACGATCCGGTAGACGTGCCCGGACCCCGAGCGGATGTCGATCTCCCGATGGGGGGACGTCCGTCCGACGTCGTGGATCATCCCCGTCGGGCGGCGGGCGAGCGCCCCGTCGGCGAGGAGCGAGTCGACGGCCGGGACCGCCGCCTCCCCGAAGAACGACGTGAGCTCGTCCTCGGTGAGCGGCCGCTCGCGCGCCGCGCATCGCAGGTGAGGGCCGATCACGTACGGGTTCGTCGGGTCGATCACCGCGTCCTCCGCGGGCCGCTCGAACAGGTCGGCCGAATGCTGGGCGAGGTACTGGTCGAGCGGATCGTCCTGGGCGATCAGCATCGAGAGCGACGAAGCTTCCCGGCGCCCGGCGCGGCCCGCCTGCTGCCACATCGACGCTCGCGTCCCGGGATAGCCGGTGAGCACCGCGGCGTCGAGCGAGCCGATGTCGATCCCCAGCTCGAGCGCGTTCGTCGAGGCGACGGCGAGGAGCTCTCCATCGGCGAGCTCCCGCTCGATCCGGCGGCGGTCCTCCGCGAGATAGCCGGCGCGGTAGCTCTTGATCCGCGAACGGGCCTGGGGGTCGGACACGGCGCGCCGCGTGAACTCCGCCAGGAGCTCCGCGGCGCGCCGTGTCCGCGCGAAGCCGATCGTGCGAGCGCCCTCGTCGACGAGCGCGGCCATCGTCCA
>Ga0075434_100001439_pt1 | contig 19976 bp, 14 predicted proteins | sample RhiMethybrSRZTD3_FD_75298 | JGI IMG/M metagenome (GOLD analysis project Ga0075434, IMG submission 75298) | Populus rhizosphere microbial communities from Tennessee, USA - Rhizosphere MetaG P. TD hybrid SRZTD3 | ecosystem: Host-associated > Plants > Roots > Rhizosphere > Soil | place: USA... | reverse complement strand
GGCGCGCCCGAGGGCGTGCTGGCGGCGGCGGCGCTGCGCTGCATCGGCGGCCAGATGCAGTGCCGGCTCGTGCTCGACACCGAGGAGCGGCGCGAGCGCGCCGCCAAGATGGGCGTCACCGATCCGCGCATGCGTTACGAGATCGAGGATATGGTGAAGGGCGATTGTCTGTTCGCCGCGACCGGCGTCACCGACGGCGCCATGCTGCGCGGGGTGCGCTTCCGCAGGGACATTATCGAGACCGAGACCGTGGTGATGCGATCGGTCACCGGCACGGTGCGCCGGATACTGGCCGAGCATCGCCAGCTCGAGAAATTCCACTTGGATTGATTGCTTTCCAGCGTGTCTAGCTGGAATCGGGAAACAGAGAATGGAGCACGGCACTGGCCGCGCTCGTGGCGCAGCGGTGCGTCTATCTTTCACAGTACCGACGGGCGCCACCGCCATAAGGCTGGTAAGTGCAGTCCGACGGATTGAAGGAACTGTAGAACTGACTGCATACATCAACGTTACATTGTGCCTGGGCGCGCGCTTGGGTCGGTGATTGCGTCGTTTCTCCAGGGTTTGCTGGCTGCGCTACCTGTTCAGGCAACGTGGCCGGTCGCGCGCGCATTTCGCATGTCCTGCGTGGACCTGAATAAGGCTGATAGGTGCAGTCTGACGCTCGGAATGACCTGCGGCTGGCACAGGCTCGATAATTGCACTGAGCCTGTTGCGGCTCGTCAGATGACACTTGAGTTGTCCGGGAGGCTTGGGTTGGGGATGGTCCCTGAGCCGCCTGATCGTTGACGTTTGCCGCACGCGCGCCACTCTGCGCGATCAAACCGCCGGCCTGCGTCATGAAGCGCTTCCAAATGGTCGCGGGCAGGGTGCCGCCGACGACCCGTTTCATAGGGGTGCCATCGTCATTGCCGACCCACACGCCGACGATGAGCGACTCATTGAAGCCGACGAACCAGGCGTCGCGATGGTTCTGGCTGGTGCCGGTCTTCCCGGCGGCAAAGCCGTTAAGGGCGGCGGCTCTCCCGGTACCGCGTTCAACCACGGCCCGAAGCAGATCGATCATCGGTTGCTGATAGCGCCCTAATGACTGCTGCGCCCCGACCATCGGCGGTCCCATTGTTTGAAGCCGCGGTTGGCCTTCCGGACCGAAAGCGGCGATGCCCCAAGGCTCGACGTGCGTACGCCCTGCGTGCACCGAAGCGAAGGCACCGGTGAGGTCGAGGAGACCTACCTCAACCGCGCCCAAGGCCAAGCTGGGATTTTTCGGAAGCCGCGCATCGATGCCGAGATCACGGGCTGCGCGGATTACCTCATCCAATCCCACATCCATGGCGAGGCGCACGGCTGCCGTATTGATCGATCGTGAAAAAGCTTCTGCAAGCGTGACCCGCCCGTACTCTCGGCCGCCGAAATTCTCGGGCTCCCAGCCATTGATCTCGACCGGTCCGGCGTCGATCGTGTCGTTCGGCCCGAGGCCCTTGCGCAAGGCGGCCAGATAAACGAACAGCTTGAACGCCGAGCCGGGATGCCGGTTGGCCTCGACTGCGCGGTTGAATTGACTATTGCGATAATCGCGTCCGCCCACCATCGCGAGCACTGCGCCGTCGGGCCGCAAGGCAACAAGCGCCGCCTGGGAGGCTCCTGCGCGCGCCCCTTCACGGGTAAGGCTTCCGTTGATGACGTCCTCCGCCAGGCGCTGCAGCCTTGTATCCAGAGTCGTGCGCACGCGGACGCTGCGCGTGAACGAACCGGTCACAGCCGCGGCCTCCCTTCCCACCCAATCCGCGAACCAGGAACCCGCCTGCGAGGCCTCCGTCGTTGGATGCAATGTTGCCGGCTGGGCCTTGGCGTCGGCGGCGGTCTGGGAGTCGATTGCGCCGTTCACGACCATCGCATCAAGGACGATCGCCGCCCGATCACGCGCCCCCTCGGGGTCGCGCAGTGGATTGTATTGCGAGGGCGCCTTGATTAAACCTGCGAGCATCGCCGACTCGGCGACGTTCAATTGATCGAGGCGCTTGTCAAAATAAAGCCGCGCGGCTGCTGACATGCCGTGCGCACCCGCGCCCAGATAGACGTTGTTGAGATAGCGGGTGAGTATCTCCTCTTTTCCAAGGCGTAGTTCCAGCCAGATTGCAGTGAGCGCTTCGCGAAGTTTTCGGGCGAATGTGCGCTCGTTGCCCACAATCCGCATCTTCACGAGTTGCTGGGTTATCGTGCTGCCGCCCTCGACGATCTCGCCCGCCTCGGCGTTGCGGCGCAGCGCCCGCACGATTCCCACCGGGTCAATCCCAAAGTGACTGTAAAAGCGCCGGTCCTCGATGCTGAGGACTGCCTGCAACAGGCGATCGGGGAAATCCTTACGCGCGGTGTCCGCGAATTTGAGCGATCCGACCCGCCCCAGTGCCTCTCCGTCTGCCGCTTCGAGCAAGAGCGCCGGCTTGGCTACATCGGTGGGCCGTTCCAAGGGCATATCGTATATCGCCCACAGCATGGCGCCGGAGAAGGCAAGCGCACCAACTGTTGCCAGCACGACAATCCCAATGGCGAAGCGACGAATGACGACTATAGTCGCGCCCGCAAACGACCTCCTGCCAATTTTTGATGATGTCGCGTGCGCGGATTGGGCGCGCTTTGCCAGCCGATATTGCCGTAACCGAAGAGCAAGCTCTGAAAGATCGCTGCCCAGAGCGCGGAAAAACTCCCGCGCTGCCGCACCTGTCCGGGCGCCGCCGAGCTGTGCCGTTGGGCCGGTGGGATTAGAACTGCGCCCGCTCGCCTTCACGCTCCCATCGGTGTTGTCCGGCATTTGTTGCATCGACCAGCGACCAGTTGCGTGGCAACACCTGTCGCGCATGACAGGCAAACATGTCTTCTCTTTCAACGTCTAGGGCCGAATATGGTTGCGCGCAGACGCCACCAAGTTCGGCCTTGGATTAGACTGGTTTCAACGGAGAAGCGTCAGGCAATGCGACCCCGATAAATCGCTGGCTCAGCGATATCGCGCTGCTAGCGGCCGGTGGAGACATTCGCCACTGGGGCGTTCGCGGGACTTGCCGCGAGCGACTGCACCGCGCCGTAGGCGTCCGCAAGGCCTGCGCCGAACTGATCGTCGCGCCCCGTCGGTCCGAGATCTCTGGCGGTTGAGAGCAGAGCCTTGCGGACGGCCTGCGGGGTAAGGCCGGGCTTGGCCTCGAGCAGCAGCGCCGCAATTCCACTCACCTGCGCGGCTGCAACCGAGGTGCCGCTTGTGAACTGGTACGTGCCGGACGGTGCCGGCGCCACGATGTCCACGCCTGGAGCGGCGACCGCGATGTGGCGGCCGCGGTTCGACTGGACGAACAGCTTGTCGTCGGGACCGGTCGCGGTCACCGCGATCACGTTCGGATCGGCGGCCGGATAGAGCGGGGGTGATTTGGCACCGGCATTACCCGCAGCTGCGACCAGAACAACGCCCTTCTTGGCAGCCGCGGCCATGACAATCGCCATTTCCGGATCCCTCGGACCCGCGAAGCTCATATTGATGACGCGGGCGCCGTGCGAGACCGCCCAGTCGATGCTTTTAAGCAGGGCAAGCGAGGTGCTTTCGTCACTCTTGCCAGTCGTCCCGAATGCACGGATCGCCAGAATGCGCGCGGCCGGCGCTGTTCCGGTAAGGCGCACATGCGCCGCGATCGCGCCAGCCATTCCGGTCCCATGACGCGCTGGCGGCTCCGGCCGCCCGGTGGCATCGAAACTGCTGGCGATGACGTCGGCGAGCTCGGGATGGGTGGTGTCGATGCCATTGTCGATCACCGCGACCAGAACGCTGCCGCCAGTCGCGAGCCGGTGCGCCTCGGGCAGGCGCAACTTCTCGAGCGCGTATTGATATTCGCCCGCCGCACGACTTTGCATCTGCTGCAGCGTGAAGCGGTAGTTCGGCTGCGCCGCGCGCACGCTGGTGTCGGCTTCGAGCGCGCGAACGACATCGGCGACCGATCGCTGGTCGCTGATCTGCCATCGATGAAATGTGGTGCCGGTGAGGCCGATCGCTTGCGCTTCCAGGCGCACCAGGCGATGCCGCCGCGCCAGTGTATCAAGCGACTGCTGAGTCAGATTCGACGGCAGCCCGACCAGTACTTCAAACGCCACGAAGCGCCGTTCACCGACGGGTGGAACACGGCTTGCCCGCGGCTGAGCGCCAGGACCCTTTCCGACCGGAGCTTTCGGATTGCCAATCGCCGTCGTGGATCGCTGGAGCGTGTTGGTCACAGTATTTCTGACGCCGTCGTAAAGGCCTTCGATGGGAACCGCGTTGGTGATGATGCCGACAGTATCGCCCACCGACAGGTCGCTGTTTCCAGGAAACAGACCGGCCCCCGGATTGGTCGCGCCGACTTGGCCGATCCCCGAACTGATCCCCGATGTGACCGATCCCACCCCTGAGCCGACGCCCGAAGTAATTGAGCCGACTTCCGAACCGATCGAGCCGACGGCTCCCGTCAAGGGTGCAGTGACACCACGACGTTGCGCCTCCGCGTCGGACTCGCCAAGTGCTGCCAGCGCGATCGCAGTCGCGAAAATGCGAGCAAAATGATGCGGTTGGTGCGTCAGAACACGGGCCCCTTGTGTCCTGTAACGGTCCGGGAAATACCGTCGTTTACCAATTGGACAATTTTGCGGCGACGCGATGATGCTCGTGCGTGCTGCGTCGGGATACTCACAACGCTGACAAAGAACGGCAATGGCTCCTGCGTGCTTGCTGGTCCGCAGGGATATGCAGACCCGCTGCAGCGCGCTTGCTCCGCGGAACTCCTGCGTTCAGGCTGTTGCACAAGCTGAGTCGCAGGCTGTCCATGGAACTTGGCAACATGAACTTGGCAAGATGAACCTGGCCGTTATCCCTCCGGCAAGCGTCCGCCACTTCCTGGGTGTCGAGCACTCTGCAACCGGCCGCGCTTGGCGCGACCGGCTGGATGAGCGCGCATCCGCACGTGCGCTCGCGATCGTGCAGCGGCACGGCCTGCCGGAGCTCTTGGCGCGTGTGCTGGCCGGCCGCGGCGTCGAGGTCGAGGATGCGGTCGCGTTCCTCGATCCGACCGTGCGCGCGCTGATGCCGGATCCCGACACGCTCGCCGGCATGCCAGCCGCGGCAGCGCGGCTGGCGGATGCAGTCGAGCGCAGCGAGACGGTTGCGATCTTCGGTGACTACGATGTCGATGGCGCGACCTCCGCCGCGACGTTTGCGCGTTTCCTGCGCTATGCCGGACTAGAGCCCCTCATCCACATTCCAGATCGCCTGTTCGAGGGCTATGGGCCCAATGTCGAGGCCGTACGTTCGCTGGCTGAGCGCGGCGCAACTCTGCTGGTGACAGTCGATTGCGGGACCACGAGCTACGATGCGCTCGCCGAGGCGGCGCGCCTCGGCATGCAGACCGTCGTGATTGATCACCACCTCGCCGACGAGACGCTGCCGGAGGCGTTCGCCGTCGTCAATCCGAACCGGCAGGATGATCTCTCGCAGCTTGGTCATCTCGCTGCTGTCGGGCTCGTATTCATGACGCTCGTTGCAGTCAACCGCGAGCTGCGCAAGCGCGGCTTCTGGACCACGGAGCGCCCAGCGCCTGATCTGCTCGGCCTGCTCGATCTCGTGGCGCTCGGCACCGTTGCCGATGTGGTGCCGCTCAAAGGCCTCAATCGCGCCTTCGTCGCCAAGGGCCTGCTGGCGATGCGACGACGAGAGAATCTTGGGCTCACTGCGCTCATGGATGTCGCGCGCCTCTCGGGGCCGCCGGAGCCCTGGCATTTGGGATTTATGCTTGGCCCTCGCATCAATGCCGGTGGTCGCATCGGTCGCGCGACGCTCGGCGTTGATCTTCTTCTGCACCAGGATGAGGTCGAAGCCGGGCGGCTCGCCGCTGAGCTCGACCGGCTCAACCGCGAGCGCCAGGCAATTGAAGTCGCGACCGTGGCGCAGGCCGAGGCCGAAGCGATGGCGGCGCTCGGCGTTGAGGACAAGGGCGCGGTGGTGATCACCGCGGCCGAGGGCTGGCATCCCGGCGTGGTCGGACTCGTCGCCGCGCGTCTGAAGGAAAAATTCGGCCGTCCTGCCTTTGCGATCGCGCTCGAGCCGGGTGGCCTTGGCACCGGCTCGGGGCGCTCGATCGCGGGCGTCGATCTTGGCCGCGCGGTGCGTCAGGCGGTGCAGGACGGTCTCCTGGTCAAGGGCGGCGGTCATGCCATGGCGGCCGGCGTCACGCTGCGCAAGACGGCGCTTGCAGAGTTTCGCGCCTACCTCGAGGAGGCGCTCAGCGCTGCGGTTGCGGCATCGCGCCGCGCCGATGCGCTCCAGATCGACGGTGCGCTCACGGCCGGCGCTGCGACCAGCGAGTTGGTGGCGATGATCGCGCGCGCCGGTCCCTTCGGGGCAGGCAATCCGGAGCCGGTGCTGGCGCTGCCGTCGCACACCATTGCGTATGCGGAGGAGGTCGGTCAGGCGCATGTGCGGGTGCGGCTGCGCGCTGGTGATGGCGCCATGCTCAACGCCATTGCGTTTCGCGCGGCCGGTCAGCCGCTCGGAGCGGCGATCATGCAGTGCCGCGGGCTGAAGGTGCATGCCGCTGGCTGCCTGACGGTTGACCGCTGGCAGGGTGAGGAGCGTGTGCAGCTGCGGCTGATCGACATCGCGCCCGCCGATCTGCCGATGTGATCCTTGGATGTGATCGTTGAATGTGACAGAGCCGCCGCTCAGCGGTGGCTGCCGAACACGCGGTCGACGGACTCGACGATGATGCGGACGTCATTGCCGGCGAGGCTGTAGTAGATGGTCTTGCCTTGACGCCGTGTCTTCACCAGACCGTCCTCGCGCAGCCGTGCCAGCTGCTGTGACACAGTCGGCTGCCGCAGCGCGAGCAGTTGCTCGAGTTCGCTGACCGAGCGCTCTCCCTCGCACAGGATGCACAGGATCAGCAGTCGATTGGGATGCGCCATCGCCTTGAGGAACAAGCTTGCATCTCTGGCGCGCGAGGCCAGTGTGCCAAGATGGCTGCGAGGCTCAGTTCGTTCCGCAACCGCGGCTGCTAGGCGCATCAGGTCATCCAGTCCGCAAACCCCGCGCGACTATACCAAAGCATACCGCTATGTCGAACGATTTAGATCAAAAAATTTCTGAGTCAGGTTTTGCGTGATATCTGAGTCACTTGAGTCACTCGCACCACTCATTCGTGCAGCGCGGCGCGTGCTTGCAGCTCCGCCAGGTTCCGTCCGATCGGTGTCAGCGCATCGCGTGCTCCTTCACGGCTGCCGAAATCGATCACGAGCATCACGCCGACCATGCTGACGTCGAGCTGCATGAGCATGCCGTCGTAATCCGGATCGAGTCCCAACGCAGTGCGGTTCGCGTCGACTTGCTGGATGACAGCCTGGAACGCCTCGCGCAGCCGGTGAACCTCGGCCGCTGTTTCCTCGCGGCCCCTGGTCTCGAGCGTCTTGAGGGCGACCTGATACTGCGCGTTTGCGAGCTTGAACGCAGCCGCGAGCTCGCTGCGCTCGTCGGCCGCGGCTAGCCCTATCGGCCATTGCAAGAGCAGCGCCGTGACAAGAACGGCGGTGCCCGACCGCAAAAGCCGAAAAAGCCGCACAATCGGGGTTGGCATGGTTGCCGCTCCTGCTCGGGGAGGGTTATCTAACCACGGCAAACTTGCAGAAAGATTGAGGGCATATGTCAAAACTTCCGTTATCCGTGGCGATTGGTAACTATGACCGGGCGCGCCCGCTGTTCGACGGCGCCGTGCAGATCGACGGGGTCGATCCGGTGTTCATGCAGCTGCCGCCGGAGGAGATCTTCTTCCGCGCCTTTCGGACGATCGACTTCGATATCTGCGAGCTGTCGATGTCGAGCTTCACGGTCAAGACCGCGTTGAAGGACTGCCCCTATGTCGGCGTGCCCGCCTTCGTGTCGCGCGCCTTCCGCCACAACTCGATCTATGTGCGCAAGGACCGCATCAAGACGCCTGCCGACCTCAAGGGCAAGCGGGTGGGCCTGCCTGAGTATCAGCTCACGGCTTGCGTCTGGGCGCGCGCGATCCTCGAGGACGACCACGGTGTGAAGCCGTCCGATATCATATGGGTGCGCGGTGGCATTGACGATCCGTCGCGGCCTGAGAAGATCACCATCAAGCTTCCTGCCGGCGTGCGGCTCGAGAACGCGCCCGAAGGCAAGACCATCTCGCAGCTACTGGAGGAGGGCGAGATCGATGCCTTCATCGCACCGCGCGTGCCGCGGCTCGCGAGCAAGCAGAACCCGAACATCGGCTGGCTGTTTGCGGATCCGATCGCGGCGGGCAAGGACTATTACAAGCGCACCGGCATTTTTCCGATCATGCATGTGACCGGCATCCGCCGTACGCTGGTCGAGAAGCATCCCTGGCTGCCGGCGGCCGTGCTCAAGGCGTTCGAGCAGGCCAAAGCAAAGTGTCTCGAGGAGCTGGAGGACACCGCGACCAGTAAGTGCACGCTGCCGTTCGTCGACGAGCAGCTCAAGGCCGCGCGCGAGCTGATGGGGCACGACTTCTGGTCCTACGGCCTCGCACCCAATCGCAAGGTGCTGGAAACGTTCCTGCGCCACCACCATTCCGAAGGGCTGTCGCCACGGCTGGTGACGCCGGAAGAGATGTTCCATCCCTCGACGCATGAGTCGTTTACGATTTAGTGGATTGGGGGAGCCGTAGGGTGGGCAAAGGCGCGGGCACAGCTTGTCAGCCAGGGATGAACTCTTGTGCGCCTTGCCCACCAGAGACCGCACGGCGGGTGTCGAAGCCGCTGGTGGGCACGGCGCGTAACAGTATGTCATTTATCTTGGGCCGCTGTGCCAGCGCCTTTGCCCACCCTACAGGCGCAGAGCAATGCGGCAGGGGGCCCACCATCATGCGCCAGGCGTGACAACGACCTCCAATCGTGATTGAGAATTGCAGGTCACGACAAGCGGCCCGTTAACACCGCAGGGAGGAAGCAATGAACTCGACCAACAGAACATTCAATAAAACACGCTTGAGGCGGCTTAGCGTTGCTGCCTTGCTGGTGATCGGACTTGCCGGAGGCGCAAGCGCACAGTCCTCGCTTGGAGGAAAACTCGAGCTCGAGGACGAAGGCGGCTTCTTCATCAACGCCAAGAAAGTGTCTTCGGCTTATCCCGGAGCTTCGCTGGCCACTGGGCCCGCCGCCGCCGGTAGTATCACGGTCAATCAGATGTACGTGCATTATCGTATCCCGGCGGGCCCCAAGGGCGTGCCGCTGGTGCTCGTGCACGGCTCCAACCACACTGGCATGACCTACGAGACGACGCCTGACGGGCGCGAAGGCTGGGCGACGTGGTTCGTGCGTCAGGGCCACCCGGTCTATGTCGTGGATCATTCCGGGCGCGGGCGCTCGGGATTCAATCCGACACCGATCAACGCGGTGCGTGATGGCGGCGCCGATCCCAAGTCGATGCCGACTTTGTTCATCGGGACGCTCGAGCGCGCCTGGTCGAATTTCCGGTTCGGCCCGGAATATCCGAAGCCGTTTGCCAATCTGCAGTTTCCGCTCGAGGCGCTCGATCAGTACCTCGCGCAGCTCGTTCCCAATACAGAGACGACGCTCGAAGGCGGCGGTGCCAACACCGTCGGTGCGCTCGCGGCGCTCCTCGATAAGATCGGCCCGGCGGTAGTCATGGTCCACTCGCAGTCCGGCGTCTACGGACTTGATGTGGTGCGCCAGCGACCGGATAAGGTGCGCGCTCTGGTCAGCGTCGAAGGCGGTTGCGAGACGCTGACGCAGGACGATGTCGGCAAATTCTTCGCCAAGGTGCCGTTCACCTCGGTCTGGGGCGACAACAGCGTGGGCGCGAACAGCGTGAACGGCGACCAGCGGCGCGGCGGCTGTCAGAAGGCGGTGAGCCTGATCAACGGCGGTGGCGGACGCGCGACGTTCCTGCTGCTGCCGGACAATGGCATCCCCGGCAACAGCCACATGATGATGATGGACAAGAACAACCTTCAGATCGCCGGGCTGATCCGCAAGTGGATTGGCGAGCAGGTGCGCTGAGGTCTAGCGGCGTCTCACGCGACGTCTAGCTTATTCCGCGTGCGTTTGCGTGGAGCGTTCCCACCCATCCGGTGTCGTCCCCGCTTTCGCGGGGGACGACAATCGAGAGTCAACGGGACAAATCGATAGGCCGCGCTACTTGCGCGGCGGAATCTGAATCAGCTCCGCGAGCTGCTGCTGCGTCAGCGGCTTGTCGATGAACTTGAGGTTCACGGCTTCCTTCACCAGCGCGTCGAGCCCACTGATCTTGTCGGGATCGACCAGCGTCTTCGGGAAGAACTCGTCGCGCACGCGCTTCGCCGTCGCCTCCGGCACGCCGACGAACTCCGCATAGTCTTTGATGACTTGCGGGTTGGTCCCGTACATGTACTCGATCGTCTCGCGATAGGCGTCCATGAAGCGCACAAGAGCGTCCTTGCGCTTCGCGAGTCCATCAGTGTTGGCGACGATCACGCGCACGGTCTGGCCGCGCACCAGAGCGGAGTCGGTCCCGCGCGCCACAATGCGGATCTGGTTGGCGTCGATCTCCTTCAGCCCGAACGGTGGCGAGGCCCAGCCGACGTCGACCTGATCAGTCATGACCGCTGTGAGGGTCGCGGCTGGATTGCCAGTCGCCATCGGTTTCGCGGTCAGCTTGAACTCATCGATGAAAGCGCGAACGATCGCCTGCGTCGAGGAGCCCTGTGTCGAGAACGCGATGGTGCGGCCGTTGGTGTCTTGTAACGTTTTGATGTTCGAGGACGCCTTGGCGTACCAGTAGTCGGCGGCGCCGGTCGCTTGCGCGCCGACGATGCGCACCGGCGCGCCTTTGGCGAAAGCGCTCATCGCGCCTTGCGAGCCGACTGCAAGCCCGAGATCGGCCGAGCCCGCGATCACCGGCTGCAGCGTCTCGCCCGAGCCCGAGGTGTAAAGTAGCTCGAGCTCGAGGTTGTGCTTCTTGAAGATGCCGGCCTTGCTGCCGAGATGCGCGATCGACGTATCCCAGTTGCCGCGCTGCCCGATGGTCAGCTTGAGTTTGTCCTGGGCCGAGGCGGGGGAGGCGGCGGCGAGCAGCGCTGCCCCGATCATTGCAACAGAAAGCTGGCGAATGTGGATCATCACGGTCTCCTTAAAGCATGTTGCACAACAATCGCATGCTCACCGCAGCCGTTCGTCCCCGCGTAAGCGGGGACCCAGATACATATTGTCGCACAGACGTGCATCTCGAAGATCTGGATTCCCGCTTGCGCGGGGATGAACGGAGGGTGTGGCTCGGCTATCGCAACACTCCGCCAGTTCCGACTACTTCTTCTCCGTGCCGCGCAGCATTGCCGCAGTCGTGACCGCCGAGTAGCCGGGCTCGACCCGCACGTCGACCACCACCACGTTGCCGGCATCGACTGCGGCGATTGCCTTCTCGAAGGTCGAGACCAGATCGCCGGTCTTGGTCACCGGACCGAAGCCCTGCGCGCCCTGCGAGCGGGCGAGCGCTGCGATGTCGATGTCGGGCTCAGAGATGCGCTGGCCGATCCAGCGGTTCTCCACCGGCCGCGAGCGGATGCGGGCGACGCGCTCCTGGTGCAGCTCGTCATTGAAGAAGGAACGGTTGTTGGCGACAACGATCAGCAGCGGGATCTTGTAGTGCACCGCGGTCCAGATCGCGGTGTTGGCCATCATGAAGTCGCCGTCGCCGCACACGCCGATCACCAGCCGACCGGAGCCTTTAAGCGCGAGCGCGGTGCCGACCGTGTTGCCCGGCCCGCCGCCAACGCCGCCGCCGCCTTCCGAGCCCACATAATCGAGCGGATGGCGGAACGGCCAGGTGGCCCCATCCCACGAAAGCGAGATATGCGCGAGCGTCACGTCGCGCTCGCCGGTCGCGGTCTTAAGCGCGCGCACCAGATCGTTGACGATGAGCTTGTCGGTCGAGAGCGGCGGAATCTCCGCCTTCTTGACGGCCACGGGCTTTGGCTTGCCGCCGCCGACCGCCTCTAGCAAGTCGGGCACAGCTTCTTCGGGCGTGACCGGCAGCAGCACATCGGCCGGCGGCAGGCCCTGATAGTCCATGCTCCAGCCATTGTGGATGCGGAAATCGCTGCTTACCACGATGACCTTCGCCTGCGGTGCCGTATCGCCGAAGGTCGCCTTGAAGGCGCCGGCGAGATCGACCCAGTCGAGGCTCATGATCACGTCGGCGTTGCGCACCGCTTCCTGCGCGTCAGGCCCGAGCGCGGTGCCGCCGGGTGCGCCGGCATGCAGCGGATGATCGGTCGGGAAGGCGGCGCCGAGCTTGAGCTCGGTGATGACCTTGGCGTTGACGGCTTCGGCGAGTGCCACGCGCTCGTTCCAGCCTTCGAGGCTGCGCGACACACGGCCCATCAGAATGACCGGGCGCTTGGCCGACTTGAGCAGCTTCGCGGCTTCCCGCACCAGCTCCGGATCGGCCGCAGTGACGGTCAAGGGCTGGTAGCGCTTGACGTCGATCGGCGGCAGCGGCTCGGCGAGCTTGTTCTCCTGCATCTCGGCGTCGAGATTGATGTAGACCGGACCCATCGGGGCGGTGTTGGTCATCCAATGCGCGCGCAGGATCGACTCGCGCGCGGCCGCAGGCGAGGCCGGCTGGTCGTCCCACTTGGTGTAGTTGCGGATGATGGCGCCCTGGTCGGCAGCGGTGTGAATCCAGTCGATCCACGGCCGGCGCTTGGCCGCATCGACCGGACCCGTCGCGCCCAGGATGAGCACCGGCATGCGGTCGCACCAGGCATTGAAGATCGCCATGGTGGCGTGAAACAGCCCGACATTGGAGTGCACCGCCGCCGCCATCGCCTTGCCGGTGACCTTGGAATAGCCGTGCGCGATCGAGACCGCGACCTCCTCGTGCAGGCAGAGCAGCATCTGCGGCGTCTCATTGCCCAGAAAGTTCACGATCGAGTCATGCAGCCCGCGATAGCTCGCGCCCGGATTGAGCGCGATATAGGGGATCTCCAAGGCGCGCAGCGTTTCGGCGACCACGTCGCTGCCCCAGCCGGGCGCGTTCGCGGCGGTGAGCTTGACCGGCCGGTCGAGCTCGCGCAGGGACGGGTGAGCGGTATTCGTAATGGATCCTTCGGCGGTAGCCGCCGCCTTGTTCTGTACGGTCACTGGACAATCCTTGGGTTTACGGGAGGCCGCAGGGACCCCATAGAACCGGATCAGCGCGCCTCGCGCAACCGCGCCAGCAGCCGCACGCCGGGATAGCCGTCGGCCGGCTCCATCCGGACCTTGCGCTGGAAGTCGGCGACCGCTCGCATGGTGCCGTTGCCGACGCGGCCGTCGGCGCCACCGGTGTCGAAGCCTGCGGCGGTGAGCCGTTGCTGGATTTCCTTGATCTCGGCCAGCGTTGGTGCGCGCTCGCCGCCGGGGAATTTGGACGCGACCTCGGGGCCGCCCATGATGCGGTCGCCGAGGTGAACGATCGCCAGGGTGTAATTCATCGATGGGTTATAGGAACGCACCGCATAGAAGTTTGGGCCAAGCAGGAAACCGGGTCCGCCCGGCACCGGCACCCACAATTTCGCGCTCGCGCCCGGCTGCGGGAACGGCTTCCCGTCGGGGCGCAGCACGCCGGCCTTGCTCCAGGCCTCGTACTTGCGTGAGGCGTTGGCTTTGACGCCCTTCGGCACGCGCACCTCATAGCCCCAATGCTCGCCGCGGCGGTACTTGCCGCGGTTTGCCAAGTAGCGGGCGGTCGAAGCGAGCGCATCGTCCGGGCGGCCGAACGGACTAACCTTGCCGTCGCGGTCGTAGTCCATGCCCATGTTGAGCCAGACCTCCGGCATCCATTGGGTGTGCCCCATGGCGCCGGCCCAGGAGCCGCGCATCTCCTCCGGTGTGCCCCAGCCGCGCTCGACGATGACCAGCGCGTTGAGGAGTTCCTGCTCCCAGTAGCGTCGCCGCCGCGGCTCGCCCCAGGCCAGCGCCGCCAGCGCCGGAAAGATCGGGCGCATGTGGTTCTTCTGAACGTAAGGGTCGCCGTAGGCGGACTCGACGCCCCAGATGCCGAGCATTATTGGCGGCGCAACGCCGAAGTCCTGCTCGATGCGCTTGAGCAGCGCATCATTTTCCTTGGCCTTGTCGCGCCCCTCGGTGATGCGCCAGTCGGAGACCCGGCGATTGAGATATTGCCAGAGCGTCTCGGTGAACTCGGGCTGGCTGCGATCGAGCGCATAGACGGAGGTATCGGGCTTGAGACCGTGCATCACGCGCGAGTAGGTCGCGTCCGAGACGCCGCGCGCCAGCGCGCGTGACTTGAAGGAGTCGACCCATTGCGGGAACGGCGTGGCAGCCTCGGCTTGGCTCCCACCCATCGCAAGTGCTGCCGCGGCCAGCCGCAGGCAGGCGCGTCTGCTGAGATCACTAGTCGTCGGATCGAGGCCTCGCATAGCCCGCCGTCTCTGAGGTGAATCGATTGAGCGAGCCCAAGTCTACCTCGATTTCGATCGGATTTGCGGCGGGGGCCGGGATGGTCGGGATGACGTCAAATGCCGCACCCGGCGAGGCCAGCGCTGTGCCGGGCAGGGCTGAGCGGGGCAGAATCGAGCCGAGCAGAGTCGAGCCGGGCAGAGTTGAGATGGCCAAGGCTGGGCTGGGCAAGGCTGGGCTGGGCAAGGCTGTGCTGGGCAAGGCTGGGCTGGGTTGGGTTGGGCCGAGCAAGCCCGAGCCGGGCAAGGCTGCACCAGGCAGGGCCGCGCCGGTGACGATTGGCGTCCCGTCCAACAGCAGCTCGCGACCACGAGCTTGGATCGTCCGCTCATAGGCCGCGACTAGCGACATATAGGGGTTGACGAAGACCCAGCCATATTTGGTCGGCACCTGAACGTCGAAATGCAGGTGATAGGTGGTTGCCCGCTCGCGTCGAAAGAAATTGCCGACCTTGCCGACCACCTCACCCTCGTGCACGACCCGCCCGCTCACCATGCGGTCCTGGTCCAGGAACTTCGGGAACATGTGCAGATAGCGAAAGCGGACCCGCTCGTTGGTCGTGTTGGTCACGATATAGAGCGCGATTTCGCCCGGTGCGCGCAGCACGATGCCATCGCGCGCCGCGACCACGTCGTGCAGATAGGGCTCACAGCGGTTGGCCCCCTCGATGCGCTGTGTGCAGGAGCTGGGCCGGATGTCCTGTCCCTGGTGACCCAGGCCGCCCGGACAGTCGCCGACAAAGAAATAGCGATGCTCACAAAAATTGTCGCGCCAGGGGTAGGCGTAGTTGAACGATTCATCCGCCATCAAGGGCAAAGTGTTGACCCGACAGCGATAGATCGCGGTTTTGCCAAGCTGCCCGATCGCAACCCGGCCGGTCTGGTCGCAGTCGCCCCAGTGATTGAACGATTGCGAGTTGGCGAAGGCCGGCGCCTCGGCCAGCGGGAATCTGAACTTGGAATAGACCGTGTAGTCGGCCCGGCCGGAATGCCCCCTCATGCCGCTGCCAGGAAGAAGGACGCCCGGGCTGTGGTAAGTGAACACGGGCGACTCGGCTTGCGGGCGGTCGATCGTGTCCGCGATGACCGGCCCTGCTAGCGGCCGCGGTGTGCCGCCGGCCATGTGTAGGGACCTGAGGAAGCGGATCGCGATCTTGTCGGCGTCGCGACAGGACATCTTGTGAAAGCGCATGCCGCCGTCGTGGCACTCGATCGACACGATATAAGGCGCCCCATAGCGCGTGAAAATGTAGCGCGCCGCGCTCTCGAGATAGACCCGCTTGATGCCGGGGAAGTCGGCGCTTAATCCGCCGTTGACCGGCCAGTTGACGATGCCGGTCGGCTCATCGAGCTCGTAAAGCAGAGCAGAACCGGAAATGTGGACGTCAATGCGGTCGGAATACGAAACATCGATGCCGGGCAGGTCCTTGGCATGGACCGAGAAGACCGCGTCGTAGCCACCCGGCCCCGCCTGAAAGAACGACGGCGGCCGCACCTCGATCAGGTAGGTTGTGGCAGGAGGCGGCGGATCGATCGCGGCGTCGCGTAAAAGCTGAGCGCTGTTGAATGGGAGCAGCACAGGCACTGGGCTGGCCGCGATATTGGCAAACAGCTTGTCCGCAGCCTGATTGATCTGCGCGATCGATCGAGACGACGGATCTGTGCTGTTAAGCTGAGCCGCGACCTCACTCCAATCCACGGGCACAGACACGATCCGAGGCCTGCGCATGTCCTGCGCGGCCGCCGATGCGACGCAAAAAGCTATCACCAGCGCGGCAAGACTGCAGACGCGCAACGTCGCTCTCCAGGAGAATGGTGGCCCACCCGAGATAATTGTGTTGTGAGTATCGCCGCCCTGATTTGGGCTGCCAAGATCAAACTGCGATGCGAACGCGCGCGCAGCGTGCCAGCCGTGACAATTTGATGATCGGGTGCGTGCGCTACGCCTGCACGCAAATCCAAAACGTCACTGAAATCATTGTGTTGTCAGTAACGCCGTGCTTTTCTCTGTTCGCTCGCGGCAAAATCGTCTCGCGAACATTTGAAATCGACTACACGACGCGACGTGTGCTACGCCGACGGCGAACCTGGAATGCCACGGGTGCGGGCCGCGTTCTTCTTATTGACAAGCAACAGCCGGCGAAGGTGGTCGTTATTCCTTGGCCCGCTCGACATAGGAGCCGTCGGCGGTCATGACCACGATTCTAGTGCCGGGACCGACGAAGGGGGGCACCATCGTACGGACCCCGTTTGAGAGAACCGCTGGCTTGTACGAGGAGGACGCGGTCTGGCCTTTGACGGTCGGCTCGGTTTCGACGACCTCTAAGATCACCTTCTGCGGCAACTCGATCGAAACGGGCACGCCTTCGTGGACCGCCAGGGTCACCTTCATCTCGGGCTGCAGGTAGGCTGCGCTGTCGCCGATGATGTCCGACGGCAGGGTGACTTGGTCGTAGTTCTCTGTATTCATGAAATGAAAGCCGTCGCCGTCCTGATAGAGGAACTGATGCTCGCGGTCTTCCACGTAGGCCCGCTCGACCTGCTCGGTGGTCTTGTAGCGCTGGGCAATCTTAACGCCGTCGCTGATCCGGCGCATGTCGATCTGCGTGGTGGGGGTGCCCTTGCCGGGATGGAAGCTCTCGGCGTGCAGGACGACGTAGAGCCTGCCGTCAAGGTCGACGATATTGCCCTTGCGGAGCGAGCTGGCGATGACTCTCACGGATCTGCTTCCTCGATCTGGCCGCCATCCGGAAATGGCTGCTTAGTGGGGGGCTGCTCCGGGCCACCAGGGGCTTTAGGGGCAGCATTCGGGGGCGCACCATACTGATCCTGCGTGTATTCGCCAGTAATTTTCGCTTGCCTGGCTAAGGCGGCTGAGCTTGGGACAAGGGGCAACACCCAGAAAGACATGCTTGCAATGGCCGCCCGGACCCCCCTTTGGACGCCCCAGATCCACGCCGAGCGCCGGCCTATGCTGCGCATGCGGGGGGAGATCGTGCGCGAGCTGCGGGACCTGTTCGCCGAGCTTGAATTCGTCGAGGTCGAGACCCCCGCGCTGCAGGTGTCCCCCGGCAATGAGATCCATCTGCAGGCGTTCGGGACTGAGCTTGCCCATGCGGATCGGCGCGACCGCCGCTATTTGCGGACCTCGCCCGAGTTTGCCTGCAAGAAGCTGATAGCCGCAGGCGAGCAGCGCATCGTTGAATTCGCGCGGGTGTTTCGTAACGGCGAGCGCTCAGCGCTGCATCATCCCGAGTTCACCATGCTCGAGTGGTATCGCTCCGAGGAGCCCTATGCGACCTTGATGGACGACTGCATGGCGGTGATTGAGTGTGCGGCACAGACGGCCGGCAGCCGGCAGCTCGTCTGGCGAGAGCGCTCGGTCGATCCCTTCGCCAGCCCCGAGCGCATCACGGTCGCGAAAGCATTTGCGCGGCACGCCGGCATTGATCTCCTTGCCACACTGAGCGACGACGATGGGCCTGACCGCGAGCGGCTTGCTGCTTGCGCGAGTGAAGTCGGCGTCGCGATCGCCGAGGACGATACTTGGGGCGACATCTTCAGCCGCGTGATGGCAGAGAAGATCGAGCCTCATCTTGGCGTTGGTCGCGCGACCATCCTCGATGAATATCCGGCCGAGATGTCGGCGCTTGCGCGACCGAAAGCCTCCGATCCGCGCGTGGCGGAGCGCTTCGAGATATTTCTGTGCGGCGTCGAACTCGCCAACGGCTTCGGTGAGCTCACCGCTGCCGACGAGCAGCGGCGGCGGCTGCTCGCGCAGATGGATGCTAAGGAGCGCATCTATCACGAGCGCTATCCGATCGACGAAGATTTCATCAGCGCGCTGCGGATCATGCCGCCGACGAGCGGCGTGGCGCTCGGGCTCGACCGGCTGGTGATGCTCGCGGCGGGCGCAACCCATATCGAGCAGGTGATGTGGATGCCGGTTGCGGAGCTGTGATCGAGGCCGGGACAGACCTACGCGAGCATGCCGCGCGGGCATTGGCCGCAGGTCCGAGCAATGGCCGCTCGCACGTCAGGTGGTAGGCGAGACAGCCCTGCATGCTAGGATGGGAGCAATCACGTCAAAGGGACATCCCATGTTGCATCTCTCGACCGCGCATCGCCTTGCGCGTTTGGCGCTTTCGGTGCTTCTCCTCGCCGGCAGCGCATCGGTGGCCGCGGCACAGACTTATCCGTCGCAGAACATCAATGTCGTCGTCGCGTTTGCGGCGGGTGGCATCGCGGACGTGGTCGGTCGGCTGGTGGGCCAGAAGACCGGCGAGCGGCTCGGCCGCACGGTGGTGATCGAGAATCGCGGCGGCGCTGGCGGCAACCTGGGAGCGCGCGCGGTGGCGCAGTCAGCACCCGATGGCTACACGCTGCTTGCCACGACGTCGGCGATTGCGGTCAACGATTCAGCCTCGCGCAACAAAGGCTATGCCACTGAGGACCTGCGCCCGGTGGCGTTCGTCGCCATCAGCCCCGATGTGATCGCGGTCCATCCGAGCAATCCGGCCAAGGACCTCAAGGAGTTCATCGTCAACGCCAAGGAGAAGAGCTTCACCTATGGCAGTGCTGGTGTCGGCACCGGTCCGCATATCGGGGCCGAGTATTTCTTCCAAGAGGTCGCCAAAGTGAAGTCGGTGCATGTGCCGTTCACCGGCGGGGCGCCGGCGGTGCAGGCCACGGTCGGCAACCATGTCGACGCGGTCGTATTGACGCTTCCGACAGTCACGCCGCAGATTACGCAGGGCACGCTGCGCGGCCTCGGGCTCGCGAGCCCGACGCGCAACACAGCGGTGCCGAATGTTCCGACCTACGGCGAGATGGGATATCCGAACGTCTATTCGGGCTCGTGGGTTGCATTCTTTGCGCCCGCAAAGACACCCGATGCGATTGTTAGTAAGCTCAACACGACGATGAACGAGGTCATGAAGGACCCCGAGGTCCTGCAGAGGCTCAAGGTGATTGGCTTCGATCCGATCGTGAAGGACACGCCTGCAACTGTGGATTATTTCAAGGCTGAGATCGCCAACTGGGGCAAGATGGTCAAGGCGGTGGGCATTACGGTCGATTGATCTCTCCCAGACTGGACGATCGCGTCTGATAAGACTAAGCCTCGCCCATGCAACGGATGGCAAAGCAGCGCCAGGGACTGGCGCCCGCGAAGATGCTGCGGACACCGGCCGCACTGGCCGCGGCGGGGCTCGCGCCGCCGGAGCGGCTTGCGGCTCTCGAGCAGGTCGCGGCGCGCTATGCGGTGTCGCTCACGCCTGACGTGATCGACATCATCCATTCGGATGACGCCGCCGATCCGATTGCGCGGCAGTTTGTGCCCGATCCGGCCGAGCTGGCCGTGCAGCCCGAGGAGCGTGCCGATCCGATCGGCGACGATGCTCACTCGCCGGTGGAAGGGATCGTGCATCGCTATCCCGACCGCGTTCTGCTCAAGCTCGTCCACATCTGCCC
>Ga0075434_100001437_pt1 | contig 20000 bp, 15 predicted proteins | sample RhiMethybrSRZTD3_FD_75298 | JGI IMG/M metagenome (GOLD analysis project Ga0075434, IMG submission 75298) | Populus rhizosphere microbial communities from Tennessee, USA - Rhizosphere MetaG P. TD hybrid SRZTD3 | ecosystem: Host-associated > Plants > Roots > Rhizosphere > Soil | place: USA... | reverse complement strand
GCCAGGTGCACGGGAAGGGAAGCGGGCGCCCGGCCGGCGGGCAGCGGGCGATCGGAGAGGCCGAGGTAGTCCACGCCGAGCGCCGGGAGTTCCTCGAGCAGTTGTGCCACCAGGAGCCCGATCCCGCTCGGGTGGGGCAGGGCGAGAGGCCGAAGGTCGATGGCGACGCGAATCGGTCGGGTCACGCGCGGACCCTACGGGAGCCCTCCCCGGCCGGTCAACGACTCCGCGCATCCCACGCCTTGACTTCACCTTGCGCGGACCGGTACGCTTGTGGGGTGCGCGATCGCGGAGGCTGCCCTGCGTCCGGAATGGGATGTCGTTTGGCTGAGTGACATCCCTTGGCCAAGCCTCTGGCAGCGTCCCCAAGAGCTGGCGTCGCGATTTCCAGAATCGGCGCGAATCCTATTCGTGGAGCCGTGGACGCTGGGGCAGCCCGCGACGTTCCGTCCGACCGAGGTCGCGGCGCGCGTCCGCCGCGTCTCCTTCCCCTTCCTCCCCCTCCACGCGCGCTCCCTCGGCCTTCGCCGCACGGCGTACGCGCTCGGGAGTTCGGGGATCGCGACCTCCGCGCTCTTCGCGATGCAGCGCGCCTGGGCGCGCGGCCTCGTCCGAACGCTCCGGCCGGGCGCGCGACGCCTCGCGGTGGCGCAGAATTTCATGGCCGAACCGTTTCTCGCCACGCTCCGCGCCGAGCGGACGGTGTATGACATGATCGACGCGCCGCTCCACTTCGCGCCCGTGCCGCCGCGGCTCGTTCCACGGTGGGAGCGGCTCCTCCGCGACGCGGACCGCGTGGTCGTGACGTCGGGGCCCCTTCGCACGCTGGCGCATCAGGGAGGCGCGGCCGCGCCGCTCCTCGTCGGAAACGGCGTTGACGTCGCGCGATTCGACCCGTCGCGCGTCGAGCCGGCCGTGCTGCCCGGAGACCCGGCCGCCCCCGTGTTCGGGTACGTCGGGTCGTTGCACTCCTGGTTCGACGTGCCGCTCGTCGAAGCGCTGGCTCGGGCGATTCCGGAGTCCCGCGTCGTGCTCGTGGGCCCGGCGCATCCGTCCGTGGCGCGCGAGATCGAGCGAGCGGCCATTGCACTCCCGAATCTCTTCTGGATCGGCCCGAAGCCGAAGGAAGCCGTTCCGGGCCTCGTCCGCGCCTTTCGCGCGGGCCTGATTCCGTTCCGGCGCACGCCCCTGACGGAGGCGGTGAACCCCGTGAAGCTCTATGAATACGCGGCGGCCGGCGTGCCCTGCGTGACGACGCGATTCAGCGACGAGGTGGACGGCTGGGGCGAGGCCGCCCGCGTCGCGGCGACGCCCGAGGACTTCGTCCGAGCCGCACGGTCCCTCCTGGCCGCCCCCGCGGATCCCGGACGCCTCATCGCGTTCGCGCGGCGGAACGATTGGGCCGAGATCGCGCGCCGCTTCGTCTCGATTTGCCTGGAGGACGCCGCGTGAGCCGCTCCGCGCCCGCGTTCACGTGGCGCCTGGCCTACGGCCTCGCGGCGCTCGCCGTGCTCGTCTTCTTCTATCCGCTCGTCTTCGGCAAGGTATTCATCTCGCCCGATTCGGTGGCTCCCGCGGGCTTCGCGAAGATCGCCATGCAGGCGCTCCAACAGCGGGGTGTGTACGCGCTCTGGAACCCGTATCACTTCCTCGGCATGCCGTCGTTCGGGAGCCTGGCCTTCGTCCCGTTCGCCTATCCACTCGATCCGCTCTTCGGGTTTCTGAACACCGCGCTCCGCTTTCCGGATCTCACGTGGCTCCTCGCGCACTACCTCCTCCTGGCCGTCTCGATGGTCGCGCTCCTCCGCGCGCTCGGGGCCGGGCCCGAGGCCGCCACCCTGGGCGCGGCCGCGTTCGCGCTGACGCCGAACCTGGTCGCGGTGGGCGCGTTCGGGCACGGAAGCCAGATCATGACCGCCGCCTACCTGCCGCTCCTGGTCCTCCTCTTCGATCGATTCGCGCGGCGAGGCTCGCTCGTGGCTCTCGCCGGGTTCGCCACGGCCGCCGCCTTCCAACTTCTACGCGGCCACGTCCAGATCGTCTTCTATTCCTGGCTCGCGCTCGGCCTCTACGCGCTGGTGCTCGCGGTCGACGCCTCGCGCGCCGGTCGCCGCGCCGAGGCGTTCCGCGCGTTCGGCGGCCTCGCGGTGGGCCTTCTGCTCGGGTTCGGGATGAGCTCGTTCCTCTACCTCCCGGTGCACGAGTACGCCAAGCTCTCCGTGCGGAGCGCGGCCGAGGGGAGCGGCGCGGGCTTCGAGTACGCCACGTCGTGGTCCTTCCATCCCCAGGAAATGCTGACCTTCCTGATCCCTTCCATGTTCGGCTTCGGAGGGCAGACCTACTGGGGGACGATGCCGTTCACGGACTACCCGAACTACATGGGCATTCTTCCGCTCGCGCTCGCCGTCGTCGGCGCGTTCCGGGCCCGCGGCGCGACGCGCGCGTACCTCGTCGCCCTGGCCGCGGCGGCTCTTCTCATCTCCTTCGGCAAGCATCTAAAGCCTCTCTACTCGCTGCTCTACGATCACCTGCCCTATTTCAACAAGTTCCGGGTTCCGGTGATGATTCTCGTCCTCGTCCAGTTCGCGGTCGCCGCGCTGGCCGCGCTCGGACTGGAGTCCGTCTGGCGCCGCGCCGGGGAGGGGACCGGCTCGGGGACCGCGAAGGGCGCGAAGGGGCGGAAGGAGCGAGGGACCAAGGAGCGCGGACCGGACGCCGGCGCGGGGTGGATGCGCGGCGCGTACCTCGCGGGCGCCGGCGCCATCGGCGCCGTCTTGGTGCTCCAGCTCTTCTCGGCCCCGATCCTGGCGGTCGCCTCGAAGGCGCGCCAGTGGATGAATCCGACGTCTGCCCACCAGGCGCTCGATCTCGCGACGATCGACGCGCTCAAGTCGGGCATCCTGCTCGCCGCGGGGTGCGCCGTGATCGCGTTCCACCTCCGCGGGCGGCTCGCGCGGGGCGCGGCGGCCCTCCTCCTGATCGGCATCACGGCGATCGACCTCTGGCCCGTGGACCGCAAGATCATCGACCCGTTGCTCGCGAGCCCGCGCGAGTACGCCGAGAATTTCACCGAGACGCCGGAGGTCGCGTTCCTTCGTTCGGACTCGACCCAGTTCCGGGTGCTCCCGATGCGCTGGGACGACAGCCGCCTCGCCGCCTACGGCATCGCCTCCGCCCTGGGCTATCACCCCGCCAAGCCGAGGCTCTACCAGGCGTTCTCGGACACGGTGGGCATCTCGTCGCTCCAGATCGCGCGATTCCTGAACGTGAAGTACGTGCTCTCCGAGGGCTACTTTCCCAAGGATTCTCCCGACATGGTGCTCCGGCACGACGGGCCGGTGAAGGTCTACGAGGTGATCGGGACCCTCCCACGCGCGTTCGTCGTTCACCGGATTCGAAGGACGCTCAACGATTCGAGCGCGCTGGCGACGCTGCGATCCGGCGGCGCGTTCGACCCGGCCACCGAGGCGCTTTGGATCGGGGAGGAGGTCCCTCCCTTCGTGTCGGCTCCGGCCGTGCGCGATTCGGTGCAGACCCTTCGCTACGACTTCAACGAGGTGGAGTACATGGTCTCGACGGGGGCGCCCGGCCTCCTCGTCACCGTCGAGCAGTACGATCCCGACTGGAAGGTGACCGTCGACGGGCAGGAGGCGGAGATCCACCGCGTGAACTACCTGATGCGGGGCGTGGCGCTGACGGCCGGAGTGCATCGGGTCCGTTACGCCTACGAGCCCCGGGCCCTCCAGGCGGGCATTCGGATTTCGGTCCTTTCGGGCGCCGTCACCCTCCTGCTCGGCGTGGCCGGCTTCCTCTCTCGTCGGCGAAAGCCGGGCGCCGGCGGCGACGCGGGGAAGACCGAGGAGCCGGCCCGCCCGTGAAAGCCCTCGTCATCATTCCGACCTACAACGAGCGGGACAACCTGGTCGAGCTCCTGGGGCGCGTGTTCGCGCAGAACCTACCGGATCTCGAGGTCCTGATCGTGGACGACAACTCGCCGGACGGAACCGGCGCCTTGGCCGACGAGATGTCGGCGCGCGACCCTCGCATCCACGTCATGCACCGCGCGGGGAAGCTGGGCCTGGGCTCGGCGTACGTGGCGGGCTTTCGCTACGCCATCGCGCGCGACTACGAGGCGGTCTTCGAAATGGACGCCGACTTCTCGCACAACCCGGACAGCCTGCCCGTCTTCCTTCGCGAGCTGGAGAACGCCGACCTGGTCTTGGGGTCGCGTTACCTGCACGGCGTCACGGTCGTGAACTGGCCTTTGTCGCGGCTCATCCTCTCCTACAGCGCCAACGTCTACAGCCGGGTCGTCACGGGAATGAACGTCAAGGACCTGACCGGCGGGTTCAAGTGCTTCCGCCGCCAGGTGCTCGAGGCGATCGACTGGGATCGCGTGAAGTCGGACGGGTACGGCTTTCAAATCGAGATCAATTTCAAAACGTGGAGAAAGGGATTTCGCATCCGGGAAATTCCGATCATGTTCGTCGACCGCCGCGCCGGCGAATCGAAGATGTCGCGCCGGATCGTCTACGAAGCGGCCTGGATGGTCTGGAGACTTCGGATCCTCGACCTGCTCGGCGCGCTCTAGGACGTCGCCCCATGGGCCTCTCCCTGATCGTCGTCCACTACTGGACCCGCGAAGCGCTGGAGCGACTCTTCGCCTCGCTTCGGGAGGCCAAGCCGGCGCCCCTCCGGGAAATCGTCATCGTGAACAACTCGGGCGAGAGCCTGGACGACCTGGTCGCGTCCACGGGATGGCCGACCCGCGTGCTTGAGCCGGGGCGCAATTTGGGCTACGCGCGCGGCGTGAACGCGGGGATCCGGGCGGCCACCGCAGAGGACGTGCTGATCGTGAACCCCGACGTCCGGGTTCGGCCGGGGGCCGTCGAGACGCTGGCCGCGTCGGCGGCCGAGCACCCCCGGGCGGGAATCCTCGCGCCGCGGCTTTGGAACCCGGACGGGACGCTTCAACTCTCCGCCCGCCGCTTCTACAATTGGAAGACCCTCCTCCTTCGCCGCGCCCCGCTGGGCGCGCTCAAGGACCGGAGCCGCACGCTGCGCGATCACCTGATGGCCGATTGGGATCACGCGGAGACGAGGCCGGTCGACTGGGTGCTCGGCGCGGCCATGTACGTCCGGCGCCGCGCGATGCGCGACGTCGGATTGATGGACGAGCGCTACTTCCTCTACTTCGAGGACGTCGACTGGTGCCAGCGGATGTGGCGCCACGGCTACGAGGTGGTCTACTGTGCGGACGCTGCGATGGATCACGACTACGCGCGGGAGAGCGCGCGGCTTCGGCCGCGGTCGCTACGCGCCCACGTGGCGGGACTGCTCCGGTTCACGGAGAAGTGGAGCGCGCTGGTGTTCGCGTTGAACCAGCATCGGCATCGCATCGTGCAGGCGATCACGCTGGGCGCGGACGCCCTCGCGGTCCTGTCCGGCTGCCTTCTCGCCTACGGGGCCCGCGCGCTCCTCGATCCCTGGTTCGAGAAGCCGCTCTTTCCGATGGATACGTATCGCGGCCTCTTCTTCTTCGCCGTCACGGTGACCGTCGCGTCCCTCGCGGGAAACGGGCTCTACCGGCGGGCCGCCTTCCGGGACGGCATCGAGCGGGCGTTCCGGCTCGGCCAGGCGGTGCTCCAGGCGGGCGTCTTCCTCATGGCGTCGACGTTCCTGTTCCAGACGCCGCGCTACTCGCGCGTCCTGGTCCTGCTGCTCGGCCCGCTCCTCTTCGCGCTCCTCCTCCTCGAGCGATCGATGCTCCAGGGCCTGGCCGAGGGCGCGAAGCGTCAGGGGTTCGCGTTCCGCCGCGTCCTCCTTCTCGGCGCCGGGGGCGCCATGGAGCGCGCCCGCGCGGCGCTGGAGGGGGCGCGGGCCTCCGGGTTCGAGCCGCTCCACGCCGAAACGCCGATCGACGGAAGCGAGGCGCCCGAGGCCGTCGCCGAACGGCTTCGGACCCTGGTCGAATCGGAGCGGATCCAGGTGGTCTGCATCGTGCCGGAGGCGGACGAGCTTCCGTACCTCCTCTCCCTCGCCGCGGCGCTCCGCGACACCGGGGTCGCGGTCTACTGGGCCGGCCCCCTCGCGCAACTCGCGCCGAGTATCGCGGCGCGAAAGCTCGGACCGATCGATGCGGTGCTCCTCCACGCTCCGAGCCGGGGTCTTTCGCTCAAGGCCCGAAAGCGGGCGAGCGATCTCTTCCTCTCCTTCGCGATCGCGCCCTGGCGTTGGCGCGGCATCGCTGCCTCGTTGAGGTCGAGCGGGCAGGGGACCGGGGCCGGCGAGGCCTGGCGCCGCGTCTGGTCGGGAGAGCGCTCGTGGGTCGGGCGGAGCGCCTACGAGCAGGACCGGTGGTCCGGCGTTCCCCCATGGGCGCGTCTCGCGCTCGAGTCCCTTCGGCCCGGCGTTTTCTCGCCGGCCGACGGCACGCCGTCCGATCGCTTCGCGCGGGTCGAGGCGGAGCTCGCCTATCTGACGCGGTTCTCGATGGCCGAGGATCTGCGGGTGTTCCTCCGCGCGACGCGCGAGGGGACCCGATGAGGCGCCGCCTCGCCATGGTCGCCTCGCTCGCGACGCTCGCGACCACGGCCGTCGTCGCCCTGTCGCCGCTCGGCCTGGGGAAGGCCGCCGCCAAGACCCGCATCTTCACGACCAACCACCTGAATTCGAACGACACGCGCGGCCTCGTCGCGTGGAACGGACGCCTCGCGGCCGCGACGACCGGCGGCGTGGTGCTCGCGGACATGCCCACCGGGCCGTTCTCGAAGGTGACGCGGTCCGCCGCCGGCCTCCCTTCGAACCAAGTCCTCTGCGCGGTTTCGAGTCCGGCGGGGCTGCTCTGGATCGGAACCGTCGACGCCGGCCTCGCACGCCTTAGACCGGACGGAACGTTTCCGCGCACGCTGACCACGTTCGACGGCCTTCCGAGCGCCCGGGTCCAGGCGCTCTATCGAACCGGCGACAGCATCTGGGTCGGGACGAGCGGGGGAGTTGCGCTGTTCACGGAGAATCCCGCGAACGGGCAGATCGCGCTCCGTCGCTCGGACACCAGCACGAGCACCGCCGGCGGGTTGATCTCGGACGACATCCGGGCCATCGCATCGCTTCGCGACACCGTGTGGTGCGCCACGGGCTCGGGACTCTCGACCTTTGCCGCGGGCGCCTGGGTCGCGCGCGGCGATCTCCTCGCCACCGCCGCGAACGCGCTCCTCGCGTCGGGAGACACGCTCTGGGTCGGGACGCCCGCGGGGCCGCGCGCGTATGCCGGCGGGGCTCTGGGGGCGGTCGGCGCGGGGCACTTCGGCCAATGCCTTGCGCTGGGTGAGCTCGGAGGCACGGTGTTCTCGGGCACGAGCAGTTCCGGCGTCGTCTACCGTCGCGTCGCCGGGATCTGGTCCGCGACGGGTGCCGGGCTACCCACCGGAAAGACCCAGGCGTTCGCCATCGCGCCGGACGGTGCTCTCTGGGTCGGCGCGGAGACGGGCCTGGCGCGATACGACGCGGGATCGGACACATGGGCCGCGTACCGGTCCGAGGGGCCGCTCCTCGACGGTCCCGGATCGCTTCCGCCCGGGATCGAGAGGGCTCTGGCCGACGCGCGCGGCGCCTGGTTCGTCATGGGCAACGCGTCCTCACCGGGAAACGGCGGGGTCGTGGTCCACTACGACGGCACGGTCTGGAGCGCCTTGACGAGCGTCAACACCGGCGGAAACCTTCAATCGGCCGCGACGTTCGGGTTGCTCTCGGATCGGAACGGCAGGCTCTGGCTCGGCCACTGTTGCGCGGGAGGCGCCGACCCGCCGCGCACCGACCGTTGGGACCCGGCGACCGACACGTGGGATCTCCCCGCGATGACGGACCTCTACACGTTCGGACTCGGCCCGCCAGGTCGCGTCTACGGGGGCGGCGTCGAGTTCGGAAACGGCATCTACGAGTTCGACGAGACGTCGGCCGCGCTCCTCGACTCGTTGACTCCAGCGAATACGGCGGGCGGGCTGGGCGAGAACGAACTCCGCGCGATCGCGTTCGATCCCAGCGGCCGCGGTTGGTTCGCGCTGAAGTCGACCGGCGTCGATCGCTGGGACGGCCGCGGGACCGCCGTGCATGACGACGACGATTGGGCGCACTTCGAAGTCAACTTCCCGGACCTTCGGACGACCTCGCTCGCGGTGCTCAGCGACTCCGTCGTCTACGTCGGCACCGAATCCGGGGTCGCGCCGCTTCGAAACGGCCTGGTCGACATCCCTCGAAAGGACGCCATCAACGCGCTCACCGGCGGCGGCGCCGTTACCTCGCTGGCGCACGATCCGCGCGGCGTGGTCTGGATCGGCTCGGCCGCGGGCTTGATCCGGCTCGACCACGCCACCGGGGCGCTCGAGCGCTTCACCGTCGCGGACGGCCTCGCGAGCGACGACGTCCGGGCCCTCGCCTGGGACGAGTCGCGTCGCGTCCTCTGGGTCGGGACGGTGAACGGTATCTCTCAGGTGCGCCCGAGCGACGAGGGCGCTCCCGCGTTCGACGACGGCGCGTTCGCGTTCCCCAATCCGCTGGGCGCGTCCTCGGGCCCGCTTCGGATCGGCGGCCTCACCGGAGAAGCGCATGGAGAGGTGCGGGACGTGTCCGGCGCCTTGATCCGTCGATTCCGCGTCGACCCCTCGTCGGACGCCGCGTGGGACCTGCGTCGGGCCGACGGGGAGCCGGCGCCGTCCGGCGTCTACCTGATCGTCCTCCGCGATGGCGCCCGCACCCGCATCCTGCGCGTGGCGGTCGTGCGTTGAAGCTCGAGGCGCCACTCGCGCATCTCGAACCGCCCGACGCCGCCGCGTGGTCCGCGCTCGTCGCCGACGCGGAGGGAGCGTCGGTGTTCCACACGGCGGCTTGGGCCGGGCTCTGGACCGAGGAATGGCGGGGCGGGCGGTGGGAGGCGATCGCCTCCGTGGACGCGAAGGGCGCCCTGGTGGGCGCGATCGGCGCGATCGTCCGCCGGCGTGGTCCGTTTCGCTCGGTGGACGCGATGCCGTACGCGACTTACGGCGGCCCGATCGTGAGGCGGGGACACCCCGAGGCGCCGAAGATCCGCCGGGCCCTGCTCGACGCGTTCGCCGCCTGGATCGGCGGACGGTTCGTGCTCCGATCGGGCCTCACGTGGTACGAGGGCGTCTCGGAGGAGATGCCGGAAGGACTGTCCTTCGACGAATCGTTCACCCACGTCCTTCCCCTCGGACGTCCCTTCGAGGAATTGGCGGAGGGCTTCTCGCCTTCGACGCGCCGGCTGATCCGCCAGGCCGAGGAGAGCGGCCTCGCGATCCGCCCCGTGTCCACCGAGGACGATCTTCGCGCCTACTATTCGATGGTCGTCGAGACGGTGCGGCGACGGGGAGGCGCACCGAAGCCCTACTCGCTCTATCAGCGGATCCTGCGCGACCTCGTCCCGGCGGGCCTCGCGCGGTATCACCTCGTCTCGCACGGCGAAGAGACGGTGGCGGGGAGCCTCCATCTCTTCCACGAGGGGGCCGCGATGAACTGGCTGCCCGTCTCGCGCGTCGCTTCCTGGCACTTGAGGCCCAATAATTTCCTGATCGCGAGCGTGCTCTCGAGTCTCTGCGACGCCGGCTACCTCGAGTACAACTTCGGCGCCTCTCCTCCCGACGCGCATGGCCTCATTCGATTCAAGGAAGGATGGGGCGCGACCCGCCGGGGGGTCCTGATCGCCGGGAATCGGAGCGGTCTGCATCGCCGACTCCGGGCCTAGGGCGGCTCCGCATGCGCCTTCTGCTCCTCGCCCATGCGCCGGTGGTCCACACGCAGGTCTGGGCGCGCGCCCTTCACGCGCGGGGCCACGAGATCCGGCTCCTGACGCTCGATGCCGCTCCCGGCGCGCCGCATCCGGGCCATGCCGTGGGGATCCGCGCTCCGATGACGGCGCTTCGCGTGGCGAGCGCGGTGGGAGCGGTGCGCCGCGAGCTCAGCGGCTTTCGGCCGGACGTGACGGTCGCGCACTTCCTCCCGGACTACGGATTTCTCGCGGCGTTGGCGCACGCGAGGCCGCTCTTCTTGGTCTGCTGGGGCTCGGATCTCCTGATCAACGCGGCGCGGTCGCCGCTCCACCGCGCGCGGGCGCGCTACACGCTGGTCCGCGCGGACGTCGTGCACGTCGACGCGTCGGTCCTCGCGGACGCCGCCGTTCGTCTCGGCGCGCCCGCGGAGCGCGTGTGGAACCGCGCCTGGGGCGTGGACGTCGACGCCTTGGCGCCCCGCGAGCCCTGGGACGCGCGTCGCGCGCGGGCGGGCGGGCCGATCCGCCTTCTCTGGACGCGCCGACTCGATCCGCTCTATCGGCCGGAGACGTTCCTGGACGCGCTCGTGCGGCTCCGCGCGAACGGCGTCCCATTCGCCGCCACCGTCGCCGGAGACGGTGCGCTGCGGCCCGCCCTCGAGGCACGCGCCCGCGCGCAGGGCGTCGCGGACCGGGTGCGGTTCACGGGCTGGGTGAGCGAATCGGAAATCCGCGCGGAGCTCGCCTCGCATGACGTGTACGTGTCGCTCTCGCGGTCCGACTCCACCTCTCAATCCCTCCTCGAGTCGATGGCGGCCGGGCTCGTGCCGGTCGTGAGCGACATCGAGGGGAATCGGGAGTGGGTGACGCACCGCCGCGAGGGGTACCTCGTTCCGGGCGACGACGCGGAGGCCGTGGCGCGCGCGATCGGCGAAATCGCGGCCGGACCGGGGCAGGAGCCGCCGGTCGATCCCGGCGCGATGGCCGGGCGGGCGGAGTCAAGAGTTCGGACAAATGCCCGTTTCTCGGATACCGTGGGGGAGACGGAGGCCCGCTTGACGGCTCTTTCCGCCCGAATGCGATAACCGGGCGCGTCCCATTTCCCACCAGGAGCCCGTTTCGGACCCCCAATTGCCGATTTTCCGGCGCTTCGGGCCCCGAAATGACCGCTCCGGGGTCCCCTCGGGGCCCATACTCGCCCCACCGCGACACCAGAATCCCCCACCCGTCCCTAAGCCGAACTCTCCCAATCGAATAAAATTGTGAAATATTTTTGAAATCCGGCTTGACACCCCCATTTCACCCTCCTAGGATGCGCCAAGTGGTGGTTAGTGGGTGGAAGTGGGAAATAGTTTGGGCTCCCTGGTGCGTGGGAGCGGGTGGAGGATCGGAACAGTCGGGATGGCAACGTTCCGTGGGAGCTACGAGCATTCGATCGACCACAAGGGTCGAGTAAGTATCCCTGCGCGTTTTCGACGCCAGCTTTCGGGCGACGCGAACGACACCTTCGTCATCCTGCGCGGCCTCGACGCCTGCGTCGCGCTCTATCCCTCCGACGAATTCCGCCGTCTCGAAGAACGCCTTCGGTCGCGCTCCTTCACCGACGAAACGGCGCGCCGCTTCCAGCGGCTGCTCCTGCTCGACTCCCGCGACGAGCCGCTCGACGCCCAGGGACGGATCGCGCTCCCGCCGCGCCTCATCGCGCACGCCACGCTCTCGAAGGACGTGCTCGTGAACGGGCTCCTCGACCACATCGAGATCTGGAACCCCGAAATCTTCGAGGCGTACGTGAAGAGCAGCGACCGCACGTACGAGGACATCGCGGGAGAACTCTTGCTATGACCCTCACGCTCGCCCGGCGTCCCGCCTCCCAGGAGCGCCCCATCTACCAGTGGGAGACCGGCGCCGGCGGTGTCGCGGCGACGCTCCGCCTCTTCGGAACGCTCGGAAGGCGGGAGCTGACGCTGGTCCTGGAAGCGATCGTGGAGCGGGCCCGCTCTCCGCGCGACGTGATCTGCATCGATTTCGAGCACGTCGAGCATCTCGATTTTCGCGCCGCGCCCGAGTTCGCGCACCGTTTGGTGCGGCAACGCGACCGCGGCTCGTCGATCTGGCTGACGGGGTTGACTCCCTACGTGCGGAGCCTGTTCGACGTCGCGGGCCAGGGGGCGGTCGTCGGTCAATTTGCGTGGAATGCCGAGGCGGAGGCGCTCGCTGTCGAGCGCGTCCGACCTCTCGCCGGTCGCGACGCGATCGGCAGCCGGCCGGCGCGCGGCGGCGCCTGGCACTAGCCGGCGCCGGTCGATCGCCGATGCCGGGTCACGTCCCGGTTCTCATGGAGGAGGCCGTTCGGTTGCTGGTGACCGATCCGAAGGGAATCTACGTCGACGCGACGCTCGGGCTGGGGGGTCACGCAACGGCGATCGCCGGGGCGCTCGAAGGGGAGAGCGCGCGGACGATCGGGCTCGATTGCGATCCTCGGGCGGTGGAGCACGCGAACGCGGCACCCCCGGCCGCGCCGCCCCGATTCCTCGCCGCGCGCGCCCGCTTCTCGGAAATGGAGGCGGCCCTCGAGGCGCTCGGCGTCTCCCGCGTGGACGGGATCCTGGCCGACCTCGGCATCTCTTCGGCGCAGCTCGACGATCCCGCGCGCGGTCTCGCGTTCGCCGCGGACGGGCCGCTCGACATGCGCCTCGATCCGACGCGGACCGAGACGGCCGAGGCGCTGATCCGCCGCGCGGACGAAGGGGAGCTGGCGCGCCTCTTCTCCGAGCTCGGAGAGCTTCCCAAGTCGCGCGCCGCCGCCCGCGCGGTTCGTCGTGCCGCCGCCGCGCATCGGCCGCTCACCACGGCACTGCTCCGCGACGCGCTCGCGTCGCTCTACCCCGGCCCCACGCGGTCCCGTCGGCTGGCCCAGGCGTTCCAGGCGCTTCGGATCGCGGTGAACCGTGAACTCGACGAGCTCGAAGCGCTCCTGGCCGCGGCCGCGCGGATCGTTCGGCCGGGCGGGACGCTCGTGGTCATCGCCTACCATTCCCTGGAGGACCGCATGGTGAAGCGCGCGTTCGCTCCTCCACCCTCGTACGACGTGTGGACGGAGAAGGCGGAGACGCCCTGGATACCGGTCACCAAGAAGCCGATCCGCCCCTCCGTGGCGGAGATTGCGCAAAACCCGCGGGCGCGAAGCGCGGTCCTCCGCGCGGCGCGACGGAAGGAGGGCTTCGCATGCTGAGCGCCGCCCGCCAGGCTCTCCGTCCCGCGGCGTTGGAGACGTCCGCCTCGCCCGCGGGACCGTACCTTCGCCGCCCTCGTCTCGCCCGCCCGCGCGGGAAGCGTCATCGGCTTCTGCTCCTCGGCCTCGCGGTGGTGATGAGCCTTCTCTTCACGAAGGTGTGGCAGGTGACCGCGTCCCACGGCCTCTCCGCGGAGCGGGATCAGCTGCGGCACGAAGTGCGCGCCCTGGAGAACCGGATCCACCTGTCGTCCGAACTCGCCGTGCGCGCGGCGCTCAAAGAGGGGCTCGACTATCAGGCGCTCGCGGGACAGGGATTCCTGAGCCCCGATCCCTCCGCCATCGTCGACATCGACCTCGCGAACCCCGTCCCGAGCGTGCGGGCTCGCGGGGGCGCGGCGCGCCTCACGGCCAGCGTCGGGCGGATCCTCCGGGGATTCTTGCCCGGCGCGCCGCGCGACCGCGAGGCCCGCGTGAACGTGGCGACGGTGAACGCCGTCCTCCCGGGTTCCGCCGACGCCAACCCGCCGTCCGAGGAGGGCCGATGAGCGCGCGCGATCAGGGGCGCCTTCGCGCCGTCGCGCTCCTGGGGCTCGGCGCGTTCGCCGTCCTCCTCCTTCGCTTGGTGCAGATCCAGCTCTTGGATCACGGGCGCCTGGCGCGCGAGGCGACGTCGCAGCAGACGCGGCGCGTGATCCTCGAGCCCGAGCGGGGCCGGATCTACGACCGGCACCTCCGCCCGCTGGCCGAGAACGTGGCGTTGAGCCAGATCTCGGTGCGCCCCCGCGAGGTGGAGGACGCCTCCGAGGCCGCACGCTTCATCCAGCAGACCGCGGGGTCGCGGGGCGTGAGCCGCTTCAAGCAGGGGCGCGCGCAGCACCGCGCCTACGTCCGCATCACGCAGCAGCTTCGGCCCGAGCAGGAGATCAAGCTCGCCACGAACGCGCTCCCCCGCGGCGTGCACGTCGATCCCGTTCCCGGGCGCGTCTATCCCCTGGACGCGCTCGCGCGCCCCGTCGTCGGCGTCGTCGGAAATGAGGGGGCCGGCCTCGAGGGCCTCGAGTTCGCGTTCGACCGGGAGCTGAAGGGACGGAGCGGGTGGGCGACGCTGTTCCAGAACGGCCGCGGCTTCGCGTACGAGCTGCCCGGCAGCATGGTGAAGCTGCCCGAGGCCGGGGCGAGCCTCGTGAGCACGATCGACCTGGACGCGCAGTCGGTCGCGGTCATGAAACTGCGGGAGGCGGTGGCGAAGAGCGGCGCCAAGAGCGGGATGGCCATCTTCGCCGATCCCAAGACGGGCGACATCCTCGCGATGGCCATCGTGGACGGCGCCGGACGCGACCGGACGGACGAACACCGAAACCGCCTCATCGCCGACCAGTACGAGCCGGGCTCCACGTTCAAGATCCTGGCCGGTTGCGCGGCGCTCGAGGAGCGCGTGTTCACGCCCCGCGACTCGTTCTGGGTCTACAAGGGCGAGGCGGACCTGGGCGGCTTCACGATCCACGACAGCCATCCGGAGACGGGCTGGTACTCGGTGCGCCGCGCGACCGCGCAGTCCAGCAACGTCTGCTACGCGCGGATCGGAACCGCCGTCGGCGCCGATCGGATGTACCGCTACGCGCGACTCTTCGGATTCGGGCAGCCGACGCGCGTCGCGCTTCCGGGCGAGGCGGCGGGACAGATCCGCCACCCCTCCCAGTGGTCGGCCCGCTCGCTCGCCACGATCTCGATCGGCCAGGAGATCCTGGTCACGCCGATCCAGATCCTCATGGCCTACTGCGCGGTCGCGAACGGCGGAATGCTGCTCCGGCCGCGGATGGCGAGTGCGCTGGTGGACGAGGCCGGGGAGCCGATCCGCGAGTTTCCGGTGGAATCGGTGCGGCGGGTGGTGTCGGAGGAGACCGCGCGGACCTTCCGCTCCTTCCTGCGCGACGCGGTCCTGGACGGCACCGCGGCCGAAGCGGCCATGCCCTGGTGCGAGGTGGCGGGCAAGACCGGCACGGCGCAGAAGTCGGACGAGAACGGCCGTGGCTACGGCATCGGGCGCTACGTCTCCTCGTTCGTGGGAATGGCGCCCTATTCCGATCCTCGCGTGGTCGGTCTCGTGATCCTGGATGAACCGCGCGGCGCCTACTACGGCGGCTCGGTCGCGGCCCCCGTTTGGCGCGAGATCGTCTCCACGTGGGCGGCGCAGGGGCGCTGCTCCATCCCCATGCCGACGACGGTTGTGCCGTCGAACGCGCTCGCGCCGGCGCCGGGCACGCCGGGCGCCCCCACGATCGTGCCCGACGTTCGACTCCTTGCCCTCGCGCACGCGCGCTTGGCGCTCGGCCGCGAAGGGTTCGACGTTCGCGTCACGGGCACGGGCGAGCGCGTCGCGGCGCAATTCCCCGCATCGGGCGAGACGGTCCGTCCCGGATCGGTCGTGGAGCTCACGTTGGTTCCGGAGGGGGGCGGTGCGGAAGTCGTCGTGCCGGACCTCCGTGGGCTCCCGATCCGGGATGCCGTCTCGCGATTGAGCGCGCTCGCCATCCCGGTGGGACGGATCACCGGAACGGGCGTGGTCGTGAACCAGTCGATTCCGCCCGGACGGTTCGTCCGCCGGGACACGCCGTGCTCCCTCACGCTCGCCCCGCGGGGGGCGTGATCGCGACGAGGGTTCGCGACGTCGCGGCGCTGCCGCGAATCCTCGGCGCCCTCGACACGCGCGGGAGCCTCGAGGGGGAGTGGGGCCGGGTCGAGTACGACTCGCGCGCGGTGAAGCAAGGCGACGTCTTCGTCGCCGCGCCCGGGCAGAAGGCGGACGGGCACTCCTACGTGGCGGCCGCGGCGGCGAAGGGCGCGGTCGCGGCGATCGTCGAACGGTACGTGCCCGAGGCGCCGGTCGCGCAGGTTCGCGTGGACCATGCGCGCCGCGCGCTCGCGACCCTGGCCGCCGAGGAGACCGACCACCCGTCCCGAGAGATGACGCTGGTCGGCGTGACGGGGACCAACGGGAAGACCACGACCACGCACCTGATCCGCGCGGCCCTCGCGGCGCGCGGGGACCGGACCGGCCTGGTCGGGACCGTCGGGTACGAATTCGAAGGCGAAGAGATGGCGGCGCCGCACACGACGCCGGAAGCGCCGGATCTCGAGCGGCTCTTCCGGAGTTGGAGGAATCGGGGCGCCACGGCCGTCGTGATGGAAGTCTCGTCGCACGCCCTGGCACAGGACCGGACGTATCGCGTCGCGTTCGACGTCGGAGTCTTCACCAACTTGACGCAGGACCACCTGGACTTTCACGGCGACATGGAATCGTACCGGGCCGCCAAGGCCAAGCTCTTCCGCGCCGAAGCGCGCGGTGACGACACGAAGAAGATGACGGGCGTGACGAACGCGGACGATCCGGAAGGCCGGTGGATCCGCGCGCACGCCGACGGCCCCACGCTCGGATATGGCATCGGCGCGGCGGCGGAGGTGTCGGCCACGGACGTCGGGCTCGATCCGGCAGGCACGAGACTCCGGATTCGATACCCCAACGGATCGGTACGGGTCGCCCTCCGCCTCCGCGGCGCGTTCAACGTATCGAACGCCCTCGCGGCATTCGCCGCCGCCTACGCGGCGGGGACGCCCCCCGAGACCATCGCGAAGGGCCTCGCGGCGGTGAAGGCCGTGCCCGGGCGCCTCGAGCCCGTGGACGAGGGCCAGCCCTTCCAGGTGCTGGTCGACTACGCGCACACGCCCGACGCGCTCGCGCGCGCCCTGGAAGCCGTCCGCGCGTTCGGGCCGAAGCGGCTGCACCTGGTCTTCGGCTGCGGCGGCGATCGGGATCGAGGCAAGCGCCCCTTGATGGGCGCCACGGCCGCGCGGCTCGCCGATCGCGTCACGATCACCTCCGACAATCCCCGAAGCGAGGACCCCTCCGCGATCATCCGGGAGATTCAGGCCGGCGTCGGCGCCGCGCCGAACGTCCAAGCGATCGTGGAGCGCGCCGAGGCGATCGCGTCGGCGATCGCGGCGTGCGAAGCGGGGGACGCGCTCCTGATCGCGGGTAAGGGCCACGAGACGTATCAGATCCTGGGCGAACGGACGATTCCGTTCGACGACCGCGAGGCGGCGCGCCGGGCGCTCCGCTCCCGAGAGGGAATTCGATGAACGCCGCCACGAGCCCCTGGCTCTCCCTGGACGCCGTGCTCCGCGTCTCGGGCGGCCGGTTGTGGAAGCCCGCGGGAGGCTCGCCGGGCGCGCGCCCCCGCGTCTCCTCCGGAGAGGCCGTCGGCTTCACCGCGTGCGCGATCGACAGCCGCTCGCTCACGGGCGGCGAGTTGTTCGTGCCGCTTCCGGGGACGCGCGCCGACGGTCACGCGTTCATCCCCGCGGCGTTCGAGGCGGGCGCGGCCGGAAGCCTGGCACGGCGCGGATGGGACGCGCCCCCGGCATTGGCCGCGACTGGAAAGCCGATCGTCGAGGTGGACGATCCGCTGATCGCGCTCCAGACCCTCGGGGCGCACTGCCGGGAACGCGCCGATCTCCCCGTCGTCGCGGTGACGGGCTCGAACGGGAAGACGACCACGAAGGAGATGATCGCGGCGATCCTCGGGACGGGACGCCGCGTGCATCGGAACGTCGGCAATCTGAACAACCACATCGGCGTTCCGCTCACGCTGACCTGGTTGCGGCCGGAACACGAGGTGCTCGTCGTCGAGATGGGGATGAGCGCGCGGGGCGAGATCGCCGCGCTCGCCGCGCTCGCGCGGCCGAGCGTGGGCGTCTTGACGAACGCGGGGCCCGCGCACCTAGAGCAGCTCGGCTCGCTCGAGGCGGTCGCGCTGGCGAAGAGCGAGCTGGCGGAAGCGCTCCCTCCGAGCGGGCTGCTGGTCCTGAACGCGGACGACCCGCTCCTCTGGCCGATGAACCGGAATCGTCCGGTGCGGAAGCGCTCCTACGGCCTCGACAACCCGGAAGCGGACCTTCGCCCGACCCGTCTCGACCAGATCGCGACGGGCGGCACCCGGTTCTCCTTGCCCGGCGGTCCGGACGTGACCCTGGAGCTGCTCGGACGCCACAACGTGCGGAACGCGCTCGCGGCGCTCCTGGTGGGGGACGAGTTCGGCGTTCCCCGGGCGGCGGCGGCCGGCGCGCTCGCCGCCATGGAGGCGCCGAAGCATCGCCTCGAGCTTCGCCAGGCCGCGGGAATCGCGGTGCTCGACGACGCCTACAACGCCAACCCCTCCTCCATGGCGGAGGCGCTCGCCCTGCTCGGCTCGATCGAGACGAAGGGCGCGCGACGCGCCGTGCTCGGGGACATGCTGGAACTCGGCGAGACGGCCGAAGCGCTCCACGAGGAGACGGGGCGCCGCGTGCCTGCCGACGCGTGGCTGTACGCTGCCGGGTCGTTCGCGGCGGCGCTCGGGCGCGGGGCTCTCGCGGCCGGCGTGCCGGCGGCGCGGGTCCGGCGATTCGCCGACGTGTCCGAGATGGCGGCCGCCGTCAAGGCCGACGCGAAGCCAGGTGACCTCGTTCTCGTCAAGGCGTCCCGCGGCATGCGCCTCGAGCGCGTCGTCGAGGTGTTGACCGGCGGCGGCGCCGGTCGGACCAGCGGGCTCGCCCGCGCGGGGAGGAACTAGCGTGCTCTATCATCTCCTCTATCCCCTCCACGATCACTTTCCGGCGCTCAACGTTTTTCGCTACATCACGTTTCGCTCAGCGTACGCGCTCGCGACCGCGCTGATCCTGGCCTTCATCCTCGGTCCCCCCGTGATCCGAAGGCTTCGCGAGTTGAAGATCGGCCAGAAGGTGCGCGACGACGGGCCGCAAAGCCACCTCCCGAAGGCGGGAACGCCCACGATGGGCGGCGTCCTGATCGTGATCTCGATCGCGATCACGACCCTCCTCTGGGGCAATCTCACCAATCGCTTCGTCTGGATCGCCCTGATCGCGACGCTCTGGATGGGCGGCGTCGGGTTCCTCGACGACTATCTGCGCGTCGTGAAGCACTACCGGAAGGGCCTCCTCGGCCGCTACAAGCTGGCGGGCCAGGTGCTGCTCGGCGTCTTCGTCTTCGCGGCCGTCTATTTCTACCCCGCGCACACCGTGCTCGACCCGGCCGAAACGAACGTCCCATTCTTGAAGAACACGGTCGTCAACTTCGGGTGGCTCTACCTCCCCTTCGTGATCCTCGTCGTGACCGGCACGTCCAACGCGGTGAACCTCGCGGACGGCCTCGACGGGCTGGCCGCGGGCATGACGGCGGTGGCGGCGGTCGCGTTGGGCGGCATGTGCTACATCACGGGCCACGTGAAATTCTCCCAGTATCTCCAGATCACGCACATCGCGGGGACCGGCGAGCTGACCGTCTTCTGCGCCGCCGTGATCGGGGCCACGCTCGGCTTTCTTTGGTGGAATTGCCATCCCGCCGACGTCTTCATGGGGGACACGGGCTCGCTTTCCCTGGGGGCCGCGCTGGGCACCGTGGCGGTCCTGATCAAGCGCGAGTTCCTCCTCGCGATCGTGGGCGCAGTCTTCGTCGCGGAGGCGCTCTCCGTGATGGCGCAGGTCCTCTCGTTCAAGCTCTGGGGCACCCGCGTCTTGAAAATGGCGCCCTTGCATCATCACTTCGAGCTCTCCGGCTGGAAGGAGCCGCGCGTCGTGGTCCGTTTCTGGATCGCGGCGGCGCTCTGCGCCCTGGTCGGATTGAGCACGCTGAAGCTGCAATGAGCGACCACGCCACACCCTGGTTCGCGGGGAAGAAAGCGCTCGTCGTGGGAATCGCGCGGAGCGGCATGGCCGCCGCGCGGCTTCTCCGTCGCCACGGCGCGGACGTTCGGGCGGTCGACCGGCGAAAACCCGAGGAACTCGGCGGATTCGTGCGGGACTTGGAGGCGCTCGGGGTGGAGGTCCTTCTCGGCTCGACCGATCCGGAAGCGCTCGACGGGCGGGACCTCGTGGTCACGAGCCCCGGCGTGCCGCTCGACCTTCCGGTCTTTCGGGAAGCGGAACGCC
>Ga0075434_100001436_pt1 | contig 20006 bp, 16 predicted proteins | sample RhiMethybrSRZTD3_FD_75298 | JGI IMG/M metagenome (GOLD analysis project Ga0075434, IMG submission 75298) | Populus rhizosphere microbial communities from Tennessee, USA - Rhizosphere MetaG P. TD hybrid SRZTD3 | ecosystem: Host-associated > Plants > Roots > Rhizosphere > Soil | place: USA... | reverse complement strand
AGTGCCCCGTGGGAGTACGCGGAGAGTCGAATCCCTAATCGCATTTAGGTGTTTCGATATAAGATCCCGCCGCTTCACGCTACTCATCTCCACATACAAGGGGCACATCATGAACTGGTTTTCGCGGCTGGTTGCCGCTGTGGTCCTCCTTTTCCTCTCGACGACCTCCCTCCGGGCGCAGACGCCTGCATATCTGAGCGAGATGCCGGCTCCCGAACGCGTCGTACAGGACATGAAAGTTGCGTCCGACCGTGAATCGGCGGTCCGAGCGGCCGTCACCTTGAACCAGCTTGCGGGGATCGTCCAACTCCTGTCTGGCCCGCAGGCAGGTCGGCAGCCCTCGCCGGACGAGGTGGCGCGGATCGCACTGTATCGGCTGCAAAGCGCCACGGTCTTCAAAGTCGAGGAGGACAAAGCGGGCGCGTGCGCACCCGGCGACGAGAATTGCCAGGTGTACCTGCTGAATCGCTGCGCGGCGTCGTTCGAATTTTCGCCAGCGTTTCACCGCGAGATCCTCGATCACTACTTCTCGCCACAGTGGCAGGCGCAGTACGCCAGAAGGTTTGCAGCCGCGTCCGGAACGGTCTGGCAACAGGCCGTGACCATGCCCGCAGGAACGAAGGCCACCCTCTCACCTCGTGAATCGCAGAACTGCGCGGATGCGTCGGCGAGCTCACGGCTCTCCGGCCTGCTGAACTCCGTAACCGGCGGTGGTGGAGGCGGAGCCGTGGGCGGCGGCGCTGGTCTGGGATCTCGGGTCTCGTCAGTGCTGCTGACGATCCTATCGTTCGTCACGAACCTGATCGTGATCGCTCTCGTCGTCGCCGGTCTCGGGTTGATGTTGTTCTACCGATATCGATACTCGCGTTATTACCTGATTCGCAAGAACAACCAGGAAGCGATCGAGGCATTCGGGACGGGCAGCCAGAGTGCGCGCGAGCAGGCGATCATCGACGCATTCGATTCCCCCGATTTCACGTTCCGCTATGCAGGAGTCAGCTACGGCGGATCGCTAGGCGGACGCCTCGCCCCGAGTCTGAGTATCGGCAGCCTTATCGGCAGCGTTGTCGCGCTTCCGTTCGTCGCGTTAATGATCTTGATTACGTGGCTGCCAGCCATCATCGTCATCTACCTGGTCAACCAATTCGTCGGGACACGGGCAGCCATTCTGGTCGGTGTTGCGTACCTCGTGTGGCGGACGGTTGGCCGATTCACGTACGGCTCACACAGGGTGCGGTTCGTGCTGCTGCGCAACATCAGGTCGTTCCGTCGCGGCCATCTCGAGGCGATGCGCTTCGGCTATCTCGCGTTCAACCGCGGCCTCATCGACGAGGAGAAGTTTCACTGGTATCGCTTCACCGCCATTTATGCCGACGGGCACACCGACCCTGCGGAATGGGAGTTCGGTGGGCTCACCAACAAGTGGTTCAGCGGTTTCAAGTCGAAGCAGGGAGACATCGACAAGGCGCGCGAAGCAGTCAAGCAGTACTCCTCGGACAACGTCGGCACCGATATCGAGGCGCAGGCGCTGGCGACCGTGCAGCGGCTCGCGCACGAGCATCCTGAAGATCCGCTCTGGCAGGACATGCGGCGGCGGTTCGTGGAAGGCTCGTACTGGCTGACGCAGGGCGACTTGAAGCGCACGGTATTTGCGCCGTCCGACAGCCCGTACGTCATCACGCTGGGAACCCTCGACGGCACCAACACCGAGCTGGTGTTCTCGGGCGAAGGTTCGATCATGACCATCGCCCCGCCGGGCGCAGGAAAGACGCAGTGCAACGTGTTTCCAAACCTCCTGCGCTGGCCCGGGCCTGCCGTCGTGCTCGACGTGAAAGGCGAGATCTACGACGGCACGAGTGCCTGGCGCGCAGCGAATGTCGGCCCGGTGATCAAGTTCAGCCCGCTCGATCCGCAGCGAAGCGCCCGCTTCAATCCGTTGAGCGGCGTGCGCAGCGAATCGCTCTATCTGTGGGAAGACGCGCGGTTCCTCGCGGACATGATGATCGTCCCGAAAGCGAAGGAGCCGTTCTGGGAGGACAAGGCGAAGGAAATCCTGACGTTGATCATCGCCGACGTCGCGTTCTGGAATCCGCCCGACGACCGCGCGATGTCAAAGGTGCTCGCCATCATCAACCGCAATGGGTGGAACGAGTTCATCGACCGTTCGAAGAAGAACCCCGAGCTGCAGACGATACGAGACGAGGGAGCCAACCTCGCCTCGATGGATCCGCGGACACTCGACGGCGCGCTGCAGACCGCGAAGGCGAGTCTCGCGGCCTGGGTTGGCGAGCGGATCAACATGGTCACACGCCAATCGGACTGGAGTCCGCTGGACCTCCGCAACGGCACCAATCCCACGCTCTACGTCTGCGTGAAGCCGAACGAAATCGAGGCGTATCTTTCGTTGCTGCGCGTCGTCATCGCGCAGCACATTCGCGCCTTGACGTCGGAGCTGCCGCCGCGCGGCGCGGCACCTATCCTGTTCGTGCTCGACGAGCTGCCGCGACTGCGGCAGATGCCGCCGGTCGAAGAGGCGCTCGAAGTCGGGCGCCAGTACGGCATCAAGCTGTGGATGTTCGCGCAGAGCGTCGGGCAGATGAGGAATGCCTATCCGAATGGCGAAGGGATGATGGGGAGCTGCGCCGTGCGCACGTTCATGAACCCAAGTCTTCAGGACGGGACGGCGAAGATGATTGCCGAGCAGATCGGCATGCGCAGCGGCGAAGAGCATGGCGGCAAACAAGGCGAGCTGAAGCAGGACGCACTCGTGGTCGAGGCAACGCAGCTGGCGGGCGCCGAGTTCAAGGAGCTGCAGGTTGTGATGGGCGTCGGCAGCAAGCCGGCAAAGGTGCGCAAGAAGTACGCGCATGCCGATCCGGCAGTGCGCGGAAAGATGGGCACGTATCAACCGGAGCTGCGCGGCGAGGCCGCGGCAACCTAGGTCGAGCGTTTTACTGATGAAAGGTCTTTATACATGCGACGCAGATCTCTCATAAGCGTGGGCACGGCGACCTTCGCCGTGCTGGCAGTCTTGTTCGGCGCCTTCCCTGCCGGTGCACAAACGGTCGACGTTGGCGACATGGTCGAAACGAACGTCAACGGTTCTCGGGTGATCGGCGAAGTCACCCGCGCGGCTGGAGCTGTCGCCGATCTCAACGTCGGCCAGAACAATCGCGTTCCGCTGGTCGCTTTCGAGAACATGAAGGTGCTGCAGAAAGCCGGTACCGGCGGCAAATCCTCCTGTGCCGTCGGCGATGCGGTGCAGGTGCCGTATGTGGCCGGCACCGTGATATCCGGCAGGATCCTGAAGACCAACGGCGCCTATTGCGAGATGGACTCGTCCGGGTCCGGATTCACGGGATGGAGCAAATGCTCCGACGTCAGGCGCGCATCGGGTGGAACGTGCGCGCCGGCAACGGCTGCTGCACAGGGACGCGCGGGCGGGACATCGTCTGCCGCGGCCGGACCACAGCCTCCGCGCCCGGGCCTGACGTCCTGCGCCGGGAAAATCGAGGGCCGTTATTCGTCCGCCGCAGGCCTCGGCGGACTGACCATCGAATTCAGATCCGGAAAGGCGACGCTGAAAGGGCCATTGGTCGACGACGAGGTCGTGGACTGCTGGACGACGGGCACGAAGATCGTTTTGCACAATCCGAAAGAGGCCGAGGACCTCGAGCTGGACATCAACAAGGATGGTTCGATTGACACGCCGTTCGGCGAAATCAAGAAGAAGGGCGACTAGTAGGGACGGTGAACGTCGATGAATTACGAAGAATTCGAAGCGCATCGCGGAAAGCTCGTCGAGAGTCGACTGGAAGCCGAGGGCCTGTTGCAGGACGCTCGATATACCTACGGAGTCGTCAAAGAGCGGCACGACGAGCTCACAACGCAGCGGGCTGGTGCTGTAACGGAACAGGATCGTCAAACATTGGACCCGCAAGTCGCGGAGAGCGCAGAAAAACTGAAAAACCTCTCTCAACAAGTTCGCGATCGCGAAGCCGGGGTTGCGGCCGCGACGAGTCAGCTTCAAGATTTTGAAAAGGAAAAAGCCAAGGCGATCGCGGAGAGCGCCGTGGGGCCTGCGATCACCGCTGCTCATGCGGTGCATACGTTTCACGAGGTGCACCATGGAGCCCCCAACCTCGATATCTTGAAGAGCGTCGTGACCGCCGAGGTCGCCACCGAGGCGGTCAAGCACGCGTTGCATGAGAAGGATGCGTTGATCGCCGAGGGCAAAGCGAAGTTCACAGAGGTCCTCAATAGTGCCGGACCGTCGCCGGACCATTTCGAATTGCGGAAGATCGAGGACGAAATCGCCAAGCACAACGATCACGCCGACGAGTTGAACACGCTGGCCCAGAATTTCAAACGCGAGCTCCAGCGACCAGAGCCGGTCGATGTGTCGGACCAGCCGAAGGACGTCCGCGGTGAATTCGAATCCGTCGTCAACAGGACGAACCAGCTGTTCAAAGAACAGGACAAGGAGATGGCGGAACTTCAGGAACGCACCGCCGCCCAGGACCCTGCCGTGGCCGTAGGACAACAGGACGTCCGCGGAACGATGGCCAAAGAGACGATCGGCATGCGCGACGAGGTTACGCGCGAGCTGTGTAGGCCCGTGGCGGAACTCAATGTGGACGAGCGCAACGCGAAGACGCTCGAAGACAGCGCCGGACTGAACAAGGCGCATCTGCAACAGTACGGAATGAGGGTGGCGAACGACCCGAATGGGGAGAAGAAGCTCGAGAACTTTGCGTCCAACCTCGAGAAGAGCCAGAACGAACTAAAGCAGGAACTTCAGGCCGAGCGACCGCAGGCGATAGAAAACGAAATTACCACACTGCAACACCAGCACTTTCCCGAGGTTCAGCAGCAGGCCCAGGCCCTTCAGGGACCGAGCGGCCCAGGAGGAGGCGGCGCCGGCGGCGGCGCGCCGCAGCAACAAGGGCCGCAAATGAACATGTGAGGTCATTCGACAAGGATTTCGAATCCCAAGACGTTCGCCGCAAAACGTCTTGGGATTTGGAGCTTGGAGCTTGGAGCTTGGAGCTCGGAGCTTATTTCTTGACCTTCTCGTAACGTCCCATAAGTTCGGCCTGCGCGAGGATGTGGCCCTTGATGGCCTCCTCGACCGCCGCGCGATCCTTGAAGGTCTTGCCCGCGAGCGGAATGTCCACCGCGTACAGGCGGAAGAAATACCGGTGCTCGCGATCCGGCGGGCATGGGCCGATGTACCCGGCCTTGCCGGTACCGTTCATGCCCATCGACGATCCCGCGCCTTCGGCGATCCCCTTGCTGGCCGGCGCGATGTCCCACACCATCCAGTGATCGAAGTTGCCGCTTGGCATCAGGTTCTTCGGCACATCGGGATCGTGCATCGTCAGCACGAGCTGCTTCGCGTTGGCCGGGATACCGCTGAAATTGAGCGCCGGGTTCACACCGCCACCCTGGGCGTCGCAGGTGTACTTCGACGGAATCTTTTCGCCCTGCTTGAAGGCGGGCGTCGAAAGCTCGAGCGCGGATGCTGCGTGCGCCATGAGCAGTCCTCCTAATACAAATGCCAGTGTCTTCATGATTCTCCTTTTGACGAGGATCGACCAACAACAATCTGAAATCGTATGGCCCGGCGCTCCATCGCGTCAACGCGCGTAGTCGTATACCTGATTGCCCGACTTTTGCAGTCACTCTCGTGTCGCAACTCAACTCTGCGGGGTGTGAGACATGGCTGAGATCATTACTGACCTCGACACAACCGTCACGTCGCCCAACGGCGACCGGTACTACGTGCAGGTTGCTGCCGAGCCACTCGGCAAGAGTGTGTGGGAAGCGTGGCTGGAATTCGTACCGCTCGATGACAGTCTGGACGTGCTTCTCACGAACACCGAGACGACACAACCGACCCGCGATGATGTGGTCCGTTGGTCAACGACGTTGACGCCGGTGTTTCTGGAGGGCGCGTTTGCGCGAGCGGTTCACGCGACGTCGGGGCGTCAGATCGCGCGCGACGCCCCCAAGCTCGCGTAGCACCTGCCTGACCAATCGCAGCTCGTCACGTTCACCGTGGCGGCCGTGGAGCTGCAGCATCACCGTTGATCTGGCGATGCTCGATGCTGCGGTCGATCCAGCCGAGCAGCCACTCCGCGACCTGCAGGCTGTTGCGATCCTGCATCAGCATGTGCGAGTTGCCGTGAAAACCGACATCGGGCAGCGACACGACTTCGGCATGACCGCCTGCCTTGCTGGCCGCCTGCACGAAGTCGCGGCACGCTTTCATCCGCGGCGCCCAGCGGGTTGACTGATCGACATAGTCGCCGAACAGCACCAGGATCGGAATATTCGTGAACGGACGCATGTCGTCGGTGGCCGGCGGACATGCGCCGGGCTCGATGGAAACGATCCCGGCAACGCCCTTCGTGCTGAGAGCCGCCGTCTGAAACGGATAGATACCGGACTGCGAGTGGCTGATCAGGATCGTTCCATTCAGCCGCTGGGCGAGTTCGGATAACGCGGGCACCGTTGGATTCGGCGTGGGGAGTGCCTCAATCCAGTCGGGGACCATCTGGTTCCACAACTCTCCCTGCGCTTCCAACGGAAACTGCATTCCCGCGAACACCTTCGGATATTCCGCGCCGAACCTGAAAACGGTCCATGCCTCCTCGTGAGACACCGATGACACCGGTGGCAGTTGATCCGCGGGGCCCTTTCCGAGCTTGACGCGATTGATGGCGGATGGATTCGCCGCGGATCGTCCGCGCGACGCCTGATCGATCACGTAGACTCCGTGGCCGCGCCTCACGAAGTACTCGTCCCATCCCATCCGCCCGTCGGGTGTCGTCTCCCACGTCTTGCCCGTCAGGCAGCAGCCGTGGATGAAAGTGATGGGATGACCGGCGGCGCTGACTGGAACCTGATAATGGACATAGATCTGATCGACCGTGATCGTGCCGTCAGGCAACCGCGTCGTCGTGCTCGACAGCGTGTCGGAATGGATGTCGCGGCCGCCGACAAAGAAGCTGCCTTGCTTCTCGATGCGAAGAGGGCCTTGCTCCTGCGCGGATACGGAAATCGCCAGGATGGCCAGCGCGCCTGCCAGCAGTCGCGTCATGATTCTGCTCCGGGCGTCCGCCGATGCCACTCGGTCGCCTGTTCGAATGCGCGCGCCAGCGCGAGGACCTGAGGTTCACCGAGACGTGGGCCGGTGATCTGCAGACCAATCGGCAGTCCGGTACGACTGAACCCGCACGGAATCGAGATTGTCGGCAGCCCGAAGATGTCGAACGGCTGCGTGTTGCGAAGTGACGGTGCGACACCGCCCGGCGGCGGCACGGTTGGATTGTTAAGGGCCTCCTCAACGGTCTGCGGAAGAATCGGCGTCGTCGGGGTGACGAGAAGATCGACGGTCACAAAGACGGCCGCGACGGCGCGTCGCAGCCGCTCCAGTTCGCGCCGTCCCTCGATATACGCAGTCGCCGACACGCGCGAACCGCCTTCGATTCGGTCGCGAGTTGCGCGCTGATACAGTTCCGGCGTCTTCGTCACGTACGGTGCGTGGAACGCGTACGCTTCAGCACCGACGACGGGCAGCGTCCGGTAGGACGGCAGCTCGACGTCGCGAGTCGAAGCCGTCAATCGCCCGATCACCTGAAGCGCATCAGTCACGGCGTGCTCAATTTCCGGATCGAGGCCTTCATAGAAAACCGCGCGAGGGACGCCGATGCGAAAGGCGGAGACCTTCTGTGTCAGCGCTTTCGAATAATCGGGCGTCGCGGCGTCGATGCTGTTGGTGTCGGCCGGATCGTAGCCGGCGATCGCCTGAAGGAGGACCGCGGCATCAGCAACCGAACGGCACATTGGACCCACATGGTCCAGCGACCATGACAACGGCACGACTCCGGAGGTGCTGACAAGCCCATAGGTTGGCTTGAGACCCACGATGCCGCAGTAGGCGGAGGGCTGACGGATGGAGCCGCCCGTATCCGAGCCGAGCGCGCCGTAGCAAAGCTTCGCGGCGACGGCCGCGGCAGAGCCGCCGGACGATCCGCCGGAAATGCGCTGGCGGTCCCACGGGTTCCGAACGGGCCCGAAGTGACTGATTGCCGACGTATCGCCGTAGGCGAACTCGTGCATGTTCAGTTTGCCGAGCAGTATGGCGCCCGCTTGTTTGAGGCGCCGAACCACCTCCGCGTCCTGCGACGGAACGCGATCCGCGAACACCGCGCTCCCCGCCGTCGTCTTCACGCCGGCGGTGTCGAAGAGATCCTTCAACGCCACCGGAATGCCGTGCAGCGGTCCGCGTCGTCGTCCCCTCGCGATATCCGCTTCCGCCGCCCGCGCATCGGCGAGCGCCTGACTGGCCGTCACCGTAATGAACGCGTTCAGCGCGGGATTCAACCGATCGATACGCGCCAGGCATGCATTGGTGAGTTCGACCGGCGAAACCTTGCGGACGCGCAGCAGCTCGCCGGCATCCGACACGGACAACGCTGTCAGGTCATCAGGTTTTCGATTCGCAACGGTGCCGATCTGGCCGGGAGCCACCGCTGCGGACGCGTATGCGCCGAGCGTCGTCTTCAGGAAGTCACGTCGCGTTGGGTGCATGGTGCAGATTGCGCGGATTGTAATGCTTGCCGATTGCCGTGCGGCGGAAATTGCGCCGCCGATCGATCGCCGCCCTGCTGACGTCTACGTCCGCTGACTCGCGCCCGCCGCGTGCCTTACGGACAGAACGCAGGCGGCGCCAATTACCATCGACACGGCAAGCAGCGCGAGGCCGATGTTGAACGAATTGGTCGTCGTCCGCACGTAACCGAGAATATAGGGACCGACGAACCCGCCGAGATTTCCAAACGAGTTAATCAGTCCGATTGCGGCCGCCGCCGCAGATTCCGTGAGGAACGCAGTCGGCAGCGGCCAGAACCCGGGGAAGTATCCATCCGCGCCCGCGGCGACGACGCAGAACGCGGCGACGACGAGCCACGGACTCGCGCCCGCGAAAACCACAAGCAGATAGCCGGCCGCACCGAGCAGCATCGCACCTGCCGCATGCCAGCGCCGCTCGCCCGTGCGATCCGACGATGCGCCGAACGCGAGCATCCCGCCAAGCCCCGCCAGGTGCGGAATCATCGCGACCATCGTCACCTTCAGATCGCTCCACCCGGAAGAACCCTTGAGGATCGTTGGCAGCCAGATGTTCAGACCGTAGAACCCCACGGTCGCAAAGAAGTACGCACCCACCAGCAGCAGCACGTCACGATGACCGAGGGCGCGCCACATCGAAATCGGATGCGCCGCCTTGCGCTGCTGCTTCTCGGTCTCGAGTTCGTGGATGATCCACCGCTTTTCATCGTCCGGCAGCCACTTCGCCTCGCGCGGCCAGTCCGTCAGGTAGAACAGCGTCGTGAATCCGAGGATCACTGCCGGCACACCTTCGACAATGAACAGCCATCGCCAGCCGGGCTGATTCATCCAGTGAACCCCGAGCAGCAGTCCGGAAATGGGCGAGCCGATCAGATTCGAGATCGGAATCGCGGCCATGAACCATGCGACAGCCTTCGCGCGATCCTCGTACCGGAACCAGTGCGAGAGATAGACGATCAGTCCCGGAAAGAATCCCGCTTCGGCGGCGCCCAGCAGAAACCGCACCGAGTAAAACTGCGTGGCGGTCTTCACGAATGCCATCATGATCGCGAGGATGCCCCACGAGATCATGATGCGCGCGATCCACTTGCGCGCGCTCCATCGCTCGACGATGACGGATCCAGGAATTTCGAGAATGACGTAGCCGAAGAAGAAGATTCCGGCGCCGAAGCCGAACACCTCGGCGCTGAAGCCGAGATCGCCGGCCATCTGCAGCGCCGCATAGCCGACGTTGACACGATCGAGAAACGCGATGATGTAGAGGAGGAAGACGTAGGGCATGACACGGAGGCTGATGCGCCGGAGCGCCCGTTCAGCAACCGCGTCTAAATGGGGTCGGAGGTCATTTTTCGAGGACACTACCGGTTGCGGCAATCGACTGTCCTCCTAAAATGACCTCCGACCCCATTTTTTCGGCGCGAGAGGCTCGCGTTTGCGCGAGCCATCGGCGGAGCACGCGGTTCCACCACATGATGCCCCCGGTGACGAACATCACGGCCGGCAGCAGACCGATGATCACGTACGTGATCCGCACGCCCATCCCGCCGTAGCGGCCGAAGTGCATGCGAACCATCCACGCGATGAAGGCGTCACCCTGGCGGCCGATCGCAGCTCGATCTGCCGGCTCGAAGTAATCGACCACCTTGATGAACGGATCAGGGAACCCGAAGTAGATGCCGCTCACGCCCCACAGGAACAGAATCAGGAGGCCCCAGAACCCGAGCGCCGCGTGCAGGTCGAAATTGATGCGCTTCCACCCGCTTCGCGGGTTGAACAAGAAGCCTTTGTACCAGGCGCCGCTCGCCCGCCACCAGATCACGAGGCCCGAGAGGCACAGCACACATAGCACCGCGCCGCCGACCGCATTGATCTTGCGGCCGGTCTCGCCCGTCAGCAGGTTGTCATGGAGATCGGTGAACCATTCCATCACCGCGACAGAGCGGGGACGCGCGTTCCCCATGTCTGCGCCCGTGTACGGATTGAACCGCTCCTGGAGGATGACACCATCCCTGCTCAGCGTGGCTTCACTCGGAGCCAGACGGCGGCGCGAGGCGGCAACTCTCGTGATCCTGTACCCGGGATACTGGCGCAGCACCGCCGCACGCAGCTCCTCTTCTGAAAGCCGCTTCGCGTCCGCGGGGACATCCTTCGCCGGGATGTTACCGAGCTTGCTCTGATTCAGATCGCGCCGGAAGACGACAGCGCTGCCCGTGAGGCTGATGAACACCATGTAGACGCCGGCTGCGACCCCGGTCCAGAGATGGATCTGGAAGAGGGCGCGCCGCAGGAACGTCGGTTTCGGCTGCTTCCAGAAGCCCATGGCCGACCGATTCTACAACTTGGCTCCGAGATACGCACAGACCCGGAGCAGATCTGCGAAGACGCCGCCGGCCGTGACCGCCGGGCCTGCGCCTGGGCCCTGGACCACGAGGGGGTTTCTGTCGTAGCGGCTCGTGATGAAGCGAACGATGTTGTCCGTGAGGTTGATGTTGGCGAAAGGATGCGAGCGATCGAGCTCGACGAGCCCGACTGTCGCGCGCTGTGACGCCGCCTCGAGCGCGGCAACGTACCGCAGGACCTTGCCCTTGTTCTGCGCAGCCTCGAGCCGCTTCAGCATCGGTGCATCGAGCTCGGGCAGACGATTCATGAACTCCTCGACATTGCACGCGCTCAGCGACGGTGGAATCAGCCCTTCCAGCTCCACGCCCGCCAGCTCGACGCGCAATCCCATCTCGCGGCCCAGAATCACGAGCTTTCGCGCGACATCGGTCCCGGACAGATCGTCGCGAGGATCGGGCTCGGTGTACCCGTTCGCCTTGGCCACGCGCACCACTTCCGAGAACGGCTGCTTGCCGTCCCACACGTTGAAGAGATACGCGAGGGTGCCTGAAAAAATCCCTTCGATACGCCGTATCTCGTCGCCCGTTTCGCGAAGATCGCGCAGCGTCTGGATGATCGGCAATCCCGCGCCGACCGTCGCCTCGTAGAGGTAATGCGATCCCGCGGCGCGCCGCGCTTCGCGCAGGTCGTCGTACAAATCGAGCGGCCCGCTGTTGGCCCGCTTGTTCGGCGTGACGACGTGAATGCCCGCGCCGAGCCATCGCGGATATTGCTCCGCAACGACGTCGCTCGCGCTGCAATCGAGAATCACCGCATGCGGGAGATGCTCGGCGTTCACGTGATCCTCGAAGCGCAGCATGTCCGGCGCTTTGCCGTCCCTGAGTGACTCGCGCCAGCGATCGAACGGGATCGCCGAGTCGGACAGCGCCATCGCGCGCGACGTCATCACCGCGCGCAGCCGGAGGTCGATGTGAAAGTCGCGCGTCAGCCTTTCGGATTGGGACGCCAGCTGCTCGAGCAGCACGCTGCCGACCGCGCCCGGGCCGATGATGCCGAGCGAAATCGTGTGCGGCGACAGATAGAAGCCGGCGTGGACCGACCGGAGCGCCCTGGTCGTCTGGCGCTCGTCGATGACGACGGAGATGTTGCGCTCGGACGATCCCTGCGCAATCGCGCGGACGTTCACGCCAGCCGCGCCGAGCGATCCGAAGACCTGCGCTGCAATGCCGGGCGTCCCCGCCATTCCGTCGCCGACCACGGAGAGGATGCTGCAGCCGCGCACGATATCCACGTTCTGGATCTGGCCGCCATTGAGCTCCGCGTGAAAGGCATGACGCACGGTGCGAGCGGTGCGCTCGGCCTCGGCGTGGGGAATCGCGAAGCAGATCGAATGCTCCGAGCTTCCCTGCGAAATGAGAATGACCGAGATGCCATCCTCACGCAGGGCGCCGAACAGGCGCTGTGCCGTGCCCGGCACGCCGATCATTCCCGCGCCCTCGAGGTTGACGAGCGCCACGCCGTCGATGCTGGTGATGCCCTTCACTGGATGGATCGAGTTCGGCGACTCGGAGATCAACGAACCGGCCTTCGCCGGCGCGAACGTGTTCTTGATCCAGATCGGAATCCGCTTCTCCACCGCGGGGGCCATCGTCTGCGGATGGATGACCTTCGCTCCGAAGTACGCCAGCTCCATCGCCTCGTGATAGGAGAGCGAGTCGATCACTTGGGCGTCGGGCACACGGCGCGGGTCCGCGCTCAGCACACCGTCAACATCCGTCCAAATGAGGATCTCCTCGGCATCGAGCAGGTCGCCGAAGATCGATGCCGAGAAGTCGCTGCCATTCCTCCCCAGCGTTGTCTGCAGGCCATCCCCGGTGCGGGCAATGAAACCGGTGATGACGAGCGTCGCGTCGATGTCCTGCGGGATCACCTGCGTTGCGTTCGCGCGCGACTCGTCCCACCGCACGCTCGGGCCGAGCGCGCTCCAGTCCACGCGGACGATGTCGCGGGCGTCGACCCAGATGACCTTGCCGGGACGCTGCCCACGCGCCGCGAGATAGCGGGCGAACAACCGCGTGGACCAGACCTCGCCGAAGCCGGAAACCAGATCGCGCACCGCGGGCGATGCCGAGCGTGTCAGGTGGACCGCATGCAGGATCCCGGTGATGTCCTGGCAATCGCGATCGAGCACTTCGGTGTAGGCATCGGCCGACGTGCCGGGAATCAGCGTCCGCGCCATCTCGACGTGGCGCTCCCGCAGCGCAATCACCGCATCGTCCACGGGCTGCTGCCGTTCGGCCTGTGTGATGAGGGCGAGCAGGGCGTCCGTGACGCCGCGGCAGGCCGACAGGACAACGCCAAGGCGTTTTCCCCTGTCCTTGTCGATGATATCGGCGACACGCTGTATGCACGCAGCGTCGGCGACACTCGACCCTCCGAACTTATGAATCCGCCAGCGGTCCATCTAGCGGGTTATCGACCGGAGCAGCGCGGACCCTTCGGGTCCGCGTCCGCGGTCAGCGCGAGATCCGCGATTAACGGGAGAACCGATCGACGATGTCGACCAGCTCGGCGAGGCTTTCGGTGTGTTCGTCGGATCCCTGCGCGATGCTGTGCGGAACACACTTTTCGACGTGAAATTTGAGGATGACATGGCTGACGCGCCCGATCGCCGCTTCCGCCGCCGCGAGCTGCTGCAGGATGGCGATACAGAGGCGAGGCTCCTCGATCATCTTTCGGATGCCGCGGAGCTGACCCTCGATGCGCTTCAGTCGCGCGAGGACGTCGCGTTGATGCTCGATGTCCAGCGCGGGCGCGCTCGCCCCGCGCGAGGACTTGACTATAGCATGCGCATCCAGAGTGGCAGTGGAGGTATGTTCGTCGGCCATTTGTAGCGATTTACGGCCGCCATGCCACCTTCGTTTACCTGCCTTCACGCTCCGTGCGTCGGCGCGGCAGGCTCCTCCACCGGGCACGGGACAGCTCGTGGAAGTTCCGCCCCTCCGTGTCGATGATGACGACGACAGGGAAGGCATCTATTTCGAGTGAGTAAAGCGCTTCCGGCCCCAGATCGTCATAGCCGACGATGTCGGCTGCCCGAATTTGTTTCGCGAGCAGCGCGCCGAGGCCTCCGATGGCCGCGAAATAGACGGCACGATGTGTAACAAAAGCATTCATGTCGTCGCCGTGCAGCTCGCCCTTACCGATAACGGCGCGCACGCCGGCTGCAAACAGGGTCGGAAGAAATCGTGCCATCCGCGCGGTCGTCGTGGGCCCGGCGGATCCAATTATTTGGCTTGGCTTCGGTGGGGACGGTCCGACGGCATACAGAATCTGATCGTGGAGGGAGACGGGCACCGGGCTGCCTGCCTCGAGCGCACGTGTCAGCCGAGCGGCCGTGGCATCACGAAACGAGATGACGCGTCCGGTGAGCTCGACGGAATCCCCGGCGCGGAGGCGATCAAGATCCGCATCCGTTACACCGTCGTTAAACGTCAGCTGCATCACTGACATGTCAGAGCGAGTCATAGCGGCGTTCGGCCTCGAAAGCCCGTGTCCTTTGTGGCTTATTCGTCGTCGTGGCCATCGTGGCGTTCGTCAGAGCGTAGTCGAGATGCGCCGTGTCGAGTGGCATCCGAGATTGACGGCAACAGGAAGGCCCGCGATGTGCGTCGAATACACCTCGATGTTCACGGCAAGCGCGGTCACTCGTCCTCCAAGGCCCTGCGGTCCGATGCCAAGCTCGTTCACACGTTCGAGGAGCTCTCCCTCGAGACGACAGAGATCCGGCCGCGGATGACGTACGTTGATGGGGCGAAGCACCGCCTTCTTCGCGAGAAGCGCCGCGGTCTCGAATGTGCCGCCGACGCCGACACCGACGACGATCGGCGGGCACGCGTTGGCGCCGGCGCGATCGACGGTATCGAGAACGAAGTCCGTGATCGCCGGGACGCCATCGGCCGGGACGAACATCTTCAGCGCGCTCATGTTCTCGGCGCCGAAACCCTTCGATGCGAAGGTAATCTTCACGTCCGCGCCCGGAACCAGATCGGTGTGAATGACGGCTGGCGTATCGCCGCCGGCCGTCTTCAGCATTCGCGTCGGATCGCCGGTAACGGACCATCGCAAGTAACCGGCCTTCGTCCCCTCGCGGACGCCATCGAAGATCGCCTCCTGCAGGCTGCCGCCGATCCAGTGGACATCCTGTCCGACTTCAAGCATGACGACCGCGACGCCGCTGTCCTGGCACACCGGCAGCCGTTCGGCCGCGGCAATCTCGTAGTTGCGCACGAGCTGCTCGAGCGTGCGGCGTCCGATCTCTGATTCCTCACGAATCGCCGCGTCGCGCAGCGCCTGCAGAATGTCGTCAGGGATGATGTAGTTCGCCTCGATGATGAGCCGCGCGATGGTGTCGCGCAGCACGGAGACTTCAATACTTCTTACTTCCCCCACTTACTTTTCCACTTTTCCACTTTTCAACTTTTCCACTTCCGGTTCCGGGATCTTTCCGCGAACCGGCACGTGGCCGCGTTTGTAGACCATGAACGTGCGCAGGAACTCGATCACGATCTTCCCCGTCTCGGTGAACCCCGTCGTCCTGACGCGGACGATCCCGACGTTCTGGCGCGACTTGGATTCACGCTTCTCGAGGACTTCGCTGCGCGAGTAGACCGTTTCGCCCTCGAAGAGCGGGTTCGGCAGCCGCACTTCGTCCCATCCAAGATTGGCCATCACGTTGATCGACAGATCGATGACCGACTGTCCCGTCACCAGCGCAAGCGTAAAGGTGGAATCCACCAGCGGCTGGCCGAACTCGGTTTGCGCCGAGTAGTGGCGGTCGAAATGAATCGGATTGGTGTTCTGCGTCAGCAGCGTGAACCAGCTGTTGTCCACCGGCAGCACCGTGCGCCCGAGCGGATGCTGATAGATGTCGCCGACCTCGAAGTCCTCATAGACACGTCCGGTCCAGCCTTCTTTGATTGGCATGTCGCTCCCGCGGCGGACCTAAAGGTCCGCCCCTACACATCCGCCTGCGGCGGACCTACACATCCGCCCCTACACATCCGCCCCTACACAATACCGCTGGCGCGCCATCGGGCGGTCGTCGCCGGTTCAATGCCGAGCTCATTGAGAATCGCGTCGGTGTGTTCGCCCAGCGCGGGGATGGCGGTCATGGGAACCTCCATCGCTTCCACGTTGAAGGGTGGCTTCAGCATGCGGATGGCGCCTGCGGGCGACCTCACGTCGCTCCAGCGATCGCGCGCGACGAGCTGTGGGTGGTCGATCAGGTCCCGGACGGTGTTCATCCGCGCATTGGCGATCTGCGCCTGCTCGAGCCGAGCTATCACCTGCTCCGCCCCGAGGCCGCTGAACGCATCGGTAATGATCGCGTCGAGTTCGCGCCGGTGCTCAACGCGTCGCGGATTGGACGAGAACCGCGGATCGGCGGCGAGCTCCGGACGCTGCAGCACGTCGGTGCAGAACCGCACCCATTCGCGCTCGTTCTGGAGGCCGAGATAGACGACCTTGCCGTCACCAGCCGTATACGGGCCGTACGGATCGATTGTCGCGTGGCGCGCGCCGCTGCGCGGCGGCGGCGCTCCGCCGTAGGAGTAGTAGATCGGATACGACATCCACTCCGCGAGCGAGTCGAAGAGCGAGACCTCCAGCGATGCTCCTTCGCCGGTCTTCTCTCGCCGCAGCAGCGCCGCCAGCACGCTCGAGAACGCGTACATCCCTGCCGAGATATCCGCGACGGAGATACCGACTTTCGCGGGCTCCGCTTCGCTGCCGGTAATGGACAGCACGCCGGTCTCGCTCTGCACCAGCAGGTCGTACGCCTTCTTGTCTCGATAGGGACCCGTCGAGCCGTATCCAGACACCTCGCACACGATCAGGCGCGGATGCGCACGCCGCACCTCGGCGGAGGCAAACCCGAGACGCGCCATCGCACCGGGCGCGAGGTTGTGGATGAAGACGTCGGAGCGCGCGAGCAGCAGGCGCAGCACGTCGATCGCCTCCACGCGCTTCAGATCGAGCGTGAGTGACTGCTTCGAACGATTCAGCCACACGAAATGGCTGGACATGCCATTGACCGTCGCGTCGTACGCGCGTGCGAAATCTCCGACACCAGGCCGCTCGATCTTGATGACACGCGCGCCGAGGTCCGCCAGTTGCCGCGTGGCAAAGGGCGCCGCCACCGCCTGCTCGACGGCGATGACGGTGATTCCTTCAAGGGGCAGCACCGAACAAATATAGGCTGGACTGGCGGGATGGGCGCGAACGGCGAGACGGTTTAAGATTGCCGTTTATGGCTACTGCGACGGGTGCCGTGGTTGACTTCATCGCTTCGACGTCCTTCTCCGACATTCCATCCGAGGCGCTGACGATTGGCCGCCGCTGCATCGCGGACGGCATCGCGGTGATGCTCGCGGGATCGACGACGCCGGCCAGCGAGATCCTGCGCGCGCAGGCGCGCGAGGACGCGTGCCGTGCGGAGGCGACCATCGTCGGCCGCGACAGCTTCCGGACCCGAGCCGCGTCGGCCGCGCTCGTGAACGCGACGAGCGGCCACGCGCACGATTACGACGATACGCAGCTGTCCACCGCCGCCGATCGCATCTTCGGCCTGCTGATGCATCCAACGATTCCGCCGCTGGCCGCGTCGCTCGCGCTCGGCGACCGCCTCGGCGTCTCGGGACGGACCATGTTCGAAGCGTTCCTGGTCGGCTTCGAGGTGGAGTGCAAGATCGCGGATGCCATCAAACCGACGCATTACAAGCAGGGGTTTCACACCTCGGGAACCATCGGCGCGTTCGGCGCAATGGCGGCGTCGGCCAAGCTCCTGAAGTTGGATCGGACTCAGATAGCGCACGCGAGCGGCATCACCGCCAGCATGTCGGCTGGCATTCGCGTCAGTTTCGGAACCATGACCAAGCCGCTGCACGTCGGCCGAGCCGCGTTTAACGGCGTGACCGCAGCAGAACTGGCGGCGAAGGGATTCACGGCTGGCGCCGATGCGCTCGACGGCCAGTGGGGGTTCTTCCAGGTCGCCGGTGGCGGCTTCGACGCGGAGCGCATCGTTGGCGCGCTCGGCAACCCATGGACGATCGTGAGCCCGGGGGTCTCGATTAAGCCGTACCCATGCGGCTGCCTCGGACATCCGACGATGGACGCGATGCTGACGCTCGTCACGAAGCACGACATCAAACCGGAGCAAATCAGGAAGATCCGGCTGCGAGCCGGTTCGAACATCCTGAACCCCCTGCGTTACAAGATCGCGAATACGGAGCTCGAGGCGAAGTTCTGTCCGGCGTTCATGCTGTCGGCCGTTGCGCTGCGGCGCAAGGCGGGCGTCAACGAGTTCAGCGACGACTTCGTGCGCAGTACGCCGGTGCAGGCGATGATGCGCAGGGTCGAGACCATCTTCGATCAGGAGATCGAGAATCAGGGCTTCGTCCGGATGCTGAGCATCGTGGAGGTGGAGCTGGACGACGGCCGCGTCCTCAGCGAGCCCTCGGGTCCGTATCGGGGAGGGCCCGAGCGGCCGTTCACACGCGACGAGCTGCGCGACAAGTTCGTGGAATGTGGATCGCTCGTGCTGCCGCAGGAGCGCCTCGACGACATCTTCGCGCGCATCGAGCGCATCGAACAGGTCGGCAACGTCCGCGACTTCACTGCACTGTTGATCGAACGCGCATTGACGCCGGCTTGAGGAGAATGACCATGCGTCTGGCGTCGCTTGCATTCGCAATCGCTCTCGCAATTCCATGTGCGGCTGCTGCGCAGGGCCTGCAGCTCCACGTCGCATCAAACCCCAGGCCAGAGTTCGTCAGCGGAGGCGACGTCCTGGTGAGTGTCACGCCGCCCGGCGGAGTCCAGCTGGCAGCCGTCCGCCTCACGCTGAATGGCACCGACGTCACAAGCGCCATTGGTCCAGACGGCTTCGCGTTCGTGAAGAACCTCAACGATGGCGCCAACACGCTGGTCGCGACAGCGGGGAAAGCGACCTCGAAGCTTACCGTCGTCAATCATCCGATCGCCGGACCCGTGATCTCGGGTCCGCACGAGCAGCCGTTCATCTGCGAGACCGAGAAGTTCAAGCTGATGGCTGGCGGCGCCGCGGGCAAGCCGCTCGATGCGAACTGCTCCATCGCCACACGCGTCGACTACGTCTACAAGTCCACGGCCGCTGCGCCTCCGGCGGGACGCGGCCGCGGCGCCGACGAGACCGTTTTCAAGCCGCTCGCCGATCCGAAGAACCTGCCCGCTGATGTCGCGATGACAACAACCTCGCTCGGCAAGCAGGTGCCGTTCATCGTCCGGGTCGAGACCGGCACGATCAATCGCGGCGTCTACGAGATTGCGATGCTGTTCAATCCGGCCAGGGATGCGCAACCCGATTTCATGACGAAGCCATCAGGATGGAACGGCCGGCTGATCTACACGTTCGGCGGCGGCTGCGCGGGTGGCTGGTACAAACAGGGGACCGGAACGGGCGGCGTCGACGACGAGGTGATGCTGCAGCAAGGCTACGCCGTCGCGTCAAACTCGCTGAACGTGTTCGGCAACGACTGCTCGGAGCTGCTTGCCATCGAAACGATGATGATGACGAAGGAACACTTCATCGAGGCGTACGGCGCGCCGAATCTCACGCTCGGCTTCGGCGGCTCGGGCGCCACCTATCAGCAGCATCAGATTGGCGACGGCTATCCCGGGCTGCTTGACGGCCTCATCGTCCAGCGCAGTTTCCCCGACATGGAATTCGGGACAGTCGGGATGATCACCGACGCCCGATTGCTTGCGAACTATTTCGACAACCTCGCGGGGGCGGTGACGTTCACCGACGAACAGAAGCGGCAGATCGCGGGCCTCGGTCAGCTCGCGACGCTCAAGACCAACAGCCTGAATCCAGGCCGCATCACGGTCGGGGAGTACTGCTCGGTGCCCGAGGCACTGCGCTACGACCCGGTGAAAAACCCGACGGGCGCGCGCTGCGACGTGTACGACCACGCGGTGAACGTCTGGGG
>Ga0075434_100001432_pt1 | contig 20032 bp, 13 predicted proteins | sample RhiMethybrSRZTD3_FD_75298 | JGI IMG/M metagenome (GOLD analysis project Ga0075434, IMG submission 75298) | Populus rhizosphere microbial communities from Tennessee, USA - Rhizosphere MetaG P. TD hybrid SRZTD3 | ecosystem: Host-associated > Plants > Roots > Rhizosphere > Soil | place: USA... | reverse complement strand
GTGGCTGCTTGAGAGCGGCGTCGCAGGACGCCGGTTGGGAACCCACGTAACTGCGGATTGGGAATCAGCAGTTTTTATCTCGACATACTGCTGACCACTCTCTTCTGCTTTCTTTGTCTCCACTGTCACCTGAGGGCTTGAGGCAAGGTTGCCCATCTGCTGGGCCTGACCGCGTTTGCGCTGAATTGCGTACATGACACTCTTCTGATCGTTCTTGGAAGCCTCACCCAGCTGCGTAGTTCAGTTCATCTCCTGGCACATGTTGTCGACAACCTGCGGAAATGCCATGAGGTACTGCATGCACGCCCCGAAACCTGCCTGCTTGGCCGCATTCACGAGCGCATCGCCCTTGAGGTTCTGGTTCTCTATCAGTCAGGCGCGATCAGGTCGTCTACGCTGATTGGGGGTGACGGTGAATTAAATCGCCGCGATCAACCACGCCATTCTCAATTACGTAGGATATGAGGCTTTCGTCTACGTTTTGTCGTTGCGCCGAGCGGGCTACTGATGCGACTCAGGTTCTTGCTGCGATAGTATAAGGTTTTATTATGCCTTCAATAAAAACGCTCGATTCACTTGTCGGTAGTCGTCCCTCAGCACTGCATGAGCGAAGCCTCGACGGACACGTGTTCCAATTATATTTACGAGGCGGGAGAGAAAATCGATGACGTTTCTGTTCGTCATGCTTCCACGCACCGAACTCCCTATGGCTGTGTGCGAAGTCCCTCATGTGTAGCGCCGTCACACCGAAAGCTGCCAATGTTTCTTCCAATTGCGCTCGAATTCAATCCACTGTTCTACGTGGCTACGAAACCAGCTACAACGACAGCCTTTGTATCGTCGGGTGAACCGGCTCGAGCTTTGCTGCACTTCGCACAGCGTGATCACAAAGCGGAGTGAGAACCGTGCAGGGCGGAGAGGGACTGCCCGCGCATGAAACCTACAAATCAAAACTAAACCTTCATCCGAAAACTCGAGAGGAGTTGCCGTCGCCGAAAACAATGTATTAACGCACAAGGGCCCGCGTGGCTGCGACCCGCGGGCCTTATGCAACTCAAACCGTGACGTTGGAGTCACAAGACAAGGATGTTCGGATGCGCACCTTGCAGAGGGGCACCTGACATGGCGGAAGTTAGCTACTTCGAAGCCCGCATGCCCAGTTCTAGTGGTGGAAGTCAATTCACCCAGGCCGACTTCCAGAGATTTCCTTGCCTTCAGCTTTTGCGCACCTGCGGTCGATGATAAAGTCAACCACGAACTTCATTTTTTGATCGTTATCCGCCCCAAAATCTATCAACTTGCATTACCACTCCTCATCCGTGGGAGTCCACGTTTTATCCGGGTTGTAGAGCACCATCTCCCTGAAGATTTTAAGGGTGTCTGGACCCAAGTCCTTTTGGTAAACAATGCCGTCAAAGCCCACGAGGAAAGCCTGCACCCCCGTAATCCGGTATTCCGCAGGCGCAGCGGCAAGAGCAAACCCTCCTATCATCGCGCCTTTGACGACGAAGCTCATTTGGCCAAGCGGAGCAGCCGGGCCCTGTCCTTTCAAAATCTTGAAGTAGTAACCGTGATAGGGCTTGCTCTTGTCTGTGTAGCCTTGCTGCAAAGCCTTGGCAATCCCCTCGGCAATGGGTCCTCCCAAGCCACCGTCGGCGTTATACCAGACAAGCCCGTCGTGTTTGCCTGGGGTGCTGATGACTCGCTGGGCATACTGGTTTACTTCGGAATTGTCATGCTTCTCCAAGGCGTATGCCTGCTGTGCATCCACGTATCCACGACATATCTCGATGGCATCCAGTTCATTGGAACCGATGCGCCTATAGAGCATCTCCTGGCGGCCGGCCTTGGTATCGAACAGCCACTCGTTGCCTTTCTTGACTAGTGGGATCGGCAGGGGCCACCCATCATCGCCAACCAGAACCGCGGCGCTGCTAGCGTTCTTCGGATCTAGGTCGACCTTCGTCTTTTGCCGTCCCTTTGTCGCAAATTCCGCCGCCTTGTTCTTGTCGCTGACGGGGTCTTCCGACGACAAGAGATCTTTGGAATCGGAGCCAAGTATTTGTTCCAACGTAGGCAGGTCATAGGTACCCGCAGCTTGTACCAGGGCATCGGCAGCTTCCTGGGGTGTCGCGAAGGTTTTCTGCTGCGCAACCGAAGAAGCTGCAGGAGAGGCGTTCCCGGATTGCGTCGCTACGATCGACACGGACGCTGCGGCACCAGACAAAACCACTATCAGCGCGGCCCGGAGCATTTTCCGGCCCACAATCGTTGCTTTCGATATTACGCCAGCGTCTCGGATCATCGACTACCTCCTTCTGCCGCCACCGCCGCCTCGCCCACCCATGCTCGACGCACCTCGCGAACTGCTCGAGCGTGCGCTGCTGGCGCTGCTTCCCGATCCGCCAAAGGCACCTCCCCTGGAACCGCTGCTTGTTCCCGACGATACACTTCGGTTTCCGACGCGGTCCCCCCCGCCTCCTCCACGATTCGCGCTCCTGTCGCTCGTCCCGGCGCTAGGACGGTTGCCTCCCCGGTCTCCGGCTCCGCCACGGTTATCTCCAACTCCGCCACGGTTATCTCCAACTCCACCACGGTCGCCAACTCCACCGCGGTTATCTCCAACTCCACCGCGGTTATCTCCAACTCCACCACGATTATCCCCAACCCCACCACGGTCGCCAACTCCGCCCCTGTTGCCAGCCCCGCCTGAAGCGCGATTGCTGACCCCACCTTGTTGCCGCTGCCGGGCATTTGCTTGGCGATTCGCCACGGAATCGCCTCGCGCGGTGCCGCCGAACTTATTGGCCGTAGCCCGGTTGGAATACGGGGTGCCGCCACGGTGCTGCGGATTATGTTGCCAGGTGCCGCCACGATTTCCACCGCTCACGTTGGTACGGTTGCCCCCCTGCACGTTAGTATTGCGATTGAAATTATTATTAACGTTTACGTTGATGTCATTATTCCCACCCCAGCCGCAGCCCCAGCCCCAGCCCCCAGACCACATCGCGCCCATGGCCACTCCGACGCCGAACGAGAGTGCCATGCCCCCGGCCACTGCCCATCCACTCGGTGGCGGTGGTGGGTAGTAAATGGGCGGATAGGGATACGCGGGGGCGCCGTAAACGACCACAGGATCGTAGGACGGCACATGGATCACCTGCGGGTTCGCCTGCTGAATAACGATAACCTGTTTGTTCTCAACTGTCTGGGTTTCTACTTTCATCTGTTCGTTCGACTTCAAGCCCTTATCCTGGGCCTTCTTGCGCATGCGCTGGACCGCGCCCATCACATCCGATTGCTGCGCCAGGAAAGCGTTCCCCAAGTCGGTTGTCCACTGAATGTCGTCGGTTAGGCGCTTCACCACGTCAGGGAGTCCCGCCATCGCTTGGACGCTTGCGTCCCAAGGCTGCTTCGCCACGGCGTCGGCCAGGGCCTTATCCTTCAGATTTTTGTTTTTCGATAACCACTGTTGAAGCTGGATAAGTTCCAATGGGTAGGTTGATGCAGCCAGAACCTGCGCCAGCATCGGGTCCGGATAAAGCGCGAGCGGGGCCACCAGCGAGTCAAGCTGATCTGGCGGGATCTTGGCAGCGTTCTCTTGAGCAGACGCAGCGGGCTGCGACTGTTGCTCAGCTGCGCAGCCTACCTCGCCAGGCACGAGCATGGCAGAACAGAGGATTGCAATGCAGTCTTTCGCAATTCTCCAGAGAAATCTCGGTCTCGAGGCTTTCCTTATCATGATTGAACTGTCCTTTGTCACCGGACTCTCCGGCGAGTGAGGAGGAGCATCGAATGCGAACTGGAATTCGGTTTCTCTAAGCGGCCGCACTCAATTTCGTTCGCTTCGGAACTCGAGCTGCTCCGTGCTCTGAGGTTGGGAGAAGCGTATTTATGCTACGCCGCGCTTGTCGAGGCATGAACTGTCAGTGTTGACAGGAGGCAACGCTTTTGGCAGTGGCATGGACAGATGCCGTCGTTTTTCGACTGCTCGATTCTGATGCTGGCTCGCTTTACAAGGTTCGCTTCGTCCTGAAGCGAGAGCACCGAGGTGGGTGTTCAGGCCGAGCGGGGCCCGATTGCATGCGGTATGCGATGTACGCAGCAGTCTTGCTCCCGACTGGTATCAACCGCTGCGCCCTCCAAACGGCATGACCGCTCCTCGCCAGGTAGCGCAGGAGAGGCCGGCAAGGCCAGGGAACACGGTGAGTTCGCCTTGAACCACTGGTTAGGCGTCTGCTGCGAGTCTGACCGCAGATCAAGGGCAAGACCTCGCTGAGCGCGCTGGCGGTGAGTGTTAACGGCGAACTGTGACCCCGATAGTGGCATCCGGGATGACCGTCTCGTGGCTAGCACTGCGACAACAACATCAGCCCCATCGCTGGTACAAAGATCCTCCACTCTAGGTACTGTCACCAGGAAAAACAGACTTGGCCCGCTTTCAGCAAGTCCTCTACGTTGATGAGGGCCGCCTCCGCTCCGCTACGCTCGCAGGGCTTCGCTCCGCTCCGGCGGCTAATTTACAGAAAAGAAGTTACACGTACTCTTGGACGCCGAGGGGAATGAAAACGTGATGAGAGTAGAAATCGGTCACGATCTTCACTTTCAGATGCAGGCTGACATTCAACACCGATACGAAAACTGTAGAGTCGTTCCGAGTCGAGAATGTCGAGGTGACCTGCCCGTAGACTAAGAATGGAAGGCAGGTCAAAGATAATGAGACTGCGTCTGCGAATCGATGGAATGGTCGCTTGATCCGCACGAACTGAGCCGGCAAATTCGGATGCGGGGAGAAAAAGCCAGCAAGAGCGCTCAGGTGAGGGGGTGCAACTTTCGCGGCCGCTACCTCCTAACCCATTGGCGTTCTGACTCGCAGTCTGGTTGGCCGCGGTGGATCTTTCTGACCTCTATGCAGTCGTCACACTCACTGTTGAATACAAGAAAGTCAAAAGCAGTGCGGTGGCATAGCGCATACGAGGATTCATGGCTCACTCCGTTTCCCTGCAAGAGCCGCACCCTGCTTGTGGACTCGACTGCAGTCGCGACATCACCTTTGGAGTGCACGCAACAAGGAATTCACACACGTCACCCTGCTCCTCAATAAAACTAAAGTCACCCGGATGTGCGGGCAACTGCCAAAAGTTACAGCCAAACGGGAGTATTGCGGCCTTATGGCAACCTGCACGAGAATTGTCTGTCAGTTCAAACAGTGCTGGGCCCCGAATTGGCGGATTAGGGTTAACTCGGTTGACAATGAAAAGTGACAACCCGAGGTGCGGCATTTGCCTACGTCTTTATCCGATCGTCCTCTCCCTCATCTTGGCGTCTAGTTCACTCTCCCAAGCGCAAACTGAACCACAACTTCTTCGTTTCGACCTTACGCCGATTGTGAGCTACCGGACCAGCACTAGTTTCACCACGCAACCTGGGATTGAAGGAGTTTCCGCGCGGGTCGTCCTCGATTCCAGTCCGAGTTACGGTGCTGCGTTCGGCGTGCGCCTCGATGAGGACAATCTCATCGAATTCCGCTGGGCTAGAGAGAATACTCATTCGCATGTAGAAGGGGCAGTGGTCCTGCCTTCCAGCGTGCACGTCAAATTGGACCAGTTTCATGGCGATTTCACACACGAATACACCTTGGAAGAGTGGCGGCCCTGGATTAGACCATTCATCATGGCCAGCGTGGGAGCGACGCGTTTCTCAGATGCCGCTAGCAACAGCTTTACACGTTTTTCCTTTGGCATTGGAGGAGGAGTCAAGTTTTTTCCTACGCGACACGTTGGCTTCAAAATGCAAGCACAGTGGTTGCCGATACTGGTGGACCCGGAAGTCGTAAGTTTTGTTTGCGGAACGGGATGTGCCTTCCGCCTGCAGAGCCAAGGTATCTCACAGGGTGAATTCGCAATGGGCCCAGTGTTTCGCTTCTGAGAAACTTGACCGGAGGGCTGTCTGTTTCTTGGTGTCTGTCTCACACGCTACTTAAGCCCAAAGGTCCAACTAAGACCGGAACTCGTTCCGTAATCGCTCCCTGAAAATCCTGGCGGTGGACGATTGTCCCAGTTGCCGTAAAAAGATGCGTTCCACTTCAGATTGCTGATGATCTTTACGTAATAGGAAGCATTCGTGCTGAAACGTACCCGACCCGGATCGGAGAACGCGGGCAGAAGAGCAGCGGTTACGTCGAGGTGAGTTTTGCTGAACCGGAACAGTTGAGCTTCCGCGTAGAGAACGCCCGTCGCAACGTTCTGATTCGTGACTGCAAGGCCGGACTGCTTATAGTCGGTGTTTTGCCACGCCGCTCCGCCGAGAACTGCGATGCTCCCTCGGTTTGTGTTCTTCAAGTAGCGTCCGACGCCACCGCCAATGGTTTTCTGCAGCGCGATCCCCTGTTCCGAGCTTTGTAGAAAGTTGGCCAGGCCCGCATAGAACCAGTTGTTCGAACCTAGAAGATGCCGTGCGCTCAGGTTAAGAGAGTTTCGGGTGGAAGCATTCGTGCCGGTGCTGGACGACAGGTTGGAATTGAAACCTGCCGCGGCGGCCCAGCGTTCCCGAACGTATGCGGTCTGCGAGCCCAGGCTATACTGCGTGGATTGATTTCCCTTGGAGTAGATTACTCCGAAACTTACTTCACCGTTAAATCGTTGCCAAAATCTTTCTGAAGTAGCGATCATCTGGACAACTTGGGATCGATCGAGCGTGTCTCGTTTCTCCTGCTCCACCACTTGTATTCTCATGGGTCGTTCGGCACCTGCCTCCGGTGTTTGCAGTGTCCCTGTGTATACCGCGCCACCCTCCGTCTTGACCACAAACAGCTGTGTGCTTTCCAGCCGAGCTACCTTCGACCAATCGACAGAAGCAGTGCCGTCGATATAGTCGAAGCTGACGTAAAGCACACCGGCATCCAGTCCTTTCACCTCGCAGGTCATGCGATCGCCATTCTGCATGATCAGGATGTCAGTCTTATCTCGCGCATGGAATGGAACTGTCGAAAGGAAAGCGACACACAGAACAAACAGTCGGGTGTTCATACGTGGACCCCTTAGCCGTCGACTCGCTGAGCCGACTCAAAACCTTCACTCCTCACAATCGAATGGGTTTCGTTCTGCGCGACGCAGTGAATGAGGCTCGCGTTCGGCATCGCGACGAGTCAGATGTGGCGGAAGATCGACTGTGGCTGCCGGACCCGCGCTATGATGAGGGCTCTATGGAAAAGGTATCGCGAAACGTTGAGTTCACTTCACGGCTTGGGCTTCTCTTTCTTTATTCACGAAATAGAAATATGCGGCCACACTCGAAAAATTGATCAGGATCGCGATAACGTTCCAGGCGACCACTGGTCGCGAAGCAATCAACAGACCGTAGTACACCCAAAGGATTTGAAAAATACCGAGGATTGCTGCCATCCTTGGATTCATGCCGGCGCTGGACCTGCGTCGGAACATGGCGACCAAGTCTGGAGCAGCGGCAAACGTCGTTCCGAATCCCGCCACGAAACCGAAGATTTCCGAACGATGAAAGCGTGGAATCAGAAGGCTCTGGGTGTCTTCTCGCAGGCTCTGACATCCAAGCGCGAGGCCAAATAGCAGAATTACTACTAAAAACCTCAGAGATCGCCCCATTTGTGACTCCAACAGCAGACTCTTGAATCATCAACTGCGCTATTAGAATCTCAAAGTTAGTCCACCAGTGATATCAAACTCGTGTAGAAAGTGATCGTTCCCGACCTCCCAGCAGCCAAAGAATGGATCGCACCAGAAACCGCCGCTTGTTGTAGTGATGTAGGACGGTGACCACTTCCCTTGCACACGCATTCCGAATCGATGATTAAAGTTGTATTTCGCTCCTGCTCCGAGTGCCCATGCGAATCGAGTGATACCTTTGGCGCCGTTGTCGGGTGAAAGATTCGTGCCTCCGAGCCCGAACATTATGAATGGTCGCATTTTCGTCTCCCGATCCGACAGATGGTAGAGGATGTTTCCGAGATATTGATTTGTCCTGAGGTTGAACACTTTAACGCTGCTACCGCCCGAAGCAAATTGTCCCAATGTACCTGCACTGTTGTGATTCCACATAAATTCAACGCCAGCGTGTTCTCCCAACAGATACCCAGCACTGACGCCGTAGTTCACGTTGTTCTGTACTTCAATTCGATTGATGAACCCGGCACTGACATCTAATCCGCCGTTGAGTTGTCCACCGATAAAGGGTGTTATCTCGAAGTTTTGGGCGACTGCCATCGTTGTTGCGAACAAACATCCCAGCAATAACAAAACTTCCTTGAAACGCATTCCGCTACTCCCTTCGATCGTGCTGTAGCCCGCTGTCACTCGACTACCTATGCCTTGTGAAGGCGCGCATCGCTCTGCAATCTACGGAGAGGAACTTGGTCAGAAAACTGGCAGAACTTACAGGCGAAGGCGTTATTCCGAAGATGTGCTCAGAAGCTACTGTCGATGTGCAATGGATAGGTAGGCCAGTGGAGACTGCTACCTCTGTCAGTATTCAGTCAGCGGCATGAACACTTACCCTCCTCCTGAGGCCTGAGAGGCGGACGGCCTTTCTCTAATCTGCGTCATCACTGAGGAAAGACATGCGCCCTCTGAAACTGGTACAGCACATGAAAACAAACGGCGGGCTGTTGGTGGGACTCGTTCAAGGACGGGTCTTCACGTTGCTCACGGCGGTATTCACCTTATTGATTTGCCAGCATCACGAAGGATCGACGCTCCACACTGAACGGGACCTGCATTAATGAGCCAGTGGCCCATTTAATTGAAAGAAGGAAGGAAAACTCATGAGCGGGAAACTGCGGGTTGGTTTGGCGGCACTAGGGGCCAGCGATCGGAGTAGGCTTGACCGGCATGAAGGCACCAGAAGCGGGAGTTAGGTAGGGATCGCTACCGACATGGCGATTGAGTCCGAGAATATTGACGACGCCGTCATCGAAGGAGCTCGACGAGCCGCCGCTCGCCTCGGGGAGATGCTTTCCGCCGATTAAGTCGCATCAGTAAAACGCGGCGTGGGCGCACTCCCTCACACAATTGCGCGTCAAGCGCCGCCACCGTTCGTAAAAAAGGTTAAATCAAATCAACGGTTTAACTCAACAGCACCGAGCGATTAGTGATCTTTGTAGCTCAGCTAAGAAAGCATTTCCAAAAGCATAGAAAGACGAACGCGCTCATTGCCCAGTCGTATTTCCGTTTACATTCACAGTCCTGAAAGTGTTAGGATCAAGCGGCTCGAGTCGCAAACATTGCTTCCCGTTCCGTGCAGCCCCACGATGACGGGTTTCTTGCGGAGCCCAAACACCCCGTTCAGAAACAATTTGCCAAGATCGGGGTTCTGAAGACTTGGAAGCGTGAGGGGCCCTTTTGGAGCAATCGACTTTACGAGTTCTCGTGGTTGACGACTATGAGCCTTGGCGTCGGTTCGTCACTTCCACCCTTGAAAAACAACCCGAGTTCGAGATCATCGGCGAGGCGTCAGACGGCCGAGAAGCGGTCGAGATGGCTCAACAACTGCATCCAGACCTGATTCTGTTGGATATCGGGCTTCCAACCGTCAATGGTCTTGAAGCGGGTCGACAAATTCGAGAACGTATTCCAGAAACGAAAATTTTGTTCTTGAGCGAGAATCGTTCTCTCGCCATTGCCGAGAAAGCCATACGGATTGGGGCGAGTGGCTACGTCGTCAAGTCGAAGGCTGCGACTGAACTCGTAAAAGCCTTGAGAGCAGTTCTTCAGGGCAAGGAATTTGTGAGCGCGGGCCTGGTTGGTCATGATGCGGTCAACCCTGCAAATGAGCAGAATGCTTCAGATCGTGTCCACCTTACCAACCGGAGCCCATTACAAGACCCGGAGTTTCGACACGAAGTTGAGTTTTACGCGGATGATGCTGCTTTCGTTGCCGGATTCGCTCGTCGTGTCGAAGCTGTGCTGCATGCAGGGAATGCGGTTATTCTCATTGCCACCGATTCGCATCGGTCCGGCATCCTTGAGAGATTGAAAGCAACCGGCGTGGACATCGGCACCTTGGTAGAACAAGAACGCTTCATTCAGGTAGATTCGCACTACGCGGTGTCAAGCATGATGTTCAATGATGCACCTGATCCCGCTCGCTGTGCGGAACTCGCGGCCGATCTCGTCACGCGCGCCAGAAGAACCGCAACCGGGCAGGAGCGGCGTGTAACATTTTGCGGGGAGTGTGCACCCATTTTGCTGGAGGTAGGTAAGGAAGAGGCGGCCATCGAGGTCGAACATATTTGGGATGCCGTCACGAAGACCCATCGCGCAGATATTCTCTGTGGATATTTGCGAAGTACGCCTCCGGACGAGGCGGTGCTCGATAAAATCTGCGCCGAGCACTCAGCCGTTTATGGACGATAACATGGCGATTAGTCGCAGCTAAGCCGCTGTCCCCTCTCGAAGTGTACACAGCTCGGGTTCCTCGACATTAAATTCCGCCAAACCACAGTCCAAGCAGACGACAACTTCTGGGAACAACCAAACAGTAGGCTTATCGAGCCCTTCAGCTCCGGGGAAATGGAAGTTCATCTCTGCTTTAAAATTGCCCTGTCTGTCTGAAGAGCACCGCTTGCAAGCCATTCGCCTTTCCTCAGAGTCGATGCGACAAATATATGTCCCTTGTATCTGGTAGTGGAGCATAGGTAACTAAGCTAACTCGTGCTGCTGTCAAAAGTGGCAGCTGACTGAATTTGCACTAGTCGCGGAGATGCAAAGCCAGCTTCGGAGCACCTCGCTTTCGCAGGTCTGTAAACAGTCACCGTAAGTTTGTGGTTCCTTTCACGCAACCGGTAATTCCAAACTGCCGGGCTGCCTGCCAGGCCATTCCCGAGAACCAGGACTAGGAATTCTGACAGTGTACCGGTTCACACCCAACGGAAATAATGCCTTTCTTGCGGTGCTTTCTGGCGTAGGCCTTCAACACGGCCGTTCAGTTGCGACGGCGGGATATTCTTGTGCTTTGAGGCCTCTCGGGCGCTGGTTGCGATCGTCATCTAGGAAACGATGACAAGTTCTATCGAAGAAATGCGGGACACATCGTTGACATTCCGCCAAACTCTGCTCAAGAGCGAGAAAAAGAGAATCGTAGCTGTCATCGCATTCGTCGCTTTCTTCGCGGTGCTCGCTACGGTGCGCATCTTCGTCCTGGGCTCGGCAATGAGCCCCTGGGGCATTATTGTCGCACTCGTTCTGATCACCTTCGAACTGGGGTTGTTGTACGCAGTGAACCGGGCTTTGAGGTCTGACAAAGACATTCCCACCTCAGTGTGGTACGTCAGCACGGCGTTGGAGTCTCTCTTCCCGTCTGTTGGTGTTGCCCTCACGGTGGCGGGCAAGCTCCTGCCTGCGTACCGACCAGTAGCCACACCCTGGGTACTCGCCTACTTTCCGTTCATCCTTTTATCGGTTTTACGGTTAAAACCGAAGCTCTGCTGGTTCTCAGGAGTTGTCGCCGCGCTCGGGTATCTGGCATCGGCCTATATAACGGGGTGGCGGTTCGCTGCCGGACCGGATGCTGCCCCTCACACGGCCGTGCTTTACTACGCCTTTGTACTGGTTGCGACGGGATTTCTAGCTGCTGGCGTGGCAGCAGAGATTCGTACTCATGCGGACGCTGCCCTTCGCGAAGCGGAGACCCAACATCAATTAAGGCAGGTTGCACACGAGTTGCAGATTGCGCGATCGATTCAGCAGTCACTCTTGCCAAAGGTCCGACCTCAGATCTCGGGATATCAGGTATCCGGCTGGAGTCGGTCGGCAGACGATACCGGTGGAGACTTCTACGATTGGAAAAGACTACCTGATGGCCGTTGGGTCGTGGTCCTGGCAGACGTCACAGGTCACGGAATCGGGCCCGCCATCCTGGCATCTGTGTGCCGCGCTTACTCGCGGGCCAATTTCAGCATCCGCGACAGCCTGGAAACGACGCTGAAGAACATCAATCTGTCCTTCGCCGAGGATCTCACTCCAGAACGCTTCGCCACTTTCGTTGCGGTTGTCTGCACTGAAACCAGCAACGAGTTGGAGCTGCTCTCCGCAGGTCACGGGCCCATTTTCACGTACTCGTCGGAGAATCAAACTGTCAGTCTTCTGGAAGCCCAGGCACTCCCGTTGGGAGTACTCCCCGACCTGTGGCAAGCGGAACCCGTGAAAATCCGGATGCAACCTGGAGACCTCATTATCCTCATTACCGATGGCTTTTTTGAATGGGAAAATAATGGTGGTGAACAGTTTGGATCGGATCGACTAGCGGCGATCGTGCGGCAATTCAGCAACGAGGACCCAGAAGTCATTATCGCGGAACTCTACGATTCCGTGCTGAAGTTTGCCCAAGGCACTCCACAGCAGGACGATCTCACTGCAGTTCTGATCAAGCGCTCTCCCAATGAAACCCCCAGCTATGCGACGCCGACGCAACAAGAGACGATTGCCTATTTTCCCGACGCTTCTGTCGCGGTGGGTGACAACACGGCGGTACGAAATCAGCAACCCCAATCGTAACGAGGTGGCGGCAAAAAACGAGCGAGCCTGTTATTGATCCAGTAGTCCGGGGTCACTAGCGAGCCGTCTTCGTTGTGCGGAAATTGCGATACGAACGCGTTGCCAACGCAGCGACGTTCACGCTGCCGTGCTCAGCCCTTGCTTCCCTGCTACACCACCTACCACGTAATGCTGCGCCGGAATGCCGTAACCCGCATGTTGAAATGAATCACGAATAATCCGGTTCGTGTCGAAGTAAACCTGCCAGTAGTCATTGTTATGACAATAGGGCCGCACAGCCAGCACTGGTCCGGCTAGATTAAATTGGAGTATTTCGACATCCGGGGCTGGATCGGTGAGGACGTGAGGAATCTGAGCCAGTTTTTCTTTCAGCAGCCGGATCGCTCCTGCGTGATCGGTGCTGTGAGATAGTTGGGCTAACAGATCTACTCTTCGGAACTGGTTGGCACTGAAATTCTGGATCGTGTCACTGAAGATCTTTCCATTGCCGACGATCGATAAAACGTTATCCGGCGTATTGATGGTGGTTCCAAATAGCCCGATAGCCGTTACCGTCCCAACAACTCCGCCGGCACTGACGAAATCTCCGACCTTGAATGGACGCAGCATGACGAGGAACACTCCTGCTGCGAAATTAGATAGAAGGCCACTCCACGCCGCGCCAATCGCGATTCCAACTCCAGCCAAAAGCGCGGCGAAGGTCGCGGTTTGTACTCCAAAGAACCCGAGCAGAGCTACGATCAGGACGATATTCAGCAACACACCGAGGCTTGAGCGAATGTAGCTGACGATGGTCGCGTCCAGCTTCTGTCGGTTCAGCGCACGTGCGACGAGAGACGTAGCAAATCGAATAAGCCAGCGGCCTACAACGAAAAGGACAATCGCTCCAAGAATCTTAAGACCCACTTGGGTAAGGACGTTCGCACTGTTTTGAGCGATAGATCCGAGGTCCAGCGGCATAGAGTTGTTCTCCTAGAGATTTTCCTCGAAAAGAGCGGTTTCCGTTTGCACGCTAATCGCAGAATCCAAAATGTCCACTGTCAAATAATGCAGTGGAGATGGTACGAAGACTGATCAAGCAGTTCTTTTGGCGTTCAACGCAACCGCAGACAGCTACAACTTAGGCATTAGTCTGGAGTCCGATTGAGGTCTGTAAGCCGGTAAGCACTGTTATTTGAGACAGGTCCCTTACCGGAGCGTTCGTCATCCAATCGCCCACTACAGGGATCCCCACTATGCGAGTGGGAAAACGTCACCTTTATTGCACCGAGATCTTGGTTAGCATCGCATTGTCGACGCTTGCCGGTGCACAGCAATCTCAGGTGAACAATATCGAGAGTTTGGCTGCGACGGTTAGCCAGGGAGCGACATCGGGGCACCTATGTCAAAGCCGTCCGACAGAACACCAACCTTCAATCCGTGGCGCTCAAATCTGGGACACCGACGTCAAATCCTACCCGGTCCAGGAACTCGCACTTGGTGAAGAACTAGCTTCACAACTCGAGGCCGAGGTGGAGTTTGTTGAGGATCCAGTTCTCACCGAGTATCTGGCCAATCTCGAGAAGAAATTGCTCCAGAACCATGACCCGAGTACTACGTTCGCCGTAAAGGTGATCAAGGATGTGGAACCGAACGCTTTTTCATTGCCCGGCGGACGTATTTACGTCAATCTCGGTCTTCTGCTGGTAGCGGAGAACGAAGCCGAATTGGCAGCTACTTTGGCGCACGAAACAGCTCACATCGTGGCACATCATCACGCCAGGCTCATCAAGCAGAAACGACTCTGGAGTCGCCTACTAATCGTCTCCGCTGGACCACTAGGCATACTGCTAGACAGGAAAGCCGTACCCTTTTTTTTGCTCAAAACGAATCGCGGCTACGAATTTGAGGCGGATCTGTGGGGATTGGAATATCAGTACGCCTCCGGCTACGCGCCTCAGGAGTTTGCGGCATTGCTGAAGCAAATTGGCAGCGCCGATGGAAACGCTTCGCTATGGGACAGGCTTTCAGATTCGCACCCTTCTACGGATGCTCGATTGGCGCGACTACGCGAATATATGGCCTGCTACCTTCCAGACCGTCCTCTTCAAATCATCAACACCGCTGAGTTTGACAATATCAAGAAGAGGGCAGATGCGCTGATTCATGACAAACCTCAGTTGTCAGAGTCGCACTCACCCTGAAGTGCTGGCCTGCACAGCATCTCACTGTCGATCGAACCGGGTGCTCTCAGTAGATGACGGCGACGATCTGAAACGGTCGGAAGTGCCGGATCGGACACGGTTAATACTTCGCCCCGCTGGGTCGATGCAGACATGCATCGCCCGCTTTTCATATGTCTTAATGGGTTTGGAACCGGATTTTCCTTTGAAAATCTGCCATGCGAAAAAGCCCGGTTGTCCTAAGATTGCCGCGCCGGTGGGTGGATGCGTTCCGACTTGGAAAAGGATATCCTCGCGGCCAATCGAGCAAGATAGACGACTAGCGAAACAACTGCAATCAGGATGAGGCCCGCCTTCGCGAGGGCGAGATTCATTAATGTTTCGTCCGGAAGTACCATTCGTTGCCCCCAAGGTGCTCTCACAACGGTGAGAGCATCGTTCCTCTGATCAGGCAGTCGGAGGAACTGTCAGAAATAACAGGACTTTTGAGTGGACCGGGGAGATTTGCTTGGCCCTTCTTGAAACGGCTTGCGGTGGATAGGCAGACCCTCGTCCAGTCTGTCCACAACAGCCTTCACCGCCAAGATGGCTCAAGTTGGACACAACAACTCGGGCTGATCCTTCCCCCCAACAAACACAACGCTGCAACACACTCTGGCATTTTTGCCAGTGTCCTTCACGAAGACAGATTCCTACCATTGCTTCAGCTTGGAGAACAATACTGCCTCCGGAAGTCAGCGAAGCACTGAACGTGTCGTTCATGCAGTCCCGGGTATTAAAGGCAGCGAAAGAACGGTACCTATAAAACTTGTATCCGTCTGCGTGTTCACGAGCTTAAAGATCTTGGCGGTTTGCCTTGCTGCGCCCCGTTTGGCGATGTATGCGATTGCAGAGAGTTGATGTGCAGAGCCTACAGCTAAGGGATTAAGACAGAACAGTGAGGAAGCGGCTGAGGGAGGCGTGTAGAACTCGAACGATCAGAAGCGTTGAGGAGGAAAGTATGGGCAAGCGAATGCTATTGCATCTTTCATTGATCCTGCTCGTTGCACTGTCAATCGGGTGCAATAAGCGGCCGAGCGATGAGCAAATTCAACACGACATCCAGGCGAAGGCTGCTGTCGACCCGGAGACAAAGGACTCCGCAGTAAATGTGGCAGCCAAGGACGGTAAGGTTACGTTGACGGGAACGGTGAGAAACGAAGCCGCTGCCAAAGAAATGAAAAAGATCGCCAAAGAAGAGCCCGGGGTGTCGGATATTGATGATCAGACTTCCATTGAGCCGATGGCAGCCGCTCCGAGTGAACCGGAGCCTCGCGTTGTTCCAACTGCCGCGCCCCCCAAGCCTGAACCGCCACCTCCACCGCCTCCACCGCCCGTCGTGCCAGCGGGCACCGTGCTGACAGTTCAGCTGAACCAAGGGTTGAGCTCAAAGTCCAGCCAGACTGGTCAGACATTCATGGCCACGCTTGCGCAGCCGATCAGCGTGAATGGAAGGTCAGCGCTGCCTGCTGGATCGACTGCCAGCGGTACCGTGGTGGCCGCCAAGGCCAAGGGGAAGATCAAAGGGGAAGCCCAGCTTGATCTGAAGCTCACCAGCATTTCGGTCGCTGGACATACCTACCAGATTGAGACCGAGGTATTGAGTGCCACGGAGAAAGGAAAAGGTAAAAGGACAGCGAAAACAACCGGCGGAGGAGCCGCCGGTGGTGCGTTGATTGGAGGGATCGCCGGCGGAGGAAAGGGAGCAGCCATTGGTGCAGCGGTGGGCGCGGGTGCGGGATTGCTTGGAGGGGCGATGACTGGAAATAAGCAAATTGAGTACCCGGCCGAGGCAGCGCTTGCCTTTACACTGACCCAGCCTCTCACGTTGATGGCGAAGTCCGACTAGTGACTCCCTGGCCTCCGCGCGAGTCGAGCAGAGGTGGTAGTGTCTTCCGCGCCATTCTTGTTTCGGAGGGATTGGCGCGGATTCGCAGGTTCGTGCCCCGAGGTGCAAAACCAACCGCCTCGCAGAATGTAGGGACTGTGTCAAGTTACTTGCGACGATGCAAGGCAAGTGTCTCGCAGACGCCATCGTGATTTGCTTGCCGAAGGCTGCAGAGGTGCGATCACCCGAGTGGGCTTCGGCATCGCTACACAAGTGCGAGCGCGGGTGCAATTGGTTGGGCGAGTTCGCCCCTGACACCAAGAGAATCTTGAAAAGAAAGCACAAGAATCACGAGTGCTTATTTCTTCCGACGATTGTTTTCACCCTCATTGGTCTGCCCTTCTCTGTAACTTCTATCAGTATTCGTGATGTCGTCAAGGATGCTACTTGTAATGCCCGGGCACTTGCGCGGGTGGAGGCGCATGCATGCTCCTTAAGGAAGGCTGGACAAGACAGGCTTTGGGAGTCTTAATTGTGTTTCTCGTAACGACGCCTGCAGTCCGAGCGGCGCAGGGCGAGGACCTTGACGTCTACAAGTGGCGCGTAACGGCGCTTTGGTGGTTTTCCAATCCAACGGGTTCTTTCACCGGCAAAAACAACTCAGGAACTTTTGACTTGCACCGCGACTTTGGCTTTGGCAGTTACTCAACCTTTTCGGGAAATATCGATTGGAGGTTTAAGAGAAAGCATCATCTCATCTTTGGCGTCAGTCCGGTGGTAAGCAGTCGCACTACCACGCTACAGCGAACCATCGAGTTTCAAGGCGTCGTTTATGACGTTGATACGAAGGTCTCTGCCGACGTCAAGTCCTTTGCCTTTGCCCCTGGGTACCAATACGACATTATTCGACGAGACCACGTATCCGTGTCGTTCGCTACACAAGTGAATCTGTTGAACACTTCCGCAGACTTGTCCGGAACGGTAACCGTCAATGGCCAATCGGAAACCAGGAAAGCATCGGGGTCGCTCTTTGCCCCTCTACCAACCCTTGGTACTCGTATCCGTTGGTATCCAGCACACAGTAGCAGGTTGGCTGTGGAGGGCTCGTTCCAAGGAATGTCTTTCTTCGGCTATGGGAATTTTATGTCTGCGCGAGGTACGGCCAACATAGCAATGAGCCGCGTTTGGCGCCTGAACCTCGGCTACCAGATGGGCACGCGTCTGAGAATCGATACCGGCACCAACGAAATCGGTATCCGGCTCACGCAGAAGGGACCAGTCGCCGGGGTTGAAGCGTCGTGGTGATGGATGGTATGCGCCGCCAATTTTCTTCGGCACTGATCAGGAGGCATGATCACTTTATGTGGTGTCAATTGCATCTGGAGACCGCAGGCCTGATGCTGTCTCTCATATTCTGGGCCGCGCAGCCGTGTGTTCTCGCGCAGACCGAACAGGACTTGCCCGATCATCCACAGCCGCAACAGACCCCGCCCCATGCTCCTGAACCTCAGGCCAACACACAAGCCCGCCCGCAGAATCAGGCATCCAGGGTAAGTGCAGTGCCCCCACAAGTGGACGCACCTTGGCCGCGAGAATCTGTTCGAGGAGACGAAAAGATCCTGATGTACCAGCCGCAATTGGAGACCTGGGAAGGCGACGAGGTGCATGCTTATGCTGCGCTGTCGGTGGAAACCAAGGGCAATTCAAAACCTACGTACGGAGTCGTTTGGTTCACCGCGAGAACCGAGGTAGATAAGGTCAATCGTGAGGTCACCTTCGACAATTTTCAGATCACCAGGACGAAGTTCCCTACTATGGAGGACAAGGAACAGGAATATCAGAGTTTTTTACAGGCACAGCTGCCCGGCAAGTCGCGAGTCATTTCGCTGGATCGGCTGGAGGCTGCATTGGCCGTAGCCGCGTTGGATAACAAATCTGACGCGGTGGGTTTGCCCGTGAAGAATGATCCTCCACGGATCATCTTTGCGACGGAACCCGCCACACTGGTCCTGATAGACGGCCCAGCAAAGTTTAAGGATGTCGGTGGGACTGACTATCAGCGCGTTCTGAATACACGAGCCTTCATTGTGCTCGACAGCAAAAAGGACAAGTACTACCTCAGCCTCATGGATGGCTGGATGGAATCTCCCGATCTGGTAGCAGGACCGTGGACCTACTCATCCAAGATCCCGAAGGATCTGAAGGAAATCAGCAAGACCATGCAGGAACAACAACAACAACAGAGCAAGGGCGCCAAAATGCCATCTCTGAAAGACGCGAACAAACAGGGCAAGATCCCTAAGATCTACGTGAGTTTGACCCCCACTGAATTGTTGGTGACCGAAGGTGCACCGCAATTCGAGACCGTCGCAGGCACGAAGCTAGAGTACGTCAAGAACACTACGGCCAATATATTTCGCGACCCTGCAACATCCGACTTTTATGTTCTCCTGGCGGGAAGGTGGTTCCGTTCCAAGTCCCTGGAGAGCGGGCCTTGGGAATTCGTCAATACGAAGAATCTGCCGGAGGAATTTGCCAAAATTCCGGAGAACAGTCCCAAGGCCGGTGTGCTTGCATCCATTCCAGGAACACCAGCCGCTCAGGAAGCACTCATTGCGAATTCTATTCCGCAGACCGCCACTATCAATCGAAACGAGGCACATTTAAAAGTCGAATACGACGGCGCCCCTCAGTTCAAGCCGATCGAGGGAACAGAACTGCAATATGCAGTCAACACCGCAACCCCAGTGATCCGGGTCGCGGACAAGAATTACTATGCTGTCGAGAATGCAGTATGGTTTGTAGGGCCAGCACCGGTTGGACCTTGGGTGGTCGCCACGGAGGTTCCTGCTTCCATCTACGCGATTCCTCCCAGTTCCCCGTTGCACTATGTGACTTACGTGAAGGTGTACCGCTCTACGCCCGAAGTCGTTAACGTCGGATATACGCCGGGGTACTACGGCACTGTCGTGTCCTCCACAACGACCACAGTCGTGTACGGCACGGGCTGGTACTATCCACCCTACGTCGGGGCCTATTGGTACGGAGCGCCCTATACTTACGGTACCGGTGTGGCTACCACATGGAGTTCAGATTCAGGATGGAGCCTCACCATCGGCGTCGGATATTCCTACGGCTATCCTTATTACTACCCCTGGTGGGGGCCTTGGGGATATTACGGACCATGCTGCTGGGGTCCGGCGTGGGGTTACGGTTATGGCGGATATGCGGCCGCAAATGTGTACGGCCAATGGGGCAACACCGCTTATGCCGGCACCAAGGCTGCATGGGCGAATCCATACACCGGGAATTATGGTGCAGCCAGCCGAGTAGGGTTTCAGAATACGCAGACCGGTACGGTGGGTGTCGCCGGTCGCGGCACAAATACGAATATCTACACGGGCAACACGTATGGTGGACGTGGGGCGGTAGCCTACAATCCCACCACAGGAATCGTGGCCGGCGGCGGTGCCGGATAC
>Ga0075434_100001429_pt1 | contig 20057 bp, 11 predicted proteins | sample RhiMethybrSRZTD3_FD_75298 | JGI IMG/M metagenome (GOLD analysis project Ga0075434, IMG submission 75298) | Populus rhizosphere microbial communities from Tennessee, USA - Rhizosphere MetaG P. TD hybrid SRZTD3 | ecosystem: Host-associated > Plants > Roots > Rhizosphere > Soil | place: USA... | reverse complement strand
CAGTGAGGATCGAGTTTACTCGATATAGCCCAAGCCCTGTAGCCGCTTCTTTACAAGTTCCCTGCTGGGCGGGCTGCCTTCATCGGGTGGAAGCACTTTGTTGATTTCCTTTTCCAGCATGTGAATCACGAATTCATCCACCGACTCGTAGCCGCACACTTCCGCGCATTGCTTTGCCTTTTCCAGCAACTCTCCTTCAATCTTTACTTTGTGCGATCCAAACATGTGCTCTCCCCGGGTCAAGACCTTGGTCTAGTGAACCGTTGTGCCAGCGCGAAAACACGGGCTGTCCCATCATATCCTTGGGCGGGGCAATTCCAAACTCCGACAGAATCGTGGGAGCGATATCCGTCAGAGCCGGTGAGGCAGCCTCGATCTTCCGGTTGCTCAACAACACTCCTGGAACCAATCTGAAATCCATGCAGTGATCTCCGCTCCACGGATTCAGGTTATCTTCCAGAACGTCTGGAGGAAACGCTCCAAGAATCGTCTTCCAGCCGGCACGGTAACCTCGGTTGTATCCGACGAGGATATCCGGACCGGACTGCGCGTATGGTCCCCGATACACCTCGCGTGCCACATCGATGCGGGTGACTACGGCAAGGCCAGTTTTTGGGTCTTTCTCGTTGAGTAGTTTGTTTTTAATCTCATGAATGAGGCCATCCGCCTCGGAGCCGGGCGCCACGACGCCGTAATGTTCCCGCCCCCGCAGGTTGATGTACAAGCCATTCAGGCCAAGGCCGTACGCCCGAGTGCCGCTCCAGTTGACATTCGCAAGTGGATCCGTCGAATTTGGCTCCGACTGGTTCTTAAGTTTGATGTAGCCATTGTTCAGCAACCAGGTATTTAGGTTGAAGGATCGGTAGTAGGGGGCGAATCCGTGATCGGAGAGAACCAGCAGAGTCGTGTGATCGTCGATCTTCGGCAGCACTTCCCCGAGTACCTGATCGATCTGCTCATAGAACTCCGCAATGGCCGCGCCATTTTGCGTAGCGAGAGACGCGTCGTAACCAGGATGCTTGTTGTCCATCAGCCGCCACATCATGTGCGAGTTTAGATCCAGGCTCGAGAAATAGAAAAAGAAAACCCCCTTCTGGAATTTCGGGAACTCAGCATCGAAGATGCGGCGATGCTCGGTCAGCACGGTTCGCGCCTGTTCCAGATATTCCTTGTCGTCGAGCACGCCACCTGAGAGCGCTTTTGTGTCTTCGGCGATGCCCTGCGTATAAAACTCCCCGACTTCTTCTGCAAGGGTGCTTGAGTACTTCGCGGGAGTAGACAGAGGCAATGCCGGGTCCGCCGGGTCAATGTTGATCGGCGAGACGTACAGTTGAAACCGCGGATGTGCCTGCTTCAGATAAAAGCGGCACATGCCCTTTACGTTGCCGAAGAAAGGAATCAGCTGAAACTCGACCTGTACCCAGTTGCTCCACTCGCCTTCCCGCAGGACGAACTCCTTCCCCTGAATCGCAAATCTCGCCACTGCCTCAAGCGGATCAATGGCCACTGTGAACTCCTCGAGTGCCGGCGGAGCACCTTTCCGAAATGTATTGTCGGGACCGATCAGGCTAGCGCTCACCTTCGAGTTCTCGACCTGCACAGCTATCACTTGTCCACCTTCTAACGGCCCGGCGGTTGCCGTCGGATCATCGGTATAAAACGTAAACGTTCCGTAGGTCCCCCTCAGGTCAGGGGTTCCCATGCCCGACAGAGTATTGCCCTTGGCTGGAATCGGAGGAAAGTTTGCTGGGATCCGGAAAATTGTGTTGGGCACGCCATGCTCGTCGAGAATCTCCCAGAAGGCCTTGCCCTTGCGCAGTTGTTCGGCGCTGCCTCCGCCGAGGGGAATGACCCATTTGCCGAGATGGAAACTGTGTTTCGGGCCTTCGACGCGCGAAGTAGAGAAATAAAGCTGCAATGTCTTGGGGTCACGGTGAATGAAATCGAAGATGCCATGCCCGCCGGCGTCCATCCCCGTGATCAGGTTCGCCCACGCGACGGGACTTTGGGGAGGAATACTCGTTGTCAGTTCCTGGAAGGACCCCTCGGCCGCCAGCTTTGCGAAGTTCGGCATCTTGCCGTCGCGCATGAACTCGCGCAGGAGTTGAGGATCCATTCCATCAATGCCGAGGATGATGAGCCTTTGCTGGCCACGCCAGTGGCTGCCGTAGCGATTGCAGCCGAGCAATACGGCGAGGCCTGCGATCAGCAATCCGGCAGTTAGCCAGGCGAATCTGTTCAGAAACTTCGGACCTCCCGACGATCTCATGTACGCTGGCATTGTATCCAAAGCGCAGACCCTTACTGCAGGCACTCCTAGAAAGCGCACGTACCATGCGCTCGGTTCCCGAGAGCCACCAGGCATTACACTGATTGCCATGCTTCGTCGTCCGCTAGGTTTGTGGCTTCTGATTATCGGGACTGCGATCTTGACATGCAGGTGCACCTCGGCAGGCGCGGTCACGCAACCGAATATCGTTCTTGTTACGCTCGAATCGACCCGTGCGGACCGCATGGGGTTTCTTGGTTCAAACCGCGGGTTGACACCGAATCTCGATGGACTTGCGCGCCAGAGCATCGTTTTCGAGCGCGCCTACGCGCAGGCACCCCTGACGGTGGTATCGCACGCGACGATCCTCACAGGAACCTATCCCCAGACGCATCAAGTTAATGAATTCGCGTCTTCCCTTAATACCTCCCTTCCCTATCTCCCGGACTTACTGCACGCCCGGGGATACCGCACCGCCGCGTTTGTGGGCTCAATTCTGCTCGACCCGAAGAACGGATGGTCGCCGGGGTTCGATCGTGGATTTGACGTGTATGACGCTGGCTTCGAGCCGGCCCAACCCATCGCGGAAAGAACGGGTGACCAGATTGTGGTCCGTGCAATCAAGTGGATCACATCTAACGTGCACAATCGGACTTTTCTCTGGGTGCATCTCAAGGACCCGCAGAGTGCCTCGGGAGGTGCGTACGACCGCGCGATCACCGCAGCAGACGTTGCAGTAGGAAAGCTAGTCGCAGCGCTCCGCGATCAGAAGCTCTTCGACGATTCAATCATCGTGATCGTCGCCGACCATGGTGAGAGCCTGGGCGCCCATGGAGAAGACACGCACGGCGTTTTTTTGTACGACGAGACGATTCGCGTTCCTTTACTACTGAAATTGTCTCAAAACCAAATGCCCGGCAAGCGTATCCGGGGACGCGTTCGACTGTTGGACATTGCGGCAACCATTCTCGAGGCAGCAGGCGTTCCGGTCCCATCGCAGATGCAGGGGCAGTCATTGCTGCGTGTCGCAAAAACGAGTCCTGACACAGATCAACCAGCTTATTCGCGCAGCGACTTCCCGCAGCAAGCGTTTGGCTGGAGCTCGCTCGAGTCGTGGCGGGCTGGAAAGTATCTTTACGTACGTGCGCCGAAGCCCGAGTTGTATGACTTGTCGACAGACCCCGCAGCCGCTCGCAACCTTGCTTCGACCGCGAAGGCGACGCTCGCAACCATGGCATCGCAACTGGAAGCCTTTGACAGCCGTTTCGAGAAGCAAGGTGGAAAGCCAGAAAATCGCGGGCTCTCTTCGAGCGAAGTGCAGAAGTTGGCTTCGCTGGGGTACGTAGGACTCGAGAGACCCGTCTCCAGTACGCAGTCCGGACCGACCGGAACCGATCCGAAGGATAACATCGCGCAGGCCAACCAGGTTCTTCAGGCAATGATGAGCATTGCGCAAGGCAAGATCGACAAGGCAACGCCGATCCTTCAGCAGACAATACTGGCCAACACTTATCTTGCGCAGTACGGTTTGGGCGTAGCTCTCGCGCGACGGCAGCAGTACACGCAGGCAATTGGACATCTTCACAAGGCGATTGAACTCCAGCCCAACTCCGCCTGGGCGCACTATGAGATCGGAGCAAGCCTCGCCAAGACCGGCGACTTCAAAACCGCCGCGGTTCATCTGGAACTTGCCAGCGCACGACTGCCCACATGTCGTGGCGTGCATCTTCTATTAGCGGAAACTTACGAACACCTGGGGAAAAGTGCTGAGGCACAAGCCGAGCGAAAGAAGGCAGCACAATAATCTTAGTCACGCTGCTTCGCGCGTTGACGATAGAGAGACTGATCTACCTGCTGTGCCATGGCTTCAACGTTCAGGCTGGTTCCTAGGAATCGACAGACTTGTGCAGAGACCTCTTTGGGCTCGCTCAGAACCCGGTGATACGCAACGCGTAAGATTTTCAGGTTCGGCTTCCCATTCAGCCAGGCATTGACGTCGAAAAGATGGTCCTGAAATGCCTTCACCATCTCGGAATCGCCGGTGCCGGAGTCCGAGACGCGGCGATTCTCTAACATCTGCTGTTGGGATGCGAGCACCTCGGTGAGCGGGCGCTGCATGAAGACAATGCGGTATTCATGCTCCGGCGGGAGTGACAACAAGAGCTGCGAGATGACCTTGACGACTTTTCCTTCGGCCTGGGCAATACAAGCAGGGTCTTTTGGAAGTTGCTTGATCCGCTCCCATTCCAGATAGCCTTTGGGATTGTCAACATCAGCGGTGCGCTGGCCGTCAGAGAGGACGGGCATTCCACCGGCAGCCAGCATCTGCATCATTAATGAGGTACCTGAACGTGGAAGGCCGGAGACGATGGATATCATCAGCTTTGAATTGTAGGAGATCTCGTTTGCTCGCAAAAGAGAAGGTTCTTCGGGCCATCCTGAAGACAGTGAATAGCGGCAAGGCACAGACATGTCTCGAAGTAACGTAGACCGCCCAGAATCTACAAGCTTACGATGTTGTGACTATGGGTTTTCGAGTTTACACAATTGTGGTTTTTCTAGCGTTACTACCAAAAGTACCAGCGCAATCAAAAGCGTGCGATGTCCTCCCTACCGAGGCAAAATCGGTGCTCGAACATCGATTCCACGACTGGCGCCTAAAATCGGTATCGGACCTGAGTGGTTATGACAAGAAACTTTGGCTTGAAACGCATCCGAGAGAGTGCCCCGGAATCGCAGTGGGCCATTTCGAACAACCTGATCGCGTTGCGTATGCTGTATTGTTAGTGCCGAAATCAAAGAGTACTGGCAGCTACAAAATCGTTGTGTTGAACAAAACGTCTGACGAATACATGGTGACCCTGCTGGATCGTGCCGATGGAAGTACGTACTCAGACTCGGGTTTGGTCATCTCAAAAGAACGCCGTGGTACCTATTTCGGACTTTGGCGATACCAAATCAGTGCACTTAAAGGTCGATGGCATAAACGTTGAATGGCTCGAAAAAAGCTCAGTGCTCTACTACTGGTCGAATGGCAAGTATCAGACGATTCAGACTTCCGACTAGACGACGCCAAGTTCAATAGCGATAGCTCAGCTCATCCACGAAAGCACTTCCCGCAGATCTGCTACCGACGTCGACTCGGTGCCGCGAGGCAAGGCCGGGCTGATCGCCAGGGCTTCACCGTGGCCCTCAAACCACGCCAGGAATAAGGACTGCTCCGCTCCTGGCAGCCGCTGTTGATTCAACCAGTTGTAATACGCACCCATGTCGGCATCGACGAGCGATCCCAGCGGGTCGAGCTCCGGACTCTCATTGCGTTCCGTCAGCAACTCGTTCATGGGTTTTTGCCGCTGTCGAGGCGCAAATCGGACCAGCAATGTCAGCGGCTGCGCGCGACGTAGCGTTTCGCGCGCTGTCCACTGAGCGAAAGTAGTGCTGAAAATTTGGGTGCCAGAACCTTCGGTCAGAAGCTTCACCTGAAAACGATCCAATACCGGATCGGTCGGCTTGGCGAGTCCAAGTTCGGACGGGGTCATCTGGGCGAGGAGCGTTCGGAGGGTCTCGGGTCCCATGCCAGGTTTTTCGGATTCTGAGCGCATCTTGCGCAGCACGACTGTGCGTAGTGGTTCCAGGGCGCGATAAGAAATACACGTGATGGCAGGATCATATTTCGCCTCTTCTCCGCCATCCACATACCAGTGCGCATATAGAATTGGATGCTTTTTGGCTCGCGCTGCAACCGCCCCCAGCAGCAGATCCAGTCCGTTCTCTGGCTTCACACGACTGAAGTGCGCGCCATGGGGCCGCAGCTTCCGAAACAACGGCTCGTTGAAGGAAGCTACGCCCTGGCCAATGACAGCAATTCCGAGCCTCGGTGCCGGTGGAACCTCAGGCGGAATCGCCGCATGCAGACGCCCGGCGTAGTCCGTTGCAGCTTGTCGAAATCGGTCCAGTTGATGAGTGGTCCAGAGATGGGAGGAAAGCTGTTCCACGAACTGGGCGGGAGCATTCACCCAATCGAAACGCTCGAGTTTGGTTGAAAGTTCGATCTGGGCGAATGATTCAAACCAAGTCTTCGTTTGCTCCGGAGAAAGCGAATCCAGGTTCTCGAGTTCCTTTTCTACGGCCTTGCGTTCGGAAGGAAACTTGAAATCGTAATCAATGATCTCGCGCAGCAGGCTGGGTAGGAAGCTCAGAGGCAGCCGCTGGAATGCTCCCACGTAGTTGCGCACCAGTTTCCTCGCTTCGGCGGGATAGCGCTCAAAGTTTTCCGGCTTGAGGTCGCGAGGAAGCATAGCTTTCTAAACCAATTCCTGGATCGGCTTCCCCTGCGCAAGGGAGGCCGAGAAGTCCAGCATCGAACCGATCGTCGGCACGAGATCCACGGATTCCATCGCGCGATCGTGAACCACTCCTTCACGAACTCCTGCACCAAGGGCCATCAGCCAGGTTGTGCGCGAAAGTGCATCGCCGGTGCGATGATGCTGGAAGCCATTCCCTCCGGGGTCGTCGTCGGAGTCCCGTCCAAAATCTGGCAGGATGAACAGAGTTGTTTTCCCGGCATACTCCGGTTCGCTCTGAATCATTTTCCAAATCTCGGCGCACAAGCGATCTGTGCGCCGAATGCCTTCAATGTAGAGCGAGTATGCACCTGCATGCGCCACATCGATGTCGTGCATGGTGATCCATAAGAGGCTGGGCGCGACTTGCCGCATCAACTGGCGGACGATATAGACCGAGAGCTCGTCGGGGCTCGAAAGCGTTTTGGCGTGAGTTTTGAAGTCGTCGACGGAGAGCTTGAGAATCTTCTCCAATTGTTCGAGTTCGAATTCGCTGCCCGCCAGTTCCGGCGCATAGAGAGGGGTCTCATAGTTATCACGCAGCAGATGCTCGTAGTCACTCCGGCCTTTGGAGATGGCGGCGGTGAGCAAATGCTTGGGTAAAATGACTCGCGCTCCCAAACCTAGGCCGTAGGAACGATGATTGCTCTCCCCGATTCGGTTGAACCCATTGCTGGGAGCGACTACCCATGCATCCGATGAAGGACGCTTCAAGTCCTTTCGGAAATACTCGAAGACCGTCGGATTTTCTGGAGGCAGCGACGCAAAATTGTTAATGGTCTCGTAGACGCCAGTCGCGAGGCTGGCCGTGGCGACGTAGTGCCCCAAAATTCCCCGATTCACAACCTGCGTGAAAAACGTGGATTGCGGAATCAATTCGCGCATCAACTGCGGGATATTTTCCTGGCCTTCGGGAGCGAATGTCTCCTGGTCGCGCGCCCCTCCGCCAAATGTAATGACCACCACTTTCCGTTTCTTGAGCGGAGAGCCGGCAAAAGCCCGGCGCCGCAGCAGTGTGCTCCCTAAAGCAAGGCCTGCAGCATCTCGGAGAAAGTCTCGGCGAGTCCGAGCGAATTGCCGGATCAGATCCGGAGAATAATTCGGTGCGCCTGCGGCGCGCATTGCCTTTCCGCCAGCCATCGGGGGGTGAGATTGAAATGTCATGACGAAACTACGCTGGCCGTTGAAAGTACGGCGCTTCGGTAATCAAGTCAAGGACGCGCCGCGAAACTGGGGGCCTTTCAAGACTACTGCTTCGCGTTGGAACCTTCTTTCTCCGCGTACACAAACTGACGAATTTCCGCCCTCTGCCGGTCGAGATCGGCAAGATGCTGCTCTCGGCGTTTCTGGTAGATCTGCAATTGCTCTTGCCCGTGTTCTTTATCGCCGGTGCGAACATAGGCCTGCCCAAGTCGGTAATAGACGTCGGCCAGATCCGGATTCAATTCGCGGGCTCGCACATACTCAGGAATCGCTTCTGAATACTTGTTCTGGTCGGACAACAAGTTCCCCAGCTGCAAGTGGGCCTCGGCGAGGCTTTGATCCAGCCTGATCGAAGTTCTCAGTAACGCTTCGATCTTGCGCAGGTCAAGGTTGGGATCCTGCGTCCGCCGGCCTTTCCACAAACTCATCGCGTAGTAATACGATGCCCGCGCATCATTCGGCTGAAGTTCAGCAAAACGGCGGAAACGGTCGATGACCCCTTCGGCCTGGCTTGGCGAACTGTCATAGGCTTTCGACAGAAAGTAATAGCAACGCGGGTCAGAAGGGTTCAGATCCGCTCCCTTCAGTAGCGCCTTCACGGCCTCGTCATAATTGCCACGAGAGTAAAGGGCCATTCCCAGACCCACCATTAGGCGAGGCGAGTTGGGATAGCGCTCCGTCGCATGCTGAAAGACTTCAACCGCCGGATCGAGCGTGCGGTGCAGAAGCAACTCGCTTCCCCAGTCAAACAGGTTGCTTTCGCTGGGATCCTTGTGGGCAGCCAGTTCGTACTGCTTGGCTGCCTCTACGAATTTGCCATCTTTCTCTTCGACTTCGGCCAGCAGGTTGTGAAGCTCGGCCGTGTCCTTGCGCTGTAAGAGGCCTTGAATGAGTTGGCGCGCGTCCGCCAGCTTGCCTGTCATCAGGTACGCCAGCGACAAGTCGTAGCCGTTGTCGTAGGAGGACGGATCGATCTGTTGGGCCTTTTCAAGAAACCGCACCGCATCTTTCACCCTGCCGGAACGGACGTAAAGCTCTGCAAGATTGTGATTGGTATCGAAATTCCGCGGCTCAAGCTCCACGGCCTTCTTAAATTCCTTCTCTGCCGGCTCCAACTTGCCAAGACGTACCAGATTGGTCGCAAGATTCGTTCGCGCGGGCACAGAGGCCGGATTCAATGTCACGGCTCTCTGCAGATGGAGATTAGCCTTGGAGTCTTGTGACTTCGCAGAATAGGCGAGTCCGAGGAGTTCGTGAATATCGAAGCTTTCCGGCATTTGCTGCAGGAGTTGCTCCAGTTGAGCAATGGCTTCGTTAAAGCGGCCTGCTTCGTAGTGAGCTAGCGCGGCTTGAAATTGGCGATCGGGCTGAGACCCGTCCTGCGCACAGAGACTTGCCGACGGCAGACACACCAGGAAGGTTGCAGCCACAGCACAGAGAGCCCGGTGTCGAATGCCCACAGCCTGGTATGTTACCCCACTTAAGCGAGCAAGGGTTGGGAGGTCTGAAAAGCCGCTTCTGGGGAGGCATCCCGTAAGATGCCTCCTCCGTCTGCGGGGTCTCGCTCGAATGCTAGAAGTACAACTTCAGAGCAAATTGAATCTGCCGCGGATCGTACGGAGCGCTCCGTGTCGATCCAACCTGACCGAAGGCGCTGCTTGTAAAGTTCCCCGATCCGCTGATAGCCACCACCCCATTTCCGCCGAAGTTCGGTTGGTTAAAATTGGGATGATTAAAGATGTTGAAAAACTCCGACCGGAACTGCAATCGGAAGCGCTCACTCAGCAGAAAGTCCTTAAACAAGGACAAGTCCAGCCGCCGATAGCCCGGACCGGAAACCGTCAAAGGTCGCGGTCCACCCAGGACATCAAACCCAGTTAGGGGAACACAACCGGGTGGCGAGCCTGCTATGGGGCCGCTCGCGCCTAGAACGCAAGGTTGGGTGAAAGCGGCAGGGTTCAACCAGATCGGATTGCCGGTTCCAGGATCGTTGCCGCGCCATCCGGTGGGATTCTGACCAGGAACCAGGATAGCTCTGCAATTAGTTCCAGACGTAGTACTCGTGGGACAAGCCAGCTGCATCGGCTGGCCGCCCTGCACCGTGGCGCTCCACACGATAGTCCAGTTGCCTAACAGGACGTTGGATACGCCCGGTTGCGCCAGATATGGCTTCCCCTTTCCGAATGGAAGTTCGTAACCGCCGCTGAGGTGGAACACGTGTCGTATATCGAAATTGGCAAGAGCGTAGTCTCGGTGGATCCCAAAACCCGGCACATCCGGAGCGCGGTCATTGTTTACAGAAAACGCATTGAGTAGATCTCGACCGGCGAACATCACCTTGGACCAGGTGTAGGTAGCCAGGAAGTTCAGCCCTGATCCAAATCGCTTCTCCACCGTTGTTTGCAGACCATGGTAGAAGCTACTGCCCTGGTTGGTCGCATAACTGGCCCCTTGCCCGAAATCGGGAAACGGAATCGTCTGCGTCGCACCCGCTGGTAGTATCTCGGTGGGGTTGTTGGAGCCCGGGAACACCTCAAGGTGTCGTCCCAAAGAGGTGACATAGCCAGCCTGTAGCGAAAGGGTTGGGGTGAACTGGTACTGCATTGTAAAGTTCCCGCCCATGGTATACGGAGTGTCATAGTCGAATTGAATGCCCCGCAACGCCAAGCCATTCGCTTGTACCAGCAAAGGACTTAGCGGCGTACAGGTGAATCCGGTCTCGAGCGTCGCGCTCCCGATTGGAGTTGCTGCAGGACTGGTGCAACCGTTGAAAATGATAGGAGTATTGTCGTTTTGTGTTTTGAACTGGAAATTGAACTGAAAGGGGTAGTTCTCTCCCAGATTTGGAGAGAAGCCGCGGTTTTCGAATCCGTTGTAGAAGATTCCAAAACCTCCGCGAAGGACGAGTTTCGGATAGGCCTGGTAAGCAAAGCCGAAGCGTGGGGCAAAATTCGTGTTCTGCGAGTTGCCCAATCCCTTGCCGTACTTATTCGTTATTGCAAGTGCAATCCCGTCCTTTGCCAGAAGATCGACGAAACAGTTCGGACAACCGCTGGACAGGTTGTTCGCATTCGGCCCCTGCGGAATGATATACGTGGGCGAACCGGTCGGCGGTCCACTTGGAACGAAGTTCGCCTGGTTAGAATGGTGTTCATACACTAGTCCGAAGAAGTCCCAACGCAGACCAAGATTAATAGTCAGCTTAGATGTCACCTTCCAGTCGTCCTGAAAGTAGGTGCCGTAGTAGTTCTTTCCGTTATCGGTTAGCGAAATATTGGACGCATAATAGCAATTAGCGGCATTCTGGCATCCGGGACCACCGACGTAATCAGGTCCACCGACGGTTGACGTCGTAGGACTGAGTAGGAATTGCGCAATACCGGTGTTGTTCGCCGAGGGGCTCGCACCGGGAGGATTCGTGAAAACACCATCAAAGTTAAACTGTCCGCGCGACCACGGCGGCTGCAGGGTTGAAAACTTCACATGCTGATACTCGAACCCCATCTTGAAGGTGTGCTTTCCGTAAATCTTGGTGAAGTCGTCAGTGAACTGGATAGTTGAGCTGACCTCGTCAGAGGGCAAGAAGGCGTTGCTGCCGAGGGTTTGGAGTCCGGTAATTCCGAAAGCCGGTAGACCCCCATTGAGGTGTTCTTGGGGTATTCCCTGAATCCCGAATTGCGCGGGAATATCGCTAAGATCGTTCGCTAGCGGTGAAACACGCGAGGTGTGGAGATAGTTCAGCCCAGCCCGTGCGACGTTGATGGTGTTGGGAGTGAACACGTGGGTCCACGCCAGTGCGCTCTGCTGTCCAAGCGCGGTTTGGTCGCCTTCCTGGAACCCGCCGCCGTCTGCAACGCCACCGAAAATGCCGGGGATGAGTTGCGGGTCATCCACCAGGCTAAAACGGAAGAAAGTCTGGTCCTTCTGGCTGAAGTTGACATCCAGGCGTGTGTCGAACGACTGCCGATCCTCCTTGAGTTTTGGGGAAACGTTGTAGTTCGACGATATGCCAGCGCCTGTAGGAGCTGGGTAGAGGTCAAGCAATTTTATCGCATTGGGATCCAAACGATCTGACGGGAGAATATTCAAATCCGGGCAAGCGGCGAGACTATAGACGAAACCAGCCCCGGCACCAGCACACGCCGTTGTGAAAGGATCACGTATAACGCCAGAACCCCCGTTGCGGGTCGTGGCCGGATCCAGGATAGTACCAAGTGGCAGGGTCCTTCCCAACGCATCCGTTTGAGTGCCACTCTGTATCAACTCCTGGAAATTCGTATAGCCGCTGCTTCGTTCTTGCGCCGTTGGAACACTACCGGTGTGCGGCACTCCCAAGCGACGGCTCAATCGTTCGTAGTCGCCAAAGAAAAAGACCTTGTTGCGGCCGTCGAACAGATGCGGGATCACTACCGGTCCGCCGACGGAAAACCCGTACTGGTTCTGGCGAAGCTCGCCCTTATGAGTAACGTTTTGTCCATTGACAAAGCTGCGTTCGAAGTAATCGGCGGCGTCCAGTTTGTCGTTTCGGAAAAATTCCCAGAGCGTACCGTGGAAGCCGTTCGTCCCCGACTTAATCGTGGCGTTAAGAACAGCCGCGCCCGAACGACCGAACTCCGCGCTGAAGTTCGTCGTCTGGACTTTGAATTCCTGGATGGCATCCACCGGAGGCAGAACGACGAAATTCGTACCGTTCAGGAAGTCAACGGTGTCGGAATTGTTGTCGATTCCGTCGAGCATGTAGTTGTTCTGCGCCGGGCGGTTGCCATTAGCTGCAAATGCGCCTGACGCAGCGTTCCCACGCGTGTCCGCCTGGGGCGTATTTACGCCGGCGCTCAACTGTGCCAGGAATGTGAAGTTTCTTCCATTCAGGGGAAGGTTGTTCACGTTCCGGGTATCCATCACCTGCCCGACCGAAGCGTCCTGCGTTTGCAGTTGTGGAGTCGTCGAGGTCACTTCAACGGTTTCCGTCACCTGCCCGGTCCTTAAGGCGAGATTGACCACGACGTTGGAACTCACGTTCACGGTCACGTTGCGCTGTGTTGTGGTCTGAAATCCCTGGAAGGAAGCGGCCACCGAGTAGTTTCCGATCCTGACAGGCGAGAACTTGTAATTGCCATCCGAGCCGGCGGTGGTGGTCAATTCGGCGCCGGTGCCTTCGTTGGTCAATTTGACCTGCGCCCCACTTACCACGGCTCCGGAAGGATCCGTCACTACACCGGTGATGCTTCCGGTGTCGACTTGTGCATACGAAAGGACTGAGCCCGACAGGACAACGGCGGCGGCAACAACTTTCCAAAGGATCCGAGATGAAATGGCTCGGTTCATGACCTGAATCCTCCTGACAAGTTCCCTTACCCCACGGTTGGAAGGCGCCACCAAATCGATCGCGCCAATGTAAACGTGTACATTGATTGTGGCCGCCACGTTAAAACAGCTCATTGGACATTGTCAAGAAAGAAATAATCCTTTTGTATTATGGACGCCGCTGCCATTTGACTAGGTGAAAGTTAAGGGTAGCTTTTGCACTTTTGGGCCTCTCCGAGCCCGGTGCTAACATGCCCGCTGTGGGTCATGACTGCGAGGTCGGTTAGCGGATGGCGCGTCGCCCAGACGAGAAGCACATCCCTTCCCGGCGGACGTTCCTGAAGACAATCAGCTGGGCGCCAGCTTGTTTTCTGGCTGCGCCGCTGCAAGCGGTGCCTGCGCCTCATGGGCTGAACAAGAATCTCTTCGCGACCGCCCTCCTCTTCGGAGATTCTCGCGTAACGCTGCATTACCCTACGAACTCCCCGCTCGACGAGGTTCTCAGGCTGGTGGCGCCGGGCACGGACGAATTTCTAACCGAAAAATATGCGGCTGAGATTGGCCGCGTGCTCGATACATGGAGCGGACAGCTGAGGGCTTCCTCCTCGGCATGGAAAGAGGCCGCAGAATTTATCGATCCCAATGTCGAAGCTAATCCGTTCGTTGCCGCTCAAGAAGTTCCGTTGCGTTCCGAAGGCGGGATTCGGATTATACGGCGCAAGTTTTCAGCTCGCACGGTGCCGGGACGAGATCGCTTGCTCGAGCAACTAAGAATCTATTTCGCGTCGATGTCGACAGTGAAGACGGCGGAGTTCCAGATCGTTGGACTGGAGGAACTGCCGGGCATTCCGGCGAAGTTGCGTGTCGACATTCGTTATGACCTGGTTGGTACGCGCGTCGACGGTGGTATTGAAGAGCGCGTCGGGAACTGGGAGACTCACTGGTCTCAAAGCCCGCAAGGAATGTGGCGCGTACTGCGCTGGGAGCCATCCGAGGAAATCGTCAGCAGCACGCGGCACCCAGCTTTCATTGACATCACACAACAAGCGCTCGGTTCGATCGAATCTTATCGAAATCAAATGCTGCGCGGGGTTGATTACTGGCGCACGGTACTCGACGGCGCCTGCGGCATTGAAGTCTACGGAAACAACGGTGTCGCCGCGGGAGATTTCGACAGCGACGGTTGGGACGACCTCTACATCTGCCAGCCGTCGGGGTTGCCAAACCGGCTCTATCGCAACCGCGGCGATGGAACGTTCGAAGATGTAACCGAAAAATCCGGCGTGGACGTATTGGATGCGACGGCGTGCGCTCTTTTCGTGGACTTTGAGAACAAAGGACTGCAGGATTTGCTCGTCGTGTGCGCGAATGGGCCTCTGCTCTTTCTGAATCAGGGTGGAGGAGAGTTCTCACTCAAGCGCGACGCTTTCAAGTTTGCTCAGCCGCCGCAGGGAACTTTTACCCACGCTGCTGTGGCCGATTACGACAACGATGGCCGGCTCGACATTTACTTTTGCCTGTACAGCTACTATCTCGGGCTCGATCAATATCACTACCCGGCTCCGTACTTCGATGCACGCAATGGACCGCCGAATTTCCTATTTCACAACACTGGCAACGGCACTTTCGAGGATCGAACCCAGGCATCGGGCCTGAATGCCGAAAATGATCGTTACAGCTTCGCTTGCGCCTGGGGAGACTTTCAGTCGAACGGACGTCAGGACCTCTACGTGGCCAATGATTTCGGTCGCAGCAATCTCTATCGCAACAACGGAGACGGAACATTTACCGCGATTTCGCAAGATGCGCGAGTGAATGACGTCGGCGCGGGAATGAGCGCAGGTTGGAGCGATTTTGACAACGACGGGAAGCAGGACATTTACGTCGCTAACATGTGGTCAGCGGCCGGTCAGAGGGTCTCCCAGCAGAAGAAGTTTCACGAAAAAGATCCCGAGGAGGTTCGTTCGCTATATCGGCAGCATGCGCGAGGCAACTCGCTGTATCGAAATGTGGGGAATGGAAAATTTGAAAACATCAGTGAGGCAGCTGGTGTTGGGATGGGGCGCTGGGCCTGGTCCTCGGATGCGTGGGACATCGACCATGACGGATACACGGACATCTACATTGCCAATGGTTACATTTCGGGTCCTGAGACTGTCGACGTTTCCAGTTTCTTCTGGCGGCAGGTGGTAGCCAAATCCCCAATGACAGGCGCGCCGTCCCCTGAGTACGAGCACGGTTGGAACGCGATCAACGAACTTATTCGATCGGATCATTCCTGGAGCGGGCGCGAACGAAATGTCCTCTACCTCAACAATCACGACGGCACGTTTTCGGAAGTCTCCGGCGCACTGGACATGGATTTTCCCGAGGACAGTCGAGCGTTTGCTTTGGCGGACCTGGATCATGACGGTCGTCTCGAATGTGTTCTCAAGAATCGCAATGCGCCGCAACTGCGGATCTTGCGCAACAACATGAGCGATATCGGGCACGCAATAGCCTTTCGCTTGCGTGGACAAAAGAGCAATCGCGATGCGATCGGGACATCGGTTACTGTGGAAGCAGGGAGTCTGCGGCAGACGAAGTACCTTCAGGCCGGTTCGGGATTCTTGTCACAGCACAGTAAGGAACTCTTCTTTGGACTGGGGAAAAGCACGGAAAGCATCCGCGCGACGATTCGCTGGCCCAGCGGACTCACGCAGAAGTTCGAACACGTTCCTGCGAATCACAGAATCGAAATTCAAGAAGGGTCCGTTGATTTTCAGGCGAAGCCGTTTGCCGCTGCGCCAGCATCTTATTCGACAGCTGGGGCCGCGCCAAACCTGGAGGCGTTAACCGCAACGGTGGAGACCTGGCTTCTCGATCCGTTGCGCGCTCCCGAGTTTTCGCTTGACGATCTGTCCAGTGTGCCACGGGATTTGAAGTCCTTCCGCGGAGCTTTTGTTCTCCTGACGTTCTGGACGACAACTTCGCCTGGATCTCGCGAGCACTGGCGTCTTTTACGAGAAGGCAAATCGCTCTTGCCGCCCAACGTTCACGTGCTTGGTCTCACCCTTGATGAGCCTGGTGATGCGGGCAGCGTTCAGGCATTTATCGACAGCGACCGGATTCCCTTCCCCGCCCTTCTGGCCGACAAAGGAACGGTGGGCGTCTACAACATTCTGTACCGCTACCTGTTCGATCGTCGCCGCGACCTATCTGTGCCCACATCATTCCTCATCGACGAGAGCGGAGTGATTGTGAAGCTCTATCAAGGACCAGTACAAGCCAAGCAACTTGCGGACGACTTGAAATTCCTTCCGCGCAATGTGGCTGAGCGGACTCGCCGTGCGCTCCCCTTCGGAGGAACTCTGCATCTCGGAGGATTTCGCAGGAACGATTTCACGTACGGTATCGCGATGTTTCAACGCGGATATCTGGACCAGGCGGCAGCATCGTTCAGGCAGGTGATTGCTGACAATCCGAACAACGCCGAGGCTCACTACAATCTCGGAACTCTTAACCTCCGGCGCAATGCCCTTACAGAGGCACGCCAGTACATCGACAAGGCCTTGGAGCTGCGGCCGGAGTATCCGGAAGCTTGGAACAATCTTGGAATGATTGAGGCTCAGGAAGGACACGCCGAGCAAGCGGTCCGCAGCTTCGAACGGTCCTTGCAACAACGTCCGAACTACACCGTAGCGCTACTCAACCTCGGAAATCTTTACCGGCGTCAGGGACAGATGCAGGAGGCGCAAAAGCTGCTCACGCGAGCTTTGGACATCGCTCCTAACGATCCGGAGGCGAACTACGCTGTGGGCATGCTATATGCTCGCCAGGAGCGGGTCGATTTGGCGGCTCAGTATTTGGAGAAAGCGGTCGCCTTGCGGCACGACTATGCGGATGCGCTGAACAATCTGGGCGTGATTTTCGTGCGGCAGGAGCGCTATGCCGACGCTGAAAATCAATTCCAAACCTGTATTAGGGTTGCGCCGAACTTCGACCAGGGCTACTTGAATTTGGCCCGCTTGTATACCCTGATGAAAAATGAGGCCAAGGCACGTGAGATTCTGCAGGCGCTTCTGCGCGTGCAACCGCAGCACAAATTGGCTCAGCAAGCGCTCGAAATGCTACATTGAGCCTTCGACCTCTGCGATTTGAAGTGTGGGCGGAGGAGTTGCGGGATGACGTCCGGGACCTCAATTCAGGCACAGAACTGTATACGACGGCGTCTCGGAATCACTGGGCTTGCTGTCATCCTGTTTCTCTGCGCCGAGATCGCATCGCCTCAGAAATCACCCAACCGCCCAAGTCCCTCTTCACCGCAAGCATCTTCCGCTTTTCAGGAAGCGGAGTCCTTGCTCGCGCAAGGCCTCTTAGATCAGGCTAAGGAGAAAATCCAGGAACAGCTCCGTCTAAATCCGAAAAGTGTTGAAGGCTACAACCTGCTGGGGATTGTTTGCACAAATCAGAAAGATTACGAAAGCGCGCTGGAAGCATTTCAGCAGGCTCTGAAACTCAATCCGAAGTCCAGCAAGACGCATAACAATCTCGCGAACCTATATGCTGTGCAGGAGAAGACTGATCTCGCGGAGAAAGAACTCCGCTCCGTCCTGCAACTGGATCCGACGAATCGCGACGGAAATTACAACCTTGGACTGCTTCTCATGGCCAGGGGATCTCCGGCGGAGGCAATCCCCCACTTGCAACGCGTTCGTCCTTCTAACATTGAAACGCGTTTCAACTTAACGCGCGCCTACCTGAGAGCGGGTCGTACTGCCGAGGGATTGAAAATGGCAAACGATCTCTCCTCCCAAAACAAGGATGACGTTCGCCTGCATTTCACGCTGGGCGTGCTTTTGGCTTCCGAGAAACAGTACCGGACGGCCGAAATCGAATTGGAGAAGGCCAACGCACTACAACCCGAGACTCTCGAGATTCTCTATAACCTGGGGCAGACATATCTCCGAAATGGAAAGTACACCAAGGCCGAACCGGTTTTGAACCGGGCATTGAAGCTGAAGTCTGACTCTCCCGAAGTCCTCTATCTCCTGGCACAGGTTGCTTACGAGCAGAACCGGCCGGTGGATGCTTTGGATCTGCTGGCACGGGCACACAAGCTCGCCCCCAAGAATTCTGACATCATTTTTCTCCTCGCCCGCGTCAGCATGTCGCAAAACTACTTTGAAGATGCCATTCCTCTACTGGAGGGTGGAGTGAAAGACGCCCCTCAGCGCGCCGATCTGCGCGCTGCGCTCGGCGAAAGCTATTTCATGGCAGGGCGTGCGGAGAAAGCGATTGAGGTGTTCAAAGGTCTGATAGAACTCGATCCCTCGGCGCGGTCCTATGCGTTTCTGGGCCTCTCCTATCGCCATCTCGGACGCTTTGAGGAAGCTGGCAAGTATTTCCAGGCCGGACTCAAGCACGATCCGCGAGACGCATCCTGTCTTTTCAACCTTGGATACATTGAGGAGCGGCAAGGCAACGCTGCCGCTGCCGAGGTTTTATTTCAGAAGGCTCTGCGTTCGAACCCGAATTTCTCAGAAGCTCTGCTGGAACTGGCGAACCTGCGCATCGCGAAACAACAGTTCGCTGAAGCCGCAGAGCTGCTGAGGAAATACGTGAAAGTGGCGCGCGAACCGGCAACGGGGTATTACAAGCTGGCCATGGTGGAAAGAAGCCTCCATCAAAATGAAGCTGCGCAGAGGGATTTGAGCGTATTCCAAACGCTTTCGAAGAATGCTTCCCCGGGCCCTTACCCCTACCAGCATCTCTTCGACTACTTGAACAACCGCTCTGAGCTTCCGGCTGAGTCGAGAACTCAGCTCGATCTCACGGAGCTGCATGAACAGATTCAGAAGCATCCGGACCAGCCGCAGGATTTGTATCTGCTCGCCGAAACCTACCTGAAACTCGGAAAACCCGACGAGGCTCGGAAAGCGATCGCACAGCTTGACCAAATCAGTTCCGCCGACTACCGGACCCAGACCGGAATCGGAGTGCTCCTGGCGCGCTATCGCCTATACGACGATGCCATTCAGCACTTTCAATCTGCGCTGCGGGCAAATCCGGATTCCGACGATGTGAAATTTGATTTGGCGGATGCTTACTTCCGCAAGGGACGTTACGGGGAGGCGCTTGAGGCGGCGCGTCAGATCTCTGCACAGGGACAACAAGACGACGCTCTGCTTGCCTTGCTGGGCGACATTCATGCGCACATGGGCGAGAGTGCCCGTGCGGCCGAGATTTTCCGAAACGCCATCAGCCGCAACCCAGACAATGACCAATACTATCTCTCTCTGACACTGGTGCAGCTGCGCGATAACGACGTGAATGGCGCCGACGTCACTTTGCAGAAGGGCCTTGCCCGCATTCCGGGCTCGGGAAAGATCCAATGGGGCCTCGGCATTGTTTCTGTGCTCCAGGGTAAGACCGGGCAGGCCGCCGAACACCTGGAGCGTGCCGTCGACTTGCTACCGGAATGGTCAGGAAGCTATTCGACGCTCGGCGTCTTTTACTATCAGACCGGACAGATTGATAAGGCGCGCGAAGTTCTCAACCGCTTCAAAGGAAGTAACGCAGCTGGCGGCCTGGATGTAAATCGCATTGAAGAAGTTCTGGCGAAAGCCCCTGCAACTGCTTCATCTCCCACCGAGCCTTTATCCGTAGCCGCTCGACAGCAATTGCTGCAGATGGCACTATCGATTGCGGATCGAACGCTTTGATACAACGCTGCAATGGGCTACTCCGGGCATGAAGAGAAATTCAAAAACAGGGATGGTCCTGAGGCTCGGCGTGAACTGCGCTGTTCTGCTCGCGCTCTGTGCGGCCACAGTCGTCGCGTTACAACGCAAGGCTCCCTCTCCCCAGACCCCCGCGAAACCGGAGCCGGGAATTAACGTCCGCTATACCGATGTTAGACAGTCAGCGGGAATTGACTTTCGTCAGGACGGCACGGG
>Ga0075434_100001427_pt1 | contig 20072 bp, 13 predicted proteins | sample RhiMethybrSRZTD3_FD_75298 | JGI IMG/M metagenome (GOLD analysis project Ga0075434, IMG submission 75298) | Populus rhizosphere microbial communities from Tennessee, USA - Rhizosphere MetaG P. TD hybrid SRZTD3 | ecosystem: Host-associated > Plants > Roots > Rhizosphere > Soil | place: USA... | reverse complement strand
CCCGCGAGCCGCGAGCCCGAGCATGCTATCAGACGTTCACGGCGAAACTCATCCGGAGTGGAGCTTGCGGCGCCTTCGCGCGCGAGACTAACATCGCGAGGTTGATCTCTGGAGGAGTGTCAATGCCTTCCGTCTACGGTTCCCTGCTCAGTCACAAACCTTTCACAGCCTGCGCGATGTTGTTCGCGCTCGCTCTTTCGTTCCCATCGGCTGCGCGTGCGCAGGAGACTCGCGCCACCGTCACCGGCATCGTCAAGGACGCGCAGGGCGCGGTCGTCCCGGGCGTCACCGTCGCCGTCGTCAACACCGACACCGGCGTCTCGACCGAAGACGTCACCAACGAGGCGGGCGTCTACAACATTCAAAAGCTTCAGCCCGGACCGATCCGCATCACGGCATCGCTGCCAGGGTTCAAGACGTTCGTGCGCGAAGGCATCACGCTGCGGACGGCAGAGACGGTGACGATCAACGTGCAGCTCGCGCTCGGGGCGGTCGAGGAGGTCGTCACCGTCAAGGCGGAGGCGAGCAAAATCGAGTCGAACGAATCGACGATCGCCCAGACGATCGAGAACAAGCGGATATCCGAACTTCCGCTGAACGGGCGGCAGGTCTACATGATCATGCAGCTCACGGCCGGCACGCTCTTCACGCAGACGACGTTCGGCGCGACAGGATTCTCGGGAACGCGTGCGTGGGACGTCAACGGCTCGCTGTCGGTGCATGGAAGCCGCACGGGCAACAACGAGTTCCTGATCGAAGGCGCGCCGAGCTCGGGCACCGGCGGCGGAACAGGATCGTGGAACTACGCGCCGCCGGTGGACGCGATCGAAGAGTTCAAGATCCAGACGTCGAGCGTCGACGCGTCGTACGGCCGCACCAGCGGCGGCGTGGTCAACATGACGCTGCGATCCGGCACGAACCAGGTGCGCGGGTCCACGATCTTCCTCTATCGGGGCACGGCGCTCGACTCGAACCAGATTCAAAACATCCGCAATAACCTGCCCAACACGCAGCACCAGTACTACAACAATGAAACGATGGTGAGCGGGCCGATCAAGAAGAACAAGACGTTCTTCATGGGCGGATACCAGGGCTTTTACGAGAACATTCCGTTTCCCGTCACACGCACCGTTCCCACGATGCTGCAGCGGCAGGGTGATTTCTCACAAACCTTCACGTCGTCGGGACAGTTGATCGTCGTCTATGATCCGGCGACCACCACGTGCAACGCGTCAAACGTCTGCACGCGCCAGGCATTCCCGGGCAACAGGATTCCACCGGAACGCTGGAATTCGATCGCGAAGGCCTTCGTCCCCTTCATCCCGGAGCCGAATGCGACGCCAAGCAACCTGGCAGGGTCGGACAACTTCATCAACTCGCCGAACCTTGGCCGCTATCGCTACAACTCGTACCTGACGCGCATCGATCACCACTTCAACCCATCGAACCGGCTGTCGCTGACCAACACGAGCAACTGGGGCACCGAGTTCCGCAACGAGAACGCGCTTCCCGAGCCGGCGCTTCGCAGCGACAACTACCCCACCCACCGGAATCACTACCTCACGACCGCGGAACACAACTACACGATCAATCCGACGACGCTCTGGACGTCGAGGTTGTCATGGGATCGCTTCGACGAGCCGCACGAGAAGCAATACGCCAACATCGATCCGAAGCTGCCGTTCACCGGTAAGTACCAGACCACTCCGCCGCCATTCCCGCAGATAGATATCAGTGGATATCAAGGAATGTACGGGCGAACATTCCGCGAGGTGAAGAACGATGCCTATTCCTTCAACACCTCGCTTGCAAGAACGATGGGCCGGCACCTGGCCAAGGCGGGAGCCGAACTCCGGGCGTATCAGTTCTATCGATACGACGAAGTGAACACGAATGGGCAGTTCAGCTTCGGCAACGATTTCACGCGTCGCGATCCGAACAACAACAACAATCCGGCATCGGGTAACGGTTTCGCCACGTTTCTCCTTGGCCTTCCGACGAGCGGGGGCGTCGGCGCGGGGACCCCGCGGACCGAGCAGTACCGCTATTACGCACTGTACCTCCAGGACGACTGGAAACTCTCGGCGCGCGCAACGCTGAACCTCGGTCTGCGGTGGGATTACCAGCCGGCCGTGACCGTCAAGAACAACCTCACCGTATCAGGGTTCGACACGACGACCGTCAACCCGCTGCAATCGCAGCTGACGACGACGATCAACCCCGCGACGGGGCAGCCGCTGAACCTGCGCGGAGGACTGCTCTTCGCGAACCACGGCGGGGCGAAGGCGCCGTACAAGAACGATTGGGACAACATCCAGCCGCGCGTTGGCGTCACCTACAAGGTGACGAACTGGATGGTCGGTCGCGCGAACTACGGCAGGTCGTATCTCGGGCTGTCGAGCGGCGGCCAGGCGGGCGTCTACACCACGGACTTCCAGCGAACGACCCCCTTCATCGCCAAGGCGCCGAACAACGTCGACCCGGGCACGCCTTGGACCAACCCGTTCCCTGATGGGTTCCTGCAGCCGCTGAACGGGGAGCTCGGCCTCTTGACGGGAATCGGTACAGGCTTCACGGTCCCCAACCCGGACTATGAGATCCCTTACACCGATCAATGGAGCGCCGGTGTCGACGTCCAGATGCCGTGGAACATCGGCCTGGACCTCGCGTACGTCGGCAACCAGGTGAGCAAGATGGGAATCAGCAGATCGATCAACTCGATCCCGCAATCCGAACAGGACAAAGCAATCGCCCGGCTCGGCGGCAACGTCGGGTACCTCAATCAGACGTTCCCCAACCCGTTTGCTGGGCTCGTTCCCGGACAAGGATTGAACGCGTCAACGGTGGCGCGCTCGCAGCTGCTGCGTCCATACGCTCAATTCGGCGGCATCACGATGAACCGTATGAACGAAGGTTCGGCGTACTACAACGCGCTGGAGGCGGTCGCCACGAAGCGCTACTCGAATGGCGTGATGTTCGCCGTCAACTACACGCTGATGAAGCTGGAAGAGCAGACGAGCCTGCTCAACACGTACGACACGGAGCCGTATCGCGATCTGTCGGGCGATCAGCGGCGTCATCGCCTCGTCATCACGACGCTCGTCGATCTCCCGTTCGGGCCCGGCAAGTGGATTGGCGGCAACACGAGCGGCCTGGCCGCCGCGCTCATCGGGGGCTGGCAGTTCAATACGATCGGCGAGATTCAGTCCGGCCGCCCGCTCGGCATGAGCAGCAACGCGATCCAGCTGGACCCGGACATCGCGCTGCCCAAGAGCGAGCAGTCATTTGATCGGTGGTTCGACAACAGCACCGTGAGCAACCCGCGCCCCGACGGCACGTACGCGTGGAGCGTGATTGGCCAGAACGACTACCGGCAGGTCGGTTTCCGCTTCCACAACGTCAGCGAACCCACCGTGCCGCAGTGGTCGTTCTCGTTCTTCAAGAACACGCACGTCGGCGGCCGGATGAACATGCAGGTGCGCATCGAGACGTTCAACGTGTTCAACGTCCGCATTTACGGCGGACCGAATACCGACCCGAACAGCGCGAATTTCGGCGTCGTGAGCACCGCCAGCCAGGTGAATTTCCCCCGGACGACCCAGGTGGGATTGCGGTTCACGTTCTAGGGTTTGGCGGAGTTGGCGGATCTAGGGTAGGGCGGGGTCTGAAGACCCCGCCCTACCGGCGGCTACCAACCACGATAGGCCGGGGTCTTCAGACCCCCGCGCCCCGGCTATATCCGCCGGCTTAGCCGTTCGTCCCGATTTCGCTGTAGAATCATCCGGCTGCTCCGGTAACTGCTTGCCCCCGACCGGACCTGCCCCCCGTTAATCAGGAGGAACTACTTCATGCGACGTAGTGTGTCAGTGGTGTCCCGTACGTCCTTCGCACCACTCCTCGTGGCGCTGGCCATGAGCGCTTTCTTGATCACCATCCCCTCGACTGCCTCCGCCCAGGCGGTGACCGGGACGCTTCTCGGCAATATCACCGATTCGAGCGGTGCCGCCATTCCAGGCGCCACGGTGACCGCGACCGATGTGGACAAGAACATCGGCCGCACCGCGGTCAGCAATGAATCGGGCTATTACATCTTCAACAGCCTGCCGAACGGCACCTACACGGTGGACGCCGAAATCCAGGGCTTCAAGAAGACCGCACGGCAGGGCGTCAAGGTCGACGTGAACACGACCGTGCGCGTGGATCTCGCGCTGAGCGTCGGACAGATGACTGAAGAGGTCACCGTCGCGGCCGAGAGCCCGGCTCTGCAGACCGACCGCACCGATACGGGCCGAATCATCGAATCGAAGATGGTGTCGGAACTGCCGCTGACCTTCAACCGCAATTTCCAGAGTCTGTCGATGACCGTGCCGGGGATTACGCGGCCGCATCGCGAGCACTCGCAGTTCTTCAACTCGCAGGACTCGCTGCGCTACGAGGTCAACGGTCAGCCCGGCATGGCGAGCAACACGCTGATCGAAGGGCTCGACGACAACCAGAAGACCGGTCTGTTGCAGGTCATCATTCCGGCCGCTGATGCGCTCGAGACCGTCAGCATCTCAACGAGCAACTACGACGCAGAGTTCGGTCGGTCGGGGGGCGCCGTGACGAACGTCACCCTAAAGTCCGGCACCAACGACCTGAAGGGCAGCGCGTTCTTCTTCGGGAACAACGAAAAGACGAATGCCGGGGATTTCTTCAACCATCAGAAGGCGCCCACGAAGTTCGCCAACGGCGGCTTCACGCTCGGCGGACCGATCGTCAAGAGCAAGCTGTTCTTCTTCGGCGATTACCAGCGCACGCTCGACAACAACGGCTACGTCGTCCGGGCCACGGTTCCAACGCTCGCGATGCGCAACGGCGACTTCAGCGCCTCGGCAAGCAAGATTTACGATCCGTTCACCGGCGATGTCAGCGGCGCCAATCGAGTCGCGTTCGACGGCAACGTCATTCCGCAGAATCGGATCAGCCCGATCGCGCGGAAGCTGCTGGCCTTCATTCCCGAGCCCAATATCGCGGCGAACCTCGGTCAGAACAACTGGCAGAAGGCGCAAGTGCGTGAAAAGACCACCGATGGCTTCGACGCGAAGATCAACCACACGCTGAGCGCGAAGGATCAGATGTCGTATCGCGTCAGCTTCATGCGGCCGGTGGTATTCGATCCGGGTGCGTTCGAACAGTACGGCGGCCCCGCGAATGGCGGATTCGCCGGCACGGGCACGAACACCAGCAGCAGCACCGCAGTGACCTGGACGCGAGTTTTCGGGCCGAAGACCGTTCTCGACGTGCGCGGCGGGTTGAACTACTACCACAACGTGACCGCGTCGCAGGGCAGCGGCCTGACGACCAGCAAGGACGTCGGCATCCCGGGCGCCAACCTCGACGAGTACACCAGCGGCATTTCGTATTTCAACATCGCCGGCTATACAGACCCGATTCTTGGATTCTCGGCGAGCCAGCCATGGGACCGGTCCGAGAAGACCTGGAGCGTGGTGTCGACGTTGACCAAGATGATGAGCACGCATACCGTCAAGATTGGCGGGGAGTGGCGGCACAACCGCGACATGCTGCTCCAGACGCAGGATGCCGGTGGGCCCCGCGGCCGTTTCAACTTCACATCGTCTGGCACCACCACGCCGGCGGACCAGCCCACGTCTTCAAGCGTGGCGAACGCTTTTGCGGCGTTTCTCCTCGACTGGCCCGCCACCGTCCAGCGCGACCTCAAGGTCATCGACGAGCCGGGGACGCAGCATACGGGGACGTTCCTGTACGTGCACGACAAGTGGCAGGCGAAGTCGAACATCACCCTCGACCTCGGTCTGCGCTGGGAGTACTACACGCCGCTTCAGGGCCTCGAAGGAAAAGGCACGCTCTCCACTTACGATCCGTCGACGAACACATTCCATGTCGCGGGCTACGGCAACTTCAATAACGCGCTCAACGTGAAAAGAACGCTCACGAATTTCTCGCCGCGCACCGGCGTGTCATGGCGCCTGAACGAGAAGAATGTCGTCCGTGCCGGCTATGGCGCGAGCACGATTCCGTTTCCGGACAACCGGTACGCGTTCAACTACCCGGTCAAGCAGAACTACAACGGAACGGCGGCCAATGGATTCCAGCGGCAGGGCTCCATGGCGGCCGGGTTCCCCGATCCGGTGCTGCTGAACATTCCCAGCGACGGCATCGTCCCGGTCACAGGCAGCCTGCTGAACGGCACATGGGACGTGATTCCGACGGATCTGCGCGAGGGAACGCTGCAGTCCTGGAACGTCGCGTTCCAGCGCCAGCTGCCGTACCGCTTCACCGTCGACGTCGCCTACGTCGGCAATCGCGGTGTGAACATCGTGATGGACGTCGACAAGAATGCGGGCATGGTCTACGGAGCGGGCAACGCCGGACGGCCGCAATTCGCGACGTTCAATCGCACGGGCACCTCGCGCACGCGTACGAACGACAACAAGACGCAGTACAACGCGCTTCAGATGAAGATCGATCGCCGGTTCAGCAACGGGCTGCTCGTGACCAACTCGTACACGTACAGCAAGTCGATGGACTACGCGAACGAGAACGGCGGCATCAACACCCCGATTGACTTCAGCACCAGCTGGGGCCGGTCGAACTTCGATCGCACGCACAATTATGTGAGCACCGTGATCTACGAGCTCCCGTGGGGGCCGCGCAAGAAGTGGCTGAACGAGGGCATCCTGGCGAACATCATCGGTGGCTGGCAGATCAGCAACATCTACATCGCGCAGTCGGGCGTGCCGCTGTCGATTACCGCGAGCGGCACGCTGTTCAACACCCCGGGCAACACGGCGTACGCGGATGCCGTCGGGCAACAGACGATTCTTGGAGGTCTTGGGCCAGGGCTGTTGTACTTCGATCCGAAGGCCTACGCGCAGCCGGCCGCGGGAACGCAGGGCAACATGACGCGCAACAGCGGACCGGAAGGCCCGGGCTTCTGGGAACTGGACTCGGCGTTGTTCAAGCGCTTCAGCGTCGGCGGGAAACGCTACGCCGAAATCCATGTCGACATGTACAACACGACCAACTCGGTGCGCTGGGGCAATCCGAACACCGGATTCAGCGCCGCGACAACCGGCAACACGTTCGGTCAAATTGGGGGACCGACCGGTGGTCAGCGGACGATGCGGTTCGGGTTCAGGTACGTGTTCTGAGGTGAAGGTCTAGCGACAGGCGACAAGCGACAAGCGACAAGCAAAAGCGGCAGCGTGCGAAGCACGTTGCCGCTTTTTTTGCGAATTGCGAATCGCGAATCCACGAGTCGCCAACCGCGAAGCTATTGAATTGCGGTCCCGCCGCCGCCTGGCGCCATCTGAGCTTCGGTCGGTGCGGCGCCGGTCTGATCGAAGAAGATGGTGCCTGCTCCGGTCGACGCAAACCCGCGCAGTCCGCTGAGCCCGGCCGATACCGGCACTGCCGTCGCGTAATACGCGGTTTCGGTCGGCACGCCGTTGCAGTCGGTGGGGCCTGGCGAAGCGGCCGCCGACGCGGCCATCGTAATGAGGTAGCCGCTCTTGGTGGAGGGATCCGTCGAAAGATCAGGTGAAATGAATCCCACGCTGCTCCCCGGACACGAGGCCGCAAGCGTCGCCAGCGTCGGAGAGAAGCCGCCTTTCCCCGCCGCCGCCGCGTAGCTCGACTCCGCGCTATTGAGCGCCCGAAGCGAACCGATCGCGGAGGCTTCGTTGCCGGTGCGCCGCGCGCGCAGCATCGCGGGAATCGAGATCGCTGACACGATCCCGATGACTGCGATCACGATGAGCAGTTCCACGAGCGTGAAGCCCGAAGAGCTCAAAACAGAGCGCCGGTTACAAAACCCGCTGTCGATAGACATACCTTCGGAATCCCTGCGAACCCGCAGCAACTTATGTAATGGGAACGACTTACCGCCAGTGGCTGCGCTCGGCGCACCACCGGGGCACACGGCTGGGCTGCAAGGTCGCTACCACGACAACGTCGCCCCTTCGGCGAGCGCAGGCGTGTATTCGGGGCATGGCGTTTGCGACACATCTCCCGGAGGTGCGAAGTGCCAAAGCGCAGCAGCAGCCGTCGAGAGCTGATCGATACCGGGCGCGGGAAAATGTTCGGCCGGCGTGACGCCCAGGGACGGTTCAAGGAGATGGACGTTGTCGGACGATCGCTCCCGTCCGATCGCCGCCGTCAGGCGAAGACATCGTCAAAGCCGGGGCAGGGGGACCGCGGCGATCGCAACCGCTAGCTCCAATGCATTTTGGAGCGCGGCGCCGCTCGCCGTGTTGTCGAAAATGCACCAGCACTCCGTCCGCGCCGGTGCGTTCACCATGACATCAGCGAGCGCGGCGATGCGCGCGTCATCGTAACGCGACCAGTACTTCCTCGGCGATCCGTGCAGACGGTAATAGATGATCCCGTTCCAGCCTCCGGGGCGATCGGCTCCAGGTGCTGGGGCGGGATCCGCAGCGACGCGCGCGATCTGCTGCGAGATCATCAACGCGTCCGCCGACGGCGTGAACCACGTCGGATGCCGCGGCTCGCAGACGACGGGTCCCGAATGCGCGTCGCCGAGCAACCCGAAGAAACGTGCGGCGACGCGCCGGTCGAACTCGAGTGACGGCGGCAGCTGTACGAGCAACGGTCCACATTTTCTTCCCAGGCCTTTCACTTCATCGAGGAACCGTTCCAGAAGCACGCGCGGCCGTCGCAGCGCCTGGTCGTGCGTAATCGCACGTGGGACCTTGACCGAGAAGCGGAACCCGCGCGGCGTGGACATGGCCCACTTCTCGTACGTGCTCCGCGCATGCGGGCGGTGAAACGACGAATTGATCTCGGCGCACCCGAGCACGCGGGCGTAGCGCTGGAGATGCGTGCCCTCGGACGGGAATCCGGGAGCCGACGCACGCGGAATGCACCACCCCGCCGTGCCGATAAATGCCGGCATTCCCACAGGATAATCGCTGCCACACGGTAATTCAGCGTTTGCTCATATCGTGGTCACGACGCCCCGGCGGGGCACGTCGTACCGTGGATGTATGCACGCTCCACCGCATCCGCTGAACTGGGACGCCGGCTGGCTGCTCGTACTCGCGGGCTTCGCGACCGGGGCCGTCATCGGCCTGGGCTTTCATCGCGAGGACTTCCTCGGCGGCTACGGATCGTTCCGGCGGCGAATGCTGCGCCTCGGACATATCGCGTGCGCGGCGCTCGGCTTCATGAACGTCGTGTTCGCGCTGTCCCCGTGGCCGGAGCCTGGCAGCGCCATCGCCGCGGCCGCGTCGACGGCGTTCGTGATCGGCGGCGTCACGATGCCGGCCGCATGTTTTCTCACCGCATGGCGCGAGCGGTTCCGGCACGTGTTCGCCGTGCCTGTCGCGGCGCTCTTCGTCGCCGCGATCTGCACCTGGCTGGGAGGGCACTGATGAAGATCGGCTTGCTTGCGATGAGCGGCATTCGCGCGCACGATCCCGAGCTGCTTGCGCTCGGGTTGACGCTGCCCGGGTTCGTGGAACGCAGCAAAGCGATCGCGTCGCTTCCAAGCCTTGGATTGTTGTATCTGGCGGCGTGCACGCCTCCCGGACACGATCTCGAATACTTCGAGGCGGAAGCCGACGGCAGCGAGCCGCAGGACGTGTATGCGTGCGACCTCGTGGCAATCAGCACGTTCTCGGCGCAGGTGTTCGAGGCGTACGCGATCGCCGATCGGCTTCGCGCGGCAGGCGTGCTCGTCGCGATGGGCGGGCTGCACGTCAGCGTGCTGCCGCAGGAAGCGGCGGCGCACGCCGACTATGTGATCGTCGGCGAGGGTGAGTCGGTGTGGCCGTCGGTCGTCCAGCATGCCGCGCGGGGCGGTGCGCCCGCGGTGTTCCATGCAAGCGACTGCGCCGCGGTTGACGTCGCCGCGCTGCCGATGCCGCGCTACGATCTCCTCGGCCGTCGTCCGTACAACCGGTTCACGGTCCAGACGTCGCGCGGATGTCCGTGGCGCTGCGACTTCTGCGCCTCGACGGTCATGCTCGGCCAGCGATACCGCAAGCGCCCGGTTGCCGACGTCGTTCGCGACATCGAGGCGATCATGGACGTCCGGCCGGATGCGTTCATCGAGTTCGCCGACGACAACACGTTCGTCGACAAGCGCTGGGGCAGAGACTTGTGCCGCGCGATCGCGCCGCTCGGCGTCCACTGGTTCACCGAGACCGACATCTCGGTCGCACAGGACCCGGAGCTGCTCGCGCTCATGCGCGAGTCGGGATGCCGTCAGGTGTTGATCGGGCTCGAGAGCCCGTCGGGCGGGATCCTGCGAGGCGTCGAGCTGAAGTCGGATTTCAAGTGCCGGACTGCCGACCGTTACCTCGAGGGGGTTCGGCGAATCCAGGCCGCGGGGGTGACGGTCAACGGCTGTTTCATCCTCGGCCTCGACGGCCACACGACTGAGATCTTCGAAGAAGTGCTCGCATTCGCGCGGGCCGTACCGCTCTACGACGTCCAGATGACGATCATGACGCCGTTTCCCGGAACGCCGCTCTACGAACGGCTGCGGCGCGAGAACCGGATCCTCCAACCCGGCCGATGGGATTTGTGCACGCTCTTCGACGTGAACTACCAACCGCGGGGCATGTCTGTGGGCGAATTGAAAGAGGGGATCTACTGGTTGACCGAGCGCCTCTACAGCGACGAGTGCACGCAGTTCCGCCGCCGCGGCTTCTTCCGCGAGCTCCGGCAGTCAAGGCGAACGCCAGTCGCCATCTGCTGACGGATCAACGAACACCGGCCTGAATGGTTGCCACGACCGCGCCGGCAACCGTGTGCACCTCGAGCCGGCGGACGAACTGCAGGTAATCTCCGAAACCACGCGGCTCGAGCAGCGCCGCCAGATCGACGTACACGCGATCGCCCTCGATGCGAATCCCGCGCGGGAGCGCGTCGAAGAAGCGCAGCGCTGGACTCGCGAGCGACATCAGCGCGCCCATCTCCAGCTTGAGGACGAGAATCGTCGAAGCAGGAAGATCGGGCTGACGATCGATCAGAACGCCAAGCTTGAGCGGCGGGAGAAACGACGAGGATCCCAGCCTAGCGCGCACGTCGAACCGGTCGCCCGCCTGCGGCGACACGTGCAGATCACGGACGGGGACGGAGCGCGGCAGCGACTCCTGGATGAATTCGTTCAGCAGACGCTCGGAGATCGGCACGTTCGCCGACACCTCCGCGCCGCGTAGATCTTCGAACCCGGTAGCCTGCTGGCGCATCAGCAGGCGTACGAGCGAATTAGACGGCGGGCCCGACCGAGGTCCGGCGGCAGTCATCGCACCGGAAGTACAGGATCGGGAACGATTCCGAACGGCCGATGATGCGCGCGTTCGGGCTGCCGCACTTCGGGCAGACCTCGCGCTGAGGGGCCGTGACCTTCGGCGTGCTGCTCCGCTTGGGACGCCGCTCTGTCTGCATGGAATCTTGATGCATAGGTGTATCGACCATCATATCGGGAATTGACGCCGGTGTGCACCCCTTTTGCACACTTTCGCCGAAAAATCGCCTCGAGCCCGGCCGTAGGTGGCCAAGTCCGGGACATTCCCGGCTGTTATTACGACGCCCGAACTCCGTTCGGGGATTCACCCGCAGAGCTGTGGAAATCCTGTCGATCGCTTCGACGGTTGCAGTCCGTTCCCGCCAGAAGGATTAACCCAGATGCCCACAACTATCGGCCGGGTCACGATTTGGGCCATCGTCGCGCTGGCGGCAATCGTCGCCGTGGCGCTCGTCCTCGTCGCGAGGTAAGTTGTTGATTTTCCGCTAAAAGGTCGTCATCGCGGGGGTTCCGCGCATCAGGAGATTCTCGACGAAGAACTCCATCATCCGGTCCATGTTGATGCCGCTATGGCCCCTGTCCGGGCCGACCTGGAGGTCGAAGCTCTTTCCCGCCTTCTGGAGCTCGGACACCAGCTGCATCATGTTGGAGGGGTGCACGTTGTTGTCGGCGGTGCCGTAGTAGAGCATCAGGCGCCCTTTGAGGTCTTTTGCGTAGGTCATGGCGCTGCCCGCCTCGTACCCCGCCTTGTTTTCCTCGGGCAGCCACATGTAGCGCTCCGTGTACACGGTGTCGTAGTGGTACCACGCGGTCACCGGCGACGACGCGGAGGCCACCGCGAACGCGTCCGGGTGGCGCAGCAACGCCATCACCGACGCGTAGCCGCCGTACGACGTTCCGTAGATTCCGACGCGCGACTTGTCGAAATACGGACGGCTCCAGAGCGCCTTGACGCCTTCAGCCATGTCGTCGATCTCGACCTGCCCGAGCTTCAGGTAAATCTGGTCGAGCATCCGCTTGCCCTGGCCGGGGACGGCGCGCGAGTCGAGGTTCACGATCAGAAAGCCGTACTCGGAGAGCGCCGACGGCGTGATGAACGTCTCGCGCGCGGTGTTGCTCGCTGACGCGGGACCGCCGTAGACGCTCACCAGTGCGGGATACTTGCGCGACGGATCGAACGTCGACGGAAACTGAATCGTTCCGCGCAGAGTCGTCCGCCCATCCGCCGCGGTGAAGGTGAACATCTCCGCTTTCCTGAGGCCGAGCGCGTCGAATCTCGCGAGGTCGCTCTGCGCCAGTTCCGCGACGGCGTTCCCGCTCGCGGCATCCACGAGCCGCGTCGCTGGCGGCGTGTCGTGGGTCTGATACACGTCGACGAAATACCGGCTGTCCGGGGAGATCGCGCAGCCGCCGCCGGCACCGCCAAAGAGTGCGGGGCGGCCGCCCATGCATCCGCCAATGGTGTGGTTGAACCGCGGATCGGTGAGGCGCACGTCATTCCTGCCGTCGAGTCCCACGCGGTGCAGCTGCAGCTTCAGGTAATTGTCGCCGTCGCGCGCCGTGTAAAAGACGGCCGCGGCGTCCTCGTCCACCTTGATCAAGTTCGCAACTTCGAACGACGTGTGCGCGGTCAGCGGCGCAATGAGCTTTCCGGACAGATCGTACAGGTAGAAGTTGTCCCAGCCGTTGCGTGTCGATTCCCAGATGAACCGCTTCCCATCCTTCAGGAAGTGCTGCGTGGGATTGTTCTCGATCCATCCAGTCGGCCATTCCTCGTGGATGATGACGCGAGTTTTCCCGGTCGACGGATTCGCCGCCGCGAACTCCAGAATGTTCTGACGGCGGTTCGTACGGTTGAAGAGCAGCTCGCTCCCGTCGGACGACCAGGCCACGTGATACACGTAGTGCCCGACGACGGAGTTGTCGAACGGCTTCCCGTCGCGCACGTCGATGCGGGTCGAGTGTTTCGTCGCCAGGTCGTACACGAACAGATCGACGACGGGATTGGGCATGCCGGCCTTCGGATACGCTTCCGTGTCGACGGTGCTCTGCAGCTTCGTCTGATCCATCTGCAGGTAGTAATCGGGCACCTTCAGCTCGTCGAACCTGTAGTAGGCAAGCTTCGAGCTGTCGGGCGACCACCACATCGCCGTCGTCTGGGACAATTCTTCGCCGTAGACCCAGCTGGCGGTCCCGTACTTGACGCGCGCCACCGTACTGCCGTCAGTGGTCACTGCGGTCTCGTTCGCGCCCGTCGGGTCGCTCACCCAGAGGTTGCGGTCGCGGTAGAACGCGCGCAGCTTGCGGTCGGGTGAATCGGTCGTGTCGAACTGCCGCCCGCGCTCGGGCCCTCCGCGGCCCCCGCGTCCACCGCGGCCACCTGGTTCGATTCCCGTGGCCGCGCCCGCCTCGGTCGCCGTGCGCGCGGCGACGTCGTATCGATAGAGCTTTCCATCGCGGGTGTATTCGAACGTGTGGGCATCCTTCCACGTCACGCCGAGGGCGCCCGATTTCACCGCGCCGGGCAGCTCGCGCGCCATCTTTTCGTACTGGCTGTACCCCGGCATCGTCTTGAGCCGGTCCTGCGCGGCGGGAAATGCCTGGTAGCCAGCAAACGCGCACAACGCCACAGCGGCAGCACGCGCGACACGATGGTGCTTCGGCAACTCGCTCTCCTTGGATTCTGACGAGAAACCTATTGTAACAGCGGCGTTCGACCGACGAGCCGACGGCTTCTACCGGGTTCGGTTCAGTTTGTCCCAATCGGCATGACGATGCCGCTTGCCGATCATCGGAAGGAAGCTTGTGAGCGCCAGCGCTATCCACCCAACCGCGTAGACGACTAGCAGGACCACGCCAAGCAATAGCGCGATGAACGCGAAGCCACTAACGACGATCAATAACTCTCTCACCGCTTCCTCGCGTCAGCGCTCGAACGCTTTCCAGCCCCGCCGATACACCACGATTCCAAGCAGAACCATCATCGGCCCGAAACCGACGTCTTCTGCTTGTCGGCTGATGCCGAAGTACTTGTCCCGCCAACGCCTCGGCTCGAGCGGTTCCTCATTCCATTGGCAGAGACCCCGAACGGTAATAAAGAGTCCGAGGATGATGACCGCCCCACCAATCAGCTTTCGCCCCATTACTGATCTCACCGAGCCAAACTCTCGTCGGACGAGAAAAACAGAATACTTCCTTCGTGTCCTTCGTATCTTCGTGTCTTAGTGCTAAGGCCGTCGGCGCGTGCAGCGTTGGCAGCGATGGCGGCCGAGAGCGCTTGCGCTATATTGTATCGATCGATATAATGCGCGGCCGTGCACCATGACGCTCTGAAGCCTCCCTCGTACTACATCCTGCTCGCGCTCGCGGCGAACGACCTGCACGGGCAGGCGATCGCGCGCGAGGTGCGGGCGCTGAGCGACGGACGCGTGCGGCTGTGGCCCGCGATGCTGTACGGCGCGCTCGAGGATCTGAGCGACCGCGGCTGGATTGAAGAGCTCGTCGAGCGCACCGGGCGTCCGGCGGACCAAAGCGAGCGCCGCCGCTATTACCGCATCACGCGCGCGGGCCGGGCATCGGCGGCCGCCGAGACGCGCCGTCTCGCCGAGCTCGTCCGCGTCGCGCGATCGCGCATCAAGCCCCGGGCAGGAGAGACCTCGTGAACCGCGGGCGCGCGCGACGGCTCTATCGCGCGCTGACCTGGCTCGCGCCCGCACGCATCCGCCGGCGCCATCGCGCCGAGATGGAGGCGATGTTCCTCGACGCGCTCGAAGCGGCGGGTGGAAGCCGAGCCGCCATGGCAACCGCCTGGATTGCCGCGGCCTGGGACGTCCTGCGCGTGCGGCTCCATCATCTGGTTCGCCGCCGCCGCGACGTCCCCGACATCCCCAACGAAAGGCGCACGATCATGTTCGGCACTGATTTCAGATACACGCTTCGATGGCTGGCGCGCCAGAAGACGTCGACGGCCCTGGTCGTCAGTATGCTTGGCATTGGCATCGCGGCAAACATCGTTGTCTTCAGCCTCGTCAATGCACTCTTCCTGCGCCCGTTTCCTTTTCCGGAATCGGACCGGCTGGTGGACATCAACGAGACCGCGCCGCGTTGGAATCTCGAGGTCGTCGGGATCAATTTCCCCGACTTCTATCAGTGGCGGCAGGCGAACCAGGCGTTCGACAGCATGGCGATCTACGACACGAACGCCTACAACCTTTCCGATGAGCGCGGCGCGGAGCGGATCGAAGGGGCCGCGGTCACGTACGATTTCGCGCGGGTGTTGCGGATTGCGCCGCTGCTCGGACGGACGTTCACACCCGACGAGGACAAGCCCAAAGGGCCCCCGGTCGTCGTGATCGGCGAGGGGCTGTGGCAGGAACGGTTCGGGCGTCGCGACGACGTGCTCGGACGGACGTTGAAGTTGAATGGCGTCGCGCACACGATTATCGGTGTCGTGCCGAGATCGGCGGAGTTCCCCGGGCGAGTACGCCTGTGGGTGCCGTTTGCCGGCGATCCCAACCAGCCCTATCAAAGCTACGGGTATTCGGCCGTCGGACGGCTGAAGCCGGGAATCGGCGTCGCCGACGCCGAAAAAGATCTGCTCCGGACGCAGCAGCCGATCTGGGACACCCGCGACAAGGAACGGATCGTCTCGCCGTACGCGAAACCGCTGCACGAGCAGTTCGTCCGCGACTTTCGAAGCACCGCGAAGACGCTGCTGACGGCGGTCGTCCTGCTTCTCTTCGTTGCGTGCGCGAACGTTGCCAGTGTGATGCTGGCGCGCGCGCTCGCCCGCCGGCGCGAGATGGGGATCCGGCTCGCGGTCGGAGCGAGCCGCATGCGCATCGCGCGGCAGCTCTTCGCAGAGAATCTCATGCTCTCCGCGCTTGGCGGCGCTGTCGGGCTCGTCATTGGCCGCTGGGCGCTTCACCTTCTCCTCGTCAGCGCCGGCGAGCAGGTGCCCGCATGGGCCGACTTCGGAATGGATCTGCGCGTCATCGGGTTTGCAATCGCCCTGATCGCGCTCACCGCGCTGCTCTTTGGATGGGCGCCTGCTCTGCACGCGGTCCGCGGTAACCTCCAGGGCGCGATGCACGATGCCTCACGCGGGGCAACGGGCGGTCCAGGAGGAAGACGAACGCTGTCGGTGCTCGTGACCGCGGAGTTCGCGCTCGCGGCGGTGCTGCTCGTGTGCGGCGGGTTGATGCTCCAGGCGTATCAGCGGGTCCAGAAAACGGATCCAGGGTTCCGTGTGGACCACGTGCTCACATTTTCCGTGGCGCTGCCGCAGGCCACGTACGGCGACGACGACCATCCGGAGAAGACGCTGGCATTCTGGGATCGCCTGAGGGGACAACTGAAGGCGCTGCCGGGTGTCGAAGCCTCCGGCCTCGTGAGCTGCGCGCCTCTCGGGTGTCACTGGGGCATGTTCGTTCAGGTCGAAGGGGCGCCCCCGCCCGCGCCCGGGCAGACAAATCCCGTGGTTCTCTTCCGTCCGGCAACGCCCGACTACTTCCGCGCGATGGGCATCAGGTTGAAAAGCGGCCGGTTCTTCAATGACGAGGACGGCCGCAATGGAAGCCGCGCGATCATCGTGAACGAGACATTTGTCAGAACGTTCTGGCCGGGCGTCAGCGATCCGGTAGGCCGACGTGTGAAGGGCAGCGGCAAGGACTCTCTCTGGAACACCGTCGTCGGGTACGTGCAGGACGTGAAGCACTATGGGCTCGAGCGTCCGATGCGGCCTGGTGTCTACGTGCCGCTCGTCCAGGTCCCGAGCCGCACCATGACGGTCGCGATTCGAACGACGGGTGATCCCGCGGCAATGGCGGGCGCGGCGCGTGGGGTCATCCGGGAGATGGATCCGGATCTCGCGCTGTATCGCGTCGAGACGATGGAGCAGGCACTGCGGAAATCGCTCGCACAGCGATCGCTGTATTCATGGCTGCTCGGTGTTTTCGCGGGAATCGCGCTCGCACTGGCGTTGGGCGGCACCTACGGCGTCACGTCGTATCTGGTTTCGCAGCGGACCCGGGAGATCGGCATCCGTGTGGCGCTCGGAGCGCGGCGTCAGGACATCATCGCGGCCATCATGCGCGGCAGCCTGGTCGTCGTGGCCGCGGGGGTCGTCATCGGGACGCTGGCGTCGCTTGTTGCCGCGCGAGGACTAGCCGATCGACTGTTCGGCGTCTCGCCGCACGATCCGCGCGTGCTGACTGGCGCGATCGTCGTGCTGGTAGCGACGGCGTTGCTGGCAAACTGGCTCCCAGCGCGACGCGCGGCGAGGATCGACCCGATGAGATTCCTCCGCGCGGAGTGATTCGTGCACAGAGAAATGCTGAAGTGCGATTGCTGAGTGCTGATTTATTGACGAAGGAAGAATTCGTCGATTCATATTTCTTCAATAAGTCAGCATTCGGCAATCAACAATCAGCATTTCGTCATCCGCCTTGCGTCACGTCCGCGACGACGAACCACTTGCCGCTCGCATCGCGCTGCCAGACACGCACGTATGCTCCTGGCTTCGCCGGCGGGACTTCGAAGGTCCCATAGCTGTAACCCAGGTCGCCGGACAGCGCGGACTCGGCGGCTCCAGTCCTGGCCTTCATCGAGGCGGCGTGCTCCTTCATCCAGCTCTCAATCGCCGCTCGACCGATCGGCGGCATGAAGCCGCTCCGATGCAGTCGCGACGCCGGCGTGGTGAAGGCCGCGTAGGCCTCGCCGGCACCTTTTGCGAGCGCGGCGTTCAGGTCGCGATCAGCGGCCGCGAGGCTCGCGCTGGCCGATTCCTTCGAATCGCGGCCCGTGTATCTCGAGGGGAACGCGAAGCGGGTAAATCCCGGCGCAAATGACACCTCCTGCGGCGGCTGCGACCCCTGATCGATGAACACGCGCCAGCGCCCGTCCGGCTGACGGCGCCAGACAGACAGGTAATTCCCCGGCTGCGGGCGGGAATCCGGCACGGTGTGATCCGTGAACGTTGACGGTCCCGTCAACCATCCGAGCTCGCCGCTGGCCGCGACGTCGCCGGTCCGCGGCTCCCACCGCAGCTCGAATTCGCTGAACGGGCGCGCCGGCCGTTGCCGCAGCCGATCGGTCGCCGAGATCGGAGCCGGATTGAACGCGATCGAGTCGACGGCGAAGTAGTCCAGGAACGAGTCGCGGATCCCCTTCTGTGTGCACGCCTGCGCGAACGCACGCTCCGTATCGACCATCGCCTGCAGCGCAGCAGGAATTTCCGGTTGTGGAGCGGTGAACGCAGCGGCGGCGATTGCCACGACAGCAACTGTGATCTTCATGCTCACAGATTACGCCCTCGGATGGCGGGGCTGAAGCCCCGCCCTACGGATCCCGGATACCGGATCCCGCATCCCGAGCCGTCAGCCGCATCCTCGGATCCCGGATCGCGCATCCCGGAACGCAGTAGCATGTGCGCGGAGGTTCTCCCCGATGCTCCGTCGATTCGCCGTTGCCGTCTCCGTACTGTCGTGCGCGGTCTACGCGGCATATTCCCGTCCGTCGGCGCAGGCCGGCTCCATCGATCCGGCGCTGTTCGCGGAAATGAAGTGGCGCGCTATCGGCCCATTCCGCGGCGGCCGGACCAAGTCGGCTGCCGGCCATCCAAGCCAGCCGTACACCTTCTATATCGGGGTGTGCAACGGCGGCGTGTGGAAGACGACCGACGCCGGACGCACGTGGAAGCCGATCTTCGACGACCAACCGACGGGATCCATTGGATCGCTGGCTGTGGCGCCGTCCGATCCGAACGTGCTGTACGTCGGCACCGGCGAAGGGCTCGCGCGTCCCGATCTGTCGGTGGGCGATGGCGTCTACAAGTCCACGGACGCGGGAAAAACATGGACGCACCTCGGACTCCGCGACGGTCAGCAGATTCCGAACATTGCCGTCGATCCGCGAAACGCGAACCGTCTTTTCGTCGCGGTTGCGGGACACCCGTACGGGCCGAACGAAGAGCGAGGCATCTTCCGCTCCACCGACGGCGGCCAATCGTTCCAGAAGGTCCTCTCCAAGAGTCCTGACGTCGGAGGCAACGACGTCGACATCGACCCGACGAACCCGGACGTCGTCTATTCGACGCTGTGGGAAGAACGCCAGGGACCGTGGGAAAACGCCGCGTGGCGCGGAACCGGAGGCGGCATCTTCAAATCCACCGACGGCGGCTCGACCTGGAAGCAGTTGACGAACGGGCTGCCGCAGAACGGCGCGATTACGCAGGCGAACCTCGCCATCGCGTCGAGCGACACCAAACGGATCTACGCGACGATCGCCGTCGGCCCGGCGACGTCGGTCTATCGCTCCGACAATGCCGGCGATACGTGGACGCAGATTACGACCGACGCGCGGCCCGTCGGCCGCATCGGCGGCGGAGACCTCGCGGTGCCGATCGTCAATCCGAAGAACGCCGACAACGTGTTCACCGCGAGCACCGTGTCCTACAAGTCGGTGGATGGCGGCAAGACGTGGGCGCCCTTCAAGGGCGCCCCTGGCGGCGACGATTATCAGAACGGCTGGATCAATCCCAACGATCCCGACATCATGATCCTCGCGAGCGACCAGGGCGCGGTCGTCACGTTGAATGGCGGTGAGACCTGGAGCTCCTGGTACAACCAGCCCACCGCGCAGATTTATCACGTCAACACGGACAATGATTTCCCCTATCGCGTCTGTGGGGGCCAGCAGGAAAGCGGATCCGCGTGCGTCGCGAGCCGCGGTAACGACGGGCAAATTACGTTTCGCGAATGGCATCCGGTCGGCG
>Ga0075434_100001424_pt1 | contig 20091 bp, 10 predicted proteins | sample RhiMethybrSRZTD3_FD_75298 | JGI IMG/M metagenome (GOLD analysis project Ga0075434, IMG submission 75298) | Populus rhizosphere microbial communities from Tennessee, USA - Rhizosphere MetaG P. TD hybrid SRZTD3 | ecosystem: Host-associated > Plants > Roots > Rhizosphere > Soil | place: USA... | reverse complement strand
TGTTGATTGGCTGCTTGATGACCAAGGTTTCCTTCCCACCTTCTGGCGAGGTCCTCCAAATACCCGAGGGCTCCCAACGGTCTGTGTAATACAGGAATTTGCCATCGAGCGACTCGAGAGCGAGAACACCGCCATGTCGAGTCACGTGTATAGGCTGGCCTCCCTGAGGTGGTATTTTCCAGATCTGGTAGGTTCCATCGCGGTCGGAAACAAAATAAATCCATCGCCCATCCTTTGACCAACTCGGTATTGCATTGTGGTGGGAGTCGACAATAACTTGGCGAGGGGCGCCGCCGTCGACACTAACCACATAGACTCCGAAGGTTCCGGAAGCTGGAGAATCGAAAACAATTTGCCGCCCATCAGGAGACCAGCGTGGCGTACCGGTAGTGCCCAGCGATGTCAGTTGAACCGGGTGGGAACCGTCCCTGTTGCACACCCATATGTCGGTGCTGCCCAAGCGATCAGACGCGAACACGATTTTCTTGCCGTCGGGGGAGGATTGCGGTGCAGATTGCACCCGCGTCGAGTAGATTAGTTTCGATGGTGGATGCATCGGCCTGTGGGAACGCGACAATTGGAGTTGCCAGATATTCACATTGGTCTGGACTTGAGTGTAGGCCAAAAGACTTCCCTGCCGGGACAAAGTCGGCTCCAACGCCTCCTCTGCACCGCCGAAAGATAGACGTTCGGGCATGCCACCTGTAGCCGGAACCCTCCACAAGCTGCCGTGGCTCTCCTGTCCGCCGTAAGAAGAGAAGAGTATTTTTTTGCCATACGGCGTCCAGGAAAAGGCTCCTCCAATGGGCTGATTTGCATAGGTCAGCCGCTGCGGCTTACCGCCAGTGCTGGACACTAGGTAGATATCTTGGTTGATAGTTCCAGTTGCACGGATGAAGGCAACGATCCGTCCGTCCGGGGAAAAAGTTGGTGCAATATCGTATCCAGGACTGGCCATGGTTGTAAGCCTTTGCTTATCGCCGCTGACGACCGAGACCAGAAAAATACCTGGTGAGGCTCCTGGGGGATCGTCGGCAACCGCAAGGAATTTTCCATCCGGGGACCAGTCTGCTTGCCGCCATTCGTGAAATTCCTCAGCCGGCGAATTCAGCGGAGCAAGTTCATACTCGGGTCCACCCAGTGCCGAAAGTATGACAATGCCTTTGGCGCTCGACGATTTCGATTGCGTCGATTATTTTTATCCTTCAGTTCCGGCCAAGGTCATGAATCAACATGGCTTAAGTCTAATTATGGCTTTTAGCACTACGCGCCAAACCCTAGTGCAAGAGCAACATACATTTCGGATTTGAAAAGACCCCGGTGTAGTGTCCCCCGCGAGTCCTGCACTAGCATCCATGCCTTGACCGCAAGTGTTTATTTTCATTACGTCGATTATTTTGGTGTGCAAAGTCCTTCCAACCACCTGAATTAACAGCAATTAAGAGCAATTTTGGCAGCAGAACGGCAAGCGCAAATCCTAGTCCGACATCAACATACGTTTTGGGAACCCAGGCCCGGTCGCGGAGATGTAGCGCGAACGAAAATCCGAACATTCCGATCTGCCGCGTTCCGTTGACGGGGGTAGTATCCTTCGGGAGAAAAATTCCGACCCTCCCCTCCTACCGCTCAGTGGTTCCTGGCCTGCCCAGGGGTGTTCCACGTTCAGCCATATTGGTTGGTGCAGGCACGGGTGTGCCGGAACACAATCCTTTCGGCACACTTCTGTGGGAACGCGACTGTCGGACAAGTGGCGGTATCGGGGATGGCCACAAAGCGTTGGAATCTCTTCCTGTGATCGGAATTTTTCGTCATGCTTGGTCAGCAGGAGATTAGAACTGCAGTCTTAAGGCGAACATCACTTGACGCTGCCCCCCAGCTGTGCCTGTAATGGTTCCGCCATTGCCGCAATCGACACAGGTTTCAGGGATGCCCAGGTTCACGACATTGAACACGTTGAAGATGTCAGTGCGGAATTGAAGCGAAACCTCCTCTCTAAGGGGGAAACTCTTGGAGACAGAGATGTCCGTTTGAAAAAATGCTGGCCCGCGGAGCGAATTTCTGCCTGCACTCCCGAAGGTAGCGATAGCCGGACGTTGCCACGGGCCAACGGTGTCGCCAGGCTCTCCATGCGGAGCGAGCGGGATTCCGCCTGTGGTCGTAAAGTATGCATCGCGATTGCCCGGATGAATGTCGATAGGTCCGACAACATTCGGTCGGCAAGGACCGGTATCGCGGTCTGCGCCACAGCTGGAGTAGCTAGGGCTAAAAGGCAGGCCGCTATACCACGTCGCTGTTCCGCTAATTCCCCAGTCTCCGACAAAACGATCAATGGCACGGCTGGCGTTACCCAGGAATCGCTTGCCGCGGCCAAAGGGCAGTTCCAGCAAGTTAGTCACAACTATGGCGTGCTCACGATCGAAGTCGTTGACTCCATAATTGAGCTTGGGGTCGATCGTATAGTAATCAAAGTCGGGGCCTAGACCCTTTGCCCAGGTATAGTGAGCGAGCACCGCGTATGCGGCAGTGAAACGCTTCTCCATTTTCGCTTGGAATGCGTTGTAGTTATTGGAGGCATCGGAACCAATATTACCAATTCCTTGCGTCCACCCGAACTTGCGGAAAAATGGCTTACGCTCGTCTAGGCTGAGACTTGGGAAACCCACCAAAGTAGGTTGATTGGGGTTGGTACCGATACCGTTTCCGACCCCCGCGTGTGTGGCCTTGTCGCCCACATAAGTGAGTTCGAGCGACATGCTCGGGGTCATCGCCCGTTGGATAGTGACGTTCCACTGATCGTTAGTGGGAACCCGCAGTTTTCTGGGAGTCACAGAGGGAACAACTTCGTTCGGCAGTGGAAACTGTCCTGAAGGAGGCACCACCGGAAAACAGCCGGTCGTGAGCGATGCAGAACAGCTTCCCACGGCAGGTGGACCTTGCGCCAGATTAAAGACCGGAGTCGTGATCGAGGGCGCGTTGAGTGATTGGACGACGAGCACAGGCGGGTTCTGGGTGACCGTGTGCCCGAACAGCTGCCCGAACACGCCCAAGTCAAAACTGCGCCCATAGCCCATACGGAGGACCGTCTTGGGTGTCAGCTGGCCTGAAATGCCGAGACGTGGAGCGAAGTTGTGGAAGGTGTTCTTCACATTTCCTTGCAAATTGATTCCGCCATAACCAGCCACATTCACCAATCCCGTATCGAGATCCACCCAGCCACCTTTGCCCTTGCCTGTGACTGACTGCGGAAAATAGATCTCCCAGCGCAGTCCGTAGTTCAAAGTCAGCTTGGGAGTGACCCGAAATGTGTCTTGACCATAGAAAAACCACCGTCTTTGCCTTTCTCCGGCATCGAACACTTGACTAGAGGTGCGGTTGAAGAAACTCACATCTCCCAAGAGGAAAGATGCCAACCCCAATCCACCGCCACTCGGGCCTTGGGTAATAGCGGGGTCAAAGACAAGCTCGCCGGAGCGGGGCGGTCTACTGGGTACGCGGAGGTTCTGAGCGTAGCGGAAATCCGTTCCCCATTTGTACAGGTGATTACTCACGGCCTTGGTCCAATTGTTTACCCATTGGAACTGCTGCTCGGTCAGCGAGTCCGGACAGGCACAGTTATTGATCTCCAAGCTGAACCCAAAGGCCACATCATCCCCGTCAAAACCGTTAATAACAAACGCAGGCATCCCAGACGTAAAAATGTCTCCTGGTAAGTTCAGTCCCGGAATCCCTGCGTCCTGTGCTGGCGTCTTGCCGATACCGGTAGGCAGCACGTTGACATGGTGGCGATAGAATCCGAAGCGGAAGTCTGTCAAGAGGGTCGGGGAGAATGTGTAATCGACTCCGGCGGCGATACTGTGATTGCGACTGCGCGATTGTCCGGCAAAGCGGTCCGATGATAATCCCGGACCACCGACAACTTGGCCAAACGCACCCACCGCATCGAGTCTGAAGTCAGCAAGCGTGTAACGCCCGAATAACTTCAACTTGCTGTCCAGGTTGTCATCCAGCCTGAGGTCAAAGGCGTCGTCATCGAAGCCATCTACATCACTATTAATAAAGTTCTGCGTAAATGTTGCTCCCGGAACGTTAGGGCCCGGTAACATTGCCAAGATCTTCAAAGCTTGGGGAGATACGTGTGAACCTCCAGGATTGCTTTTCGGAATACAGTTCATCGTGCAGTTGCCTATGCCGGCGAACTGCTGGCCGGTGAGCGGATCGAAAATCGCCTCTGGATAGTCGCTCAGGTCGCAATATGAGGTAGCGGGATCGAGGCAGGTCGAGCGCAGGAGCGCACTTGGCACGTTCAGGCGCACGGAAGAACCATCGCTTCGGCGAGTTCCTTGATAATCGCCAAAAACAAATAACTTATTCCTTACAATTGGCCCCCCAAGTGAGCCCCCGAATTGATTCCATTTGATCGGCGGCCGAATCGTGTCCGGAGGCTCGGTAAAAGGATCACGCGCTTGCCCCCAGCCGGTACGTCGAAAGTCAAAGGCGCTGCCGTGCCACTCATTAGTACCGGATTTGGTCTGCGTGCTGACCACCGCCGACAGGGCCTGCCCGAATTCTGCATCGTAATTCTGCGAAGTAACCTTCATCTGGGTAACGGACTCCAGCGTCGGATTGATGACGATAACGCCGAGAATCGGGTCATAGTTATCGGTTCCGTCAAGCTGAAACGAAGTTCCGCCAAAGTGCTGCCCGTTAACCGTGATCTGAAGCCCGCCTTGCGGATTTCCAGCGCGAGCGTGCTGCCACGTGAATTTCTGAGCGCCCGGGGTAAGTAGCTGTAGCGCGGTAAAGTTGCGGTCAAACAGAGGAAGTAGTCCGACGAATTTTTCGTCGAAATTGGTGGCCACGTCCGAGCGGTCGGTCTTGAGCAGCGGTACATCCTTGGCCGACACGGTGACCGTTTCTCTCGCTCCGCCTACCTGAAATGTCACATCAACGTGAGTCGCCTGATCGGCGTACACCGGGATCTTTTTCGCTTCGAAGGTCTTGAAGCCGGGAGCTTCGGCCCGCACATCGTATTGATCTGGGATCAGATGGGTTACTTCATAATTTCCGGCCGCGTTGCTTGTTGCCTGAAATTGGGTGCCCTTCTGAACGGAAGTTATTGTTACCTTAGCCGTGATTACAGCAGCGCCCGTTGGATCGGTGGCTGTACCGAAGATGCTACCGTACACGGCTTGGGCGATTATGGGTGAAGGTGCAACCATGCCCACGCACATCAAGGCGACGGAGGCAAGTATCAAACGGAGACTCATGGTTCACCCCGATAGAAAATTTGTTACCACCTTCACTTACTAGCAGCACATGGCCTGCTTCTAGCATCGCAAGGTTGGCACGCTAACTCCTTCGGATTTAGGCTCACCAAAGTTCGGGAGATGTAGACGCTCCCTTCAACACGACTGCCTTTGGTGTGATAACCCCCTTATTCCGAGCGCCCTGAAGTGGCCGAGCGCCAAGCGGGAACCTGGCGAAGCTGGAGCTCGAAGTCTCAATGAAAGTTCTCTACAGCCCACAGATTGCTGTCGATCTCTTCCGCATGGAGTGCGATGCGTCTGCCGTCCGGTGACGGTACACCAAACGTCCCCAGGTACGATTTCGGATTCCATAATAGATGCACTTTCCCATCCAGAGCGATGAAGTATAAGCTTGTCACGAAAGACCCAAAAGGTGATTGATGGGTCATGAATATTCCCGTGCCATCAGAGGACCAGTCGAATCCAGACCAGTGACCGATGCCACTTGATCCAGACCACGCAATCTCACTCTGTTGCGATCCATTCAGTGTGATTAGCTGGATGCGATGGCTACCTATTCTTGTGATTGCGATCCTGGTGCCGTCTGGTGATAGGTCCCAAGCATAGGCAGCATTTGGTTCAATATCGAATGTAACAAGTCGCCAAGTATTGCCACTCACAGGGTCAAATCCGCTGAACACAAGTCGTTTGCCATCGGAGCTGGTCTCATCGAACGCGCACATCATTGCAGGCGCACGGGCGCATCGATACTCAACAACGGGACCTGTGAGAATCAGTTGGGGTGTGCCTCCTGCGACCGGTATGCGCATGAGGTTTATAGACTTTAGCCGGTTACTCCTCTGCACATAATAGATGATCCATCTCCCGTCTGGGCTAACGCGTGCATAAGGATAGCCGTCTGTGCTCAACACCATCTCTGCGGAGTCGGAGTTCCAATCCTGTTTGTAAATTCCCCAGTGGCCATTACGATCAGAAGCAAAAACCACCATCTTACTGTCTGAGGTCCATGAAGTAGGAACATTGTTGGCCGTAGTGAGTGTCAATTTTCGAGGTATTGTCATTTTGGTGTTCCCGGCCTGTAGCTCAGCCACAAAAACGGCGCGATGACTAGTCAATTTCCCGAAAACAAGTCGACCAGCATCAAACGTCGAGCTTAGACCGTCCACGCCAAAACCTGCCCAATCCGTGAACTTCCGTGGGCCTCCTCGAGCGGTCCCGGTTTCAGAGTTGACGGTTAATCGCCAAAGATTAGAGTTTGCGGAATAGATGAACTCGCCGTCGGGAAGCCAATAATAATCCCTCAATCCAGGGGAAGAGAAAATCGTCGTTTGGGTGCCTCCACTTAGATCCCTGGTTTCCACCGATCGCTCTAATTTGTCGCCGCTATGGTGGGAATGTATGTATGCGAGACGCTCACCGTTCGGCGACCATTGTGCCCGCTCCACACCGCTAGTATCGTCAGCTTCGAAGATTTTGGTGGGTTCGCCTCCCCTGAGGGTCATGACCCAGAGTTGCCGGTCACCCGAAAAAGGTTTCCGTCCGGTTGTAAACGCGATGCGGACTCCGTCTGGATTCACCGACCACCCGGTCGCATTATCACGAATCTTTCTCGGCGTGCGACCCAATACCGAAACGACCCACATACTAGAATTGCCTTCCGGCAGAAATTCATTCGCCAAAATCCTTGCGCTGTCCGGAAAAAAGGAGGCAACCGACCACATAGCATTCGTTTCTCCGACCTTTGGCAGTGCAATGGGCTGGATCTCTCCAGTTTCCAGAAATTTAATACGCATCCCCGAAGGGTCTACGTATGCCAAATAGTTGCCATCTGGTGAGATCACCCCGCCCTGAATCGCCTCTTCCCGCGGATTATCGGTAAGTTGTACCTGGTTCAGTTCGCGTGCTGGTTCTGGCTCGCGCAACTTGGACCTCCATACAAGTAATGCCGCCAACACGATCGTGCATGTCAACACTCCAACGATCATCCAGCGAAGACGGCGCTTCGTTCTTAATGCCGCAGCTTTTGTCGCAGGGGTTGTCGCAACAGCGTGCGCTGACTCCGTTTCCCGCTTGAGACGTTTGAGATCGGTGCGCACATCGGCTACGGACTGGTAGCGCAACTCGCGATCTTTCTCTAACATCTTACAGACGATGCGACTAAGCTCACCCGGTAGCTGCGGATTCAGGTGGAGTACTGGGGTGGGCTCGCGTTTAAGAATGGCGTCGTGTACTGCCTTAGCTGTGTTTCCGGGGAACGCCTGGTGACCTGTCGTCATTTCATAGAGCACCACGCCCAACGAAAATAGGTCCGTTCTCGCATCTAGTTGTTCGCCCCGTACCTGTTCCGGCGACATATAGCTTGCTGTGCCCATCGTTATACCGGTCCTGCTCAGGTCAACCTCTGCAACAGAGGAGGTTGGCATATCAGATAAGTATGCACGGGTGTCTTCTGCGTTTGGCTCTGATCCATGACCTATGTAATGGGATGTCGAATACAACTTGGCAAGGCCAAAATCCAGGATTTTGGCTTCCTTGCGACTGGTAATGAAGATATTGGCAGGTTTTATGTCGCGATGAATAATGCCCTTGTTATGCGCTGCCTCCAATCCCGCACAAATCTGAATAGCAACGTCAAGCAGCTCGTTTAGGGGCGTAGCCCTGCCCCGACCAGCTTCTACCGAGATTCGCTCTCGTAAGGTTTGCCCCTCTAGCAGCTGCATCACAATGAAAGGCTGGCTCTCATGCTCCTCAAATTCATAAATGGCACAGATATTGGGATGGTCCAGTGCGGAGGCGGAGCGAGCTTCGCGCTCAAATCTTCCGAGCGCAATAGGATCTTTGGTCAGCTCTTCGGGAAGGAACTTCAACGCAACCGGGCGTCCGAGCTTGATGTCTTCCGCCTTATAAACCACGCCCATGCCTCCACCACCGAGCAGCTCCAGCACTCGATAGTGAGACATCCTCTTGCCGATCAAACTCTCTGGGGTGAGTGCTGGTGGTGACGGCGTGACGGTCGCTGGACTAGGGAGCGATGGCTCCCGTTCCACCGGCACCATCCACCGGTAGCCTTGTCGTGCCAACGTTTCAATGTAATGGGGTTTCTCGGCTGACTCGCCGAGCGCCTGCCGCAGCCGGTTCATAGCGGCGCTGATGCTGTGCTCGAACTCGACAATCGTGTCGTTCGGCCATAGGGTTTTACGTAATTCTTCCCGCGTTACGATTTGTTGCGGGCGTTCGAGCAATAGGACAAGTATTCGAAAGGGCTGTCCAGAGAGACGGACAGTTCTGCCTCCCTTCCGGCGCAGCTCACCGGAACGAAGGTTGAGTTCGAAGCCTTCGAAGCGGACGAAAGGTTGGAGCGCTTTGACCTCCGGCACGGCACACCCCGAAGCGTCCGCGATTCTACCACCTCACGACCAAGACTAGTTGACCTTACTAAGTACCCGCCTCGCCTCGATAAGTCCTTATCAGTGAAGCGATTGCGCTGTGACCTGAAATGACAGTTTTTGAACTGCCTTGCATTGAGTTGCTGCCCCGCCTCCCGCACAGTGCCAGCTATCGCGAACGTCGCTCGTTGGGCGAACCGGAGGTAGAGACAGGTGAAGGATACAGTTGGCTCTTTGTTTTGTGCCATCTCCGTCTTGCTTAGCACTTCCATGGAACCACAGGACCATGCAAAACCACACTCAGCAGCTGTTGAGCCTGTGGTCAGGGTTGCCATTTACGATGACGTGAAACTCTCCGAGAAGGTCTTGGCTCACTCGGAAGACGAAGCAACTCGGATCTTTCAAAGAGCCGGGGTGACTACATTGTGGATCACCTGTAAGTCTTCAAAGACGACTAGCAAACCTGATGTTCAATGCCAAGATCCGCCTGGCCTAAGACATCTGGCTCTGCGAATTGTGCCGCGAGCCTGGAAAACAAGTGACAGCATTTTCGGGGTAGCGTTTCTCTCAGAGAACGGAACCGGGGCATATGGCGACATCTTTTACGATTCGGTGGAAAAACTGCATCGCGATTGGGGCGTCAGTGTGCCTCGTGTGCTCGGCCACGTGATGGCGCACGAACTCGGTCACCTGCTGCTAGGATCAAATGCCCATTCACGTGATGGGATTATGCGCCCGAGCTGGCACGGCAACGAGTTGCAGCGCGCAAGCAAGGGAACTCTATTATTCTCGGCGGAACAAGCCCAAACCATCCGGGGCAGGATATCCCTTGATCCGTAGCGTGAGTGGAAAGCGGCAGGGGACAAGAGCCTGTTTTATGCCGGTCTCCGGAAGGAGCGTATTCATCGCTTACGTTTGGCCGCAGAATCAGCTACCTGCAACGATCAAGGAAGTTTGTTGAGCGCAAGGTGCTATTTTTCTTGGCTCGGTAACACCTGGAATCTGCGCGGAACGCCCAGGTCGGGTGGTGGTGGCATGGTGTCGTGTACAAAGGCCGAGGACACCCGCCGCCAGTCGTCGCTCTCAAGGTGATGGGATCGGGCTCTGGGGTTTGACTTCGCCCTGGTTTCGAGAGGATAATCCGCAGCAGTTTTGAACCGTCTGCCGCTCGATCGTCGGGTCATTCGAGCGACTCCTACCGTTTTTCCTCGAACACTCAGGCCACGCCCTAGGAGACGATTTTAGAACTCTTGTCCTGTCCCATGACCCGCTCTGGGGTCCTGAAATTCTTTCCGAGAGTTTATTCGCAACCTGAAAACGATTCCCCTGTTAAGGCTTGAGCGCTCCGACCCGAATTGTGCCAAAACGAAATGATTTCGGTTCAGCGCCGTTTTTTGCAGACCTGTAGACCGGATGGAGAGTTCGCAAATCGGATGATTTTGACTCAGTTCCCAATTGCCGACTAACCAGGATTATGGCGATGTTGTCCCGGATGCGACCGGTTTCAGCAAGTAATACATTTCAATTCGGTAGTTTCATGCGGCGCAGAAGATCAGCAAACCTGGAATCTGAATGCAGATTGTCGAAATCTGAGTCGGTTTTGATCGCGACAAGGCCGGCGTCGTGCGCGTTGTAGGCCTTCTCCAGCCATTCAAATGACTCATCCTTCTTATTGAGAATCGCACGATAGGATGCGATCTGGTATGGAGAGATCTTGCTTTCTCCGGATGCTTCAGAAAACTCCAGCACGGTGAGCCAAAAGCCTCGCATCCCCGACTTCGCATACGCGGCTTTCAGCTCTGCGATCTGGTCGGGTGTCATCCCCAATAGCGTTTCCACCTGCAGGTACTCGGCTATCGATTGATCGAGCAGTCCCTTCTGCCGGTACGCAACTGCGAGTTGGTTGTGCGCGTCCGGCAAGCTGGGGTCCGCTTGCAGAACCTTCAAATACTGTGGAATGGCCAGGTCGTACTGCCGCGCCGTCAGATAGTGAAATCCCAAATGAAGCTGCATAGTCGGGGACACGGGATCGTGTTCCAAGGCCCGCTTACTCACCTGCAGAGACTCCTGCATGCGTCCCATCGATAATAAGTAATGGGAGTACATGTGCAGGGCGTTGGTATCGTTGGGATTCAGCTCGATCGCCCGTTTGAACTCTGCCTCCGCGGCGGCCCAGTCCCAGTCGTTCACGAACTTGATCTGACCAAGTGCCGCATGAGGCTCACCTAGTGTGTTGTCTAACTCGAGAGCCTTGGTCGCCGCCGCCCGAGCCCGCCGCAGTGCTTCTTCAGGAGGAAGCCCTGCGCGTCCCCACACGTAGGAGTCGGCCAGCCCGGCATAGGCGAGAGCATAATTAGGATCTTTTTGGATCGCCTGTTCGAAATACTCACGCCCCACTCTGGTTCCTTCTTCCGTCCACTTCTCGATGAAGTATCGGCCTTTCAGGTATGCTTCGTATGCTTCGGGATTCACGGCCCGAGGATTCCCTGCATGCACGCGCTGTTCCGGGGCGAGTTTCAGGCGAACTTCGTTGCCGATGGCGTTCGCAACTTCGCCCTGGAGTTGAAGAACGCTCTGCATCTCACGGTCGTACTCAGCTGCCCACACATGACTCTGGTCACGCACATGAATGAGCTGGGCGGCAATACGCACCCGTCCACCCTCACGCCGGGCGCTTCCTTCGAGGATGTAATTCACACCGAGTTCGCGGCCGATTTGATCGACCGCTTTGGTCGAATGTTTGTAACTCATTGCTGAAGTGCGGGCGATGACTCCCAGCTGGCTCGGATCGAGCCGGCCAAGTTGGGTAATCATTTCTTCGGTCAGGCCATCGCTGAAGTAGTCCTGGTCCGAATCACCCGTCAGATTTTCGAACGGCAAAACCGCAAGCATCGTCCGTCCGCCCTGTGAGATCCCGGCTGGCCAGAAATATCGCAAGCCGACGTAAGCCGCCGCTGTGACGACTGCCATCAAACATGTGCCGATTATGAGCTTCTTGGAGCGGAACCGCCGGTCGATTGCAACGGCAGGGAGAACCTCCTCTGGGGCGGTAACCAAAGGCGCCACGAAACGGTAGCCCTTCCCAACGACCGTTTCGATGAACCGCGGCTTTTCCGGATCATCCTGAAGCGCGTTCCGAATTTTTCGAATTGCCGTATTGACCCCGTGCTCGGAGTCAACAAAAACGTCCTTACCCCATAGTTTCTCGATGATCTCCTCGCGGCTGACCAATTGGCCGTTCCTGGTGGCCAATAGTATCAGTAGTTCCATGGGGATTCTTTCCAGCTTGATGACGCTGCCGTTGCGGCGCAGCTGATAGGAACCCAAGTCGAGTTCCACATCGTCGAATTTCAACGAAGCCCCAGGCATTGATCTCCAAATGAAAAATAGTAACGAAGTTTTCTGCTGGCACGATAACAGGAATCTCGCGCGTTTTCATGCATTTGTGGGAGTTCAGACAAACTTCATTCCGTCTTTACCCTGTCGTCCTTGCCGGAATTGGTGGTGGAACGTACACCCAAAAACGCTGACAAACCTGGAGATCAGCTCCCAGGAGAAAAGAGGATTTCCATGCGTGCAAAACATCAACTACTGACTTTGGCGGTGCTAGCTTTGCTCACTTGCGGGGCTACGGCCGGACAAGACCAGCCGGTACTCGTTCCAATCAGTGAAGACCGTCCTTCGCTGGAGTTTGTTGGTCAGTTCATCAATTCCGGCACGAGCTCACAACAGTTCGGCTATCTCTCCAACATTCGCGGCCTGAACCAGATTTTCACTGGGATGCCGCAAAATGAAACCACGGCAATGTTCACCTTCTACACGCAGGCCACAACCGTGAGTACGATTACCAATGGCTCGGTGAGGGTCGTACATCGCGTCGGGACAACCACTATCTATTTCAATCCGAATCCTGCCGGGGACTTCAACAACCCCAGTTCATTTCAGCAGGGGACGCCGATCTCGGTTTCCAACTATAGCCAACAAGTCGTCGTGGATCTCGCAACTGGCTCCTTCACCACCGCACACCTGAATGACATTACCGCGACTACTCCCTTCTGGTTGAATGGCGCGCAGTACCAGTTGGGACAGGTAGGCCGGTCTTTTCGCACCCACTACCTAGGTCATGTCAATTCTCCGGGCCTACTGCCTTCTGGCTGGTTCGGTGGATATGCAGTTGGGTTAGACAAGAAGGACAACTAGCATTCGAAGTCACTGCAAAAGCGCTTTCGTTTGATTGGACACCCGAAGGTTAATGCGTGCGAGTGCTTTTTCTTCTTTTTGTGGGCGGCGCCAGTCGCGACTCGTTGGCGCACGCATCGGCGAGCACGATTTTCTAGATTTGCGCCGCCCTCCAAATACCCAACGGGTGAAATGTTTTCTCCGGTTCAGTGACAGGGCTGCTGGGTGGGTGGTGCAATAAGCTTTGCCGTGCGCAAATCCAAGCTTTCGGTCTCCTGACCGCTGGCTGCCGACTCGACCGGCGGGCGCGCCCATGGTGTGCGGAAGGTCCAACTCATGCCGGCGCTAAAGCCTGTTTTTAACGCGTGACCATTCTGGCCCCACACACTAGTGAGCACCGACGAGTACACCTGCCATCTCTTTGTCACGGAGTATGCAATTCCACCGCCCATATTCAGGAAGTTGATGGCTAAGATCTGATCGTGGTGTCGCCAGGTGACGTCGGTAGGGGAACGCACCGGAAAATCTTGCGGAAAATCGAGGCCGTTGTGAACGATCTGTGAAGCCACTACTGCCTGCAGCGACAAACGTCGTGTCAAGAAATAACCAAACTCTGTGTCGACGCGGCTGCGATTGGGGCGTATCCCCAACACGCGCTGCACCATGGAGTAGCCGTAACTCAACTGGAAATATCCGCGCGGCAGGACGGGCGCTAGGCTCCTCCCCATACTCATACCAATCTGTGCTTCCCACATGTCAATGCCTACAGCTGAGTGTCCAAAATGTTCATAGTGATGACTGGGAAACACTACGGCCAAGAACGGTGTGAATTGGATGGGATGCTTGACCACGTTGTACCGGAATCCCACACGGAAATCCTGGAGCGCACCGTGATAGTCGCCACTGTCAATCGGAAGTTGGTGGGGATAGGGCCCGTGATATTTGCCAAACCCATAGGGGAGGCTCACGTTGACCGCAAATTTGTTGGTAACGCCATAGTCGATCTCCTCGATTACGCGGAAAGCACGAATGTGCCCATAATCGTGGCGTGTACCGTCACCATTAAAGTGATACTTGTTGAACAGGTTCTGATAGCTGAGAGCTGTCTCACCCTCGCCCTTGGGGGGCACCCAGGCTTGGCTAAATGCGGCAAGATCAGAAAGGATTACCCCGACAAAGAAAAACAGTAGACGAAGCGTGGCGCGCATCCTCGTGCGTTTCCTTTCGTCTTGCTACGATGCCCCGCTGGCCTTGCGGTGCTCACGCTTCAGCTTAGCCTCGGCTTCCAGCTTCGTTTCGAGCGCATGCTCGATCACAGAGACATTCCCGCCAGCTTTCCGCGGTGCCTTAAGGACATAGCGGTAGCGCTTCTCAGCCGTAGCCAAGTCTGGTTTTGTGGGCTGATAGAGGATTGGAATTAAGGCAGGTGCCGTCGAGGCCGACTGCAACGTCGGTTCGACAGCGTCGGTATCGGCGATATCAGAAAGAAGGAGGTCGTATTTGCCCAGCCGCAAAGCAACTTCGAGTTCCTCTGTGTCACGAACGATTCGCAGTTGATAGCCGGCGTTCTTCAACGCCGATTGAAATTCAGGATCTGCGATCAACTCGGCACCATGCGTGCCGGCGTGTTGGTAGGCAAGAATCTTGGCGGTGCGATTTCCGAGCAGGGCTTCAAGGCGAATGCCGCGTCCAAGAACTAGGAGCTTATCTCCGCAGGCGTTGGCAGAAACGCTGCAACATGCAACCATCGCCGCGCTCAGTATGGCAACCAACGCGCACCTGCGCATACCAAATCCCCTTGTGGGACGAAAGTGTACCCTCAGAAAAGCCCTGCGGCAACCGATAATGCGAGCGCAATAAATGTTGTTATTGCTGGTTCGTCCCGGCTAACGTTAGGACTCTATCCGAACTGCTCCGCCTCAACTCTTCAACCCACACACCCATCATCTCTGCGGAGCAGTTCCGATAGAGTCCTAACGTAAACCGGAAGGTACGTCGGGTCTCGTGACCTTCCGAACTGCCGGTCGCTCGGGTGGAATTTGATGATCGGAGCAGCAGGGCCGGTGCTGGCGAGCTTAGCGGAGATTACTCAGGAGGACTACATCGCTGGTGACATCGCCGCGGGTGAGGAGCAATCTTCGGTGATCGGATGACCAGTTGAAATCGAAAATTCGACCGGAAGTGAATTTTGTCAGCTGCTTTGGGTTGCCTCCCGCAAGTGATTGTTCCCAAATGTTCGTGGTACCATTCTGCGTCACGAGATATTGCAAACCTGTGCCAGTCGTCGACCAGCGTACGCGCGTAGTCCCTCCCGGCACATCAAAAGTCTTTATCAACTGACCTCCACTCGCAGAACTAACCGCTATTTTCCAGACAGGGGGGTATTCGTCGAAGGGATATGAGAAAAGCCTTCCATCTGGAGAGATGTCCATTGGACCGGTGATGCCATCGCCTACGCCATCTGCGATTTCGACCGGCGCACCCCCATCACTCGAGACTCGCCAGACTTTCTGCGGGCGGTGCCCGTTGACGTACAAAACGAACCTACCATCCGGAGTGCAAGCGGGATGACGCACGTCACCGCTAATCAACTTTATCGCATGAGAACCATCCGCATCTGCTCGCGTGATGGTGACGGCGTCGGCCGCGAAGGAAGCAAACAGAACGAAATGTCCGCAGGATGTGAGCCATCCTACGCCACGTGTGTCACTGAAAGGCTCCCGATGACTACCGTCGGAATTCATGATCCAAAGCCGTCCATCTCCACCGGTGGACAAGAGCTTGCCATCGCTTGTTTCGGTAATGTCTATCATCGGCAATTCGCCAGAAGTGATCTGCCGTCCAACCAACAAAGTTTCGGTAGGAGCTACCCAAATGTTGGAGGTAACCGTCGACGCAATTGCCGCTACAGTGTTTGCATCGCGTGAAATATCTAATGATTGATCGTAATCTGCGAGATCACTGGTGAATCGTCGTGCGATGCCCTCCGGATACGAAACCATCCAAAGTTGCGAACGTTCGTATTCACTATCGTAATGCGGGATCAGGATGCTATGTTCGTTCAGCCATACCGGTCGGCCGAAGGCCTCGAGACCGGAATAAATCTGTCGGACCTTGCCGCCCTGAACAGATACAGACGCCAAGACCCAGCGTCTTTGTTTATCGAGAATCCGAAGCGGGACAACGATCGTCCGCCCGTCGTGCGACCAATTCGGGCCGGGCTGGAAGAGACTGATATCACCATCCTGAATCGTCGCGAGGACATGGTCGCCGCTCCCATCAGCGTTCGCGACTCTAAGCTCCACGACGTTGCGCTTTGCGACCCCCCTTTCGAAAGCAAATTGACGGCCGTCTGGTGAAAAACTCACCGGGGAATCGACGTCCGAAATAAGTTTTCGGACTGGGCCTCCAAGCATTGGCATTGAGTACAGATATTTGAAAAAAGGATCGTTCGGATCGGAGCGAGCGAAATAGACATAGTTGCCATCCGGCGAAAACGTGAGACCGTGAAAACCCGGCCCAGAAGGCAGGATCTCTACGTCGCTTCGAGTGGCGATCTGGCGCAAGCGGAGACTCTCTTTTTCGCCGTCGTTCAAAGAGTAAGCGATGTAGCGGCCATCTGTGGAAATAGCCACAGTCCCGGCCCGGCCGCTATCAGTCAGCTTAGTAATCTGCACATTAGCCAACTCGGGCCTGCGGAATCGGGAGAACTGCTTAGCCATTGCAACGAGGACGATAGCGATAACTAACAGTGCGATCACGACGGGTACATACCTGCGGACGGGCGAAGGGAAAATCGGACCCGGTGTTTCGTTCGCAGTGACTTTTTGACTCGGAGTTTGGCCATCAGAACCGCTTCCAACGGGCACCAGGTGTTCAACCAGTGCACCCTCCCCTTCGCACGCCGGCGAACCCACCTTTAAGCTGCCGCTCTCGATAGCACCGATGAACCGGTAACCTTTCCTAGGCAGCGTTTCGATGAACTGTGGATGCTCCGCTGAATCGCCCAAGGCGTCTCGCAAACGGTTCACGGCCTTGTTCAAACTAACGTCGAAATCTACAAAGGTGTCGGAAGGCCAGAGCTGTCTTTTCAGTTCCTCGCGAGTGACCAGCTGACCCGGCTGACCTAACAGTGTCATGAGTACTTGAAAGGGTTTTCCTGGAAGGATCGCCTTACTGCCGTTGCGTCGAAGTTCTGCGGTTTCGAGGTCGAGCTCGAAACCGCAGAAAGAAACCGTACCCGAGAATTGGACAGGACGTGACATCCGGGCCGACCCCAGCAACCGTTGAAAAGAGAGTTTACCACCCGCGGCAACCTTCTCTAAATAGGCACGTTGTGCAAAGGAAGGAGAAAGTCACACAAAAGTCAGGTCCAAGCCATTGAAACGGATCGCACAATCCTCCAGAGTTCGCGAGGCTGTTCTTCCTCTGAGCGTTTCGCGCTAGGCCGCCCCGGAAGAAAGTCACGAAATCTGGAGGAGAAGTGTGATATGAGATCAGTTAACCTTGCGCGAATTCTCACAGCGTCGGTCCTTTTGTTCGCTATCACGAATCTGTTGAGTAGTGCCCAAGACATACCACTTCGAAGCAGACCAGAACACCCTAGATACAAATTCGTCGACCTGGGCACATTCGGAGGACCGGCAAGCTATGTGAACGGCGCAGCTGCGCTTGGCGCTCTGAACCAAATCAATCGGCACGGCACCACGGTTGGATCTGCAGCCACAACGATTCCGATCCCGCCCGACAGCAATCTCACCATCTGCGGAGGTATTGACGGTCTCGCGCCTTTTGTTTTCCACGCGTTTCAATGGCTAAAAGGTTCCCTCATTGATCTAGGCGCTCTTCCGGGAGCGGACACCTGCAGCGTGGCTACATCCATCAACGAGCGAGGCGAAATCGTGGGGCACTCTGAACGGAATGTGGTCGATCCCAACACTGGCGTACGTGAACTTCGTGCCGTGCTGTGGAGAAACGGCAAGTTGATGAGCCTCGGGACCTTTGGAGGGCGCCACAGTATCTCTGGCAGCATCAATGACCGTGGCCAAGTGGCGGGAGCGGCCTTGAATGCAGTGCCAGATCCCTTCTCTCTTTTGTATTTACTCTTTGGCGCCTCGAACGGGACGCAGACGCGAGCTTTCCTATGGGAGAACGGCCGCAAGCGCGATTTGGGTACTCTCGGCGGTCCAGATGCCGCTGCGTCGTTTGTCAATCAACGCGGCGAGGTGATGGGAGTTTCTTACATCAATTCAACTCCCAACGCGATTACCGGTATTCCAACCCAAGATCCATTTCTCTGGAGAAACGGGAAGATGATCGACCTTGGGACGCTCGGTGGAACTATTGGCGGTCCCGCAGCCCTTAACAACCGAGGCGAAGTCATCGGTCTTTCCAATGTTGAGGGAGACGAAATTTCCCATCCGTTTCTGTGGAAGGATGGCAGGATGATTGACCTTTTCACACAATCGAAGGACGGAAATCCTATCACTGTGAATGACTTGAACGACGCTGGTGAGATCGTTGGCGGAGGCCAGTTTCCGGCCCGACCGTTCGACGCATACCTTTGGAAGGATGGCGTCGCTGTAGATCTGGGAGCATTGGATGGAGATTGCTTCAGTGAAGCATTTCTTATCGACTCTAGAAGCCGGGTTGTCGGGCAATCATTCCCGTGCGACTTCAGCACCGCGCATACCTTCTTGTGGCAGGACGGCACGATGTACGACTTGCAACAAGCGGTTCCAGCTGATGCGGGATTTCACCTAGTCGAGACGCTGGCCATAAATGATCGTGGGGAGATCGGAGGAATTGGAAAACCGGCTGAGTGTGCAACGCACATCCCGCAGTGCGGTCGCGCGTATGTACTTATTCCGTGCAGCGCCGCTGACAACGAGGTTGGCTGCGAAGAGCTGACTGGGAACGCAGATACCGCCGTTCGAAACAGTACAGAGTCTTTCAACCAAAGGGGGACAAGCCTGATGGGCACGAACGCGGGTCCCAGGGATATTGCAGCACGGATTCAATCTCAATTCGTTCATCCCCGTGGGGTAGGATTCTGGCCGCAACGCGGGCCGACGCCAAGGTAGTCTTTTCACGCTCATTACCGGTTGGGTTCCATTGAGTGCCCGATTTGTACCTGCGGAGCCGCCGTCTTGGTTGCGACTACATTCCCACATTGGAAGCGGTGGTGAGGTACTCTCGTTATGCCGAGCCAGTCTATTCCTTAATCGTCGGCAAACCTTACGTAATCCGGTCAATTTCCCCTGATACGCCCAACATGGAGCTGGTCCGCAATATGAGCGCAATGGCTTGAGCGGTTCTTCATTTGTACGCCGAACTGAACAGGGAACATTTTCAAGTGGTGGTGCTAATCCTGCTGGGTGAGTTCAAGCACTGTAATCTCCGGCGCCGGATGGGAAAGCCGGTCGTGAAAGGCCAAGAGGAGGCTCAACGCGTCAGGATGTATGACGTAGAAGGCTCCAGGAGCAAGGATCAATACCAAAATGATCTGCGCCAATGGGCGATTACGCGCTGGCAAAGTCGAGGGAAACGCACCATCCCCGCCATCCTCCTGGCGATACTGTACACCGACCCGGAAATTAGGCCTTCGAACCCACACGGCGCGCCCATTGCTCGTGCAGTTTTCGAGAGATGTCCTTCCACGAGCTAACCGTAGAACTGAGCGCATTTGACGCCTCGCTTCGAATGCGAGGCGCGATAGCTCGCGGATTGTCGCTAACCGGAAACTGGGGCTGAACCGTTTCTTTTCGACCCACATCTGTTTGCGCACCCAAAAAGAGCAAGGTCGTCATTCGCTTCCAGTGTGCTGAAACTCTACAAAATCCCATTTCCGATGAACACGACCTTTTCATAAGGAAACGGTCGTCCATTTGGCCCTTTGCTGCCAGGCGCGTTGTATGGGTCGCAGGCTGACACCGTAACGCCGTCCCATGCGCTTCTGTGCATCTGGCAGTTCCACACCCTGGCCGTAGAGGTAGCCAATCTGCAGGCAAATGTCCCTGCATTCGGGGGGCGCTAACCCCCGCGGACGACCGCCCGGCGGCGGTGGCAAACTCTTCGCAATTCCCTGGAACGAACCGCGCAAGAAGTATGGAAGAACCCGAATGAACGCAAGACACCTTTCCAGTTCCTCAGGATTGGGATCCGGTCCTGTAATCAGAGAAGCAGTGAGCCGTTCGCGACTCCTGGCGTTACGCCAAACCTCCTGAGCGAAGGGATAATACTTCTTCCAACGCTCCGCG
>Ga0075434_100001423_pt1 | contig 20093 bp, 22 predicted proteins | sample RhiMethybrSRZTD3_FD_75298 | JGI IMG/M metagenome (GOLD analysis project Ga0075434, IMG submission 75298) | Populus rhizosphere microbial communities from Tennessee, USA - Rhizosphere MetaG P. TD hybrid SRZTD3 | ecosystem: Host-associated > Plants > Roots > Rhizosphere > Soil | place: USA... | reverse complement strand
CTTGACCATGAACACGAAGTCGGTGATGGCGGGCGAGTACACGGCGCCCCCCGCGCATGGGCCCATGACCGCGGAGATCTGCGGCACCACGCCGGAGGCCAGGGTGTTGCGCAAGAAGATGTCGGCATAGCCGGCGAGAGAGACCACGCCTTCCTGGATGCGCGCGCCGCCGGAGTCGTTGAGACCAATGATGGGCACGCCCGTTTTCATGGCGAGGTCCATGATCTTGCAGATCTTCCGCGCGTAGGCTTCGGAGAGGGAGCCGCCGAACACGGTGAAGTCCTGGGCGAAGGCGAAGACCGGACGGCCGTGGATGCGGCCCGAGCCGGTGACCACCCCGTCACCGGGAATGCGCTGGGCGTCCATCCCGAAATCGCTGCTCTGGTGGACGACGAAGCGATCCACCTCCGCGAACGAGCCCTTGTCAAGCAGCACCTCGAGCCGCTCGCGCGCCGTCTTCTTGCCCGCCTTGTGCTGACGCTCGATGCGCTCGAGCCCGCCCCCGGCCTCGGCGGCGCGATTGCGGCGGTGGAGCTCTTCGAAGCGGTCCTGGAGGGGCATATGGAGACGGCTCCTTCGGGTGCCACGGCGGTGCGTCTGCGTGTGCAGGAGTATAGGGGGCCGTCGCCGGGAAAGTCAATGAATGCGCGACGTTTTCCCTCCCTCGTTTGACTTCACAACGCCGGCTCTGTCATACTGCCCGCTCCATGGCTCCGCTGGCGCAGGCCGTGCTCGTCCTGTGCGCCGTCGTGGTGACGGTAGCGATCGTCGTCACGCTCTCGTCAATCCGGCGCGCCAGCGGCCGCGCCGAGACCGTGCTGCAACTCGTGGAGCGCGAGATCCGTCCGCTGGCCAGCCAGGTCGAGGGCCTCGCCACCGAGGTGCGGACGTTGTCCAGCACCGCCAATCGCGAGCTGGAACGGGTGAGCGGCGTCGTTCGGCGCGTCGAGGAGATCTCGCTGAAGACCGCGCGGGTGGTCGGTGTGGTGAACAGCCTGGCCTCCTTCCGCGGGGTGACCAGTGTAGGCTCGGGCCTGAAGCGGGCCGCGGGCGTTTTCGTCTCGAGACTCCGGAAATAGCCAGAGAGGGAGGGCGCGACATGACGGACGAGCATGGTGGAGACGCAGCGGGCTATCTGGGTTGGTTCTTCCTCGGCGCCATCGCCGGCGCGGCCGCCGCGCTGCTCCTGGCGCCGAAGACCGGCTCGGAGACGCGCGAGCTATTGAGCGAGCACGGCCAGGAGTGGTTCAAGAAGGCGCAGGAGAAGGCGAGCGAGGCGCAGGACAAGGCCACCGATCTGATCGGCAAGGGCCGCGACTATCTCGAGGAGCAGCGCAGTCGCCTCGCGGGCGCCTTCGAGGCCGGCCGCACGGCCATGAAGGAAGAGATGGGCAAGCTTCGCTCCGACGCATAGGAGCGGCCGCTCATCGTACACGGAGGGCGGGCCCGGAGCGGGCCCGCCGGCTGGTGGCTCTCGCTACCCGGCTTCCCCTCTCACGCTGCCTCGTCCGTCCGAGCCTGACGTGAGCAAGAAACCTCGCCGGCGCCCACCTGCGGCCGCTCGTCCCACGCCGGCCCTCGCCCTCTCGAGCGATCTCTCGCGCTGGCTCGTCCCCGCCGTGCTCGTGCTCGTCACCGCCGTGGCCTATCTGCCCACCCTGGCCAACGGCTTCGTGAACTTCGACGACATCGAGAACTTCGTCAACAACCGCGCCTACCGCGGCCTCGGCTGGACGCAGCTCCGCTGGATGTTCACCACCTGGAGCCTGGGCGGCCTCATCCCGCTCACCTGGATCACCCTTGGCTTCGACTACGTGATCTGGGGAATGGACCCCGCCGGCTACCATCTGACGAGCCTCGTCCTCCACGTCCTGGGTGCGCTCGTCTTCTACTTCATCCTCCTGCGCCTCCTCCGGGCCGCCCTCGAGCCGGGCGACGGCGAGGGCACGGCCCTCCGCCTGGGCGCCCTCGTGGGAGCGCTGCTCTTCTCAGTGCATCCCCTCCGCGTGGAATCGGTGGCCTGGATCACCGAGCGGCGCGACGTGCTCTCCGGACTGTTCACCTTCCTCAGCGCGCTCGCCTACCTGCGCGCGGGGGAGGCACGGACGGGCGAGCGGCTGGAGCGGCGCTGGTATCTCGCCTCCCTCGCCCTCTTCGCGTGCGCCCTCCTCTCCAAGGCCATGGCGGTGACCCTGCCCGTCGTGCTCGTGCTCCTGGACGTGTATCCGCTGCGCCGGCTCCGCCTGCGCTCTCCCGGTAGTCTCCGGGCCCTCGCCCGCAACCTGCTCGTGGAGAAGCTGCCTTTCGCGCTCCTTGCCCTCGCCTGCCTCATCGTCACCGTACTCGCCGCGCGGGGCAACGACGCCATGTCGTCTCTCGCGCGGCTGGGCCTCCTCGATCGACTCTCCCTCGCCGTGCACTCGGCCGCCTTCTATCTCTGGAAGACCGTCGCCCCTATCAATCTCTCCATCATGTACCAGCTGCCCGAGCGGCTCGACCGCGCGGCGTGGCCCTTCATCGCGGCGTGGGTGTGCGTCCTCGCGGTGAGCGCCGTCTGCCTCGCGCTCGCGCGCCGCTTCCCTGCCCTCCTTATCGTCTGGGCCGCCTATCTCGTCATGCTCGCTCCCGTCTCCGGCCTCGTGCAGGCGGGGTGGCAGATGACCGCCGACCGCTATTCGTACCTGCCGTGCCTCGGCTGGGCCGCCCTCGCGGGAGCGGGCTTCTTCCTCGCGTGGCGGCGGGTGGGAGGAGCGCGTGGCGAGTCCACGCGGGCGCGGGCGCTCGTGGCGTGGACGGCGGTCTGCCTGATCGCCGTCCTCGGCGTCCTCACCTGGCGGCAGGTGGGCGTGTGGCACGACACGGAGACGCTGTGGACGCACGCGGCGGCCGCCGCACCGTCGAGCCTGGCCCACGAGAACCTCGGCGAGGTATACCAGGACCGCGAGCAGTTCGACCGGGCCGCTGCCCACTTCGAGCAGTCGGTGCGCATGCGGCCGGGCTATGGCCCCGGCCATCTCCACCTCGGCGCGACGCGCGCCCAGCAGGGCCGGCCCGAGGAGGCAATGCGGGAGTACGAGGAGGCCGCGCGGCTGATGCCGGACTCGGCAGTGCCGTACTACAACATGGGCCTGGCCCTCGTCGCGCTACGTCGCCCGACGGAGGCCATCACGAGCTATCGCCAGGCGGTGAAGATCGTTCCCAGCTATGCCGATGCCCACAACAACCTGGGCCTCCTCCTGACCGACGAGGGCAAGCTCGACGAGGCGGTGACGCATCTGCGCGAGGCGGTCGCGCTGCGCCCAGAATCCGCAGGCTACCACAGTAACCTCGGGGTTGCCCTCGGCCGCCAGGGCCGGGCCGGCGAAGCCCTCCAGGAGCTCGGCCGCGCCGTCGACCTCGATCCTCGCAATGCGGGCGCCCACAACAATCTTGGGGTGATGCTGGTGAGCCTCGGACGCTACGACGACGCCGAGGTGCAGTTCCGCGAGGCGCTCGCCATCAGCCCCGGCCTTCGCGAGGCGCAGGTGAACCTCGAGGACGCGACGGCGCGGGCGAGGCGGAAGGGCGCCACGACGCGCTGACGGAGGGCCGGCTCGGGCATCAAGCCGGCGGCGCGTTCAGATGTGGATGGCCTGTCCGAGGGCGGCGAGGGTCGCTTCCAGCGAGGCCTCGGAGAGCGTGGGGTGGGCGTGGATGGTGTGAATGATCTCCTCGAGCGTCGCCTCGAGGGTGCGCCCCACCGCGAACTCGTGGATCAGCTCCGTCGCCTCCGGACCTACGATGTGGACGCCCAGGATCTCGCCCGTGCGCTTGTCCGCGACGACCTTGAGGAAACCTTCCGTCTCGCCGAGGGCCACCGCCTTGCCGTTGGCGGTGAAGGGAAAGCGTCCCACGCTCACCTCGCGCCCGTCCGCCTTGGCCGCAGCCTCGGAGATGCCGATGGACGCCACCTGGGGGCGGCAGTAGGTGCACGAGGGCACGTTGCCGTAGTCCACGGGATGCGGCGAGCGGCCCGCGATGGTCTCCGCGGCTACCACGCCCTCCGCCATGGCCTTGTGCGCGAGCATTTGTCGCCCCGCCATGTCCCCCACCGCGAAGATGCCCTTGACGGAGGTCTCCATCGTGGGGCCCACCGTGACGAAGCCGCGCTCCATGGAGACCCCGAGCGCCTCCAGGCCCAGGTTCTTCGTGCGCGCGGCGCGCCCCACCGCCATGAGCACCTGGGAGGCGGTGAGCGACTCGCGCTTGCCCTCGGCGTCGATCTCCACCATCACCTGGTCCGCCGCGGGCGCGACCTTGACCACCTTGACGCCCGTGCGCACGGTCATGCCACGCCGGGTGAAGAGCCGGGCGATCTGCGCCGAGGCCTCCTCGTCCTCCACGGGGAGCACCCGCGGCAGCGCCTCCAGCACCGTCACTTCCACCCCGTAGGCGCGGTACACGTCGGCGAACTCCATGCCGACCGCGCCGGCGCCGATGACGATGAGCGAGGCCGGGCGCGCCTCCGTCCGCACCGCCCCGTTCGAGGAGATCACGCCCTGCTCGTCGATGGTCACCCCGGGGAGGGACTTGGGCTCGGACCCCGTGGCGAGGATCACCGCCCGGCGCGCCTCCAGGGTCTGCGCGCCCTCCTTGCCCTTGACCTCGATCACGCTCTTCGACTTGAGCGTGCCCGAGCCGGGCACCAGCGTGATCTTGTTCTTGCGGAAGAGGAACTCGACACCCTTGGCCATGCGATCGGCCACGCGACGGGAGCGCTGGATGGCCTGAGCGTAGTCCGCCTTCCAGTCGCCCACGGTGATGCCGAATTCCTCCGCGCGGTGGAAGAGCCCCACGATCTCCGCGTTGCGCAGGAGCGCCTTGGTCGGGATGCATCCCCAGTTGAGGCATACGCCGCCGGGCCGATCGTCCTCCGCCACGCCCACGCTGAGCCCGAGCTGAGCGCAGCGAATGGCCGCCACGTAGCCGCCCGGCCCGGAGCCGACCACCACCACGTCGAAGGACTGATTCGCCATGCCCTAGACCAGAAGACGCAAGGGCTCTTCCAGGAGGCGCTTGACGTCCTGCAGGAAACGGGCGCCCATGGCGCCGTCCATCGCGCGGTGGTCGCAGGAGATGGTCATCTTCATGCGGCGGCCCACGCGGATCTGGCCGTTGTCGACCACGGGCCTCTCGACCACGGAGCCCACAGCGAGGATGGCGCCCTCGGGCGGATTGATGATGGCCGAGAACTCCTCGACGTCATACATGCCGAGGTTGGAGATGGAGAAGGTCGCCCCGGAAAACTCCTGGGCGCGGAGCTTGCCACCTCGGGCGCGCTCGGCGAGATCGCGGGCTTCCATCGCGATCTGGGCCAGCGGCTTGACGTCGCAGTCGCGCAGCACCGGCGTGATGAGTCCTTCGTCGAGGGCGACGGCGACGCCGATGTGCGCACGGTGGAAGATCCGCAGCTTGTCGCCCTGGAGCTGAGCATTCACTCCGGGATTCTTGAGCAGGGCGAGGGCGCAGGCCCTGATGACCATGTCGGTGACGGAGATCTTGGGCTGTCCCTCGAGCCCGTTGAGCTCAGCCCGGAGGGTCCACGCGCGGTCCATGGACACTTCCGAGGTGACGTAGAAGTGCGGCACGGGCGCCTTGGACAGCGGCATGCGCTTGGCGATAGTGGCTCGCATCGGCGAGAGCGCGCGGTCCTCGTACTCAGCGTCTGTCCTTGAAGAAATGACGAACTGCGGCCGGGCCGCCGGCGGCGCCGCGGCGGCGGCCGCGGGAGCCGCCGCAGGGCGCGGCGCGGTAGCCGCCGACTCGACATCGCGGCGGACGATGCGCCCGCCCGGTCCCGTCCCCTGGAGAAGGCGGAGATCGACGCCGGACTGGGCAGCGATCTTGCGGGCGAGCGGCGAGGCCTTGACGCGGCCGTCCCGTGCCGGCGCCTGAACGGGCGAGGCGGTTATGGGCACCACGGTATTCGTGGCCGGAACGGAGCGATATGATTCCATCGCGGGGAGCGGTGCGGGAGCGGGGGTGTCCGCAGCCCTTGCCGGAGGCGCCGCCGCGGCAGGGGCGGGCGCGGCCGGCGCGGCGGCGACGGCGCCGATGTCGTCGGCGGGGTCCGCGATGACGCCGATCATGTCTCCCACCGGCACCTGGCCACCCTCGCCCACCACGATCTTGCGGAGGACACCGGACCCGAAGGCCTCGATCTCCACGTTGGCTTTGTCCGTCTCGATCTCCGCAATGACGTCGCCCCCCTTGATGGCGTCGCCCTCCTTCTTGAGCCACTTGATGACCTTGCCGGTCTCCATCGCGTCGCTGAGCTTGGGCATGAGGACCTTGGTGATCATGCGCAGACCTCTCGGATCGCCGCGGCGATCTTGTCCTTCGAGGGGGTCTTCAACAGCTCGAGATTGCGCGCATAGGGCATGGGGGCGTTCTCGCCCGTGATGCGGACCACGGGCGCGTCGAGATCGTCGAAGGCCTCCTCCTGCACCTCGGCGGCAATCTCCGAGCCCATGCCCGCGAAGCCCGCCCCCGCCTCGATCACTACACAACGATGCGTCTTGCGCACGGAGCCCACGATGGTCTCCGTGTCCATGGGCCGGAGCGTGCGCGGATCGACGATCTCCATGGAGATCCCGTCCTTGCTGAGCTCCTCCGCCACCTCGAGGGCGCGGTACAGCATGCCCATGTATGCGATGACGGTGACGTCCGTGCCCTCGCGTCGGATGGCGGCCTGGCCCAGGGGGATGAGGTAGTCGGGATCCTCCGGTACTTCGCCCTTGATGGCGTAAAGCGTTTCCGACTCGATGAAGATGACGGGGTTCTCGTCGCGGATGGCCGACTTGAGCAGACCCTTGGCGTCGCCAGGCGTGGACGGGCGCACCACCTTGAGGCCGGGCACGTGATAGAAGTACGTCTCCATGCTCTGGGAGTGCTGGGCGGCCAGCTGCGAGGCGGGCCCGCCGGGGCCGCGCACCACGAGGGGAATGTTGTACTGGCCGCCCGACATGTAGCAGAGCTTGGCCGCGGAGTTGACGATCTGATCGAGGGCGAGGATGGAGAAGTTGAAGGTCATCATCTCGATCACGGGACGCAGGCCCAGCATGGCCGCCCCCACCCCCACTCCCGTGAAGCCGGACTCGCAGATGGGCGTGTCGATGATGCGCTTCTCGCCGAACTCCTTGAGGAGGCCCTGGGTCACCTTGTAGGCGCCCTCGTAGAGCCCCACCTCCTCGCCCATCACGAAGACGCGTGGGTCGCGGCGCATCTCCTCGCGCAGGGCCAGGTTGAGCGCTTCCCGATAGGTCATGACCGCCACGGCATCAGTCCTTGTAGACGTCCGTGAAGAGCTCGGCCGGCTCGGGAGGCGGCGAGGCGTCGGCGAAGGCCACCGCCTCGTCCACCTGGTCGCTGACGGACTTCTCGATGATCTTCACGTCGGCCTCGGTGAGGGCCCCGTCCTTCACGCAGCGCTCGGCGAACGTGACGATGGGGTCGCGCTGCTTCTCCCGCTCCACTTCTTCCTTGGTCCGGTACACCGCCCCCGCGGGGTCGCGCATGGAGTGGCCGCGGAAGCGATAGGTTCGCGCTTCGATGAGGGCAGGGACCTTGTCGCGACGGGCGCGGTCTGCCGCGCGCCCCACGCACTCGCGGATGGCCAGCACGTCCATGCCGTCCACCGCCTCCCCGTGGATGCCGTAGGTCTCCGCGAAGCGCCAGATCTCCGTCTGGGCGAGGGCGCGGTGGATGGCCGTGCCCATAGCGTAGCGATTGTTCTCACAGATGAAGATCACGGGCAGCTTCCAGAGAGCGGCGAGGTTCAGGGATTCGTGGAACTCCCCCTCGGGCACGGCGCCGTCGCCGAAGTAGCACAGCACGACCTGATCGCCGCCCTGGTACTTGATGGCGAACCCGGCCCCGGTGGCCAGCGGCAGGTGCGCGCCCACGATGCCGTGGCCGCCCAGAAAGTTCGTGCTCTTGTCGAAGAGGTGCATCGAGCCGCCCTTGCCCTTGGAGAGCCCATCGCGCCGCCCGAACAGCTCGGCCATCACGCGCTTGGGATCGGAGCCCTTGGCGAGGCAGTGGCCGTGCTCGCGATAGGACGACACCACGTAGTCCTCGGGGCGCGTGACGGAGGTGGCGCCCACCGCCACCGCCTCCTGACCGATGTAGAGATGGAGGAACCCGCCGATCTTGCCCAGGGCGTACATCTCGGCGGCCTTTTCCTCGAAGCGTCGGAGCAGCTGCATCTGGGTCAGCAGCCTCCGGGCCAGTCCCTGGTCGAGCCGGGCGCTGGGTACCGCGGCCTTGGTTTGCGCCATGGTGCTACCCCCGCATGAGCGACAGCTCGTCCACCGAGAGACGGCGACGGAGCCGGAAGATGGCGACGATGATGGCGAGACCGACGGCAACTTCGGCGGCGGCCACGCAGAGGACGAAGAAGACGAGGGCCTGGCCGTCGATGGCGCCGTAGCGCTGGCCGAAGGCCACGAAGGCCAGGTTGGCCGCGTTGAGCATGATCTCGATGGACATGAAGATGACGAGCGGATTGCGCCGTACGAGCACGCCGAGGGCACCGATCACGAAGAGCACGGCCGAGACCCCGACGTAGTAGGAGGCCGGGATCATGTCAGGCGAGCCTCCGCTTGGCCAGGGCTATGACTCCCACGAGGGCGACCAGGAGGAGGACGGAGGTGACCTCGAAGGGAAACAGGTAGTCGGTGAAGAGCGCGCGCCCGATGGTGGCGACACCGCCCGGCACGGCCTGGGCCGGTCCCGCCCCCGCGAAGAGCGTGGAGCGCAGCATGACGGCGAGGAGGACCAAGAGGAGACCAGCCACGGGCACGGCGAGCAGCCGCTGGGCGCGCAGTGGGTCGGGCCCCGTCTCCTCGCGGCCGGGGATCAGGACCATGATGGCGAACACGAAGAGCACGGCGATGGCGCCCGCGTATACGATGACCTGGGCGGTGGCGAGGAACTCCGCCCGCATCTTCAGGAAGAAGGCGGCCAGGGTGGCCAAGTGCACCACGAGGAAGAGGGCGCTGTGGATGGGGTTGCGGCGCAGGACGACGCCCGCCGCAGAGACCACGGCCATCACCGCGAGGATCCAGAAGACGATCTGGCTCGCCGTGGTCACGAGGAGGCGCTCTGCATCACCGGCATGGGCCGATCGGCGGGTATGGGCACGGGCGACGTCGGCACCCCGTTCGGCCCCGCGGGCTCGAGCGAGAGCAGCGTCTCCTTGGTGTAGATCATGCCGCCGCGGCTGAAGGAGGAGAACTCCAGGATGCCCGTATCCATGCGGATGGCGTCCTCCGGGCACGCCTCGACACAGTAGCCGCAGAACACGCACTTGCCGAGATCGATGTCGAAGCGCTCGGGCATCTTCTCGATCTCGGGATTGGGATGCTCGGTGGCCACGATGTAGATGCAGTGAGCCGGACACACCGTCTCGCACATCATGCAGGCCACGCAGCGCGGGGAGCCGTCCTCGCGGCGCACCAGCCGGTGCAGGCTGCGGAGCCGCGCCGCGTACGGCCGCCGCTCGTCGGGGTACTGGATGGTCACCGCTCCCCGCACGTTCTTCAGGCGGAACACGGTGTGGAGGGTGTGCCGCAGCATGTTCGAGAAGAAGCGGATGCCTGTAAGCTTGAGTCCGGACAGCACCTCGAGGAGATAGAAGCGCTGCACCGCGCCCAGGCGGCTCGAGTGCTTCGGATCTGCCGGCGTGTTGCTGGTCTGGTAGGGCGAGCTCATGGTCAGGCCGCCTTCCCGAGCACGAGCAGGACGAACCCCGTGATCACGATGTTGAGGATGGACAGTGGGAAGAGTCCCAGCCAGCCCAGGCGCATGGCCTGGTCGTAGCGGAAGCGCGGCAGCGTCCAGCGGATCAGCATGAGGAACCAGATCATCACCACGACCTTGGTGAGGAAGGCAACCACCTGGAGCACGGTGACGAGGAGCGGAGGAAGCGGCACCTCCATCCCCCACGGGAAGGCGAAGCCCGCCGCTCCCAGATACGGCACCTGCCAGCCGCCCAGGAACAGCGCGGTGGTCATGCCCGCGATCACCACCGTCTCCAGGAAGTCCGCCATGGCAAACATGCCGAACTTCATGCCGCTGTACTCCACGAAGTAGCCGATGATCTCCGACTCGCCCTCGGGCATGTCGAAGGGAATGCGCTTGGTGGCGGCGATGCCCGCGGTGAGGAAGAGCACGAAGGCGAGGGGCTGGGTGAGGATGCCCCAGGCGGGGATCCAGTTCCCGAAGTACTGCGGCAGCAGGGGCAGGCCCTGCCCGCGCGCGATGTCCTGCATGTTGAGCGAGCCGTACACCATGACCACGCCCATGATGGAGGCGCCGATGGCCACCTCTGCGGAGATCATGAGGGCGGCCGCCCGCTGCCCGCCGAGGAGAGCGTAGTTGTTCGCCGAGGCCCAGCCCGCCATCATCAGGCCGTAGATGCCCAGGGAGAGCATGGCCAGCACGTAGAGGATGCCCACGTTCAGGGTCACCGCCTGGAGCTGGATCTGCCGTCCCGCGATGGTGAGCGTGTCGCCGAAGGGGATGGAGGCGAAGGCGCCCAGGGCGAAGAAGACGGACACGAAGGGCGCGAGCTTGAACATGAGCCGGTCCGCCCGCGCGGGCATGAAGTCTTCCTTGGTCAGCATCTTGATGGCATCGGCGAGCGGGTGGAGGAGACCCAGGACGCGGATGCCGAAGATGCTCGCGCGATTGGCGCCCAGCCGATCCTGCATGATGGCCGACTGCTTGCGCTCGACCCAGGTGAGGAGGCCACCGAAGTTGAGGACCACGAACATGATGAAGGCCACGGGAATGGCCTGGAGGAGGAGATCGAAGGCCACTCCCGTCATGCCTTCACCATGGCTCCGGTGTCGCCCATGGCCCGGTAGGTCAAGCCGGCAAAGGCCGGCACGTCCGCGGCAAGAGCGTTGAAGACCTGCTCGGCGCGCTCCGCCGTGCACACGGGATCCTGGAAGCCGAGCGCCTTGCCGATGAAAGAGAGGATCATCCAGTCAGGCCATGCCTGTCCGAGGGGCGGTACGGCGGTGCGGAAGCGCTGGACGCGGCCCTGGAAGTTGGTGAAGGTGCCGTCGCGCTCGACGTAGGCGGCGCTGGGCAGGACGAGGTGCGCGCGCGCCGACACGTCGTTGGCGTTGGTGCCCTGGAAGATGGCCACTTCCACGCCATCGAGCGCCGCCTGCACTTCCGCCTCCGGCCACGCTGACGCCCCCAGATCGTGGTGGAAGATCCAGAGCAGCTTGAGCCGCTTCTCCCGCGCCGCCCGCAGCATGCCCACCGCGTCGAGGCCTCCGGGGCCCGGGGCGATGCCGCACAGCTCGGCTCCGCGGGTGTTCGGGTTCTTGTCCGCGCGGATCAGGAAGTCGTCCTCGTCCCCCGGCACGGCGGGCGGCACGCGGAAGTCCAGGTTCTTGACGCCGAGGTGATCGGCGAGGCGCTTGACGGCCCAGAGGTCCTCGTTGGACATCTGCGGCGAGGCGAGCATGCCGATCTCCGCAGCGGGGTAGCGCCCGAGCACGGTGACCATCTCCTGGAGCGCGCGATCCCACGACACGTCGGTCCCCTGTGATCCGGCGCGATGCTGGGGGTGGAGGAGCCGGCTCTTGTCGTCGATCCAGGGGAACCCGTAGCGGCCCGCGTCACAGATCCACCAGGTGTTGACCTCGGCGTTGAAGCGGGGCTTGAGACGCGCCACCCGGCGACCCTCGTTGTGGTGGGGGCGGTGCTTGTTGGTATGCACCTCGATGTTGCAGCCGCGCGCGCAGCCGTTGCAAACGCTCTTGGTCGTGTCGAGGTACCACACCCGCACCTTGAAGCGGAAGTCGCGGTCGGTGAGGGCGCCCACCGGGCAGATGTCGATCACGTTGCCCGAGTACTTGTTCTCGAGGACCTTGCCGGGGAAGAGGCCGATCTCGGAATGATCGCCCCGGTGGAAGATGCCGAGCTCGCCGGTGTGCGTCACCTCGTCGCAGTAGCGCACGCAGCGCGAGCAGAGGATGCAACGCTCGGCGTCGAGGATGACGTGGGGGCCGAGGGGCACCGCCTTGGGCTTGTGTACCTTTTCGTCGATCATGCGCGGGTCGTAGAGGCCGTGTTGCATGTAGTAGATCTGCAGGAAGCACTCGCCCGCCTGATCGCACACCGGGCAGTCCAGAGGGTGGTTGATCAGGTGGAACTCCATCATCGAGCGCCGGGTATCCTTGACGCGCGGGGTTTCCGTCTCCACCACCATGCCTTCCGCGGCCTGCGTGTTGCACGCGATCTGGGGCCGCGGCACCTTCTCGATGTCGACCATGCAGAGGCGGCACTGCCCCGCGATGGACAGCGCGGGGTGGTAGCAGTAGTGCGGCACCTCGACCCCGGCGATTCGCGCCGCCTCGATGAGGTTGGTCCCCTCGGGCACCTCGATCGCCTTTCCGTTCACGGTCAGCTTAGGCATAGGACGTCGACTCCGCGGGAGCGTTGCTCCGAATCAGATCCTCGAACTCCAAGCGGTACTTCTCGATGTAGCTGATGTAGGGGCCGACGGCGCCGTCGTAGAAGGCGCAGATGGTGGTGCCCGCTCCCCGTTTCGCCACGTCGAGGATGGTGTCGAGATCCTCCTTGCGGCCTTTGCCCTCGACAAGACGCTTGGTCATCTTGTAGATCCAGCCCGTCGACTCGCGGCACGGCGTGCACTGCCCGCAGCTCTCGTGGGCGTAGAAGCGCGCCACTACCATGAGGGCCTCGGGGATGGACACCGTATCGTCCATCACGATGACGCCTGCGGAGCCGATCATGGAGCCCTTGCTCTTCGGTCCGTCGGCGTCCATGGGAATGTCGATCTCGTCGGGGGTGAGGATGGCCGCCGACGAGCCGCCCGGCACCACACCCTTGAGCCGCCGTCCGCCGCGGATGCCGCCGCAATGATCGTAGATCAGCTGGCGGAGGGTGACGGTGACGGGCGCCTCCACCACGCCGGGCTTCTCCACGTGGCCGGAGACGGAATAGAGCCGCGTGCCCCCCTGGCTCTTGGTGCCGAGGCCGGCAAACCACTCCGCGCCGCGGTTGATGATGTGCGGCACCGCGGCGATGGTCTCCACGTTGTTGACGATGGTGGGATGGCCGAAGGCGCCCTTCACGGCGGGGAAGGGCGGCTTGATCTTGGGCCAGCCTTTCTTGCCCTCGAGCGAGGAGAGGAGACCCGTCTCCTCCCCGCAGATGTAGGCGCCGGCCCCGCGATGGAGCACCACGTCGAAATCGCCGCCCGAGCCCTGGATGTTCTTGCCGAGCAGCCCCGCCGCGTAGGCCTCGCGCACGGCGCCGTCGAGGACGCGCCAGGGCTGCACGTACTCGCCGCGGATGTACACGAAGCCCAGGTGCGAGCCGATGGCGCGCGCCGAGATGATCATGCCCTCGATGAGAGCGTGCGGATCGCGCTCCATCAGGTAGCGGTCCTTGAAGGTGCCGGGCTCCCCCTCGTCGGCGTTGATGACGAGATAGCGCGGGTCGGTGGAGCCCTTGGGGATGAAGCCCCACTTCACGCCGGTGGGGAAGGCGGCGCCCCCCAGCCCGCGGAGATTGGCCTTCTTGACCTCCTCGGTGATGGCGGCCGGCTCCATGCGCAGCGCCTTGGCGAGCGCGGTGTAGCCGCCCGTCTCCTTGTAGCGGGCGAGGGTGTGCGAGTCCGCGAGGTGGAAGTTGCGGGTGAAGATCTTCTCTGCCATCAGCGGAGCCCGTCCAGGATGCGGTCGACCTTCTCGTTGGTCAGGTTGCCCTCGTAGCGGTCGTCCACCTGCATCATGGGCGCCTGCTCGCACGCGCACAGGCACTCCACGGTGAGGAAGGTGACGCGGCCGTCCGGGGTGGTCTCCCCCGGCTCGATGCCGAGACGCTCCCCGACGTGCTGGATGATGCCCTTGGCGTTCATCAGGTAGCAGGAGATGTTCTGGCAGACCGACACGACGTGCTTGCCCTTGGGCTTCTGGAAGAACAGCGTGTAGAAGGTCACCACCTCGTGCACGTGCGCGGGGGAGAGCTCGAACAGTCTGCCCACGTACTCCTCCACCTCGAGGGAGATGTAGCCGAAGGTGTCCTGGGCGAGGTGGAGGACGGGCAGGAGCGCGCCGCGGCGGTCCGGGTAGAGCCCCTGCAGCCGCCGCACGTCGGCGAGCTGCTCGGCACTGAACTGCGGGTTCCGCGCGTCGCTCATCGCCCGCCTCGCGCCTTCGGCCTCACCGGTCGAGCTCTCCGCCGATCATGTTGACGGAGCCGAAGGTGGGAATGATGTCGGCGACCATCTGGCCTTCGATCATCCGCGGCAGGGCGGCCACGGGCGGCAGGCAGGGCGGACGGCAGCGCACGCGATAGGGCCGGTCGCCGCCGTCGGAGACGACGTAGAAGCCGAGCTCGCCGTTGGCGCCCTCCGCGGCGAAGTACGCCTCGCCCGCGGGTGGCCGGATGCCGTAGCCATCCATCACGAGCATGAAGTGGTTCATCAGCCCCTCGATCGAGCCGTAGGCGGTCTCCTTGGGGGGCAGGACCACCGTCTTGTCCTGCACGTTGACCCGCGACTGTGCGTCGCGCCCCTGCCCCTGGAGATTGGGCGAGAGCGAGATGGGTAGGAGGAGCAAGCCTTCTGTCTTGCCCTGCTTGCCCCGGTCCACGTAGGCGTCCACGGGGATCTCATGTCCCTCGAAGTCCACGTTGATGGCGCCGCCCGGCATGCGCTCCAGCGCCTGCTCGACCATGCGCATGGACTGCTCCATCTCACCCATGCGGACGAGGAAGCGGTCGAAGTTGTCGCCGTTCTTCCCGAGCGGGACCTCGAAGTCGAGACGGTCGTAGGCCCAGTAGGGCTGCACACGGCGGAGGTCGAAGGCCACCCCGGTGGCACGGAGCAGCGGCCCGGTGATGCCCCACGCGATGCTGTCCTGCGCGGACATCGCGCCGACCCCGACCATGCGATCCATGAAGATGCGGTTGCCCGTGACGAGGGTGTGCACCTCTTGGAGGACCTGCCGCGTCTCCGCGAAGGCCTTGCGCACCTTGATCCCGAAGGCGTCGGGGAGATCGGCTTTCACTCCGCCCACGCGCCCGTAGGAAATGGTGAGGCGGGCCCCCGTGACGTCCTCCACGAGCTCCCACAGGAACTCGCGCGCCTTGATCATGTAGAGGAACACCGTGAAGGCGCCCAGCTCCATGGCGGAGGCGCCCACGCAGGTGAGGTGATCACAGATGCGCGAGATCTCGCTCATGGCCACGCGGATATACTTGCACCGCTCGGTGACGTCGATGCCGAGGAGCTTCTCCACCGCGGAGGCGTAGGCGAAGTTGTTGATCAGGGGTGAGACGTAGTTGAGCCGGTCCGTGTAGGGGATGGCGTTGTTGTACGGCCCCGCCTCGCACTCCTTCTCGAAGGCGCGGTGGAGATAGCCGATTTCCACGTCCGCCTTGACCACCATCTCGCCGTCCAGCTCCGCGAAGATCCGGATGATGCCGTGCATGGCGGGATGGGCAGGGCCCATGTTCACGAAGAGGTTCTGGCTGCCCGCCTCTGCTCCCGGCCCCTGCCCCAAGAACAACTCGCGCGCCGTTCGCTCGGCCATGGCTAGACGTGGGGTCCGATGAGGGGCTGGCGGCGGCCGACGGGATAGTCCTTGCGCAGGGGATGCCCCACGAACTCCTCGTAGAGGAGGAGACGGCGCAGATCGGGGTGGCCGTCGAAGCGGATGCCGAACATGTCCCACACTTCGCGCTCGAGCCAGTTGGCGATGGGCCAGAGGCCGGTGGCGCTGGGCACGGAAGCCGCGTCCTGCTCCACGGGGACCTTGAGGCGCACGCGGTGATTATGAGCCACGGAATAGAGATGATAGACCACGTCGAAGCGCGGCCCGTCTTCCCGGCCGGGATACTTTGCGTAGTCCACCGCCGTCAGGTCCATGAGGAGGTCGAACCCGAGCTCCGCGTCGTCACGGCAGTAGCGGAGGGCGTCGAGGATGCCGTCGGGCGCGATGACCGCAGTGTGGTCGCCGCGGTGCTCGTGGGTCCCGAGCACCCGCGCGCCGAGGCGCCCGCGCAACCGCGCGAGGATGGCCGATCCGTCCATGGGGAGCCTAGTAGCGCTGCGCGCCCGCGGCGATCTTATCCTGGAGCTTCATCAGGCCGTCGATGACGCTCTCGGGACGCGGCGGGCAGCCGGGAATGTAGACATCCACCGGGATGATGGTGTCGATCCCCTGGACGGTGGCGTAGTTGTTGTAGAACCCGCCCGTGCAGGTGCAGACGCCGAAGGCCACCACCCACTTCGGCTCGCACATCTGGTCGTAGATGCGCCGGAGCACGGGCGCCATCTTGTGGCTGATAGTGCCCACCACGAAGAGGACGTCTGCCTGACGGGGCGAGAAGCGCGGCAGACCCGCCCCGAAGCGGTCGATGTCGTAGTGGGAGCAGGCGGTGGCCATGTACTCCATCCCGCAGCACGCCGTCACGAACGGGTACTGGAAGATGGAGAACTTGCGGGCCCACCCCAGGGCCTCGTCGAGCTTGGAGGTGAAGAAGGTCCCTACTCCCATTCGAGCCCCCGTTTCTGCCAGATGTAGAGAAACCCGAGCATGAGCACGCCCAGGAAGACCAGCATGACCGAGTAGCCGAACCAGCCGAGGTTCTTGAACACGGTGGCCCATGGCCAGACGAAGAGCAGCTCGATGTCGAAGATGATGAAGAAGATGGCGATGGTGGAGAACTTGATGGCGAAGCGCCCCTCGGGCAGAGCCACGGGATCCTTGCCGCACTCGAAGGGCTCCATCTTGACGCGCGAGGGACGATGGGGCGCGATGAGGGCGGGAATGCCGAGGAGGGCGCCCGCCACGAGGGCGGACACCGCGAACACCATCAGGATGGGGACATATTCCATTTAAGTTCCGGGGGGGAGCGACCGCCGCTCCTCCCCCGGCCCCCCCCACCGCCCCGCTCCCAGTGCAACTACCGTTCTGATCTCGGACGCCGAGGTGCCCCACGTGGCGTGCGACCGCCGCTCCTCCCCCGGCCCCCCCCACCGCCCCTGGGCTGTTGCCGACGCGGATCCGGTTTCGAACACCCGCGTGCCCCACGTGGCGCGCGAACGGCTCATCGGCCCCTCCCGGACGTGGCGCCGTCGACCTGGCGCTTGGCGTGATAGGAGGAGCGCACGAGCGGACCCGACTCGACGTGAGCGAAGCCGAGGGCGCGCCCGGCTAATCCGAGCTCCGCGAACTCGTCCGGCGTGTAGTAGCGGGCCACGGGCAGGTGCTGGGCGGATGGCCGGAGATACTGGCCGAGGGTGAGGATGTTGACGTCGGCTTCCCGCAGGTCGCGCATGGTGTCGAGCAGCTCCGCCCGCTCCTCTCCCAGCCCGAGAATGATCCCGGACTTGGTGAGGAGCCGGGGCTCCGCGCGCCGCGCGCGACGGAAGAGCTCGAGGGTGCGTTCGTAGCGCCCCCCGTGACGCGCGACCTTGTAGAGCCGGGGGACCGTCTCGGTGTTGTGGTTGAGGATATCCGGCCTCGCGTCGATCACGGTCTGGAGCGCCACGGCCTTGCCCTGGAAGTCCGGGATCAGCAGCTCGACCCGGCACCCGGGGGCGAAGCGCCGGATGGCGTGCACGGTGGCGGCGAAGACCTGGGCGCCGCCGTCGGCGAGGTCGTCGCGATTCACCGAGGTGATGACCACGTGCTCGAGGCCGAGCTCGCCCACGGCCCGTCCCACGCGCTCCGGCTCCTCGCGGTCCTCCCACATGGGCTTGCCGTGGGCGACCGCACAGTAGCCGCAATTCCTCGTGCACGTGTCGCCCAGGATCATGAACGTCGCGGTCGAGTCCTCCCAGCACTCGCCGATGTTGGGACAGTGCGCCTCCTCACACACGGAGTGTAGGTTCCACTCGCGCATGAGCCCCTTCAGGCGGATGTAGTTCGGCCCGCCTGGCGCGCGCACCTTGAGCCATGCCGGCTTCGGCGCGGTCGCGGGCCTCGTCGACTCGAGGAGGGGAAGCGGAAATCCCATGGAGGCTCGTCCCTTTTTCCCGTTGGGCTGGCGTCATTATGGCACAGCTTTCACAAGCGCAACAGGCCTCGGAGCCCATCCGCATCCCCGATGCCGGAGCAGATGGTGTCTCGGTCCCGTCTCGAGCCGTCGGGACACCCACGGAACGGCATGACGCACCGTTTCGACACGCGACGCCAGCGCTCCTTGAGGGCAGCGGGCGCGGGGCATAGTCTGAAGCCAAGGGGGACATCGGAGGAAGAGAGATCATGCTGATCCAGGCGAGCGATCTGGAGCGATTCAGCTTGTCAGCGGTCGATGGACCGATTGGCCGGATTCACGATTTGCAGGTGGACGACCAGGGGTGGGTGGTGTCGGACATCGTGGCCAGCGTCGGGCACTGGCTCACGGAGCGGCTGATCATCGTCCGCCCGACCTCGGTGGTCAAGGTCGACCGGAGCCACCAGTCGATCGAGGTGGCCCTGACCCCTGACCAGATCGCGGACGCCGCCGGCCCGATGAGTCACCCCTCGGTCTCCCGCCAGCACCAGGTCGCCGCGTATCACTATCTGGGTCTGCCCTTGATGGTCGCCGATCTCGAAGCTGCCGATGCCGGCCTCGGCGTGGCGCTCCTCGAGGAGGAATATGGTCGGGAGCGACTCGACCCGCATCTCCGAAGCCTGCGGGCGCTCGTCCACTACTGGCTCGAGGTCGACGGGATGGCCGCGGGACACGTGGCGGACTGGATCGTCGACCTCGCAGACTGGCGCGTTGCCTACGCCGTCGTCCGGGTCCCCGCCGAGTCGGGCCGACGACATGTGCTCGTGCCCGTGGAATGGCTCGGCCCGATCAGCTGGAGCGCGAGGGCCGTGTATGTCGGCCTCCCCCGAAACGTCATCGTCGAGGCGCCGGACTATCGCCCAGGCAGGATCCCCGATCTCGACTATCGAACTCGTCTCTCGGGCTGGTACGAGGAGCCGCTCGCGCACGATCGGCGACGGCTCGCTCGCGCGACGAGGAGCCATGTGGCGCCGCGTCCCGACTAGAGACTAAGACGCCAAGGAGGTCGATCCATGCCGCTTCATGTCAGCGAAATGTTCACGCGTGACATCACCATTGGCTTTCTCGCCATGATGCTGGGAGCCGCCCTCATCATGCTCGTCGCTCTCGGCTGGCAGCTCGCCGGAGGCTGGGCTCCGAAGGGGCATTCACCCCTTCTGCTTCCCGGGTTGTGCGGGGTGGCCGTTGGCCTCTTCACGGTGGGACTGGTCTGGCAGCTCTGGGGCTATCTCCGGCTCGAATACACGAGGTGGTGGACCTGGTAGGCCCCGCTCCGCGGCGAGTGAACGCCCTCTGCGCTTGCTTCCGCTGAGCGGGTGACTCTAGGGAGGCGCGAGCTTCGCGGTTTTCAGCGGCTCGACGATGCTTGGTGCCGAAGGGGGGACTCGAACCCCCACGGGTTGCCCCACACGCCCCTCAAACGTGCGCGTCTGCCAATTCCGCCACTTCGGCCCGGCGAAGGCCGAGTATGCGGGGCCCCGTGCAGGTTGTCAATCAGCGGCCGAGGCGGAGCACGCGCCCCAGCGCAGATTGCCGCAGCCGCGGGTCGAGCGCGTCGCGAATCCCCTCGCCGAGCAAGTTGTAGGAGAGCACGGTGATCAGGATGGCGAGGCCCGGATAGAGGGTGAGCCACCACGCGTACGTGATGAGATCCTTGCCGTCGTTCAGGATGTTGCCCCACGTGGCGTAGGGCGGCTGGACGCCCAGGCCGAGGAACGACAGACCCGACTCCGTCAGGATGGCGGCGGGGATGCCCAGGGTCATGGCCACCAGCACGGGGGCCAGCGCGTTGGGCAGGATGTGCTTGAACACCACGCGCAGCGCTCCCGCTCCAATCGACTCCGACCAGATCACGAACTCGCGCTCGCGCAGGGCGAGGAACTCAGCGCGCACGAGGCGCGTCACGCCCATCCAGCCCGTCATGCCGATCACCGTCATGATGGTCCAGATCGACGGCTTGAGGAAGGCGAGAACGGCCAAGAGGAGGAAGAAGCGCG
>Ga0075434_100001420_pt1 | contig 20108 bp, 19 predicted proteins | sample RhiMethybrSRZTD3_FD_75298 | JGI IMG/M metagenome (GOLD analysis project Ga0075434, IMG submission 75298) | Populus rhizosphere microbial communities from Tennessee, USA - Rhizosphere MetaG P. TD hybrid SRZTD3 | ecosystem: Host-associated > Plants > Roots > Rhizosphere > Soil | place: USA... | reverse complement strand
GTTCTGGAAGGTACGGGCCACCCCGAGGGCAGCGACCTGGCTCGGCTTGACGTGGGTGATCTCGGCGCCGTCGAGGGCGATCCGGCCTGAGTCGGGGTGATAGAAGCCGCTGATCATGTTGAGCAGGGTGGTCTTGCCTGCTCCGTTGGGGCCGATGACGGAGAGGATCTCCCCCCGCTCCACGTCGAGGCTCACGCGCGTCACCGCCTGCACGCCCCCGAAAGCCTTGGAGACCTCCGCGATTTCGAGCTGGCTGGTCACGACAGCCACCGCTTCCGCCGCTTGTAGTGCTTCACGTTGCGATAGCTGCGCCGCTGCCCGACGCCCGAGAGGCCAAGGTAGAACTCCTTGATGTCCTCGTTCTCGCTGATGGTCTTCCGGTCCCCGTCCAGCACCACGCGCCCGTTCTCCATCACGTAGGCATAGTCGGCGAAGCGCAAGGCGATGGAGGCGTTCTGCTCCGCAAGCAGCACGGACACGCCCTCCTCGCGGTTGAGCCGGCTCACGATCTCGAAGATCTCCTGCACGAGCATGGGGGCGAGCCCCATGGACGGCTCGTCGAGGAGCATGAGCTTGGGATGAGCCATGAGGGCGCGGCCGATGGCCACCATCTGCTGCTCGCCCCCCGACACGTAGCCCGCCCCTACCCCGCGCCGCTCGCGCAGGCGCGGGAAGTACGCGTACACCATCTCGAGGTCGCGCTTGGCGGCGCGGCCGTCACGCTGGCTGTAGGCGCCCGTGAGGAGGTTCTCTTCCACCGTGAGGTGCTCGAAGACGTGGCGCCCCTCCATGACCTGCACGATGCCGAGCCGCACCACGTCGGACGGGTCCTTGCGGCGCAGAGGAAGGCCCTGAAGCTCGATGCTGCCCTTGGTCACCTCGCCGCGCTCCGTGCGCAGGAGGCCCGAGATGGCCTTCAAGGTGGTGCTCTTGCCCGCGCCGTTGGCGCCCAGGAGGGCCACGATGCCCCCCTCGGGCACGGCGAGCGACACGCCCTTCAAAACGAGGATCACGTGATCGTAGATCACCTCGACGTTGTTCACCGCCAGGAGCAGTGCGGGCGTGTCGCTCACTGCGCCTCCTTACTTTTCCTTCGAGCAGTCGCGCTGCGTGTAGTTGAACTTCTTGCCCTCTTCGATGGCGGACGCCTCGATCTTCGGGCGCACGACATCGCGCATGGGCTCGATCCACGAGGAGATGACGTTCCACTTCTTGCCGTCCCACTGCTGGATGAGCACCGGGCCGTTCCCCTCGTGGTCCTCGCAGGAGACCTTGATGGGGTGCATGAATCCCTTCATCCCGAGCTGGTCAAGCCGCTGCTCGGTGAGGTTGAAGTTCTCGAAGCCCCACCGCACCTGCTCGCCCGTGAGGGACTTGTTCCCGTACTTGCCCATGGCGGTGCGGATGGCTTCCACCGAGAGCATGGCGTTCACGACGCCCCGGTTGTAGAGGGGCGCGCCCATGTCCTCCTGCTTACCCGCGCCCTTGCCCTTGTCATAGACGTATTTGACGATGTCCTGAAAGACCTTGAAGTTCGTGCCGGGTGCATGGAAGGTCGCGCCCTTGTACCCCTTGGCGCCCTCGCCGGCGGGCACCACGTCGGAGTCGTTGGCCGACCACCAGTTGCCGACGATGTGATCCATCTTGAAGCCGATGGCCGCCGCTTCCTTCACCGCCACCTGGTTCATGACGCCCCAGCCGGAGACGAAGATCCAGTCGGGGTTGATCTTGCGCACCTGGAGCCAGGTCGCCTTCTGCTCCTGCCCGGGGTGGTCCACGGCGAGGAGGGTCAGCTCGAAGCCGTACTTCCTCGCCAGATCCTCGAGGGTCGGATTGGCCTCCTTGCCGTACGGGCTGTTGTGATAGATGTGGACAATCTTCTTCCCCTTGAGCTTCTCGAGCCCGCCCTCCTGCTGGCCCATGTAGCGGATGACAGCGGAGGCCTGGCTCCAGTAGGTGGTCGGGAAGGTGAAGACCCATGGGAACCACCGGCCATCGGCCGTGGCGGCCGAGCCGTAGCCCATCGAGAAGATCACCACCTTGTCCACGGGGCCCTTGGGAATCAGCGTGTAGGTGATGCCGGTGCTGTAGGGATTGACGAGCACCGGGTTCTTCGCCTTCAGCCGCTCGTAGCACTCTACGCCCTGCTTGGTGTCGTACTGGGTCTCGCACTCCTCCCAGACGAGCTTGACGCCGTTGATGCCGCCGTCGCGCTCGTTGACGAGGTTCCAGTAGTCGTTGAAGCCGTTGGCGATGGGGATACCGCTCGGCGCGTAGGGTCCCGTCCGATAGACGAGCAGTGGGATGAAGATGCTCTGCGACTGGGCGAGGGCGGCCCCGGCCAGGGGCGACGCCAGCACGACCAGGGCGAGCAGGGCGATCAATACCGCTTTGCTTCTCGACATAGGCATTCTCCTTGATGCTAGTGGGGAAACGGCCAGAGCCGGAGCTTCTCCTTGGTGACCTGCCACAGCCGAGCGAGCCCGTTGGGCTCGACGATCAGGAAGAACACGATGAGCGCTCCGAAGACCATCAGCTCGATCTGCTTCTGCAAGGCCACCGGTAGGGGCAGCCCGATGAGATGCGGCGCGTTGGTCAGGAAGATGGGCACGAGCACGATGAAGGCCGAGCCCAGGAGGGAGCCGAGCACGCTGCCCAGGCCGCCGATGATGATCATGAAGAGCACGAGGAAGGACAGGTTGATGTCGAAGGCGAGGGTCTCCGCGCTTCCCAGATAGAGGAAGACCAACTCCGCCCCCGCCACCCCACAGTAGAAAGAGCTGATGGCGAAGGCGAGGAGCTTGGTGCGCATGGGGCGCACGCCGATGATCTCCGCGGCGATGTCGCGGTCGCGGATGGCCATCCAGGAGCGGCCCACGCGGCCGCGCACGAGGTTCTTGGCGATCAGCGCGAAGATGGTGACCATGGCCAAGGCGACCATGTAGCGCGCGCCCGGCGAGGCTTCTGGTCCCGTGATGGTCACCCCGAACAGGGTGCGGGTGGGTGCGGTGATGGTGCCCGACGACGAGTAGTTCACGAACCACGGCACCTTGTTGAAGAGCCAGATGAGGAAGAACTGGGCGGCCAGGGTGGCCACGGCCAGGTAAAAGCCCTTGATGCGCAGGCTGGGCACGCCGAAGACGAGCCCCACCAGGGCGGCCACGAGTCCCGAGAGCAGAAACACGAGGATCACGTTGACCTGCGGGAAGGCGGTGGAGAGCTTGAAGGCGGAGTAGGCGCCTACCGCCATGAATCCCCCCGTGCCGAGCGACACCTGCCCCGCGTACCCCGTGAGCAGATTCAGCCCCAGCGCGGCCAGCGCGTAGATGAGGAGGGGGATGAGCACGGCCTGCAGCCAGTACTCGCTGGCGAAGAGCGGCGGCACCACGAAGGCCACCGCCACGGCGAGGAGCACGAAGATCCGATCCTGGACGAGAGGGAAGATCGCCTGGTCGCTGGCGTAGCTCGACTTGAACTGCCCTGTCTCCCGGTAGATCACTCTACCGTTCCTCGGCGTTCAGCCCGGGAAAACGGTGCCACCCTCACCCTGCCCTCTTCCTCTCCGAGGGAGAGGGTGCCAGCTCGATCCCCTCGCCTCCGGAGGGGGAGAGGGCGCCGTTCGAGCTGAGTCGTCCGCCTCGGACGAGGAGGCGAGGGCTGAGATGATGAGGGGGAGATCATCGCTCTACACGCGCTCAATGATTCGCTCTCCGAACAGGCCCTGCGGACGGACGAGGAGGAAGGCGAGGGCGAGGACGTAGGCGAACCAGTTCTCGATCGCGCCCCCTACGAGCGGTCCCCAATACACCTCGCCGAGCTTCTCCCCCACCCCGATGATGAGGCCGCCCACGATGGCGCCCGGCACGGAGGTGAAACCGCCCAGGATGAGCACGGGCAGCGACTTCAAGGCGATGAGGGAGAGGCTGAACTGTACGCCGCTCTTCGCCCCCCACATGATGCCGGCCACGATGGCCACCAGCCCCGCTACCGACCACACCACGACCCAGATGGTCTTGAGGGGGATGCCGATGCTCAGCGCCGCCTCGTGATCGTCGGCCACCGCGCGCAGGGCGCGCCCGATCTTGGTCTTCTGGAAGAAGACGGCGAGGACGGTGACGAGGACGGCCGCGGTCAGGGCCGCCGTCATCTCCAGCCGGTTGATCTGCACGCCCTTCACGAGGAAGGAAGTATCGGGGATGCCCACGTCGAGCTTCTTCACATTGGCGCCCCACACCATCTCCCCGAATCCCTCGAGGAAGAAGTTGAGCCCGATGGTGGCCATGAACAGGATGATGTGCTCCTGGTTCACGAGCGGGCGCAGGACGACGCGCTCGATGGCGAAGGCCATGGCGATCATGACCAGGATGGTGAGGGCCAGCGCCACGGGGACGGGCGCTCCCTTCTCCATCAGCCCCACCAGGGTCAGGGCCGCGAAGAGCACCATCACGCCCTGGGCGAAGTTGAAGACGCCCGAGGCCTTGAAGATCAGGACGAACCCGAGGGCGACCAGGGAGTACATGAGCCCGGCCGCGATGCCCCCGATGAGCACCTCCGTGAGGAAGGTGACGTTGCCCGCCATGTCGGCGAAGGGCGCCACCAGCACCGCGTGGAGCAGCTCAATCATGGGCCACGCCCAGGTAGGCGTCCATCACCGCCTGATCCTTGCGCACGATCTCCGGGGGGCCGTCGGCGATCTTCCTGCCGTAGTCGAGCACGACCACCCGGTCGGAGATGTCCATCACCACGCTCATATCGTGCTCGATCAGGGCGATGGTGGTGCCGAACTCGTCGTGCACGTCGAGGATGAAGCGGGACATGTCCTCCTTCTCCTCCACGTTCATCCCCGCCATGGGCTCGTCGAGGAGGAGGAGGTGTGGCTCGGCGGCCAGCGCTCGCGCCAGCTCCACCCGCTTCTGGAGCCCGTAGGGCAACCGCCCTGCCGGCGTCTTGCGGATGGCCTGGATCTCCAGGAAGTCGATCACCCGCTCCACCGCCGCGCGATGCTCGAGCTCCTGCCGCCGCGCGGGACCCCAGTAGAGGGCGTCGAGGAGGAAGTGGCCCCGCATCTTGAGGAGCCGCCCCGTCATGATGTTGTCGAGCACGCTCATGCCCTTGAAGAGGGCCACGTTCTGGAAGGTGCGGGCGATGCCGAGGGCGGCCACGTCGAAGGGCTTGAGCTGGGTCCGGTCGCGCCCCTGGAAGACGATGTGGCCCTGCTGGGGATGGTAGAAGCCGCTGATGACGTTGAGGAGGGTGGTCTTCCCCGCCCCGTTGGGGCCGATAATGGCCACGATCTCTCCGCGATGGATGTCCACGCTCACGTCGCTCAGCGCCTGCACGGCCCCAAAGCGCACGGTGATGCTCTCGACGCGCAGGAGGGGCTCCGCGTGAGGTCCGGCCACCACGCCCGCCCTCCCGCTCTCCGTGAGGGGGCGGGACATCAGGCGCCTTCGACGTCCATGATCCGCACCTGGCGCTCCGTCTCCGAGGTGCGGCCGTCCTCGTAGGTCACGGTGGCGCGCACGGTGACGCTGGTGGCCGCGCGGTCGTAGAGGGCGGAGATGATCGAGGCATACCTCTCATTGATGAACCCGCGGCGGAGCTTGCGGGTTCTCGTGATCTCGGCGTCGTCGGGGTCGAGCTCCTTGTGAAGGATGGCGAAACGCTTGACGCGCTGCGAGGGAGCGAGGGTCTCGTTGGTGCGCCGGATCTCGTCGTGGATGAGGCGGTAGGTCGCGGGGTTCTGGGCGAGGTCGGTGTAACCCGTGTAGGCGAGACCGCGTCGTTCCGCCCAGTTCGCGAGTACCTCCATGTCGATGTTGATCATGGCCGCCACGTACGGGCGCTCGTTGCCGACGGCCACCGCCTCCTTCACGTACACGCTGAACTTGAGCTTGTTCTCGATGTACTGGGGCGCAAAGACGGTGCCGTCGTCGAGCTTGGCCACGTCCTTCACGCGGTCGATGATGACCAGGTGCCCGTCGGGGTCGAAGAGCCCGGCGTCGCCCGTGTGGAGCCATCCCGCCTGGAGGGTCGCCGCCGTCTGCTCCGGGTTCTTGTAGTAGCCGGAAAAGAGGCCTCCGCAGCGGATCAGCACCTCACCCTGCGGCGACAGCGTGATTTCCACACCCGGCAGGGGCGCCCCCACCGTCTCGAGCTTGACCTGCCCGTCGCGATGCAGGGTGGCGGGAGCGCAGCACTCGGTGGCGCCGTAGAGCTGTTTGAGGTTGACCCCGAGGGCGCGGAAGAACTGCATCATCTCGGGCCCGAGGGCGGCCCCGCCCGTGATGGCGGAGCGGATGCGCCGGAAGCCCAGCTGGTCGCGCAGCGGCTCGAAGACGAGCCAGCGCCCGATCGCGCAGAGGGCGCGGAGGCGGGCGGGCACGGGCTGGCCTTCCAGCTCGAGCTTGGCCTTGCGCATGCCGAGGGGCAGGAAGAACTTCGTGAGCGCGCGCTGCAGGCGGTCGGCGTCCTCGATGCGCACCTGGGACTGCGAGAGGATGTTCTCCCAGATCCGGGGCGGGGCAAAGGTCATGGTGGGGCCGATCTCACGGAAGTCCTGCCGCACCGTGGAGGCGTCCTCGGGGCAGTTCACCGTGCAGCTGGCGAGGAACGCCACGGCCATCGAGAAGAAGCTGTCGCCGATCCAGGCCATGGGCAGGTAGGCCATGATCTCGTCGCGCTCGTCGAGCGGCTCGATCTCGAGGAAGCTCCGCGCGGTGCTGATGAGGGCGCCGTGCGAGATCATCACGCCCTTGGGGAAGCCCGTGGTCCCCGACGTGTAGTTGATGATGGCGAGATCGCCAGCGCGGCCCTTGCCGACCTCGGCCTCCCAGAAGCCCGCGTGCTCGGCGGCGAAGCGCAGGCCGAGGTCCTGCACCCGCTCGAGGCTCAGGAGGAACGGGTAGGCGTAGTGGCGCATGCCCTTGGGATCGTCGTAGATCACCAGCTCCACCGCGGGGAGCTTGTCCTTCATCTCTAGGATCTTGTCGACCTGCTCCTGGTCCTCGCAGATGACCATGCGCGACTCGGAGTGATCGATCACGTAGTGCATCTCGGCGGCGATGGAATCCTGGTACACGGGCACGGGCGCGCCCCCCAGGGCCTGCGCGGCGAGCATCGTCCAGTAGAGCTGCGGACGGTTGTCGCCGATGACGGCGATCTTGTCGCCGCGCCGGAAGCCCAGCGAGGCCAGTCCGAGCCCGATGCGCTCGACGTGGCGAGCGGAGTCTCGCCAGGAGTGGGACTGCCAGATGCCGAATTCCTTCTCGCGGATGGCGACGCGGCGGTCGCCCCATCGCGCTACCTGGGCCAGCAGGAGCTTGGGGAGGGTGTCTGCGTTCTCCGGCTGGATGGCGGACATCTACGGGCCCGGTGGTGAGTCGACGGATTGGTGTCGACGGCGATCGCGCCGTGCTGCGCGAGTCACCGGCTGCTGCGAGGGAAACTTCACGCCCACGTCATTGGAGTGCGTCCCCATACCCTGGGTCCAGGCGCCGAGTCAGTTGCGAATCGAGCTCATGCGGGGTGCCGCTGCGCGCTACGGAGCGCTGGAGTGGCGCGATTCTAGCCGACGGGTGAGGGGCTGTCAAGTATTGGCACGCTCTGACAAGGGTTTACGGGCTCTCTGCTAAGATGGCCGGGCCCATGTGGCTGCTGATGGCTGTGACGCTATCGCTACTCGGCCGGTCCGCGCAGCTCGACCTCGATTGCGCGAAGCCGGAGAGCGCTCGCGCGCTCATCGACTACGCCCAGCTCTCGGAGATCGAGCAGGTGGAGGACATCCATCGCGACGAGCTCGACAAGGCGCTGGCGCGGTGCCCGGCCGGATTCCGGCGTGAGCGTTGCCGGGCTGAACGGCGGCGGGAGGCGGAGGTCGACTGGGATCGCAAGGTTGCGGAGATAAAGGCTCGGTATCAGAGGATGAAGGAGGAGTTCGAGGAGCGTTGCCGTGCATCTCTCGCTCGCGCGTACTACGGTCGCGGAGCGCCGGCTCCTCTGCGCTAGCCGGGCGGGTCCTGTCGCCAGGCCGGGGGGTGCGCATCGGGCTCCGTCACCCACTTGCCTGAATCGCAGCCCTGCGGGCTGCGCGCAGGCGGCGGGGGTCCCACTCCGCCCGCTGCGCACCCCCCGGCCCGACGCCACCCGCCCGTCGACACTGTTGGAATCACGAGGCTCCTCTTCAGCGACCCTTGTAGGGCGACACGGTCCGCCCCGTCGACAATGGATGGAGCGTGAGTCTCTCCTCCTCTGCTGGCCCGCTCGGCAGCCGACGCCGCTCCGGCGACGTAGTGGAATTGCGGTCGCGCCTCGGGGGGGTTCAGAGGGGTTTGCGGAGGAGGCGGGAGAGCTCGCCGATGACGCCGCGGCGGAAGGTGAGGACGCAGATCACGAAGATGATGCCCTGGACCACGGTGACCCAGGCGCCGAGCTGGGCGAGGTAGTTCTCGAGGGAGATCACGATGAAGGCGCCGACGACGGGGCCGAAGACGGTGCCGAGGCCGCCGAGCAGGGTCATGAGAACGACCTCGCCCGACATGGTCCAGTGCACGTCGGTGAGAGAGGCGAGCTGGAAGACGATGGCCTTGGTCCCGCCGGCCAGGCCCGAGAGGGTCGCGGAGAGGACGAAGGCCATCAGCTTGTAGCGCTCGGCGGAATAGCCGAGGGAGACCGCCCGCGGCTCATGCTCGCGCACCGCCTTGAGCACCTGGCCGAAGGGCGAGTGGATGGTGCGGTAGAGGAGCAGGAAGCCCGCCAGGAAGATGGCGAGGACCACGAAGTACATGGTGAGCACGTTCCGGAGGTCGAGCACGCCCAGGAGCACGCCGCGCGGCACCGCTTGGATGCCGTCCTCCCCGCCCGTGAACTTCGCCTGCACGCAGAAGAAGTAAATCATCTGCGCGAGGGCCAGCGTGATGTTGGCGAAGTAGATCCCCTTGCTGCGGATGGCCAGCGCGCCGATCACCACTCCCAGAGCCGCCGCGACGGCGGTGCCCGAGACGATGGCCAGCTCCGGCGGCCACCCCAAGGTCTTCGCCGCGTAGGCCGAGGTGTAGCCCGCCGAGCCCAGGAAGACCGCATGGCCGAAGGAGAGCAGCCCCACGTAGCCGATCAGCAGATTGAACGCGCAGGCGAAGAGGGCGAAGCAGAGCGCCTTCATGAGGAAGAGCGGGTAGACGACGAACGGCGCCACGCCCAGCAGGACGACCATGACGGCGAAGGCGATGACCTGGTGCCGTCCGGAAACGGTGAGCGTCTCGTAGACGGGCGGCGCAGTCCCGCTCGCGGTGACCATCCTACTTGTCCCGGCCGAAGAGGCCTGTGGGCCTCACGAGGAGCACCAGGGCCATGATGACGAAGATCACCGTGTTGGACGCTTCCGGATAGAAGACCTTGGTCAACCCCTCCACGATGCCCAGGGTGAAGCCGGTGACGATGGAGCCCGCGATGGAGCCCATGCCGCCGATGACCACCACCGCGAAGACCACGATGATGAGATCGGAGCCCATGAGCGGATTGACCTGATAGATGGGCGCGGCGAGCACGCCGGCGAGGGCGGCCAGCCCGACGCCGAAGCCATACGTCAGCGTGATCATGCGCGGCACGTTCACGCCGAAGGCCTGGACGAGGGCGGGATTCTCCGTGGCCGCCCGGAGGTAGGAGCCTAGCTTGGTCCGCTCGATCACGTACCAGGTCACCAGGCACGTGGCCAGCGAGAAGACGACCACCCACGCGCGGTAGTTGGGCAGGACCATGAAGCCGAGGTTGCGCCCGCCCGTGAGCGCGGGAGGAATCTGATAGGGCAGCCCGGAGGAGCCGAACTGGTTGCGGAAGAGCCCCTGGATCACCAGGGCGAGCCCGAAGGTGAGGAGAAGCCCGTAGAGGTGATCGAGAGCGTACAGGCGCTTGAGCATGGTGCGCTCCAGCACCACCCCGATGAGGCCCACCACGAGTGGCGCCACCACGAGGGCCCACCAGTAGCCGAGCCCCGCCCACTGGAGGAGGAAGTAGGCGGCGAAGGCGCCCATCATGTACTGGGCGCCGTGGGCGAAGTTGATGATGTTCAGGAGGCCGAAGATCACGGACAGCCCCAGGCTCAGCATGGCGTAGAAAGAGCCGTTGATGAGGCCGATGAGGAGCTGGCCGAAGAGGGCCTGGGTCGGGATGCCGAGCACGGTGGACATCAGCGGCGGAGGCGCCAGGCGGACAGCGGGCGCGCTCCCGCTCTCCGCCCGGCCGTCATGCTACTTCTTCACCAGCGGGCACTCGCCCTGGTCGAGGGGCCGGAAGGCCTGGTCGGCCGGGATGGTCGCGCGGATCTTGTAGTAGTCCCACGGGGCCTTCGATTCCGCGGGCTTCTTCACCTCCACGAGATAGGCGGGATGGATCTTGCGCCCGTCCGCGCGAATCGTCCCCTTGCCGAAGAGCGGATCGTCGGTGGGCATCTCCTTCATCTTGGCGATGACCTTGGTCCCGTCGTCGCTCTTGAGGGCTTCCACCGCCTTCAGATAGTGCAGCACGGCGGAGTAGACGCCCGCATGGATCATGGTCGGGTGAATTCCCTTGTCTCGCTCCGCGAAGCGCTTGCCGAAGGCGCGCGTTTTGTCGTTGAGGTCCCAGTAGAACGTCTCCGTGAAGATGAGGCCCTGGGCGGTGGGCAGGCCGAGGGCGTGCACGTCGGTGATGAAGACGAGCAGGCCGGCCAGGCTCTGCCCGCCCTTGACGATGCCGAACTCCGCCGCCTGCTTGATGGAGTTGGTCGTGTCGCCACCCGCGTTGGCCAGCCCCACGATCTTGGCCTTGGAGGCCTGGGCCTGGAGGAGGAAGGAGGAGAAGTCCGCGGTGTTGAGCGGGTGGCGCACCTTGCCGAGCACCTTGCCCCCGTTCTTGATCACCACCGCTTCCACGTCGCGCTCGAGGGCATGGCCGAAGGCGTAGTCGGCGGTGATGAAGAACCAGGTGTCACCGCCCGTCTTCACGATGGCGTTGCCGGTGCCGTTGGCGAGGGCCCAGGTGTCATAGGCCCAGTGGATGGTGTTGGGCGAGCAGGCCTTGCCCGTGAGATCGGCGGTGGCCGCGCCCGAGACGAGCAGGGCCTTGCCTTTGTCGCGCGTGATCTGGTTGACGGCGAGGGCCACTCCGGAGTTGGGCACGTCCACGATCACGTCGACCTTGTCCACGTCGTACCACTGGCGGGCGATGGCGGAGCCCACGTCCGGCTTGTTCTGGTGGTCGGCGGAGATGATCTCCACCTTCATGCCCTTCTTGTCCGCGCCGAAGTCCTCCACGGCCATGCGCGCGGCCACCACCGAGCCCTGCCCCGCGAGGTCCGCGTAGAGGCTCGACTGGTCGTTGAGGACCCCGATCTTGATCACGCCGTCCGAGATCTGCGCGAGGGCCGCGACGGGGCCGAGGACCAGCGCTGTCGCCAGCACGATCGCCGCACGTTTCATCATGGTGCCAACTCCTTTGTCGTTGAATGGGAGAGCGGAGGCTGCCGCCATCGCGGACGGCAAGGGCCCGGATTATACCCCAAGGTATTCGTGCAGCTTGGCCATGTGCCTGTCGAGCTCGGCGTTGGCGATCATCTCCACCACCCGCCCGCGCTCCATCACGTAGTGCCGGTCGGCCACCGTGGCCGCGAAGCGGAAGTTCTGCTCCACGAGGAGGATGGTGAAGCCCTCCGCCTTGAGGCGCCGGATGGTCGCCCCAATCTGCTGCACGATCACGGGGGCCAGCCCCTCCGTGGGCTCGTCGAGGAGGAGGAAGCGCGCCCCTGTGCGCAGGATGCGGGCGATGGCGAGCATCTGCTGCTCGCCCCCCGAGAGCTTGGTCCCCTGGCTGGCCAGGCGCTCGCGGAGATTCGGGAAGAGGCCGAAGATCGCGTCCAGCCCGAGGCCGCCCGTGCGCACCACGGGCGGGAGGAGGAGGTTCTCCTCCACGTCGAGGCTCGCGAAGATGCCACGCTCCTCGGGACAGAAGGCGAGCCCCAGCCGCGCGATGCGGTTCGAGGGGAGCAGCGTCAGCTCGTGCCCCTCGTAGCGGACGGAGCCCTGCCGTCGCGGCACCATGCCCATCACCGCCTTGAGGGTGGTGGTCTTGCCCGCTCCGTTGCGTCCGAGGAGCGTCACCACCTCGCCCGAGCGCACCTCGAAGTTCACCCCGTGGAGGATGTGCGACTCGCCGTACCAGGCGTGGAGATCCCGCACCTCGAGGAGAGCGCCGCCGGTCATGGCCTCAGGCGTGCCCCTGCCCCATGTAGGCCTGGATCACCTCGGGATTGCGCGAGACCGTCGCGTAGTCGCCCTCGGCGAGGATCTCCCCGCGGGCGAGGACGGTGATGGCGTCGGAGAGGGTGGCGACCACGCTCAAGTTGTGCTCGACCATCAGCACCGTACGATTCAGGGCGGCGCGGCGGATGAGGGCGGCGATGCGCTCCACGTCCTCGTGCCCCATGCCCGCGGTGGGCTCGTCGAGGAGCATCATCTCCGGCTCGAGGGCCAGGGTGGTGGCGATCTCCAGCGCCCGCTTGCGCCCGTAGGGCAGCTCCACCGCCGGGGTGGCGGCGAGCCCGCCCAGGCCCACCGCCTCCAGAAGCTCGTGGGCGCGCCCGTTGAGGGTGTCGAGCGAGCGCTCCGAGCGCCAGAAATCGAAGGACCCGCCGCGGCTCCGCTGCAGCGCGATGCGCACGTTTTCCAGCACGGTGAGGTGCGGGAAAACCGCGGAGATCTGGAAGGAGCGCACGAGTCCCTTGCGCGCGATGTCAGCGGGACGCGAGCCCGTGATGTCCTGCCCCTTGAAGCGGATGCGGCCGCGGGTGGGCGCGAGGAAGTGGGTGAGCAGGTTGAAGCAGGTGGTCTTGCCCGCGCCGTTGGGCCCGATGAGGGCGTGGATGCTGCCCCGCCGCACCTGGAGCCGCACGTCCTTCACGGCCACGAACCCCCGGAATTCCTTGGTCAGACCCTCGGTTTCCAGGATGAGATCGCCCGCCATGGTCGGCCGATGATAGCCATGGCCAAGAGGTGACGCAAGCGAGTATGATCCCGGCCATGAGCTCACGAATCCTCTTCATCGGCGGCGGGGCCATCGGCAGCTATCTGGGCGCGTTCCTCTCCCGGTCCGGACACGACGTGACCATCGTGGACACGTGGCCCGAGCACGTCGAGGCGATCCGCGAGCGCGGCATCAGCGTCACCGGACCGCACGAGCCCTTCGAGGCGCGGCCGACCGCGCTGCACGTGCACGAGGCGCAGCGGCTCGCCGCCGACTTCGACATCGCCTTCGTGGCCATGAAGGCCTACGACACGGCGTGGGCGACCCACATGGCCCTGCCCCGCCTCGCCGCCGACGGCTACGTGGTCTCCTCCCAGAACTGCTGGAACGATCCCGTCGTGGCGGCCATCGCGGGGCGCGAGCGCTCGGTCGGGCTCGTCATGTCGAAGATCGCGGTGGCCCTGTGGGAGCCCGGCCGCGTGGAGCGAGGCGCCGAGAAGGGCAGCGGCTCGGGGCACGACGTCTTCCGCGTGGGCGAGCACGACGGCAGCATCACCCCGCGCGCGGAGGCGCTGGCCAAGATGCTCACGGTGGTTGACGGCGCGCGCGCCACCGACAACCTCTGGGGGGAGCGCTGGTCCAAGCTCTGCGCGAACTGCATGGGCAATCCAGTGCAGGCCATGACCGGGCTCGGCAGCCTGGAGATCACCGCCCAGCCGCGCGGGCGCGAGATCACCATCCGGCTCGGCGCGGAGTCCGCGCGCGTGGGCCTCGCCGCGGGGTACTCGATCCCCAAGTTCAACGGGCAGGAGGCGAAGACGTGGGCGGCCGCCGACGACAAGGCCGTCTTCGACGAGCTGGACGCCATGCTCGTCCCCAAGGGGAGCTCGGGACGGAACTGGCGCGCCTCCATGGCCCAGGACGTGGCCAAGGGTCGGCGCACGGAGATCGAGCAGATGAACGGTCACGTGGTGGCGCGCGGGCGCGAGCTCGGCGTGCCCACGCCGGTGTCGACGGTGGTGGTGGGCTACGTACGCGAGATCGACGCGGGCACGCGTAAGCCCTCGCCTGCCCTCATCGAGCAGGCCCTGCAGACGGCGGTCAGCTAGCCCTTCCTCGGATAGAAGCGGACGTCCTGCTTCGCGACGTCCCAGGCACGGTTCGCCGCCTCCACTTCCCACGACGTCATGCAGTCGTCCTGCGCCCGCATGATCTCCTCGATCATCGTTCGCGGGTCGGTGTGGAAGGAGGCGTGCAGGAGACGCTTGGCGTGGCCGGTGGCCGTGCGCGAAGCATGAAAAGCCTTCTCGATGATCGCGGCGAGCTTGGCGTCGACCTGCGCGGCGGGCACCACCCAGTTCACCAGCCCCATGGCGAGGGCTTCCGCCGGCGGGATGTGGTCGTTGAGCAGGGTCAGCTCCTTGGCGCGTCCCTGCCCCACGATGCGGGCGAGTCGCAGGATGGAGCCGTCGGGAATCAGGCCGTGGCGCGTCGCCCCCAGGCCGAGCAGGGCGTCCTCGGTGGCGAGGCGCAGGTCGCAGGCCACCGCGAGCTGGAGGCCGCCGCCGATGGAATAGCCGTGGAGCACTCCGACCACGAGCTTGTCCATGTCCTCGAGGCAGTTGAGGGCGCGGATCCAGTGGCGATAGAAGGCCTCCCCCACCTTCCCCGCGGCGAGGGCCTTGCGATCCATCCCCGAGCAGAAGGCGCGTCCGTTGCCCCGCACCACCACGACCCACACCTCGGGATCTCGGGCCGCCGCTTCCGCGTGGTCGGCGAGCTGGGCGGCCACGCCGTGGTCGAGCGCGTTGAGGACCTGGGGACGATTCAGGGTGATGGTGGCGACCCCGTCGCGCACCTCGTAGAGGACGCTCGGTTCCATGGACGCGCCGTCTACCGGAAGCCCAGGAGGTCTTGGGCGATGACCATGCGCTGGATCTCCGAGGTGCCCTCGCCGATCTCCGTGAGCTTGGCGTCGCGGAAGATGCGCTCGATGGGGAACTCGGTGATGTAGCCGGCGCCCCCGTGAATCTGGAGCGACTTGGTCGCCGCCTTCATGGCGACCTCGGAGGCGAAGACCTTGGCCATGGAGGCGGCCGTCTTCGCGGGCTTGCCTGCGTCCTTGAGGGCGGCGGCGCGCAGGGTGAGGAGCCGGGCCGCCTCCACCTCGGTGCCCATGTCCGCGATCATGCCCTGCAGCCCGTTGAACTCGGCGAGCGTCTTGCCGAAGGCGCGCCGCTCCTTCATGTAGGCGAGTGCGGCGTCGAGGGCGGCCTGGGCGATGCCCACGGCCATGGCGGCCATGGCCACCCGCCCTCCCTCGAGCACCTGCATGGTGTTCACGAAGCCCATGCCCTCCTCGCCCACCAGATGGTCGGCGGGCACGGACACGTTGTCGAAGATCAGCTCGGCGGTGTTGGAGGCGTGGAGGCCCAGCTTCCGGTACGGGCGCCCCGCGCTGAACCCCGCCATGCCCTTCTCGAGCACGAAGGCGGAAATGCCCTTGGCGCCGCGGGCCGGATCGGTCACCGCCATCACCACCGCGATCTCGGAGACTCCCGCGTTGGTGATGAAGGCCTTGCTGCCGTTGAGCACGTAGCGGTCGCCCTCGCGGACCGCGCGCGACTTCATGGCGGCCGCGTCCGATCCCGAGCCCGGCTCCGTCAGCCCCCACGCCCCGAGGGATTCCCCGCGGACGAGGCGCGGCAGATAGGCCGCCTTCTGGGCCGGCGAGCCGAAGAGGGCGATGTGATTCGTGCAGAGGGAGTTGTGCGCCCACATGGTGATGCCCACGGAGGCATCGACCCGGTTGAGCTCCTCCACGGCCAGCGCGTAGGACACGTAGTCGAGGGCGGCGCCTCCGTACGCCTCGGGGACGAGGGCGCCGAGGAGTCCGGTCTTGGCGAGACTGGTGAGGAGCTCGCGCGGGAACTCGTGCGCCTCGTCGTAGCGCTGGATGACGGGAGCGACCTCGGCCAGCGCCCACTCGCGAGCCATGGATCGAACGGCCACCTGCTCGGGCGTGAGCTCAAAGTCCATGTGGCGTCACACGGCGGCGCGGATGTTCTCGCGCACGAAGCGCACGATGTCCTGGGTCGAGGTGCCCGGGGTGAACAGCTCCTTCACCCCCATGGCCTTGAGGACGCGGATGTCCTCGGCGGGGATGATGCCGCCTCCGAAGACCGCGATGTCCTCCGCCCCCTTCTCCTTGAGCAACTCGAGGACGCGGCCGAACAGATAATTGTGGGCGCCCGAGAGCACGCTGAGGCCGACGGCGTCGGCGTCCTCCTGCACCGCGGTGGCCACGATCTGCTCCGGGGTCTGATGCAGTCCCGTATAGATCACCTCGAAGCCCGCGTCCCGCAGGGCCCGGGCCACGATCTTGGCGCCGCGGTCGTGTCCATCCAGCCCCGGCTTGGCCACCACCACTCTGACCTTGCGCTCGGCCATCTCGGCGTCCTCGCTACGCGAACGCGGAGCGGATGCGGTCGGCCACGCTCATGATGTCCTCGCGGCTTCCGGGGACGACTTTCCAGTCGAAGCCCTTCCCATCGCCCGTCCAGCGGGGAATCAGGTGGAGATGAAAGTGCGGGACGGATTGGAAGGCGGCGGCCCCGTTGGCCTGAAGCAGATTGAGTCCGTCGGGGGCGAGCGTCTTGCGGATCGCGCCGGCCACCTTCTTGGCCGTGGCCATGACCGCCTTGAGATCCTCCACCTCGGCTTCGTAGATGGTGGCCGCGTGCTGCTTGGTCGCCACCAAGCAGTGGCCGCGGGTGAGCGGATTGATGTCCATGAAGGCGATGGTTTTCGCGTCCTCGTAGACCTTGGCCGACGGAATCTGCCCGTCTCTGATTTTGCAGAAAACGCAATCAGGCATCTAACCTCAACATGCCTTTGGCATGTTGACCGTGCGCGAAATGGTTACGGCCATCCGCGAGGCGGTGCAGCCCTTGGCTCATCATGCGGTCTCTCTTAGACCTCGACGGTCCAGCCGTGGGGGTCGGGGAGCTTGGCGTACTGGATGCCCACGATGGCGTCGTAGAGCTTCTGGGTCATCGGGCCGATGGTGCCCCCGTTGATGACCATGTGACGGCCCTTGTAGGCGAGCTCCCCCACCGGCGAGATCACGGCGGCGGTGCCCGTGCCGAAGACCTCCTCCAGCGTCCCCGCCTCGTGGGCTGCCATCACCTCGTCGATGGAGATCTGCCGCTCGCTCACCTTGGCGCCCCAGTCCTTGAGCAGGGTCAGCACGGAATCGCGCGTCACTCCCGGCAGGATCGTCCCGCCGAGAGGCGGGGTGATCACCTCGCCGGCGATCTTGACCATGATGTTCATGGTCCCCACCTCGTCGATGTACTTGCGGTGCACGCCGTCGAGCCACAGGACCTGCGTGAAGCCCTCGTGCTTCGCCTCCTCCCCCGCCATCAGGCTCGCCGCGTAGTTGGCGCCTGTCTTGGCTCCACCTAGCCCGCCGTCCACGGCGCGGACGTAGCGTTCCTCGACGCGGATCTTCACGGGAGCCATGCCCTCGGGATAGTAGGCACCCACGGGGGAGAGGATCACGAAGTAGATGTACGACTTGGCCGGGCGCACGCCCAGGAAGGCCTCGTTGGCCACGATGGTGGGCCGGATGTAGAGCGAGGTGCCCACCGCCTTGGGCACCCAGTCGCGCTCGATGCCCACCAGCGTCACCAGGGAGCGCAGGGCGAGCTCGGGATCGAGGGGCGGGATGCACATCCGCTCTGCGGACTTGTTCATGCGCTCCACGTGCTTCTGGGGCCGGAAGAGCCGCACCTTGCCGTCCACGCCGCGGAAGGCCTTGAGCCCGTCGAAGACGGCCTGCGCGTAGTGCAGCACGGCGGCCGCGGGATCGAGCGGGATGGGCCCGTACGGCTCGACCCGCGGGTCGTACCAGCCCTTCTCCTCCTGGAAATCGGCCACGAACATGTGGTCGGTGAACACGGTGCCGAAGGTGAGGTCGGCGTCCTTGGGCTTCGGCTTGTGCGCGGCTGCCTTCACGATCCGGATGGCATCAGTCATGGTGCTGCTCCTTCTAGAAGATGATCGGTTCCCGATAGAGCCCGAAGACCTGACGGTACACGTCGGAGACCTCGCCCAGCGACACGTAGTCCTTGACCGCGTCCACGAGCACGGGCATCACGTTCTGGCCGCCGCGGCAGGCCTCGGCGAGCTGCTTGAGACGCCGCTCCACCTTTGTCATATCGCGCGAGGCCTTGAGGCGGCCCACGCGCTCCACCTGCTCGCTCTCCACCCGCTCGTCGAGGCGGAGGAACTCCACCGGCCGCTCCTCGGTCATCACGTACTTGTTCACGCCCACCACCACCTTGCGCCCGCGGTCGTCCATGAGCTGATAGCGGTAGGCGGCGTCGGCGATCTCCTTCTGGGGATAACCGCTGTCGATGGCGCGGATGATGCCGCCCATGTCGTCGATGGCCTTGATGTAGGCCATGGCGCGCTCTTCCATCTGGTCGGTGAGGCGCTCGAGGAAGTACGCGCCCCCCATGGGATCGATGGTCAAGGGCGCTCCCGTCTCCTCCGCGATGATCTGCTGCGTCCTGAGCGCCACCGTCACCGCCTCCTCGGTGGGCAGGGCCAGCACCTCGTCGAAGGAGTTGGTGTGGAGCGACTGCGCGCCTCCCAGCACGGCGGCGAGGGCCTGGATGGCCACGCGCGCCACGTTGTTCAGCGGCTGCTGGGCGGTGGCGGACACCCCCGCCGTCTGGGTGTGGGTGCGCAGCCGCATCGACTCCGCTCGGCGCGCGCCGAAGCGGTCACGCATCACGGTGGCCCAGATGCGGCGGGCCGCCCGCAGCTTGGCGATCTCCTCGAAGAAGTCGTTGTGGATGTCGAAGAAGAAGGACAGGCGCGGGGCGAAGCGGTCCACGTCGAGCCCGCGGGCGAGGCAGGCCTCCACGTAGCCGAAGCCGTCGGCGAGGGTGAAGGCCAGCTCCTGCACCGCCGTCGAGCCCGCTTCGCGGATGTGGTAGCCCGAGATGGACACGGGGTTGAACTTCGGCACGTGCTGCGAGCAGAACTCGATGGTGTCGACCACGATGCGCACGGCCGATTCCGGCGGCGAGATCCACTCCTTCTGGGCGATGAACTCCTTGAGCATGTCGTTCTGCATCGTCCCGCCCACCTCGTCCCACGACACGCCCTGCTTGTCGGCGAGGGCCAGGTACATGGCCAGGGCCACCGACGCCGTGCAGTTGATGGTCATGGAGGTGGTGACCTGATCGAGCGGGATGTCGCGGAAGAGCGTCTCGAAGTCCGCCAGGGTGGAGATGGACACGCCCTCCTTGCCCACCTCGCCGCGGGCCCGCGGGTGATCCGCGTCGTAGCCCATCAGCGCGGGCATGTCGAAGGCGGTGCTGAGACCGGTCTGCCCCTGGGCGAGGAGATACTTGAAGCGCTCGTTGGTGTCCTCGGGCCGGCCGAATCCCGCGAACATGCGCATGGTCCAGAGCTTGCCGCGATACATCGACGGATAGGGCCCGCGCGTGTACGGGAATTCCCCCGGATAGCCGAGCTTGTCCTCGTAGCGCCAGCCCGCGAGATCCTCGGGAGTGTAGAGAGGGCCGATGGGAATGCCCGAGAGCGACTCGTAGGGCACGTCGCGCTCGGGCGAGCGGTCGACGAACGGCCCGTACGTCTCCTGCTCCCAGCGCTCCTTGCCCTCGGCCATGTCTCCCCCTTCGCTACGCTTTCCCGCTCAATAGATGACGGGCGATGACGAGCTTCTGGATCTGCGAGGTCCCCTCATAGATCTGGGTGATCTTGGCGTCACGGAAGTGCCGCTCGACCTGGTACTCCTTGATGAAGCCGTAGCCACCGTGGATCTGCACCGCGTCCGTGGTCACCCGCATCGCTGTTTCCGCGGCGAAGAGCTTGGCCATCGCCGCCTGTGCTCCATGGGGCTGCCCCTGGTCCTTGAGGGCGGCAGCCCGCAGCGTGAGCAGGCGCGCCGCCTCGATCCCCGTGGCCATGTCGGCCAGCATCCACTGCACCATCTGGTGCTTCCCGATGGGCACGCCGAAGCTCTTGCGCTCACGGGCGTAGCCAAGTGCGGCCTCGTAGGCCGCCACCGCGATGCC
>Ga0075434_100001417_pt1 | contig 20141 bp, 17 predicted proteins | sample RhiMethybrSRZTD3_FD_75298 | JGI IMG/M metagenome (GOLD analysis project Ga0075434, IMG submission 75298) | Populus rhizosphere microbial communities from Tennessee, USA - Rhizosphere MetaG P. TD hybrid SRZTD3 | ecosystem: Host-associated > Plants > Roots > Rhizosphere > Soil | place: USA... | reverse complement strand
TCACGTTCGGCGACGTCCGAGGCGCGCGTCACCAGATGATGCGTGCCGCTTCTCATGCTGCGCAGCGTCATCTCGCCGTTGGTGTCGCCAATCGCCACGCGATCCGGCAAAACCAGCCCCCGAACACCATTGGTGACGATGTTCCACACGAGACAGGCGTAGTTGGCGGGGTCCGGTTCGATGGCGTAGACGCAGGTGAAATCGCCGAGCAGTGCCCGGGGAATGGATGTCGTACCCACGTTCGCGCCAATGTCGATCATCACCCGTCCAACGGCCAGCTCCCTCGTTTCCAGGATCTCCCGCAGCGGCAGGCGCCGTTTGCCCGCGAGACGCTGCGCAATGCCTTCCGACTCGCCGGCCTGCGCAGGCAAACACCACGTGAGACCAGCAATGACAACTCGCTCGGCCGCCACCGGCAAACCGGCGTCGGGATCGGCGAGTGCCTCACGATAGGATGCGCTTCGCCCCGCAAATTCCGATTCGCGTGCCGCGCGGCCGTCATGGTTGGCGGCCAGCATTGCGGCATGACGAAGCGGCAGCACGTGCTCGAGAACCGTTTCGTCCGGCTGCGAGGCGAGCGCGCGCTGCCGCCGCGTCTCGAGTCGACGGCGAAGCACCTGTCGTTGCTTTTCCGACTTGTCGAGACGCCGGCGAACAAGATCTCGCTGACGACGGCTCTGCTCCAGCTCGGCGTTCAACCGGCGGCCACCCGGCAGGCGAGCGACCAAGTCGCGAATGAAGCCAGCCACCCAGCTCATTTGAAGGCGATAATAGCCCCGCTAATGACCATCCCGCGCGAAGGGCGCGTCGCGACGCTATGGAATCTCATGTTCGAAGGGAACCGGCTGAGCTGCGCCGTCTATCACGGGCCGACCGGGATGGAGCTGCGCCTGGAATCGGCTGCGGGCACGATCTTCAGGGAGCCGTTCGACATGCAGCCACGCTCGCTGGCGAGAACGAAGACGCTTCGGGAATCTCTGAGGCGCCGCGGGTGGAAGGATGAAGCTCCAAGTTCCAAGATCCAAGTTCCAAATCCCAATAGCTGAGATTACGAGCTGTTCGAGCTTGGTTGGATCTTGGACCTTGGAACTTACCTACGTTGAGCGCGATGTTCGTTCAGATGATTGTGGACCGCGAGGTAAACGCGGAACGCGGTCATCGTCCAGAGGCCCGCGGCGGCGATCTTGTCGTGCTTGGGCCCCACCGTGAGATTCCACGCCGCAATGCCGGCTACGTCAATTACCCCGCCGACCGACACCATCCGGGCGGGACTGGTCTGCATGGGCTTGAGAAGCGGATTGGTTTCCTGGACTTTGTAGAACTTCAGGGCGTGGTACGTGGTGATCCAATCGGCGGTCGCGGCCCCGCCGGCCGCAATGGTCGGCCAATAGAGGCGCCCCCGCTGCGGCTCCTGGGCGATCGCGGACGCCGGCAAAACCAGGGCGAGAAGCAGAGCTGCCGCAGCAACCCGAACCTTTCGATTGTGGGGCATGCCGCCTCTATCGGACGTAACGTGTTACTCCTTTAGGGGATGCTTGCTTCCGTCCGCCTCGGCTCCGACCTTCTTCTCTGCTCGAACCGCCTGAAAGGCGCCCGGGTGGGGGTCGTCTGCAACCACGCGTCGATTGACCGCGGTTTTTCGCACGTCATCGACCGTGTGGCCACCTGTGAAGGGGTGACGCTGGCGGCGATCTTCGGTCCGCAGCACGGCTTCCGTTCCGACGTCCAGGACAATATGGTCGAGACGCCGCATCGAGACGACTCGCGGCGCCGAGTGCCGGTGTACTCGCTGTACAGCGAAACGCGTGAGCCGACGGCGGAGATGCTGCGCGGCGTCGATGTCCTCATCGTCGATCTGCAGGACATTGGCGCGCGGATCTACACCTACATCTACACGATGGCCAACTGCATGCGCGCCGCCGCGAAGCATGGCGTAAACGTCATCGTGTGCGACCGGCCGAATCCGATCGGCGGCACCGATATCGAGGGGGCGGCACTGCGGCCCGGGTGGGAATCGTTCGTCGGACAGTTCGCGATCCCGATGCGCCACGGCATGACCGTCGGCGAGCTTGCGAAGCTGTTCAACGACGCGTTCAGCATTGGCGCGTCGCTCGAGGTCGCGAAAATGGAGGGATGGACCCGCGAGATGTACGTGGACACCACTGGTCTGCCGTGGGTGATGCCCTCACCCAACATGCCGACGCTCGACACCGCCATCGTGTATCCGGGCACGGTCCTCTTTGAAGGAACGATGCTGTCGGAGGGGCGCGGAACGACACGCCCCTTCGAGCTCGTGGGTGCGCCCTGGATTGATGCCGAGCGGTTTGCCGCGGAGATGAACGGCGCGGGCCTTTCCGGTGTGTACTTCCGTCCCGCGGGCTTCGAACCGACGTTCCAGAAGCATGCGAAGCAGCCGTGCGGCGGATGCCAGATTCACGTCACCGACCGGGAGACATTCAAGCCCGTGATCACCGGCGTCGCGCTGATCGATATGTTCCGCAGACTCGATCCGTCGCGGTTCGCGTGGCGGCAGCCGCCCTACGAGTACGAGCACGACAAGATGCCGATCGACATACTTGCGGGCTCCGATGCGCTGCGGAAACAGATCGAGTCAGCCGTCCCGGTGCGCGACATCGCCGCGAGCTGGGCCGACGACGAAGCGAAGTTCAAGCGGCTGCGCGCGAACTACCTGCTCTACTAACTCTGGGCGCCCGATCGCGTTTTCGCGATGCCCGGGGCCTTCTTCTCCTGCACGACCGGCGGCGTCAGGTGATACTTCGTCAGGTGCGCCTTCAGGAGATCGAACGCGTACTCCGGCGTATCGGCGCGAGAGAGCAGCGCCACGTCCTTTCCGGCAATCGCGCCCCACTCCACGAGCGGCTTCATGTTGAGGATTGGATCCCAGTACTCGCTGCCGTACAGCACGATTTGGATCTGTTTGGCGAGCTTCTCGGTCTGCATCAGCGTGAGGATCTCGAACATCTCGTCGAGCGTGCCGAATCCGCCAGGAAAGATCACCAGCGCTTTCGCCAGGTACGCAAACCAGAACTTGCGCATGAAGAAGTAGTGAAACTCGAAGTGGAGCCCATCGGTGATGTACGGGTTGGGCCCCTGCTCGTGGGGCAGGCTGATGTTGAGGCCAATCGTTTTGCCGCCGGCATCGGTGGCGCCGCGGTTGGCGGCTTCCATGATGCCCGGCCCTCCGCCCGACGTGACCACGAACCGATGGTGCGTCGACTCGAGCTGGAGCGACCAGGCGGTCAGGAGCCGCGCCAGCTCGCGCGCTTCTTCGTAGTAGCGAGACCATTCGACCGCCCGCCGCCCACGCGCGAGGATTTCGTCAACGTCGCGGCTGGAGCCGACGCCGTGCGCCTTCATCAGCTCGTCGAGCGCAAGCTGCGCGGCCTCGCGGCTGTGGATACGCGCGGATCCGAAGAAGACGACGGTGTCCTGGATGTTCTGGAGCTTGAAGCGGCGCTGCGGCTCCAGGTATTCGGCCAGGATGCGGATGGGACGTGCGTCCTCGCTCTTGAGAAAGGTGTGATCGAGATAGGCTTTCGGCTGCGAACCCATCTCCCGATTATCGGTGCACAGCGCCGAAAGTACGCAACCGGCCCTGGTCGCGTACTGGACTGGAACCTCGCAGGAAGCGCGCGGAGCGCGCTCGTGGTTACACGCGTTGCAGCTTGAGGAAGTTTGATGGGCCCTGCGACAGGTCCGGCGAAATGCTGACGACAACGATTGTGGATGATGGCGCCACGAGGCCGCGCGCCACCAGTGCCTCGGCGATCTGCTCGATCGCGTGCGCGACGTCGGTCCCGAGGTCACAGACAAGCGGAACGACACCCCATATCAGCGCTAGCTGGCGTGCAATCTCGACGCTGCCGGTCGCCGCGTAGATCGGCGCGGACGGTCGAAGCGCGGAGAGCACGCGCGCCGTTTTTCCGCCCCGCGTCACGGCGACAATTGCAGCCGCGTCACTATGACCGGCCAGCGTGACGGCGGCGTCGCACAGCGCGCGGCCGGGACCCGAAAGCAGGTGCGCCTGCTCCAGCGTCGTTGAAGACGCCGGCGGCATCTGCTCCGCGTCACGGATGATCAGGTCAAGGGTCTGCGCGGCCCTGACTGGAAACTTCCCTGCGGCCGTTTCGCCCGCCAGCATGATCGCATCGACACCGTCGTCTACGGCGTTTGCCGCGTCGCTGACCTCTGCGCGGGTGGGACGCGGTTCCATTCGCATCGATTCGAGCACTTGCGTTGCGAGGATGACCGGGGTGGCGCGCGCGCGGGCCTTGCGGGTGACCTCCTTCTGCACCCGGGGCACGCGTTCGAGCGGCAGCTCGAGCCCGAGGTCGCCGCGTGCGACCATGATCGCGTCGCACACCTCGAGAATGTCGTCGATACGTGCGACGGCTTCCGGCCGTTCGAGCTTGGCGATCAGCGGTGTGCGCGGCGCGCCTGCTCTGACGAGCGCGGCGCGCGCCTGCCGGAGGTCCTCGGCGGTCTGCACGAAGCTGAGCGCCACGTAATCGACGCCAATCGTCACGCCGAATGTCAGGTCCTCGACGTCCTTCTGCGTCAGCGCACCAGATGGCAGCACCACGCCGGGAATATTGATTCCTTTGTGTTCGCCAAGCGTCCCGCCGTCGACGACGGATGTTCGCAATTGGTTGCCGTCGACGGCTTCCACCCGCAATTGAATATGGCCATCGTCAAGCAGCAGCGTGTTGCCGGCCGATACGGCCTTGGTGAGGTCGTAGGGGGTCGATACCATCGAGCGATCGCCCGGCACATCACCGGTGACCACGCGCAGGCTGTCACCGGCCTTGAGGTCGATCGGTTGATGATTTTTCAGCTCGCCGGTGCGGATCTTCGGACCGCTCAGGTCCTGCATCACCGCGACGTGACGCTCCGCCTGTGCCGCGGCCGCACGAATGCGGGACATCGCTGAGCGATGCGTCTCGTGCGTGCCGTGCGAAAAGTTCAAGCGGAAGACGTCGACGCCGGCCGCGATCAACGCGTGAATGGTTTCGTCGCTGTCGCTCGATGGACCGATGGTGACGATGATTTTCGTATGTCGCACGCGTACGCAGGTTAAACCAGATCGTTTAGGCTGTACAGGTCATGACAATCAAGACCTGGCTGGAAATCGCAATCCAGGACGCCGAGCGTCGCGGGCTTCCGGAGCTCAAACCGCTGCTGGAAGGGCTCGCCAAGGCGACATCGGCGCTCAGGACCGCCGAGTGGAACGCTGACGCCAGCGGAGACAATTTCGAATCGCCGCTCCCCATTGATTCCACCAGAGGGAAGCCGACAACCGAATCCCCGAATGGCCGCTGAGCCACAGACCATCGCAGAGCTCGCGCGTGCCCTGAAGGCACGCGACACGACCTCCGAAGCCGTCGTCGAACAGTGCCTGCGGCGCATCGCCGAACGTAACGCCACGCTGAACGCGTTCATCACGGTGTTCGAGCACGAAGCGCGCGAACAGGCGCGAGAGGCCGACCGGGAAATCGCTGCAGGCAGATATCGAGGTCCGCTGCACGGTGTTCCGTTCTCGCTGAAGGATCTGTTCGACGTCGGCGGCGCGGCAACGACCGCGGCGTCCCGTGTGCGGCTGGGCCATGTCGCGGAGCACGATGCCCCGTCCATCGCGGCGCTGCGGGATGCCGGAGCAATCTTCGTCGGCAAGACGAATCTTCACGAGTTCGCCTTCGGCACGACGAACGAGGATTCCGCGTACGGTCCCGCGCGGCACCCGCTGGATCCCAACCGCTCCCCCGGCGGGTCGTCCGGCGGATCAGCGGCGTCGGTCGCCGACGGCATGTGCTTCGCCTCGATGGGAACCGACACAGGCGGGTCCATCCGCATCCCGTCAGCGGTATGCGGTCTTGTCGGGTTGAAGCCGGCCGTTGGCGAGCTCTCGACCGAAGGCGTTGTTCCACTGAGCACGACACTCGACCACATTGGCCCGCTCTGCCGCTCGGTCGAAGACGCGACGATCGTGTACGGAGCGCTGCGCGGACACACGCGCCCTCCAGGCAAGCCCATCGATCCACGGGCGCTGAGGCTCGGGATTCCGCGCAACTATTTTCTGTCGCTGATCGATCTTCAGGTCGCTGCCTGTTTCGACTCCGCGTGCGAACGTCTTCGCAGTGCCGGCGCGACGCTCGAGGACGTATCGATTCCGCACGCCGGCGACGTGCCAGCGATCTACCTGCACATCGTGCTGACGGAGGCGGCGACATATCACGCCAAGACACTGGAGCGCCGCCCCGAGGATTACACCCCCAACGTTCGCGTCCGGCTCGAGATGGGGCGCTACGTGCTCGGCGAGGACTACGCGCGTGCGCTACACGGTCGCGAGTTGATCAGGCGGGAAGTGGATGCGGCTCTGCAGGACGTTGACGCACTGTTGCTTCCCGCGCTGCCGATTGCTGCACCGAAGATCGGCGTCGCGACGGTGAAGATTGGCGGCGCAGAAGAGCCGGTGCGCAACATCATGCTGCGCTGTACGCAGGCGTTCAACGTGTCAGGGCATCCCGCGATAACCATTCCGTGCGGCGCGACGGCTGACGGCCTGCCCGTAGGCGTTCAGCTTGTCGGCGCGGCGGCCGACACCTCTGGACTCCTGCGCGTGGCTTCCGCGTCGGAACGCTATCTCGGGCCAGGTATGTCCCGTTGAGGCTGCGGCTCGTCCGGGAGATCGGCCGGAGGGATGTCCGGCGGCGGCACCGCGGGAATGTCCGGCGGTGGCGCATCGATTACGTCAGGTACTCCTTCCCTGCGCGGCGAGCTCTCAGGGGGCTGCGGATGTTCGAACATGGAACCTCCTGCTGCAACCGACTTGCCGTCAGCCCCGACGCGTGCTGAGCCGTTTCTTCCATGCGTGGGAGCGGCGACTCGCTTCCATCACCAAGGATCGCGTCGTCCGACCGTTTGAGTGGGGGACGGAGTGGACTGAATTGCCGGGTCCAACAGGACCCGGCCTACAGGGATCCGCCCTGCCCGCCGTCCGCGGCGACGTCAGCGGATGGGTGGATCAGGTCATGCGCGACAGCAGCGCATTCTTCGACACACCGCCGACCGACGAGTACGACTTCGATGCGCGGAAGGGAGAGCTTCGATTTCCCAGCGCACTCACCACGCCACACTCGGAAAACAACACCGTGTTCGCCCGCTGGTTTCCAGCCGCCGGCCGGCGGCGGACGGATTCGAGGCCTGGGCCCGCCGTCGTGGTGTTGCCTCAATGGAACTCAGACCTGGAAGGCCATATCGGGCTGTCGCGTCTACTCGCGCGGTTCGGTGTTTCTGCGCTGCGCCTGTCGCTGCCGTACCACGACGTGCGCATGCCTCCCGAGCTGACTCGCGCGGACTACATCGTGAGCGCGAACATCGCGCGGACCATTCAGGTGTGCCGGCAGGCGGTGCTCGACGCGCGACGCGCAGTCGGATGGCTGGCATTGCGGGGCCATGAGCGCATCGGCATCCTCGGGACCAGCCTCGGGTCGTGCCTCGCGCTGCTGACGTCGGCGCACGAGCCGCGTATCCGGGCCCAGGCGCTGAATCACGTGTCGCCCTGGTTCTCCGACGTCGTCTGGAGAGGGCTGTCGACGCGGCATGTCCGTGAATCGCTCGAGGGCAACGTGACGCCGGACGAGCTGCGCGAGCTCTGGCGTCCCATTCACCCGTGGTCCTATCTCGACCGTATCCGCAACACGCGGACGCTGCTGGTGTATGCGACCTACGACCTGACGTTCCCGGTGGACCTGTCACGCGTGCTCATCGACGAGTTCGCGCGGCGCAAGCTGCCGCACGAAGTGGCTGTGCTGCCGTGCGGCCACTACAGCACTGGCGTCGCGCCATTCAGCTACATGGACGCATACGCGCTGGTTCGATTTCTGAGACGGAACCTGTAGCTGGTTGGTAGTTGGTAGTTGGCAGTTGGCAGTTGGCAGTTGGCAGTTGGCAGTTGGCAGTTGGCAGTTACCACCAACCACTAACCGGTAGGCGGCAGGACGTGCAGCTCGCCGAGGCCGAGGGCGGCGAGCGACTCCTCCGTAGCCTTCCGATCGCCGACGATCAGGGCGATTGCGCGGGAGGGATCGAGATACGTCCGCGCCACCCGTGTCACCTCGTCGGCCGTCACGGCGTTCACCTTCGGCACGAACTCTTCGAAATAGGAATCCGGCAGGTCGAACAATGCGAGCTGCGCCACCGATCGTGCGACCTGCTGCGCCGTCTCGAAGTTCCTCGGATAGCCTCGCGTCAGCGATGCCTGCGCAAGCGACATCTCCTGTGCGGTGGCGGGCCGCGAATCGCGCAGCCCCGATATTTCCTGCAGCGTATCGGCGATCGACTCCGCGGTCGCGGCTGTGTGCACGCTGGTCTGCACCGAGAACGGACCGACGCCGCGGCGCCAGTCGAACCCGGTGCGCGCCCCGTAAGTGAACGCTTTCTCCTCGCGCAGCTTCAAGTTGATCCGGCTCACGAACTGACCGCCCAGGATCGCGTTCATCACGAGAAGCGGCGCGTAGTCGGGCGTTCCGCGCCGCGCCGAGAGGTGGCCGATGCGCAGCTCCGACTGCGCTGCCCCTTCACGCGGCACTATCGCAAGATGCGGGGACGAATTCGCATGGGGCACGAAATCCGCGGCGGCCGCCACATCGAGCGCGCGTTGCTCGCCGGTCCACGTTCCAAACGCGTGCTGCGCCACACCGAGCAGATCGCCATGCGGCAGCGCACCCGTGACGACAAGCGTGGCACGCCGAGGACGAAACGTTGTCTCGTGGAACTGGACGACAGCGTCCAATGTGAGCGCGCGCAGCGAGGCATCGCTGCCGATCGCCAGGTGTCCGTACGGGTGCGAGGGATAGAGAAGCTTCAGAAAGGCACGCTCGGCCACCGCCGGCGGCACGTCTTTCAGCTGACGGAGCCGATCGAGCCGGAGCTGTCGTACACGTTCGAAATCGGCTTCCCGCATCGAGGGCGACGTCAGCATGTCGGACAACAGCCTGGCGCCGCGCTCCGCGAACCGCGCGAGCGTCGTCAGCGTGAACATCGTCGCGTCAGCCCCAACCTCGACGTCGTACTCCGCGCCGATGCGCGCCAACGCGTCGGACACATCGATGGCGGAAAGCGCGCCGGTTCCCTCGTCCGTCATGTCAGCCGTCAGCGACGCAAGCCCTTCATGGCCGGCCGGATCGGCTCCGAGACCGCCATCGATCTCAATTACGAAGGTCACGACGGGGACGCCCGGATGCTCGACGGTCCTGACCTTCAGGCCGTTGCCGAGCCTGTGCCGGACAATCTGCGGAAAGTGAAAGGACGGATCCGGACCCGGCACGGGCAGGCGGGAGCGATCGACGGCCATCAGGAGACGGAGACCGGCTCCGAGCCGGGAAGCGCCAGCGCCGCCTGGCCGCGCGGCACGATGCTCAGGAGCACGCGTCGATCGAATCCGAGATAGCTTCGCGCCGCGTTGCGGACTGTCGTTGGCGTAGCGCAGCGATAGCGGTCGAGATCTCCGGCGAAGAAATCGGGGTCGCCGCGAAACACGTTGTACGCATTCAGCTGATCCGACTTGCCGCCAAAGCCGCCGACCGTCTGCAGGCGATACATGAAGTGCGCTTCGGCCTGTGCGATGCCCCGCTCCATCTCCTGCTCGACCGGCCCTTCGTCGGCGAGATGCTGAATCCGTTCGTCGATGATCGCGACGATTTCGGTCAGCGACTGGCCGGGTGCCGCCGTAGACGCCAGCAGGAAGAAGCTCCCGATCTCGCGTGAATGCTGATAGGCCGAGACGTCGACCGCGATGCGCTTGTCGTACACGAGCGTGCGATACAACCGTGACGTCTTTCCGTTGGCGAGCAAATCCGCAAGCAGGTCCGCTTCGGCATCGCCGTCCGCGAACATCGCCGGCGAATGCCACGCCATATAGACGCGCGGCAACTCGACGCGATCTTCGAACACGAGCCGCACTTCGCGCGGCAACGACGCAGCCGCATGCACCGGCTCGGGCCTGCCGCCAGCGGGGATCTCGCCGAAATAGTTTTCGGCCAGCTCGAAGGCGCGCCCGGTGTCGATATCGCCGGCTAGCGAGAGCGACGCGTTTGCGGGGTGGTAGTAGGTGCGGAAGAACGCGCGGACATCCTCGAACTCCATCGCGCGAATGTCGTCGGCGGCGCCAATCGTCAGCCAGTGGTACGGGTGCTCTGGCGGGAAGAGCGCCGAGCTCAATGCCATCAGCGCCATGCCGTACGGCCGGTTCTCGTAGTTCTGCCGCCGCTCGTTCAGCACGACGTCGCGCTGGGTCTCGAATCGCTCGCGCGTCAGCGCGGGCAGCAGATATCCCATGCGATCCGATTCCATCCAAAGCGCCAGCTCCAACGCACTGGTCGGCACGACCTCCCAGTAGTTGGTCCGGTCGGCGTTCGTCGATCCGTTGAGGAGCGCGCCCGCCTGCTGCAACGGCATGAAGAAGCCGCCGTTGTGATGCTCGGACCCTTCAAACATCAGATGCTCGAACAGGTGCGCGAAACCGGTGCGGCCCGCACGCTCGTTCTTCGACCCGACGTGGTACCAGAGGTTGACGGCCACGATTGGAACGCGACGATCCTCGTGCACGAGGACGTCGAGCCCATTGGCCAGCGTGCGTTTAGCGTGAGGCAGCTCGATTGCGATCGACACCTGACCTCAGCGAACGGGAATGAGCGGAATCTTGCCTTTATTCGCTTCAGCGCTCTTGTGCGCGAGAATCGACACCTGTGCCGCGGTGCGCTCTGCGACGAGCATGAACGAGCGGCCCGCCGACGAGCCCGGTTCGCTGACGACGATGGGGACGCCCGTGTCGCTCCCCTCGCGAATCGGTTGATACACCGGCAGCCTTCCGAGGAATGGAACGTCGAGCTGCTCTGCGAGCCTCTCGCCGCCGCCGTGACCGAAGATATCCGCCTCGTGGTGACAATTCGGGCACGCGTAATAGCTCATGTTCTCGACGAGGCCGATGGGCGCGATATTCAGCTTCTGATACATCCGCACGGCGCGAAGCGTGTCTGCGAGTGATACCTTCTGCGGCGTTGTCACCACGATCGATCCGACCACAGGAACGGTCTGACTCAGGCTGAGCGCAACGTCGCCGGTTCCAGGCGGCATGTCCACGATCAGGTAGTCGAGATCCTTCCACGCCACGTCGCGGAAGAACTGCTGGATGGCGCCGTGGAGCATCGGACCGCGCCAGATAACAGGGGCGTCGTCGGAGGTGAGAAACCCCATCGACACCACCTGTACGCCATGCGTTTCCGCTGGAACGATCTGCTTGCCGTCGGTGGTGAGCTGCGTCGCCGACAGTCCCAGCATGATCGGGACATTCGGGCCATAGATGTCGCCGTCGAGAATGCCGACACGGCTGCCGCAGCGCGCAAGCGCGAGGGCGAGATTCACCGCCACCGTGGTCTTCCCGACGCCACCCTTCCCCGCGCCGACCGCAATGATGTTCTTCACGCCGGGGAGCGGAGGCCGACCGAGCTCCGGCGCCGACACCGAGCGGACGTTCGCCGTCATGCGAACGTCGACGGACGTCACGCCCGGCACCGCACGTACCGCGGCCGTCGCCTGATCGCGCATCTGATCCTTCACCGGACACGCGGGCGTTGTCAGTTCGATCGCGAATGAGACGTGCCCGTCCTTGATCGAGAGATCCTTGATGAAGCCGAGCGAAACGATGTCGCGGCGAAGGTCGGGATCGTTGACGACGCGCAGCGCGGTCAGGACAGCGTCGCGGTCGGGCGTGGCAGCCATCGTTCTATCTTAGTCGCGGCACTGGCGCCACGAAAGCCACGAAGATGGATGGTCTTCGTGGCCTATGTGGCCATCGTCGTCGGCTCGAACAGCCGCCGCCCTTCGTCGGTCAACAGAATCCAGAGCGCGTAGGCGCCAAGCGCCGTACCAAACGGAAGGACGAGCAGATTGACCACTGCGAGGCCGAGCGTCAGGAAGCGGCCGACCGGCTGACGACGGCGCAACAGGACGCTTGCGCCGACGTGCACGCCGCCCCAGATGAGCGCCACGGTTCCCATGACGGCAAACGCAGTTGCCGTGACTCCCGCCGCAAACCCTACGGCAGAGCCATCAGGACCGAAGAGGATGGCCAGTGCGCCGGCCGACAACAGCAGCAGCGACGCGCCGACGAGCATCGCGAGCGCCCCCCACAGCGTCCAGAGAATGGCGAGGATGCTGACGTGCCGTTCCACCTAACCGCGAGCGGGCGGGCTGAGAAGTATGCGCAGCTCGATGCGCGTGGAGAGATCGTGACGCGGTGCAATTGAAAAATGGAAGCAGGCGCCGTCTTCGACGCCCGGAGGAATAGTGACGTGCACCTGATGACGCAGCAGCTCGAAGCCGCTCCCCGCGCACGCCGCGCACGGCTGCATCCAGGTTTCGCCGCGGCCGCCGCACGTGCGGCAGGTGCAGCGAACGGGCACGTCGAGCGGCAGCGTCGCGCCCTCGCTTGCCTCGCGCGGCGTAATCTCGAGCGCCGCGGTCAGCGTCCTGGCGTGTTCGTCGGCGACAAATGCGTGGCGCATCCGCTCGACCGCCGGCGCGACCGAGGGAAAATCGACGACGACCTCGTCGGCGAACCATCGCCGATCGTGGCGGATCTCCTCCGCGCCACGCACCGCGATCGCATGTCCACCGAAAGCGCCGAAGGCGTTCCACGCCATGACTTGCTGTTACGATAGGGGCCGCTCAGGGAGAAGTCAATGGCGGCCCCGAAGGAATGCCCGATGTGCGGCGAAGTCATGAAGCTGCGCGAGCGGGAAGTCACCGACCGCGTGCCGGGCAGCACGCAGACCAAGACCTCGAAATTCCGTGAATGGGTCTGCCCTGAATGCGACTACTTCGAGGAAGCCGAGGAGGGTTAGCGGGCGCCGAGCGTCAGCAGCAGCTCTTTACGCAGGCCTTCGTCGATGTCGTCGATGTTGAGCGCGGTCTCGCACTCATCGCATAGCACTTCCAGAACCGCGGGGCGTCCTTCTTCCGACACTTCCACGCGCGAATCGTCCATGTGGACGACGTGCATCTGCAGCGTCTTCACCAGAAAATTCTGGTCGTTACCGCAGCTGGGACACGTCAGCGCCACTTGGGTCTCCTCGTTTATGGTCAATCGTTTCTCCTACGATGATTGTAGGCAATGGGATCCTGCGCGCGCAACGCAGAACTGCGTCAATCCGCGCAGAAGAGCTGGAATTCGACAATTTTTTCCGGATAAACGAGCTTTGCGTCGATTACGGCGTCCGGAAACGTCCCCATCATCGCCTGCAGGTAGAGACTCACCTGCGCTTGATGCTCGGGGCGCGGGCGGCCGGTCTTGAATTCGAGAAGGGTGAAACGCCCGGGCGCGGTTCCGACAAGACAGTCGACGGTGCCGCGAAGCACGCGGCCATCACGGGTCATCGTGAACGGCACCTCATGCAGCGTTCGTCCCGCGGCGTACAGCTCTCGGACGTCTGCGTGCGCGCCAATCGCCGTGTACGCCGAGACAGCCGCGTCGACGATAGCGTGCACGTCGCCGGTGTCGTCGATCTCGTCCTGACGCACCAGCCGCGTCGCGGCATCGCGAATCTCGTCGAACGTGAGGTTGCGGAAGCCGACGCGCTGCAGCAGGCGATGCACGAGCGTGCCGACAAGCCGGTCCGCTGCCGACGCCTCTCGCCCAACGGGACTCCATTCATCGCCGATCGTGATGGCCGAGGCGATCGACATGCGTGGTCGGGAAACATCGACGAGCGGAGCCTGTGGTTCGAGGTTGGCGGGTTCGAGGCTTCGAGCTTCGAGTCCCGAATCCCGAACGCCGAACCCCGAATCCCGAAGGAGGCGCAACTGGTGCATGGCGCCGGACGAGGCGCGCCACTCGCACTCGGTCCCCGCGGCGGCGAAGCAATCCACGAGCGCCTGGGGCAGTACCTCGGCCAGGCTGCCGCGTCCGGGCTGCAGGCGGCCTTCCTTCAGGACACTGCCGAGGTACAGCCGATCCCGAGCGCGTGTAAGGGCCACATACAGCAGCCGCTTGGTTTCCTCCCGTTCCTTCGCTGCATCGTCCTCGTCGGCGTCGGATCTGAAATCGCCGACGGCCACGGATACGTCGTCGCCGCCGGGACTTGCCACAACGCGAATCGGATCGCGGAAGCTGCCTGTGCCGCGCGCGAGGTTCACCACAAATACCACCGGGAATTCGAGTCCCTTCGCCGCGTGCACCGTCATCAGATTCACCGCGTCGAGCGCGTCAATCACCGCGTTGGATTCGTCGCCAATCGCCAGCCGATCCAGATGCGCACCGATCCGGCCGAGCGTGGCGTAGCCCCGGTTCTGAATACGCCGGATCAGGCCGCGGATCTTCTTCAGGTTCTCGCGCGCCTGCGGCAGCCGCGGTCCGTGCATCTCGACGAAGTAAGCCGACTCGGCAAGCACACGATCGAGCAGCTCCGCCGGCGGCATGCGATCAACCAGACCGCGCCAACGAGTGCAGGCGTCGCGCGCGCGGGCGAGCGTTTCGGCGTCGTCGCCGCCAAGTTTGATGCCGGCCGCGACAGGCGCCCTCAACGCTGCGGCAATCGCCGGCGCCAGGCGGCGCAGGCCTTCATCCGACAGACGGAAGAAACGGGAGCGCAGGAGCGCCGCCGCCCGAAGATCCGAGATCGGATCCGCGAGATACCAGAGAAGCGCAACGACGTCCTTGATTTCGTCCGCGTCGAAGAATCCGAGGCCCTTGTAGACATACGCCGAGATGCCACGGCGCTCGAGCGCTGCTTCGAATTCGCGGTGCGAATCGCGCGTGCGGAACAGGATGGCGATGTCGGACGGGGCAATCGGCCGCCGGAGGCCGGTGGTCTTGTCGCGGACGACGGCCCCTTCGGCCAGGAGTCGCGCGATTTCCGTTGCCGTTGTTTCGGCGCACGCCTCCGGCGTATCGCCCGTCACCAGGCCGAGCGGCGTCAGTGAAATCGGGGGTGACTCGGTCTCTCCGGCCACACCCGATTTCATTTCCACGGGAAACTGATCGCCCTCGTCGTACCTGAAAGCATCGCGCCGTCCATGGGACTTCTGGATGTCGCGCGCCGCGTCGTTGACAAACGAAAGCAGCGCAGGAACCGCTCTAAAGCTGCGGGAGATGGAACGCCGTGCGCCGCCCTCTGGACGAAGCGCCTCGATGTAGCGCCGCGCGTCGTCGAGAATCGACACGTCCGCATCCCGGAACGCATATATCGATTGCTTGCGATCACCGACGATGAAGATGGAGGGCGCAAGCGGACCGGTGGCAGCCAGGCCTGCACCTTCACCCCACGATTGCACCAGGAGCGAGATCAGCTCCCACTGCGCGCGGCTGGTGTCCTGGAATTCATCGACGAGCACGTGGTGATAGCGCGATTCGAGGCGATAACGGCTTTGCGCGAACTCGTCCATCTGCCGCAGCAGATCGAGCGCACGAAGCAGCAGGTCGGCGAAGTCGAGCACGGCGTGCGCGTCCAGCGTGCGCCGGTACTCATCCTCCGCAATCCGGTACATCCGCAGGATGCCGCGCGAAACGAGGACGTTGAGGTCGCGTTTGTAACGTGCGAACGCGTCTTTCACCGCCGACGCGTGGCCGACTAGAAGGTCGCGATGAACGGCCCACGCGGCCTCCGAAACAAACTGCGCCTTCTTGAAAGGGCAGGCCTTCCGAGGCTCCCCTTCCTGCGTGAGGAAGTAGTCGCGCGCGCGCGCGTAGGTCGCCTGCACCGCCGCAGGATCGAGTGCGCTCGTTCCGGCGGCGCTCTCTTCCAGTCGCCGAAGATCCTTGGAGAGCAGGAGAAACTGATGCTCCGGTGGCCCGGATGCGAGAAACTTGCGCAACCCTCCAGGCATGCACGCGAACACGTCGAGCAGCGCCGCCGCGGCGCGGCGCGTCGCGGACGCGACGTCGAGATCGCGCGGCCCGGTGTCGAGATACCTCTGCAGAACAGTCGGCGCGACGAGTCTTCGATTGAGCAGCGCCGCGAGGCCGCGGCGTGCGCGCCGGTCACCCAGTTGCGCGAACACGAGGGACATGTTCTCGTCGCTGCCGGCCAGACCGCGGCAGGTCCGCAGGGCGCGATCGAGTGACTCGTCGACGAGCCTCGGCACCTCGGTTTCGTCGGCGACGTCGAAGCCGGGATCGAGATCGGCCTCGAGCGGGAATTCGCGCAGCAGCGACAGGCAAAACGCGTCGATGGTGCTGACGGCAATGTCATCGATGCGGTCGCGCAGCTCGCGCCACCTGGCGGGCGCAAGGTCCCCACGAGCGGCGGTCGCGCGAAGCGTCGCGACAATCCGCTCGCGCATCTCGGTCGCCGCCTTGCGCGTGAAGGTGATGGCGAGGATATTCGACGGGTCTACACCAGCGCCTAGCAGGTTGATGTACCGGTCAACGAGAACGCGCGTCTTTCCCGTTCCGGCAGACGCCTCGAGCGCGACGTTGTAGCGCGGATCGACCGCGCGCTCGCGCGCTTCGCGGTCGTGGTCAATCGCCTCGTCGACGTCGAACGGCAGCGTGGGGGCTTTCCCGCCCACAGACTTATTCGTCACCGACATAATCCTTCCGGCAGACGGACGGGTACGCACAGTACGAACAGATGCGCGGCTCGAACGGGCGCGGCGGAAACTCGCCGCGACCGATGCCGCCAACGATTCCGAGCAGCCGCGTCCGTGCATCGGCAAGGACCGACGCACGGTCATCCGTCGCAGCCTTTCGGCTGATCACCGGCACGAGCGCTTTCTTCCCGGTAAACGCGACGTACGACGCTTCGTCCACCTCCCAGGCGCCGCCGTGCTGTTCCGCGAGCCGTTCCTGCGCGCACAGCGCGTAAATAGGTACCTGCAGCGCGCGCTTTGGATTCGGCGCCGAGCCTGATTTGTAGTCGACGACGCGGAAGCGGTTGCCCTTCAGCACGTCAATGCGATCGGCGACGCCCCGAAGCGGTACCGCACTGCCCTCGGTTCCAAGGGAGAAGCTGCCTTCCAGCCGGTACTCGAGGCGTCGGTGCGCAACTTCGATCGGATGTGAGGCTTCGAGACCGAGAACGATGTCGACGATACCGACGGAAATCGCAGAGCCAAAGAGCCGCGTGCGTTCGAGCGCGGCATCTGCCTCGGGAAGATTGGCGAGCAGCGGCTCGGCGACGTCGGAAAAGAGCGCACGCGCCGAGTCGAGAGTTTCGGAGGTGATTGCGCCTTCACCCAGGCGATCCCACGCCTCGAAGAAGCGTTGAAACACCTCGTGGATAAAACGTCCACGCGCACGCGGCGACAAGGCGGCGTCGTCTTCCGGCAGTTCGTCGAGCTGCAGGACGTCGGACGCAAAGAACTTGAACGGACAGTCCTGATACCGCTCGAGCGCGCTGACCGAGTATGCCGCAGGGATGTGCGGTGACGTCTGACCGCCTTTCAGCGAGTCGGCCGGACGCGCAACGCGGCGAGCTGCCCATGCACGTGCCGCCTCGGACAAGAGGATTGCCTCGTCAGGCGCCGCGCGAGCCGGAACACCAGCCGTTATACAACCGAGCGCCGTTGCATCGTCGAGCAGAATCGACGGCGACACTATCGTGTCGTGCTCGAGCGAGAAGGTGGACACGGAAAGCGACTTCGCGGGCAGGCGAAGGAGGTCGGCAAAGGACGCGCGCGTGGCCTCAACACGATCCGCGTCGGAGGGCCAGCCCAGGTCCCGGAGAATCGCAGGCGAATAGAAGATGTTGCGCCGCGGGCGCTCCGGCCACTCGCCATCGACCAGTCCGGCGAGCTGCACGAAATCGAACTCGCCGAACGCTGCACTATCGGCGTCAACCAGGTGAACGCCGCAGTCGCCGCTTCGTGGGGCAAACGTCCGCGTCTCGATGGCGCGGCGCACCATTGCGGCCACTTCCTCGAATCCCACCATCCGCGAATCGAAGCGCCGATAGGCATCGCGCAGCGAGCGCATCAGGGCGAGCACGGCGCCGCGTGCGCGAAGCTGCCGCGCGCGCAACGGGTCGTCTGGACCCGGAAGGTTCTCGTGGGTCGAGAGAAACCGAAGCACCAGATCGAGGTGTTCCGGGATTGTTGCCGGCGACCGCAGCGACTCGACCTCGCGCACGACCTGCTGCAGTACACGCACGCCGGCAACCGCTGCCGTCGAGGCGCGTGCGCCTTCGCGCTGCCACGCGTCGGCCAGACGATCGACCGCTTCGATTCCGCCTAGGTAACCGGCCTCGCTCAACCCGCGATCGAGCGCAGCGATCTCACCGGCGCGGATCGACCCGCCATCGGCACCGTTGATGTTCAGATGCGGCGATCGCAACAACGCGATCGCGGGCAATCGTGCGAAGTTCGCGCTGACGAACGAGAACAGGAGATCGACCGCTGCCGCGTACGGCTCCGCCGCCAGAGGCAACGCATCGAACATCTGATACGGAATCCCGTATGAGCGAAATACTTCGCGCGCCAGGTAGGCGTACGACAGACGCTGATGGACCACGAACGCGATTCGATCCAGCAACGGCGGAGCCGATTTCTCCGCCTCGGTACGCGCGCGGCGCGCGAATGCGGCGACCTCGTCTTCCCGGTCGCGGGCAATGAATAAGGGGGAAGGGCGAAGGGGGAAGAGGGAAGACGACTCTACTCGCGCTTCCTCGATGCCAGGCAACACCTGATGAATGCGCTCGTGAAATGCGCCGGCGAGTGCCGTATCCGTTACGACCACGTCGAGCCGCTCGAGTCCCGGAATGCGCGAGAGCAGATCCCAGTCCACTGGATACAGGCCATATCGATCGGCCGCTCGATCGCGGACCGCGATGACGATGTGCCGCCATGGACGCGTCGATGTGTTGACGAGCAGTTGTTCGCGCATGGCATGCTCGTCGAGGCCGCCGCGTACCGCGCATTGCCGCTCGAACTCGCGAAACGCGGCCGCGAAGAAACGCGTCTGGCGGATCAGCCGCTCGGCGCCGCGATCGTGGCCGCCGTCAAACCTGCCAATCGCCAGCCGCTCGAAATCGTCCACCGACTTCTGATGCCGCCTCAGCAAGTCGAAGAAGTCGAGCATCGCGGCGACCAAACCCGGCCTGACCCTGAATGGCGGATCCGCTCCTGCATCGATTGCGGCGCGACACGCGACGCCCAGGAGCGCCTCCCGTTCCTCGGTCGTGTAGGGCGCGCCCTGACGGGGCGCCCTATCCGGCGCTCCGTCAATCCGCTCGAACAGCCGTTCGTGCAACTCGCCGCGGGTGGCGAAATCGGGAAGCACGATCGCGTCATGCTCCCGCATCCCATCCTCGATTGTCCGAACGAGATGATGCGACGCCGCGCGCGTCGGCACGATGACCAGGCGGTCGCGAGCATCGAGGGGAGGGCCGGTGGTGCAGAGAGTGACGAGCGCGCTTCGGAACGACCGGAGATCCGCCGCCCGCACGAGTCGCGTCGTGCGGGGTGTGATCACTGGAGCCGTGGAGGTTCGAGCAGCGCGCGGATGTCGTGCTGCACGCGGGTGACCATCAGCGTCGCAGCCGCGGCCGAGGATGAAGCCTGCCAGGCAACGGCAACATCGCCGGAGGAAATGGCGCGGTAGCGAGTATCGACGGCCGTTTCGGCAAATCGCCACGCGCTGACGAGGAGGTCGTGGGTACTCCGAACCTCCTCGGGGACCGTGAGTCGCTGGAGGCGATCGGCTCCGCCTGCAAGCCGGCTGCGCAACGCAGCAAGTGTCGCCGGCGATGGGCCCGCCAGCTGCCGGATGGCGTCGAGCGACGGCTGCATCTTCACCAGCTGCATCAACGGGCTGCTCACGATCCGCTGGTAGTTGCGGTATGTCGCGCGCCGAATCTGCCACTGGTCGCGCATGAGACGGAAATGATGTGCGCTCTCGAGCCAAGCCTGCAGTGCGGAGCTCAATGCTTGAACGACCTCCGGCCTCTGTCCGCCGAGACGAGCATCTTCTTTCGGCACCTGATTCAGCACACGCTCGACGTCCGCGATGCGCGCCCGACCTGCCGCGTTCGCCGCGGACATGAGCAGACGGCGCGACATCGCCTCGTAGCGCTGATCGATGGCCATTTCCGCATGAAGCCGATCTTCGGCAGTGCTCCGCAGCCGTG